>Ga0209068_10000175_pt1 | contig 39535 bp, 32 predicted proteins | sample ColStrG_CSR_2012_FD_187200 | JGI IMG/M metagenome (GOLD analysis project Ga0209068, IMG submission 187200) | Freshwater sediment microbial communities in response to fracking from Pennsylvania, USA - Cold Stream Run_MetaG_CSR_2012 (SPAdes)... | ecosystem: Environmental > Aquatic > Freshwater >...
CACGGCTCCTACGGCCAGGATATGGCTGCTCCAAAGACCTACCCATGCGGTGGTCCAGCGCGTTTGGTTCTTCATTGTGGCGTCCCTTCGTTTTGTGGCTCTTCCAGCAACCCTTCAACAGACCTCGGGCTTGTGCCTCACATGTCTGCATTGCACCGCTGGGTCCAATCGGGCTCGCGTGCAAGTGATTGATTGCAAAGACGAGAAGGCAGCCACGAATCAGGGGCTTGGACAAGCTGTCCGACGCTCGAGGTCGCTGGTGGACAGGCTGTCTTGCCTGCTGAATCCCGCTACCGCTGGTAACTCTCGGCCGGTTACGGATTAGAGTCTTGAAATTCTTCTGCCAAACCCGCCCAGCCGTCGCCGACACTTCCGTTACCGTCGGGAACGGATATGCCTCGGCTGTCAACCGAGCTAGCGGGCTAGCAGGTTGTCTGTGGCTGCTGCGGTTTGGGGGGGTTCAGGCTGCTTTGTTCAACCGGCTCCCGTTCTCGAGAATCGATAACGGGCTGCGCGGAAGCAGCTGTCGGAAACAAGGGTGGGATCACGCACGATCGAGGTTACCGGTGAAATCACGTTTTTGGTCAACTATCCCGGCGTTGCGTGAGTGGGTCGATATACTAACGGGGCTAGGCACGCCCGCAAGGGGCTTAGGGGGAATGTATGCTCGACACCGATTTGGCGCTCCCTCATTTGTATGAAATCGAAGAGCTTCTGGAATTGCCGGGAACGGGAACGTTTGATGTCCCACTGCTTTACTTTCCACGGACTGAGAACAGGCCAGACCACTGCGGTTTGTGGCTAAAGATACGCGCTGCTAGTGGCAGGTCTTGGGTTGGGGTTTTTGCGTCTGGCTACCCCTCTCCTCCAGCTTTTTCCCGTGTGGTGAGTTCACCCGACCCAAACCGGGCGTGTGTCATCTCAAGCGGCGCAGCTTACATCGTAAACACAGACGAACCTGAGACTTGGGAACAGGTGCCCATCATTCCGGCGCTTGAGATCCGGGTGATTCCAGAACACCAACTTCTAGTCCTCGCAGATTTCACCAAATTGGCCGCATACGGCAACTCTGGCCTCGCTTGGCGCAGCCCACAGGTCTGCTGGAATGAATTGAAGATTCTTAGTGTAGCGCAGGACGTCATCGAGGGTGTGGGGTATGACCCTACAAATCTTGGGCAGTTACGGTTCGCCGTGGACATTAAAACGGGTCGCTCCTTGCTTCTTTCGCCGGTTTCTACGGACGGCAAACCACTGTGGTAGGAGGTTTTCGTCTTGCGCACAACATAGCTCTAAGGGAGGAAAGCGCATGAGCGTCTGGGTCTCGTCAACGGCTATTCTGACGGTGTGGGGAGCTAGCGGGCCTCTCGTCGGCGTTTTCTTGGGCCATAGACTGTCGTTCCGCCCGCAAAGAAAGCAGTGGGTTAGCGATCATCAATCCGTTTTTCATCGCTCCAAAACGCTCCATTTGGCGGCGAGCGAATGGTTTGATGTCCGTATCGAGCAAGGCGCAAACAGTAGGAACTTCGAGAACTTCCTCAGACCAGTATCACTGGTCGCCAATCTGCTCTGGTCGAAATAGCGGATGGGCTTTCAGGATACCGCTGCTCTAAAACGATTGTCGTAAGAACATTGACCGCGAACGGCCAGGGAAGGCACCGGCCAGAACCCGAGCGATTCACGCCACCAAGGGGCAGAAGTCTGCGGTCAGTCAAGGTGCGATCCGTAAGAAAAACCTGGCCGCCCTTGTGCAGCAGGGGTAGTGCTATACGTGAGCAGATCAAACTGCTACGGCCGATCTGTACAACGCCGAGGCGTAGATTGGAAGAGCCGATCCGCAGTCAAAGTGCGATCGGTGGAAAGAAGATGGTGTTCCACACGCTACGAAAGCGCTCAAAAGCGAACCTGCGCCACAATCTCGTTCCACACTCATCGTAATGCATAATTTCACTGAACGGTGAAACCAAACTCTGCCCAGAACTGCGCAGTCTGGGATCGCGGTCGGCGCACTCGGAACCCGCGCCCCTAAAGGGTGACGCCAAGATCTTTTGCGAGCATAGGGCGAAAGGTGCTTGTCGCTTGTCGTTCCGCGACGTCACCAGCAACCGGTAGGCAATCTCCGGATGGTGACGCCGCGAGCGGAAAGTTCTCCAAGCAATTGCGCCACTCCCGGAGAAACTTCACGCTCAGCCGGGACGATTACCGCCCATTCCAGGTTCTCTCGAAACTCTTTTGATTTAATCTCCCACTGGCCGAAAGACGACGATTTTGCCTCGCCAATCTGGATGATTGACCAGTGCCGCACCAACACCAATGCGGTAGCATCGTCAGGTGATGGCCCGGACAAAATGAAGTGGTTATTTCCATGCACCAGGATTCCGACCATTGAATTTCAAGCCTCCAAACGCGGATCGGGAACCGGGTAGCCAATTGCGAAATGGTAGACGACCTGTCCTAGCTCAGGGGCCAATCCCAGATATCGGTTCACTTCCTCATCAAAAAACGCTCCGATACCCGTTGCTCGCAGGCCGAGCGCCTCGGAAGCAAGATACATTCGTTGACCAATAGCACCCGCCTCGAAATGCACATAGCGATATCCACGATCGCCGAAACTGCGGGCAGCATTCTCAAAATCGCCGATCATCGAGAGTGCCAGGCAAGCATTACCCGCCAGATCTTGCCCCAAACTGAGAGCTGCCGCTACCAGACGATGGTCCCCTTCCTTGATTTTCTCCAGCTCGGCATGCTCCGGCCAATAGCGGTAAACACCAGGCGCCAAGCCTTCGACGCGGTGGACGTAAAGATACAGGTGGACGAAACGAGCTGTAGCGAAATCGGCGAAGAGAGGCTCTTTGGTAGTGGAGAGGAGAGTTGCAAGTTGCGGGAGGGAGATGGACTCGCCCCCGCCCCTGAAGTCAAGAGCAGAACGTCGGGTACGAACGACGTCGCCGAAGCTGCGGCCTGCGGAGACATGAGGGGGTAGGCTTATTTCGCCGCGACCGGATGCCTTCGGCTGGCCAGGAGCGGGGATGGTTGCTTCCTTGCGGAGCTTCGTAGCAGCGTGGATTCTTTCAATCAATGGATAAGGCACTTGCTCTTCCGACAGCGGGTTAGGGTGACCACCCAACAAAATCGTCTCAACTGGATCCAGAACCCTCACGGGAACGGATGGACCTTGAAGTTCGACGATCAACATGGGCCACTCATCCTGACTGAGGAGACACCCTTCCGCCATTCTGTTATCCGAGAAACGGCCAAGCGCAAAGCTTTCGCACCCAATGGATCGAGCAGCTAAGGTGAGAGCCTGCCAGGCGTGTCCGATGTCGTGCAAGCAATACCGGTATGCCCGGTTCTGGTATTTCCACGCTTCGCGCCAGGCTATGCTGGTCAGAACGAAAACAAGCGGGGCCGAGCTGTCGACAAGTTTCCCGCCAAATTCTCCCATGGCCCTTTGTTCTGCCATGTGGGAAGAGGGACGGTAATGATAGAGGCCGTCGGACCAATCGGCGAGGCCCTGGGTATAGAAGTGAAATTCGGTCGGGTGCAGATTGCCGGAAGAAGGATTCACGCGAAGTGCGTATGTGGATCCGGTTGACGGGACTCGTTTGGACGCGCTAATCGAGGCTGAATAGAACATCAATTGCGAAAGGAATTCCGCACCGCTCCGAGCGGATGTATTCCCCGTTTCCCCCCCGAGTACTTCGAGAGCTGAAATGTGCGGAGCCGGCGGGTCCGCCGGTAAATCGAGGATGGGTACACCCTCATAATGCCGAAACGGATTGGGCATGTTGGCCCAATCGAGATAGTGCTGATTTCGCCGCACCGATTCGACACTGTGCTTCGTCAACTCATGGTATTCGCGCCAGGTCATGTTGGGTGAATTCTGAGGTTGACGATACGCGCAAAACAGACATTCGGATATCGTCTGAGATCAATTGTCAGCTAGAAAGAGCGTATCAAACGAAAGGCTTCTGAATGACCCCACTCACTCCCCATAAGTTGGCTTGTAGGAAGTTTCACCACATTCGTGATGAGAAGCGCATTTTCCGTTATTCACTCCTGGATACGGTCGGATGCCTAGCATCAAGGTAAACGATACGAAGACCCCTGGCTAAGCCCGCTAATTGCGACCGTCTAACTACGGGTGCGCCCCAGTCTTCCGCTGATTTCCGGCGTATGAGATGTTCAAGAATGCGGGGTTGTCTTCGGTTTTCTATTTTCAATCCGCTTTCCTACCATAGAGCTCGCCGAAGAAATCCCCCTTGTTCCAGGCAGGCCGCTCCTGATCCGACGTGATTAGGTATCCGCAGAGAAAGACAAATTGCGCATATTTCGTCGCGGCATCGAAGTCCAGGCCGGGCTGCTCCATGTCATCCTGGGGAAGATGACGAGATCGGCGAGGAAGTCCGGACTTTCGATCAAGTGCATACGTCCCGTCGCTCTCCGGATAACCCGGAGAAACGATTCAATGTCTGCTCACAGCTTCCCAAAACTATCGGGCGAGGCGAAGTATTCTCTCTCACGTACAACGTTTCCATCCATTTGCTGTCGTTTCGTCCTCGACCGGCCACAGGGTCATGATCACTGTTTTTGATCCGGCCACTTCTCCGGAGATGGCGGCCTGGAGGATTGGGAACAAAACGCGACGAACTGGGTTGCGAAATGACCGCGCAAGATAGGACGCCCGAGTCAGAGGATCGCGGTTATGAGGCTATCCGCTCGGTAAAGGTTCATGCGCCCGCCAACTGCAATTTCGTTACCTCAGTAATTAAAGAATCTCCAACAAATCCGTAACAATTAGGGGCGGCCCAAGGAGATTCCGTCATGCCAGCCATGTCCGATATTGCCTCGAAGCAAGCGTTTCCATTGCTTCGTATCCGCGAACTTACCGTCGCATATTGTGGGGGCAGGCCATCGCCGCCCGCGTTGCATAAGGTAACGCTCGACCTCTGGCCTGGAGAAGTCGTCGGGATTCTCGGTGAATCGGGATCCGGGAAGAGTACACTTGCACGCTCTACTCTGGGCTTGCTGCCCAAAGGTACCCACGTGAGTGGTTCTCTTCTTTTTCAGGGCAAGGACTTGCCGCGGCAAGACTTGGCCACCGTCGACGAGTCAAGTTGGAGAGCAATCCGTGGCGCGAAGATCGCAATGATCTTTCAGGAACCCGGAATCTGTTTGAACCCCGTGATGCGTGTGGGCGACCAAATTGCTGAAGTTATGCGGGCGCACAGTAAGCAAGAGGTCAAACAGCGCAAACAAAACTGCAAAGCCATCCTCCAGGAAGTTGGCTTTTCGAACGTGGATCGTATTTACAGGGCATATCCTCATCAGCTCAGCGGCGGGCAACTTCACCGCATTGTGATCGCGCAGGCATTGGCTTGCAGGCCCGCTGTTGTGATTGCAGACGAACCAACTCGATCGCTCGATGTAACATCCCAAACTGAAATCCTAAAGGTACTCAAGGAAACGCATAAGAGGCTTGGATCTGCTTTGATTTTCATTACACACAATCCAGCGTTACTCGCTGGGTTCGCGGATCGCGTCGCAATAATGTACGCGGGCCGCATCGTGGAGGAAGGTCCCGTGCTGCGGGTTTTACGGCAGCCGTTCCATCCTTATACAAGGGGACTGCTGCAACTATTTCCCAATTCTCTGGGCCAAGCTGAGTTGGGCCACGACAGACGCCTACCGGTGATTCCCGGGAGCCTCACGGTGGCCGATCAATTCGCGCCGGGCTGTACTTTTGAACCGCGATGTTCGGAGCGATCCCGCGTTTGCCACAACGAATTTCCTGCCGAAGAGATCCTCTCAGACCGTCGAGTGAGTTGCTTCCACCATGGCAACTGAAGCGACAGCTCGCGCACCCAAAACAGCACTCATGAGGACAACCGCGCTCAGCAAGAGCTACGTGCAGGGCGAGTTCTCAGGCAAGAGGTTTGTGATCAACGCTGTCTCGGATGTGGATTTGGAAATTGCCCCTGGATGCTTGACCGCGCTGGTCGGGGGATCAGGCTCGGGAAAGTCGACTCTGGCACGGTGCCTTGCGATGCTGGAGAAACCGGATGCTGGTGAGATTTGGTTTGAAGGAAGAACGCTTTCCTTCGAGAACCTTCGGGAATTAGCGCACGTGCGCCCGAAGATCCAACTGGTATTTCAGGATTCGGCGGGTGCGTTGAATCCGCGTTTCTCGGCTGCACAGATTATCGAGGAACCTTTGGAAATTCAGCACCGGGAAGTGGGCGCAAAATTGCGTGCGCGCGCCTGCGAATTAATGGAAGAAGTTGGATTATCGCCAGACTGGGCTGACCGGAGGGCACGGGAATTCAGCGGGGGTCAACGACAGCGGCTGGCAATCGCCCGAGCTATTGCTATCAAGCCGATCTTCCTCATACTCGACGAGTCCCTCTCGGGTCTCGACCTGTCCACGCAAGCTCAGATTCTGAATCTTCTTTTGGACCTTCAGCAGAGTCACTCCCTAACCTACCTGCTCATTTCCCACGATCTGACCCTGGTGGGACAGGTGGCGGATTATGTTGGGGTGATGCATCAGGGAAGAATCGTCGAGCGCGGATCTCCGCAAAAGATTCTCGGCGACCCACAGCATCCTCATACGCAGCAACTGGTGGGCTCGGTCCGCGTCCTGGAGTCTGCTTTCCGCACCGCGCGGGCTGGGAGTGGTAGATGAGGTATTTCGGGCGCCGTTTAGTTCATGCAGGATTATTACTGGTTGGTGTGTCGGTGCTCTGTTTCCTATTAAGCGACCTCGCTCCGGGAAATTTCTTCGACGAAATGAAGCTGAATCCCCAGGTTTCCTCCGAGACCATCGTCGCTCTGCGCGCGCAGTATGGGCTCGACCAGGCGTTGCCCGTCCGGTATATCCGCTGGGTAAAATCCGTAGTCCGCGGAGAGTTTGGCTATTCCTTCGCCTACAACACTTCCGTCAGCAGCTTACTCGGCTTGCGCGCACGCAACACCCTTTTGCTTACCGCGCTCGCCACGATGCTGGCTTGGTTGATCGCGGTGCCCTTTGGAGTCTGGATCGCGAGCCGTCCCGGCAGTTGGACGGACCGGCTCAGCATGGGAGGGACATCGCTCTTCCTGTCCGTGCCAGAACTGGTAATCGTGTTCGCTCTACTTTGGTTGGCGATCCGCACGCATGCGTTGCCGGTGGGCGGCATGGTTTCTACGGGATTCGATCGCAGCGGTCCCTGGGAAAAATTGTGGGATCTGGCGACGCACCTGGTTATTCCGGTCACCGCGCTGGTACTGGCCAGCCTCCCGATCCTGGTGAGGCATGTGCGCGCTAGCATGATTGAAGTCTTGAAGACTCCGTTTATCGAGGCAGCTCGGGCCCATGGAATCAGTCGGGCCAGGCTGCTCTTTCGCTATGCGCTGCCTGCCGCTGCGAACCCTTTGATCTCTCTTTTCGGATTGTCGGTCGGTGGGCTGCTCAGCGGATCGCTTCTCGTCGAAGTGGTGACAGGCTGGCCGGGCCTGGGTCCGCTTCTGCTCGAGTCCTCAATGTCGAGAGACCTTTACGTGGTGGTTGGAGTGGTGATGTCGTCGACGGTGTTCATGATTTTCGGCAACCTTCTAGCGGACGCAATGCTCTTTATCGTCGATCCGCGAGTGCGAGTGGAATAGTTTATGGCGAAGAAGCGCAAAATCATCGCTGCCGGGGTTTTGCTGGTCTCGGTACATCTGGCGATCCTCTTGGCCGGGTTTGTGGCTCCCGCCGATCCAGCGGCGCAGAATCGGGAGTTCCCGTTCGCACCGCCGACCCGGCTGCATTTTGTGGACAGCCGGGGGCACCTCCACCTGCGCCCTTTCATCTATCAATGGACAACGCGGCCAGACAGTTTTAACGAATACCAGGAATCGCAAGAGCGGGAGTTTCCGGTGCAGTTCTTTGTGTCTGGAGTTGCTTACCGGATAGCTGGCATTTTTGCGTGTCACACACATTTATTTGGCGTGGAGGCTCCTGCACAAATCTTTCTGGCCGGAACAGATAACTACGGTCGCGATCAGTTTTCAAGGATTCTTGATGGCGGCCAAATTTCGGTAGCGGCGGGAATTCTCGCCACATTAATTTCATTGGTCCTCGGATCTTTGGTTGGTTGCATCGCGGGTTTCTATGGAAAGTGGATTGACGAATCCGCGATGCGCTTCGCCGAACTGTTTCTGGTACTGCCGTGGTTGTACTTGCTCTTCGCGGTCCGAGCGTTCTTGCCGCTTCACATTAGTCCGACCCAGGCCTTTCTCTTGCTCATTGGGATCATCGGCACAATCGGTTGGGCTCGCCCGGCGCGCCTTATCCGGGGCATCGTGCTCAGCGCGAGGAAACAGAACTACGTTGCTGCCAGTCGCGGCTTCGGTGCATCCGACGCGTATATCATTCGCCGTCACATTCTGCCGCACACTTACGGACTACTCTTGACCCAGGCGGCCTTACTGGTGCCGCAATACATTCTTGCTGAGGTGACACTGTCGTTTTTTGGATTGGGTCTGAGTGAACCAAAGCCCAGTTGGGGGAACTTACTGGCGAATTTGCAGCAATACAACGTGCTCATCTCCTACTGGTGGATGTCACTTCCGGCGTTGGCGCTTATCGTTGTCTCTCTTGGTTACCTGAGCGTAGCCAATGCTTTTCATGAACGTCTACAATCGGTCTCAATCTAAGGCTGAGGCCCCCTGGGAATCTTTATGCATCGTTTGGGTTGTCTTGTCACCCTTCTGCTTGTCAGCGGCCTCCTTTGCTATGCGGCGTCTCCTCCTCAGCCTCCGCAGCGCGGCGAAGAAGTGCAAATCACTGACAACGAGATCGGGCGCTATGGCGGCTCTTTGGTCGTCGCGCAACGCAGCGAGCCGAAAACCCTGAACCCGGTCACCGCGGCGGACGCTCCTTCGCGAGAAGTGATCGGCCGATTGACAGCGGACCTGATCCACATCAACCGGGCCTCGCAGCAGACCGAACCGGCCTTGGCGAAGTCGTGGACGCTGTCGAAGGATGGCCGGGTGTTCACGGTGAAATTGCGCCATGGCCTACGATTCTCCGACGGCCAGCCCTTCGATGCGGATGATGTGCTGTTTTCTTTCAAGCTCTATCTCGACGAGAAAATTCATTCGCCGCAGCGCGATCTTCTGGTTGTGGGCGGAAAGCCGATCGAAGTCCAGAAAATTGATCCATACACGGTTCGTTTCACCCTGGCACAGCCCTATGCCGCAGCCGAGCGAATCTTCGATGGCTTGGCGATGATGCCGCGGCACCTGCTTGAGAAACCCTACAAAGAAGATAAATTTGCATCAGCCTGGATCTTGACTACTCCATCCGCCGAAATCGCTGGTATGGGCCCCTTTCGCATGAAGGATTACGTGCCGGGCCAAAAGATCGTCCTCGAGCGTAATCCTTATTATTGGAAAGCGGACCGCAGCAAGAACCGGCTCCCGTACTTGGACGAACTGGTGTTTCTCTTCGTTGGAAACGAGGATGCCCAAGCCCTTCGCTTCCAGGCTGGCGATACGGACATCATCAGTCGCATAAGCGCCGAAAACTACGCGCTGCTCTCGAAGGATTCGGCAAGTCGCGGGACCGAATTCTTCGATTTAGGTCCAAGTCTCGAATACAACTTTCTTGTTTTCAATCTCAATGATCTGAGCTCGAAGAACCTGGGGAAGATAGCTGCCAAGCAGGCATGGTTCCAGGATTTGAAATTTCGACTCGCCGTTTCCGCCGCGATTGACCGGGCAGGAATCGTTAAGCTTGTGTATGGTGGGCGCGCCGTGCCGCTTTGGGGAAATGTCAGCCCCTCCAATAAATTTTGGGTGGACCTATCCTTGCCTCACCCACCGCGTTCGCTGGATAAAGCACGAGAGTTGCTGAAGTCGGCCGGATTTTCCTGGCGTGGAGACGGGCGACTCGTGGATCGCCAGGGGCAACCCGTGGAATTTTCAATCATCGCCAGTGCCTCCAATGCGCAGCGCTCCAAAATGGCGACGATTATCCAGGATGACTTGAGTCAACTTGGCATGGACATCCACGTCGTCCCCATGGACTTTCGAGCGGTAGTGGACCGCGTGTTCCAAACCTACGACTACGAGGCCAGCATCATGGGCCTGGGAGGCGGGGATGCCGACCCCAATCCCGAGATGAATGTTTGGCTGTCGAACGGCGGCACCCACCTGTGGCATCTGGGAGAATCGAAACCTGCCACGGATTGGGAAGCTCAAATCGATCAGCTAATGCAGAAGCAGATGGTGCAGCTGAAGTATAAAGAGCGGAAGCATCTGTACGACCAGGTACAAGAAATCGTTGCCGCCAATGTACCTTACGTATTCCTCGCCACACCCAATATCTTGGTAGGAGCCAAGAAGAAGCTGGCCGACTTCAAGCCCGCCATTCTGGATCCCAACACATTGTGGAATGTGGAACAGCTCTATTTCCTGCCGGGGAGCGGAGCCTCGCCGCGGGCGACACCGTGACGGCCAGCTCTCCACCGCGTGAATTGGCGTGGTCGGAGGAGCGGCTGGTTCGCGAATGTTGCGCTGGGAACCAAGCCGCATGGTCCGCCTTGATTGCGAAATATCAAAACTTGATCTTCTCCATCCCAATCAAGTTTGGCCTCCCCCGTGAGGAGTCGGCGGATATTTTCCAAGCGGTTTGTGCGGAGCTCGTCACCGGTCTGCCCCGCCTGCGCGAGGCAAAAGCTCTGCCCAAATGGCTGATGCAGACAACCTATCACCAATGCCTGCGCTGGAAAAAAGACCGGCTGGTTTTGATGGAAGATGTTGACGAAATGGAACGTCAACCGGATCCGGGCAGCGAAGCGATACCGGAAGAAATGCTCTATCAACTCCAAAGAGAACAAGGCGTGCGTGACGCGATTCTGGCGCTCCCTCCGCGCTGCGCGCAACTGGTGCAGATGCTGTTCTTTGAAAATTCCGCGCGCCCCTACCAGGAGGTGGCGAAGGAACTGGGAATCGCGACCGGATCGATCGGCTTTATTCGCGGCCGATGCTTGAAGAAACTGCGCCAGGTTCTGGAAAAGGGCGGATTCCAATGACCACGTTGGAAAACGTGCCCAGCCACGAACAGCTATGGAAAGACTTGGTCGATCTCGGCGACGAGAACCTCCAGAAGGAATTCTTGTCACGGCACTCTGCTCTGTTGTCGCCGGAAGCTGTGTCGAACTTCACCGACCGGATCCGCGAGCAAATCCGGGTTGATGTTCAGCAATCAATTCGCATGGCGGATGCGGCGCTTCTGGTTGCCACCAGCCTCGGGGATAAGGAATCTCTGGCACGCACATTCCGGGCAAAAGCCAACGTTCTTTATGCCAAGGGTGAACACTCGTCCGCAGTCGAGCTTCACGAACAAGCGATTGCGCTATTCGACGAGAGCGGGAAAACTCAGGAACTGGCGCGCACACTGAGCGGGTCCATTCAACCGCTGCTGCTGATGGGAGAGTACACCCGAGCGTTCGCTGCTGGGGAACGCGCTCGAAAAATATTTGCCGACGAAGGAAACACGTGGAGGCTGGCGCGCCTGGAAATTAACATCGGCAATATTCATTACCGCCAGGATCACTTTGCGGAAGCGTTGGCTTGCTATCAACGTGCCTATCAAGGACTGCCGACCTCAGAGGATCCGGAAGGAATTGCGGCGGTCCTCAGCAATATGGCGACTTGCTACATCAGCCTGAATGCGTTTTCCAAAGCCCTGGATTCCTACCAGCAGGCCCGCCAATTCTGTGAAGAGCACGGCATGCCCTTGCTTGTTACCCAAGCAGACTACAACATTGCCTATTTGTATTACTTGCGGGGCGAGTACAGCAAAGCGATCGAAATGCTCCGGGCAACGCGCATTAGTGCCAAGAAGATCGGGGATGCCTACCACCAGTCGTTGTGCAATCTCGATCTGGCGGAGCTGTATCTGGAACTCAACCTCAGTGCAGAAGCTGGCGAGTTGGCGCAGCAAGGTTACGAAGGCTTTCGGGCTCTGGGTATGGGATACGAAAGCGCCAAGTGCCTGGCGTTTTCGGCGATGGCGGCAAGCCAGCAAGGACGGGCGTTTGAGGGCTTGAAGCTGTTTGCGGAAGCCCGAGAGATATTCGTCAAGGAAAAGAACCGGGCGTGGCCCTCTTTGATCGATCTCTATCGAGCGCTAGTCTTCTTCAATGAGGGCCGGTTCTTTGAGGCCCGGCGGCATTGCAGCGAGGCGCTTGAATCGTTTCGCGCTCTGAGTCTAACCAGTAAGTCTGTCCTGGCTCAACTCCTCCTTGCCCGAATTGCTTTGCGGACCGACGATGTGGATCAGGCTTTCCAGCACGCCAACGGCGCGCGGGAGAAGCTTTCGGAACTCGAAGTCCCGGTCCTCAACTATCAGACGCATCTCCTGCTGGGTGACATTCACAGTGCGAAAAATGATCCGGACAATGCCTATGCATCGTATGAACTCGCCCGCGAATCGCTGGAAGCGCTACGCAATTGCTTGCAGGGCGAAGAGCTAAAAATCGCTTTCATCAAGAACCGGTTGGAGGTCTACGAACATCTCGTAGAGCTCTGCCTTCGGAAAGAGGGCGACTCCGTAGCGACCGAGCAGGCTTTTGCTTATGTGGAACAAGCTAAATCGCGCAGCCTGATGGATTTGTTCGTTCGGCCCGCGCCCGCTCTCACGGCGAGTACGCCTACGCAGAGCGAGCTGGTTCGCTCCATTCGCGACTTACGCGAAGAACTGAACTGGTACTACAGCCGCATTGAGCGGGAGCAGCTTCAGCCGGAGCAGCCATCCTCGGATCGTATCGCAGCCCTGCAAGAACAGGCTCGCCAGCGCGAGAAGGAACTCATACGAGCACTCCAGGAAGCGACCGATACGGACGCTGCGCAAGCGGGGCTGCAAATGCCCAGCCACATCCCCATCGCAAAAATCCGTGCCGCCCTGCCCGAGCGTACATTGCTGGTGGAATACTTTCGAATACGCGACCGGATCTTAGCGTGCGTCCTGGGGCCCAACACACTCGAGATTCATCCTGTCACTTTGGAAACCCGAGTCGCAAACCTGCTCCGTTTACTGCAGTTTCAACTGTCGAAATTCCGGCTCAATCCCGAATACCTGGCAGCCGTACAGGACTTGCTGCTGCAAGGAACACAGACCCACCTCAAAGAGCTGTACGACGAACTGATTGCGCCGATTGCTTCACATCTGCAGGCGGATCATCTGGTATTCGTACCTCACGGCATACTCCACTATGTTCCTTTCCATGCGCTCTTTGATGGCACGCAACACATCATTGAGCGGCAGACAGTGTCGTATTCACCGAGCGCCAGTATTTACGCTCTTTGTCAGAGTAGAACTGCTAATACATCCGGGGCGTCGTTGGTGCTTGGTATCCCGGATCCCCAAGCGCCAGCCATTCTCGACGAAGTTCAAGCGCTGAGCGGGATTCTCGACCAGTCAGAAACGTTCGTTGGTGAGGACGCCACCGGTAGCATCCTGCGTAGCAAGGGTCCCTCGAGCCGCTTGATCCACATCGCAACCCATGGCCGCTTTCGTCAGGACAATCCCATGTTTTCGGCCATCCGGCTGGGAGACGCGTTTTTGAGCTTGTTCGATCTTTACCAACTCCGGCTTCCCGTGGAACTCATCACGCTCAGTGGCTGTTCCACGGGGTTGAATGTTGTAGCAGCCGGAGATGAGCTGATCGGTCTGGCACGCGGGTTATTGCACGCCGGAGCCCAGTCGCTGATCCTTAGTCTTTGGGATGTCCACGACAAGAGTACAGCCGAGTTCATGCAGGCCTTTTACCGCCGTCTGCAGCGGGGCGAAGCCAAAGCCAAGGCCCTGCAGGGAGCCATTTTGGAGCTCAAAGCGAGCTATCCCCATTGTTATCAATGGGCTCCGTTCATTCTGATGGGCAAGGGCTAGAAGTCCCCAAACTTTTTCTTTACCGCCCTATATTTTTATCGCCCCAGGGCGCCCTTTATCCATGAATAGCAATAGCTAGGCGCGACCCTGAACAAATTGTGGTCCGCACCCCCAGGCGGAGGCTGTGTGAAGCACTTTAGCGACGAAGCGTGGTCCGATTTTGCGAGGAATGCGGTTCCAGAGAATTCAAAGATGGATATGCAGGGACATCTCGACAGCGGTTGCGAGCAATGCGCTGAGACGCTGCACGTGTGGCAGGGTGTTGTTGCCATCGCGTCTGAGGAACCCATGTACACGCCCCCGACCGACGTAGTCCGCGTCGTCAAGAGCCAGCTTGCCTCGGTGGCTGTTGGCCTGAGCCCCGGCTTTCGTCTTTTGTTCGATTCAAACCTGCAGCCTGTGGCGACAGGGATCCGGGGTTCGATCGCCGCGCGGCAGTTCCTCTTCGAGACGGATGACTATTTCATCGACCTACGACTGGAGCCGCGCCGGGAAGCTGATCGGGCCAGCCTGGTGGGGCAAATCTTGAATAGAGCCAATACAGCAGGGCCCACGGAAGGTGTCGCGGTTCGCCTCCAGGATGGACAATCGGCGGTCGCACAGACTTCCACCAACCAGCTCGGGGAATTTCAATTCGAATTTGAAGGAACGAGCCGGCTGAGCCTGGCAATCAGCCGGGGCTTGGAAAGCGAAATTATCCTTCCCTTGTATGGACTAGAGGTAAAACCAGCAGGGCAAAGAGGCCGCGAATGACTGCCATTGCGGCTATTTATGGGAAAAAGGTAACAACCCCCGAATTACCGCTGTAAGTTTTTGATAACTCAAGTTTTTCGTAGACTCGACGAGAGCAAAAACGGCTAATTTGGCTCTCCGAGTGAGAGGGGAATTGATGAAAAGCAATCTATTGAGGAACCAACTGAGGAACCAACGGTCGGAGCGCTTTCCCCAAGCATTCCGGATCCTCCTAGCGGTGGTGCTGCTGCTGTGCGTTGGCGTAAGCGATGTTGCGGCTCAGACGCAAGGATCCTACGCAACACCCCAGACTCGCCTTGTGGTTCGGGATAGCCTTGGGCTGGGTGGCGTTCTGAATCTCTGCGGTCTGCTCGGTTGCAGCAGCGTGAATTCGCTCGGCGACCCGCAAGGCCAGCTGTTCATGATTCAGATTCCTTCCGCGCTCGCACCTTTAACTTCCCTGCTCAACCTTTCGGTGCTGGGAATCGTCACGATCGAAACCGATCAGTCGGTGCAGACGCAAGGCGCGTCGGTAGGTGCAGTTCCAGGCTATCTTTCGGACAGAACGCCTTTCAACTATTACGGGACGCAGGTCTGGCACGGCTATGTGTACCAGACAGGCAACCAGCTTATCCGTACCGATTCGACTCATTCTGCCTTTAACACGGCGGGCTCCGGCGTTGTGATCGCCGACATCGATACCGGTGTCGATCCGAATCACCCGGTCCTGAAAAATTCTCTGCTGGCTGGCTACGACTTTACGCGGAACCAAACCGGTGGCTCGGAAATGGCGGATGTCAGCCAGTCCACAGTGGCTGTCCTCGACGGAGACAAGATTGCGCAAGTAAGCCAATCGACTGTCGCGGTGCTCGATCAGTCCACGGTCGCGGTGCTCGACGGGAAGGGATATGAGGCCTTTGGCCACGGAACCATGACCGCCGGCATTATTCACCTAGTTGCTCCTCAGTCAAAGATCATGCCACTGAAGGCCTTCCAGTCGAACGGAACTGCCTATAACTCAGATATTCTTCGCGCGATTTACTATGCAGTCGGTCATGGCGCGAAGGTCATCAACATGAGCTTTAACTACACCACCTACTCGCAGGAGCTGGCCAATGCGGTCAACTACGCGACTGCGCATGGCGTGATTTGTGTCGCCGCTGCGGGAAATAGCGGCGAGCAAGCCACGGTTTATCCCGCGGCGCTCAAAAATGTGATCGATGTCGCCTCTACGAGCAACTACGACGTCGCATCGAGCTTTTCGAACTACGGCGCGCCGCCAGTCTGGCTCTCCGCGCCGGGCGAAGGCGTGATGACGACCTATCCTTTCGGCACTTACGCGGCGGGATGGGGAACATCGTTCAGCGCGCCGTACGTTGCCGGCGCCACGGCATTGCTGGTATCGCAACAGGTCAATGCAAACAGCGGCTTCTCACTGGGATTGCTGCTTGGATCAGTCAATTCGAGCGGTACCAACAGCAAGGCTCAGATTGCGAAGGCGCTTTCCCACACACATGCGCTTTCTGATCCGCAGATGGGGTACGGACGGCTGGACAGCTATCAAGCAACGCAAGCTTGGCGCAAGAGCCTAGGTTTGCAGTAGGAAGCGGGCGAGGCTGGTATGGCAACCCTGATGAACGATTGGCAGGCAGGATCTTTGAACAGCGGGACCCTGCTGCGAGTGAAGGAACTTGAGGAGCAGCAACAGGCGCTTCTCAAGTCCGTCATTTGCGGCTTCAACCAGTTGCTCGACTTGCGGGATCTGAACACGGGCATCCACAGTACGCGGTTGGCGGAATGGGCCGTACGGGTCGCGAGGCAGCTGGAAATCCCGCAAACGGACTTCTACCAAATCGAAGTGGCCGCCCTCTTGCATGACATCGGGAAGATTGGAATTCCTGACTCAATTCTGAAAAAAGAGGGCCGGCTGACCGACGAAGAGCGGGCTTTGATGAACAAGCACCCAGAGTATAGCTGGTCAATCCTGCGGCTCTTCCCCGGACTGGATAAGGCCAGCCTTTATGCCCTGCACCATCATGAGAGCTTCGACGGAAGCGGCTACCCTGGGGGATTGAAGGGCGGCGAAATACCCATTGGTTCCCGTATTGTGTCGGTGATTGACGCTTACGATGCGATGATTTCGAATCGTTGCTACCGCAAGGGCCTTGCGCACGAGGAAGCGGTAGGAAGGCTCGCCGCGGCAGTAGGGACTCAATTCGATCCCATCGTGGTGCAGGCCTTTGTAGAGATCGCCAAGCAAGAAGTCGCCGAAGTCTTCGCGGCGACTGGCAGTAGTCCGGTCGCTGTCATCTAAGTTCTCTCAGCAACTTCCCACTGAAGCCACCTCAGACCACCTCGCAAAAACTGCTGCGCCGGTCACTTGCCCCAGCTTTCTTAGGCGTCAAGATCACACCAGTTTCAAACATTACACGGGGAGAGCAGCGGTTAGCGTATGCCCATCGGAAGGCAGGGAACCCCGAGATTTCGTTCTGGAATAGGAATGAAAAAACCCGATGAAAGAGTCGGCCCCCCGCCCGGTCGTCAACCTTGACTTTCCAGCTGTAGCGGCTAGGCAAGTGCCCGCACCGCGCCGTACACCAGGTGCCGGAGTCTAGTGGATTTTGCCCGCAGAATGGGAATCTCTCCTCCGACGCAGAACGCGCCTACAGAGGTTACAGACAGCGCGAGCAGAGTGGCGGCGCCTGCGTCGGCGGCGTTTCCGCCATGTTCCAGAATCTTAATACCGGCCGCAGTTGCGGCAGCTTTGCCGGAAACAACCATGCCCTGCCTGCCGATGGCGACACTCGGTTTGTTCCCAGTGATCGGTGTTTGTGTTACCTGTGGCCAAGCAAAGGATGCGAGTAAAAGAAGGAAAACCCTTGATATCGAAGTTGTCTTGGACATAAGCAGCGAAGTTCGTTGTATGGCGGGCATCGGGCCCAGCGTGTCATCAAGGCTATACCAAACTCTAGTATTCCGCAGCCTTGTGCCGCCCCCGCTGAGTGCAGCCGAAGGAACAACGCGAGCAATTGGTCGACGAATGCGAACTTTCTGAACAACATTACGGAAGGGTACATCCCCCCACCTATTTTCATGGCTTGCGGCTCGATCATGCTCGATGACAAACCAGTCATGGTGTTAACCAAGTATCTCGTCCTTCTTGCACAAAATCGTCGTCGTTCAAATGGGGATAGGCACGGTAAACCCTCTCAATCTCCTCTTGCTGTCCGGGGCTGAGCGTTTCATTTCTATCCAAGCACCAGATACCTTCCAGTAAGCCCTGTCTCCGCAAGACTTCATGCAGGCCGGCGATACAACCGTCGAAATGATTGGCTGCGTCAAAGAAGGCTGCGTTGCAATCGGTCACCTCCACATTCCTGCGCACAAGGCTTTGGGGAATAGGCTTGCCGTCTTGGGTCGCCGAGTGGCATTCCGCCAGTAAATCAACGGCCGGTTTCGTCCAAACCGCCCAGTGACCTAGGAGACCCCCCACGATACGGTATTCCCCGGACCGTTCCCCGATCCGAAAAACGTATGGCGTGACAAGATCGATCACAATGTTGTCGTCATTGCCCGTGTACAGGACAATATCTCGGCCTGATTCTGCGACGGCGCGAACCACATCCAGCGTCTGGTACCGGTTGAACGGCGCGATCTTGATGGCCACGACGTTCTCGATCTCCGCAAACTGACGCCAGAAGCTGTAGGGAAGCACTCGGCCACCCACGGCTGGCTGCAGGTAAAAGCCAATGATTGGCAGGACATCTGCTATCTCTCGACAATGCGCGATGAGCGCCTGATCGTCCAGACTCTTTGCCGCGGCTAAGCTCAAAAGGCCTGCGCTGTATCCCAAATCCCCGAGCAACCTCGCCTCGCAAACCGCCTGCGCTGTCTCGCCGCAGATCCCTCCGATGCGGACCAACGGTTCAAGCCGAGATTGATCGGCGCGGTCCATCTCTTCTGCCGCCAATTCCAAAACAGGTTCAAAGAGGCCAAAGCGGGAATCCCGGATTGCAAACTGCGTGGTATGCACGCCAACAGCCAAGCCACCGGCACCCGCTGCAATGTAATAACGAGTAAGAGCTCTCTGTCGGCGCTCATCCAACCGTCGGTCTGCGTTCAGAGCCAGTGGATGCGCCGGTATCACCGTGCCCCTCTGCAAAACTTTCCGAATTCTCGAGTCTAGTTTTCCGCTCATATCGCCCCTGAATGTCTCCGGATTCTTGGACTGTTAAAAGCGCCCCGCACGTTCCTCGAAGTGAGTCGGTTTGGCCAAGGTCGCACCGCCTCGGCTGACCCAGTCTGCGATCCAAATCATCATCTGCTCAGTATTGATACGCGGGCGACCAAAGATCTGATGGGACTCATGTGCATTGCTCAAAAGCGCGTCGCTCGATTCCACACCTTCAAAGACAACGGGCTTATTGAGCCGTGCACCAAACTCCTCGGCAACCTGGCGCACACTCAGCAACTCCGGGCCGGCGATATTGATCACCTTGGGGGGGCTAGACGTACAACCGAGAGATTGCAAGCTCATGGCCGAGGCGTCGGCCTGCCAAATTGCGTTCAAATGGCCCATCGCAAGCGCTATCTTCTGCCCACTGTTCACGCGCTGTGCAACATCCAACAGAACGCCGTAGCGAAGTTCGGTGGCATAATTTAGCCGAAGAATGGTCATTCTTGTCTTGTTTGTGCGGCTGAAGTGCTCAAAGATGCGCTCCCGTCCAACACAACTCATCGCGTATTCACCCAAAGGGTTGAGAATTTCTTCCTCGCGCGAGCCGCCCTTCAAAACGGGTGAAAGCCCGTAGACGTTGCCCGTCGAGAACACCGCTATCCTGCTCTGGCGATATCTTTCCGCGACGAGCCCTGGCAAGAAACTGTTCATGACCCAAGTAAGCGATTCCTGTCCCGTCGACCCAAACTTCATGCCTGCCATAAAAACGACGTTGGCGGCATCGGGGAGATCCGCAAGCGACTTGCGATCCAGCAGATCGCAACGGACGGTCTCAATGTCCCACGCTTGCAGCGAGCGCTCCAGCTCTGAAGATGAGAATCGGGACACCCCGATCACCCGTCGCTTGACACCCGCAATCAGGGATGCCCTTTTTGCCATTCGAGCCAGCGTCGGCCCCATTTTTCCACCGACGCCCAGGATCACAATGTCCCCGTCCAGGGCGCCCAAAGCCTGAATGGCCCCATCAGTTGGTTCGCTTAAAATCTCTTCCAATTCGGTTACATCACGGATGGTTGTCTTCTCACTCGGCATGTAACTTCCTATTCTCCAAATTCGATGCGTTCCGGCGAAAACGGCCACATGATTGTGACTTGGTTTACTTACGCATCGTTTTACGCTCGGCCTCAGTTATTTTGAAACATCTTCCGCCGGCTCGAATCCTTCAATATGCTGCCAGGCAATTTACAATTGGCTGAGGAATTCTCACACATGATCCTCCGCACCATGACCAAGCAAGACATTCCAGCGGGACTTCGTCTGAAAGACCTTGCTGGATGGAATCAAACTGCTGCTGACTGGAACCGGTTTCTCGACGCCAGTCCGAGTGGATGCTTTGTCGCCGTGGTGGATGAGCATGTTTGTGGCACGGTAACGACGATTTCATTTGAAGATCGATTTGCATGGATAGGAATGGTTCTGGTGGATCGAGAATACCGGAATCGGGGCTTGGGAACCAAGCTTCTCGAAAGAGCAATCGAGTATCTTGATCAGCGGAGAACATCCACGATCAAGCTGGATGCCACACCTCAGGGAAAACCTCTCTACGAAAAATTGCGGTTTGTGCCGGAGTACCAGATTGAACGTTGGGTTCTCAAGAGACCCCAGCGCACAGCCGCGAGAATTGCGGACTTAGGTCCTGCATCGTTGTCCACGGCTCAATTGGAATCCATTTTCAGAATGGATCAAAAAGTGTTCGGTGCGGATCGTAGTTCGCTGCTCCGGTCACTCCATGAGGAAATGCCGTATTTCGCCATGGGTGTTTGGAATCAGGATACGCTGCAGGGCTATCTCCTGGGCCGCTGCGGCTCATTCGCCGATCATCTGGGCCCGTGGATGGCGAGCGACGGAGCCTCAGCTCGCCGCCTGCTCGATGAATTCCTGGCGCACTCTGCGCGCGAGACCCTGGTTGTAGATTGTTTGCCGGCCAATGGCGTGGTCCGCGATCTGTTGCCGGCCTATGGATTTAGCCATTCTCGCACCCTGACTCGAATGTACCGCGGTCCGAATACCTACCCCGGGGATTACATCCATCTGTGCGCGATTTTGGGCCCCGAATTCGGATGAATTCTCCGGCCATCCGGAGTAAGCTTCGCAGACGCTTTCCAGAATATAATATCACATTCCGATTTTCGATCGAGGGGACTCCTCGCGTGTCACAGGCTCAGCCAAAGCGCTTTTTTTATGGCTGGTGGATTGTTGTTGCTGCCTTCCTGAATTTGTTCTTTATCGGAATCATCTTCTATGGTTTCCCGGTGTTTCATTCCTGCTTTGTTGAGTCTCTCCACTTCACTCGGGCCCACCCATGCGGAGATTTCAGTTCAGTGAATAGACCTGATGGGCTGCTACAAAGGTCTTTTCGCGTTGCCCCTCCGCTTCCTAACACGGTTGGTTTAGAGATGGCCGTCGGGATGGGTGCAGGAAGGGAAGGCCTTGAAAACGCGGTTGGAAGTCCAGCCGAGTTCGGTCATGCCCGCTTCCGAGGAATAATAGGCAAGACTGATCCAGGCTTTCAAATCATCGAAATGATTGCGCAGGTTGCGCGGTTCGTTCGCGGCAGCAGCATCGCCCGTGGAGGATTCATGGGCAGGTGTCATCGTGGATGCCTGAGTAAGAATTTCGGTTTGTTGATCCGGGGTGAGAAGGCGAAAATGTTTTTCGAAGCGGCTGTTGGATGCAGCGTCGATCGCTTCCAACGAATGAATAAAATTCTGCTGGTTCTCGGGCGTGTCCACCGAAAGCAATAAATCGATAAAGCGATGTGCCTCGGCGGCTGCAGCGCCAGGGACGATTCCTTCAGAAAGAGCCAGCAGCAAGGACGATTGTTCCTTCCTTAGAAAAACCGGCTTCCACTCGACGGCGCTTCGCGAGGCGTCAGCCGCCTCAAGCGCGGACAGGGAAGTCAGGTGTTTGTGGATGGGATGAGCCGCTGTGATGAAAGGCATGGCTGCGGCTGCGGAGGCGAGATTTCGGAGCATTTCGCGCCGAGAAACGCGCGGAGAAAACAATTTTGGCTGAATTACGATATTCAACATGGCGAGTTCCCTTTTCTTCCGTTAAGAATGCTAATGTATCATTTGTGCGCGCCAAGTAGATTGATTTTCGTGCCTTCCCGGGGGTGGGTATGTTGGCAATTCAAGCGAGAGACAAGCAATTTGATGTTCTCATCGTGGGTTCGGGAGCTTCAGGAGGCTGGGCTGCCAAGAGACTTGCCGAAGCGGGCCTGCACGTCGCAATTCTCGAGGCGGGTCGTCCGCAACCCGACAAGGATACTACCGAGCATGACCCCGCATACTCCTTGAAGTATCGAAATATGACGACCCGGATCTTACAGAAGGCACGACCCATCCAGTCGAAAATGGATGTGTGCAACGAATACACCGCGGACTGGTTTTGCAACGATTTGGAAGAGCCTTACACCACGGAAACAGAAAAGCCATTTGACTGGATGGGGCGAGTGCGATTGGTGGGTGGGCGGACGAATGTTTGGGGCCGCGTGTGTCTGCGTTACAGCGATTGGGATTTCAAAGCCGCGTCCCACGATGGATACGGAGAAGATTGGCCTTTGAGCTACAAGGACATTGCGCCCTACTACGATCTAATCGAGGGGTATGTGGGTGTAACAGGGATGGCGGAGGGTTTGGAGGAATTGCCGGACGGCAACTTTCAGCCAGCGATGCCCCTGACCTGCCAGGAGACACTGGTCCGCAACCGCGTGAAGGCAAAGTTCGGACGCACCGTAACGCTGGCGCGTTCCGCAAATTTAACGCGTTCACAAAATGGGCGCGGTGCTTGTCACTACTGCGGTCCTTGTGAGCGAGGATGCATGACGCATTCGTTTTTCAATTCAGCGTTCACGACGGTGCCGGACGCTTTGAAGACCGGAAAATGCACGCTGATCACGAATGCCATGGTGCATAAGGTACTGATGGATGAAGGGAACAACACCGCGCGCGGCGTTGTTTATATCGATCGCAAAACGCGACTTTCACATGAAATCCGGGCGAGGGTGGTGATTTTGTGCGCGCAGGCGCAGGAGTCGGTACGCATCCTGCTGAATTCAGCAACGCGCAACTATCCCAATGGACTGGGTAACTCCAGCGGGGTGCTGGGCCATTACATGAGCGCGCATGTGCGAAGTGCTGGAGGTAGCGGCGAGTTTCCATCATTCGGCGAGAAACCGAGTATGGGAGGTCCGAAAAAGCCGGTAGGGATTTACATCGCGCGTTTCCGTAATATGAAGAACACGCCAGCGTCCAAAACTTTTTTGCGCGGGTACGGGTATGAGGGAGAATCCAGCCTGGATTTCCGCTTTGACGCCGGAGGATTCGGAAATGCTTACAAAAAGGCGGTTCGCGAGGCGAATGTAAGTTTTGAAATCACGGGATTCGGGGAGGTTCTGCCCCGTTGGGACAACTTCGTGGAGATCGATAAGGAAACAAAGGATATTTTTGGCATACCGGCGCTGAAGATTCATTTCTCGAATGGCAAGAACGAAGAGGAAATGATTAAGGATATCGGCGCGTGTGCGGGAGAAATGCTGGAGGCGGCCGGCGCGAAAAATATTCAAACCTATGCCCGCACGTCAGGGTCGCGCTGGGCACTGCACGAAACAGGAATGGCGCGCATGGGAAATAATCCGAAAAAATCCATCTTGAATCAATTTCAGCAATCACACGATGTAAAGAATCTGTTTGTAATGGACGCCTCCAGCTTCACATCGAATCCGTGCCAGAATCCAACGCTGACTATCATGGCCCTGTGCGTGCGATCCTGCGACTATCTGATGGGAGAGCTGAAAAAAGGCAACGTATAACCATCAGCCTGCGGGCGCGCGATCTACAATTTCCTCTGTTTTTGCGTCCCAAAACAGCTTCTTGCCGGACCAGTACGACTGCGCCGCCATAATGCACGCAACGGAATGCGCAAAGCCATCATGAACCGAGGAGTGAGGCTGGCGGCGGGAACGAATACAATCGAACCAGTTTGCCATGTGGCCTGTGGACAAGTCGTCAATAGTCATGGGCGGAATGGCCTCGTTGGGCTCAATCTGGAGATAGCGTGCCTTGCGCTTGAGATCAATCTCAGAATCGTCCTCGTGATTCCCTTTTTCTTCGATGAGTTGGTATCGAGGACTGCCTTCGCCTCCTATGTTGAATAGGGTCGCCTTCTTGCCCATGTAGCGGGAATAGCCTGGCGCGTCGTTGCCGAAGCTCGTGGAATAGCTCACAAGAAATCCTTTGGGATATTCCAAAAGAGCCTGGAACGTGTCGGGGTTTTCGCGGCCATCCCGCCAGCAAAATATGCCTCCCTGAGCGACCACGGACTTTGGAAAATAGTCGTCCATAAACCAATGGACCTGATCAATCGCGTGGCTCATCCACTGATCCGCAATGCCACTGGAAAAATCGCGATAGAGACGAAATTCGAAATAAACGCGAGGGTCGAATGCGCGGAATGGGCGATTCATGAGCCATCGCCTCCAGTCGGTGTCCTCTTCGCGGAGTTGGGGAACTTCCGGGCGGCCACGCCAGCGAGGGCCATTATAGTTATAGGCAATTTCAATCTTGCTGATCTCGCCGAGAGCCCCTCCTTGAATCGTATCGTGCGCCAGTTGCTGATAAGGTTCACTGCGGTGTTGCGTGCCGACCTGAACAATCACATTGCTGGAAAGCACGGCATCGCGGGCTGCTTTCATATCCGCAAGGTTGTTCCCCATAGGTTTTTCCACATAGACATCCTTGCCGGCACCCGCGACGAGCTTGAGAATGGGAGAGTGAGAGTGTTCGGGGGTGGAGATTAGCACCGCATCAATGTCCTTCAGAGCAAGCAGGTCGTCGAGGTAAGGCAAGGAGCGCGGGGCGCGACCATAGTATTTCTCATTCGCTGCGCGAGCGGCTTCACGGTTGACGGACCAAAGGTCGCAAACGGCTGTCATTTCGACGTGATGGGAGTGCTGGAGTTGCGCGGCGATCATGTCCAGTTCCGGACCGCGGGATCCTATGCCAACATGGCCCAGTGAGATACGCTCATTTGCACCAAGAATTCGAGAATAAGAGAAAGCCGTGGATGCGAGAGATGTGCTGGTGGCTACAACTGCGGATGTCCTATTAATAAATGCTCTACGATCCATTTGAGAGTTTTGAGCGGACAATGAGGGTACCCTCCAGTAGGGAAAGTCTATCTCTGAATTTAACAAAAATATAGCTGCAAACCGATGGATGGCCTGAGCTCACGGAGTACCTCATATTCATGGATCTTCCTTAGATTCTTGCGACATTCGTCGGGACTCTCTAGACCTCCGCCTAGGGCGATAAACGCCCAGCGGGCTTCCTTAAGTTTGGCAAGGAAATTCGAGCTCTGCGTCCAGCCGGAGCTCAGATTAAACATTAGGAATGAACATGAAGATAGATTTCGAGATTTTGAAAATTATGGAACAGAGCGTGCATCCTAATTCGGTAGCAACGTGCCGCGGGAACTCCACCCCGCCGGTTTTTCTGAAACCAACTGTAGCAAGCCAAAGCGTTCCGGTACATGAAATGTATTACTCATCGGTGGTTGCCAGGTCAGTGCATGGTGGTTCACAGGCGGGCCTTCGCTTACGAATAGATTCATACGAAACTGATTGCCTGCCGCCGGGGGGCGTTTATCAATCGCTGCCACGGGAATCCGCATGGCCGCGTACCATATGTGTTTTGCTGCATCGATTCTTGTGCTCACTGCAAATCCAGAGTTCCAGGTCCACCCGTCTTCGTGGTGCGGTTTTCTCAGGTCAATATCCAGGTCAACCCATTCGCCTTGGGGGGAAACCTCGAACTCCTTGTAGTGCTTAATTTCGTCGAAATCAGAGCCGATAAAAACTTCGGCCACATCCCAGTTCCAGAGTTCGTTGGTTTCCCGTGCGACGGTTGGCGAAGGTTTCAAATAGAGCACGTCGTATGGGGAGATGAATAAGAAGTACAGATTCTCCTTCGTCCATCGCGTGCGGACCTCGCAGCGGAGAGGGGAAGAGGTGTTCCCTTGTTTATCTCTTTCCAAATAGGCGGGTTGGGCTAGGCTCCAAAAAGAGGAAGCAGGATCGGTTTGCAACGCAACGTCAGCAGCTGCTTGCATAGACTCGAGCACGGAATTGTCCGCAGCCAGCACATTAGCAGAACTCAATACCAGAGCCAATAGAATCGCTGTCCATCCGTTCATGGATTCACCGCTGGCATCGAAGCATCCATCTCCTCCAAAAATGTTGGCATCCATCTTCTGGGTATGGTTCGTACAAACAATACTACAAAAAGCAATTTTTTATTACGAATGATTTCTTCTTATTTCCTTTGCTGTTGATTCTGAGGCGATGCCTCCGCTATCATGCGCGAGTTGTTCACCTCGCTGGTGCAGGAGCGATCCTTTGAACCGCAGAAGCTTCTTAAAGACCGCAACCGCTACAGGACTCGCAGTTGGCTTGAGTAAGGCAGTCGCCAACGCCTCCGCTCCCGAACACAATTGGGACAAATACGATTGGGGGGCGGGGCCTTCGGTTCTTGACCGGCTTTATCAGGGTCCATTCCCACAGTATGGTCCGTGCGCGGTGGTTCCCGAGAGCGAGGTCGTGATGGTGACTTCGCCATCCAGGGACATCGTCGGCAATTTCGGCATGGGTCTTGTCGTGTATGCCTCCGACGACACGGGACCGCTGCACGTGGCCGGACAAACGCAGGAACAGACACTCGAAGATCTGATCAGGCTGCCCTTCGCGCAGAAGATTTACATCCGCCCCAACTGGCGGGATGTCCAGAAGCGGCCGGGGCGCCTCGAGTTTCCTGAGTGGTGGAAAATTACGTTCGACCTGGCTTGCCGTTACGACAAGCGCGTTGCATTCCGCGTCATGCTGGAGAATCCTGACACGCCTGAGCCGGGAATGCCGGACTTCCTGATGAATAAGGTTCCCTACATCAAGCTGAAAGGGGAGTGGAAGGGTGACCCCAAGCAGATGCGCTACCGCAAAGATAACCGCGTGCCGCAATACGATCATCCGGCATATCAAACGGCGTTTCGTGAGTTGAATGAATTGCTTGCGGCTGAACTTAACGGCCATCCGCAGGTCGAGTTCATGGATACGATGATGTACGGCTTCTGGGGAGAAGGGCACACTTGGCCATTCGAAGGCAATCCTTTTCCTAGCCAGTTGGCGGCGGAACAAACCTGGGCGGGCATGTTGGAAATGCAGCTTGAACACTGGACCAAGGTTCCGCTAGCCACGAACACACAGCCTGATTTCAGCAACGTCGGGAATTCCGACCTGTTGGATCGTACGATGCGCACCGGCAACTGGTTGCGGACCGACACGATCTTTATTGAGAACACACAGATTGAAGCGCTGAGCTACCGCCCACCCTGGGCCGCAGCGATCTGCGAGGTTGGTTTCACCACCGGTGATCCGAAGGAACTACAGATTGACGAAGATGGGATTACGTACAACGAACAGATCATTTCCCACGCAACCGATGTTGGCGTCAACTATCTATCCCTTTGGAGTTGGCACACGCAGAACGCAGCCAACCTTTTGAGCTACTACGAGAAGTTCCCGGGAGCAATTGATGAAGCAGCCCGCCGAATCGGCTATCGGGTCCGCCCGTCGTTTATATGGGCCTTCAAACGGGACGGAGCCAACGGTCTCGTGATTGGACTCGCAAACGATGGCATCACGCCAGTTCCGGGAGTACTCCGCCTGAATGTTGTGAGTGAGGACAACAAGGTGAACGTTTCTGGCTGTCTCGACGCTGGGTATCCGAAGCCGACAGGCGTTCACCAAGCCATGCTGATCTTGCCTGTAGGCGTGAAATGGGAGGGTCTCCGGCTCAAGGCTGAGCTGGAGGTTAAGGGCGTGCGTTACCCGGTTCGTTGGGCATGCCGTCAGAAGGTGAATTCGGATGGCTCATTGACGCTGCGCCACAATTACAATCCGGAGCAGCCGTTGGTGTAGGCCGGAGTATGATCCACTGCCCCCACCTCACAATTTAACGGAGAGACTTGTCTTTCCCGGTATTGGTGTACTGCGCGTCGAAAAACACCATCGCGGGGAAGTCGTCGTATACGGAGACAAGAGCGCCCCCGTCTTTCCTTCCTCGGTCAGCCGCTCCCCTCTCCAAAAGTGTATTTCGTGCGTCCTTAGTTCTTGTGAACTCATGAGAAATCCCGCCCAGGTCTTGCCGGGGGCTGTCACTGTCTCAGAGGCAGTGAACGGCCCCTTGAATATTTCCGTTTTGCCGAATCGGACAATCACCCGGCTGCGCAGTTGATTGTCAAATTCAATGTGCAGATTGCCGCCTTGAATCTGGGGCTTCCCGGTGGGCGCGTCCGCAGCCGCTGCCGCCGCCTGAGGCCAGGCCGCCAACACGGCGATGAATGCGATTCCTAGCCTAATCGCAGTTGCAACTCTCGGCTTTCGAAGCTGGAGCCTGTCAGACCGCAATATCGTTTTCCTTGGACCATAGGGCACTCCGTTGAGGTCGGTACGCAATAGAAAAAGTGGATGAAACGGAACCTGGACCACCGACTGCCGTAAACCAGAAATACGAAAATAAAGTAACTTTCCGAAAGAGTTCGAACTATTTCGATTGACAACGCACTCTGATTCGGCTATCAAAGCTAACGAGCATTCTGATGACTGTGACCAATACTTGTCCTCGGTTACGGCGTATTTTGGCCCGCTGGAACTGTAAAGATTGCCGCATATGGTCTGGGTCGAAACGAAACCGATCAGATCAACAGTGCCTGCAAATTTCTCAACCGTAAATGGCTTGTCCCACGGGTACCTTGCCAATTTTGGCGGCCTCGTACCCTGCAAAGTTGTAGTCCCGGCGCTGGTGAATATTCAGGTAAGGGTTTCAGTGACTATGGGTGATTCGCTGTCGTATCCCTCGTTTTTGGGGAATCGCAAACGGTGCGGGGAGCAAAGCACGGTGAGATGATTGAATTTACCTTGCCTCCGCTGGAGCGAGGGGCTGTAGTCTCTTTCGGAGAGAGGAAATAGAAAATGGCAAATGATCAACGGTCTCAAGAATTCTCGCGCCGGGGCTTTCTCAAGAGCACGGCGATCGGCGGTGCGGGCCTTGTACTTGCGGCTGACATTCTGAGTCCGGACCTTCGGGCCGACGCAGCCGAGAGTGCGAAGTCGTCCACGGAAGCTAAGAAGACTGGGCACGCGACGATGATGGGCGTCCCCTTCGATGCGCGAGAGCGCGTGCGGCTGGGAATTATCGGCGTCGGCGGCCGCGGTACGAACTTGCTGGAGAATCTGCTCGCGGTGGACAACGTTGACGTCAAGGCGATCTGCGATCTGGTTCCGGAAAAAGTGGCGGCAGCGCAGAAAGCAGTCACTGACGCTGGCCAGGCAAAGCCCCTCGGATTCAGCAGTGGCGAATTGGATTTTAAGCATTTGACCGAGTTGGAACTCGACATCGTCTACATCGCTACGCCGTGGGATTGGCACGTGCCGATGGCGCTCAGCGCTATGAAAAATGGCAAACATGCGGCCGTGGAAGTTCCTGCCTGTGTGACCTTGCAAGAGTGCTGGGACATTGTCGATACCTCCGAGGCCACGCGTAAGCATTGCGTGATTCTGGAGAACTGCTGTTACGGCGATACCGAGATGATGGTCCTGGGCATGGTGCGCGATGGGGTGTTCGGCGAAATCACGCATGGAGAGGCGGCTTATCTCCATGACCTGCGCGGCATTTTGACCGAGAATCAGAGTGAAGGCCTGTGGCGGCGTTTTCCGCACATGAAACGAAACGGTAACCTTTATCCGACGCACGGACTGGGGCCAGTCGCGCATTACATGGACATCCATCGTGGCGACCGGTTCGACTACATGGTTTCGGTGAGTTCCGCCGAAGCGTCGTTGAGCGCGTATGTGAAAGCGAACTTTCCCGACGGAGACCCGAAGCGCACCGAGAAATACATCTGCGGTGATATGAACACCAGCATCATCAAAACCGAAAAAGGCCGCACGATTCTTCTCCAGCATGACATTGTTAATCCGCGACCTTACAGTCGGCTCAACTCGATCTCCGGCTCCAAGGGGATTTTCGCCGACTACCCGGCGCGGATTTTCCTGGACGGCGTCAAAAACGCAGACGGATCCCCCCATGAAGAGTGGCAGAACTTTGAAGCGTTTCGCGATAAGTACCAGCACCCTCTTTGGAAGAAAACCGGAGAGCTAGCGCGAAAATTAGGCGGTCACGGCGGAATGGATTACGTCATGAATTACAGGCTCATGGATTGCCTGAAACGTGGACTCGTTCCGGACATCAATGTCTACGATGCAGCCGCGTGGAGCGCTCCAACTCCGCTCAGTGAAGCTTCCGTGGCCCAGAATGGCGCCCCGCAGAAGTTTCCTGATTTCACTCGTGGAAAATGGGATGCGAGGTCGAACTCTACAGGCTTTGCAGTGAACTCATAATGTCCGCGTCCATCCTCAGTTGCTGAAGGAGCCGTTGATGAGCGAAAGTGCGCAGGTTGAGCATCCTGCATCAGGATCGCCCGTGGCAATTGAACGCAAGCCTGAGGGCATGATGCGGCTGACCTCGCTGGATGCGTTCCGCGGACTGGTGATGACGTTGATGCTCGCTGAAGCCATGCGGTTGCCCGTTGTGGCGAGCGCTTTTCCGCACAGTACCATATGGAATTGGATCGCTTTCAACACCGAGCATGTGGAATGGCAGGGGTGTTCCCTGCATGACCTGATCCAACCGGCTTTTTCGTTTTTGGCGGGCGCATCGCTTCCGTTTTCGATTACAGCCAGACTCAGCAAGGGGCAGACTTTTTGGCCCATGCTTGGACACGCCGTCCGCCGCGCGCTCCTGCTCATCTTTCTCGGAATCTTTCTCCGGTCACTCCACTCGACTCAGACCTACTTCACATTCGAAGACACGCTGACGCAGATCGGATTGGGTTACGTCTTCCTGTTTCTGCTGGGATTCACGCGGATGCGAACGCAAGTGGTCACTCTTGTACTGATCTTGATCTGTTTTTGGGCAGCTTTCGCGCTGTATCCCACGCCCGGTCCACTGTTTGACTACGCCCGGGTGGGTGTTTCGGCAGACTGGCCTCACCTCTACACCGGGTTTCTTTCCCACTGGAACAAGAATTCCAATCTCTCGTGGGCCTTCGATGTCTGGTTCTTGAACCTTTTTCCGCGTGAGCACCCATTTGTCTTCAATGAGGGCGGCTGGTCTACGCTCAGTTTTATTCCTACGCTTGGCACCATGATTATGGGCCTCCTAGCGGGAGAATGGCTCAAGGGCAAGGGATCGACAGCGCGTAAGTTGCGCGGACTCGTAGTCGCGGGAATCGGATTGGTGCTGCTCGGGTTGATATTTCAATGGGCTGGCATTTGCCCCATCGTCAAGCGCGTCTGGACCTCGTCGTACACGCTGTATAGCGGAGGCCTGGTGGTGCTAATGCTGGCCGGATTTTACGCGCTCATCGAATGGAAAGGCTGGCGAAGGTGGGCCTTCCCGCTGTTGGTCGTTGGAATGAACTCGATCGCCGTTTACGTCATGAGTTGGACGATGCCGGGCTTCGTCGGAGGCGCCTTGGACCGCCACATCGGTGGGGTACTATCAGTGATCTCGGGACCGATTTTTCAGCCTCTGCTTCACGGTTTTGCAATCATGACGGTGTTCTGGCTCATCCTGTTCTGGATGTACCGCCGGAAGATCTTTTTAAGGATCTGAGGCAGTGCCGACTGCGATTCCTTCTCTGAAAGAAGGAACCGGATTGCCGTGAAGTATCGATAACCTCCTGAATTCTCAACAAAGTTCTATGGCGAAACCCGGATATTTCAAGAATGGATCGCCCTTAGGCAACTGGCCTCTTGCTTATTTCGTAAAGTATCGAAATCTATTGTATACTTTCGATTTCACGTTGGTCTGTGAAGATAAGAATCGTTCACTACGGGTGCAAACATGTTTGATCGACGGCAACTGTTGTCCGGGATAGGTGTACTTGCAGGCGCGGTAGTGCAGCCAGGCAGCACCTTCGCTGCAAGTGAAGAAGCTGCACGGGAAGAAGGAGATGCCCAAAAAGCAGCGCATCCTGCGCTAGCGCTTGCAGAATTTGTTCCCAAGAGCATGCTGCAAGTACATGAGACGCATGTCGCCCGTAGCCGATTTCCAGCCATCGATTTTCACACCCACATCACTGGGACTACAAAGTCGGTGCATGGAGTATCCCTTGCGGCCGACCGTGTTTACCTTGGAACGCCCGAAGAGCTTCTTGCTGTGATGGACCGCAAAAATTTGCGGATGATGGTGAACCTGACGGGAGGCTACGACAAGGGATTGGAAGAAGTAGTTGCAAAATATGATCGTGTTTTCCCGAACCGCTTCCTCACTTTCACCGAGCCATGCTATGAGCACTTTATGGAGCCTCGCTATCCTCAAGTGCAGGCAGAGACCATCGAGCGCGCCCATCGCCAGGGTGCGCGCGGCCTGAAACTTCTGAAGACCCTGGGACTGTACCTTCGCGAAAGTATTACCTCTGGCAAGCTGGTGGAGATTGACGACCCAAGGTTTGATCCCATGTGGGATGCCTGTGGGCAATTGAACATGCCAGTCGCGATTCACGTATCGGATCCGCTGGCATTTTTCGCGCCAACGGATCGCTACAACGAGCGGTATGAAGAGCTTTCCAACCACCCAGACTGGTCGTTTCACGGCGGTGATTTTCCCAGCAACGCGCAGTTGCTGGCGGCCCGGAACCGGGTATTTGCAAAACATCCTAAAACTCAATTTGTCGTGTTGCACGTCGGAAACTTCGCGGAAAATCTGGCCAATGTGGCGGAGAGTCTTGACCGTTTCCCCAACATGAGCGTGGATATTGCCGCGCGAATCGGGGAGTTGGGAAGACAGCCAAGAACTGCCCGGAAGTTTTTTGAAAAATATCAGGATCGAATCGTGTTCGGGACCGATGCTACGCCGCATGGAGATGAGTTTCCCCAGCAGGTGTTTAACGACCGGCTCTATGAGATTTACTATCGCTTCCTGGAGACAGAGGACGAGTATTTCGACTACGCCCCTGCCGAGGTCCCGCCGCAGGGTCGTTGGCGTATCTATGGCATCAATCTTCCGGAAGAGATTCTACGCAAAGTTTATTTCGAGAACGCTGCGCGCCAACTACACATTGATGCGTAACGCATCAACGTGTAACGCATGGAAGCATGATGCTGCGTCTTAATTTTAATGAACCCCTTCGGGTGAAATCTACCCGAACGATTTGGGAAAGGCGGCCCCCCGATGCAACGTAGAGATTTCCTGAAGAGTACTGTCGCAATTACAGTAGCTGCCGAACTTGGAATGGGCAAGGCGCAGGGGATGGTTCCCGCTCACAATTGGGGAAGCTACGACTTCGGATCTGGTCCCACGGTGAATGACCGCCTCAATCAAGGGCCGTTTCCTCAATATCCGCCCGATGCCGTCATCCCGACGGATGATGTGGTGATGAGCACAACTCCATCCGATGAAGTTGTGCCGAACTATGGCAAGGGGCTGGTGACCTACATCACAGCGGATAGCGGCACCGAGGAAATCAAGTCCGACAATATTCCGCAGGCGATCGAGGATCTGGTTCGCTTCCCATTGGGGCAGCAGCTTTATATCCGGCCGACGTGGAGGGAAGTGCAGCCGCGGCCTGGTCGCCTGCAAATGCCCGACTACCTGAAACAGATTTTTGATCTGGCGAAGAAGAACAATAAGCGGATTGGATTGCGCATTCAGATGTGTGCGCCCGACTATAAGCACGAAGCTGCGTTGCCGGATTTTGTTTTGGAAAAAGTGCCGAAAGTCGATCTGGTGTTGAGCGATCCTGCAAGCAAAGCGGACGGGCAAAGATTTCTGGACAATCCGCATTCGAAGTATCAGCCCCGGTATGACCATCCTTTTTTTCAGCAGGCATTCCAGGAACTGGTGGGCGAGCTAGCGGCAGAATTCGATGGCAGTCCGGTCATCGAGTTTATTGACACTTTTATGTATGGATTCTGGGGGGAAGGGCACACCTGGCCATTCGACAATAACCCTTTTCCCGATCACCTGACGGCCGAGCGGACCTGGATGAATATGCTCGAAGTCCAGCTGGAGCACTTTAAGAAGACTCCACTGCTGACCAATACGCAACCAGATTTCAGCCGCGTTGGGAATTCGGAACTGCTGGATCGCGCGGTCCGGAGCAACAATTGGATTCGCAGCGACACTATTTTTATCGAGAACGAACAGATTGAGGCGCTCAGTAATCGTCCGCCCTGGGTCGCCGCGTTGCTCGAACAAGGCCTTCCCGGCAAGCCTCCGGATCCCAATGCCGCATTGGAAGGGATATCGCCGGCGGAGAACATGATGTCTCATGTAATCGACGTGGGCGCGAACTATTTCTCGCTGTGGAACTTTCACCAAATCAACGCGAAAAATCTGATGAGCTACTACCAGGCTTATCCGGCAGCGTTCGACCGGATCAATCGGCGAATTGGGTACCGGGTGAGGCCATCCTTCATCTGGAGCTACAAGGATAGTGGCTCCGTAGGGTTGATCATCGGCTTCGCCAATGACGGCATCGCCGGCGTACCGGGCATTTTGCGGGTGACCGTGGAAAGTCAGGACGGCAAGGTGCTCAAGAGCGGTTGCTTGGATGCCGGCTACCCGCTCCCAGGCAAGATTCGGCAGGCCCAGTTCGTTCTTCCAAGCGTTACCGATTGGAAAGGGTTAAAACTTCGAGCGGAGATCGAAGTAAAGGGCATGCGCTATCCGGTACAGTGGGCCTGTCACCAGAAACTGAATGACGATGGCTCACTGACGCTCCGGCCCAACCTGCGTCAACAAGTCTGAACGACAGTTATTCCAGAGTTATTCCAGTTGTATGGGTGCGCCCCCGCAGCCATCGTTGCAGTGCGGACAAACCCAAAAACGCTGGCTGGGACCTCGGCTCTGGCCTAGAGATCGAGCGTGATCCATGTTGGCGCGTGGTCGCTCGCATTTTCCTGCCCGCGGGCCCATCGGTCAACGCCGTTGTTCACGAGGCGGTCCGACAAATTCGGTGAGAGCAGGAAGTGATCGAGTCGCATGCCTTTGTCCTTCTGCCACCGTTCAAATTTGTAATCCCAGAACGTCCAGAGCGGCCCGTCGGGATGCAGCTTCCGCAGGGCGTCAGTCCACCCTTGCGCCAGCAACCGCGAAAAAGCCTGTCGGCTCTCGGGTTGGATTAACGCATTGTTATCCAACGATCGAGTCGGATAGATGTCCTGCGGAGTCGGCACGACATTGTAGTCACCGGCCAACACCACGGGTGCACCGCTCGCCATGAGTTCGGCGGCGTGGGCAATGAGGCGCTCAAACCAAGCCAGCTTGTAAGCGAATTTCGGTCCAGGCTGCGGATTCCCATTGGGGAGGTAGATGGAAGTGATCAGGACTCCCTGAACCGCCGCTTCAATGTAGCGAGCTTGATGATCTTCAGAGTAATGACCTTCAGAATGACGACCTTTAGAAGAATGCCCTTCAGGATTTCCCGGCAGACATGTGCGGGTCAGAACTGGAACGTGGTTTCGCGCGAGAATGGCCACGCCGTTCCAGGAACGCTCCCCTTGCCAGACTGCTTCGTACCCGAGAGTTCGAAGGGCCTTCGCGGGAAAAGCTTGCTGCTCTGCCTTGAGCTCTTGGAGACACACCACGTCCGGTTCCGCTTTAGCTAACCAGGCGAGGAGGTTGTCGAGCCGCTTATTGATGTTGTTGATGTTGAAGGTGGCGATTTTCACCAAGTCCCTTTCTTTCCCTGTACCTGCTGGTTTTGCTGCGAGAACTCCTTCACATTACCCAGCGAGTTGCTACACAAAAAGCGGCGCTGCGAGTGTCAGCGCGGTTGTATCAACCCCAAGATGGTGGCCAAGTGGCGGAAGCGATGCTCGGTGGCCGCGCTCATGCTCGATCAGTGCCAATTCGGGTTGCCTCACTGCAGCGGATAGGTGACACGCAGAAGGCGCGACGAATCGCGGGCCAGGAAAATCGCTGAGGTGCCGTCAGGAGAAAGGTGCAGATCCGTTATCTCGTCGTAGTGATTACTTTCCGTGCCGTCGGCAACGACCAAGTCGTGCCCGTCAACACGAGCAACCGGGTAAAGATAATGCCGATTATCCCGAGAGAAGAGGGCCAAGCCAATCGAGTCCGCGTTGTATTCCCGGCCGGGCTGGCCATCGAGAACAACGGAGCGACGGGCCTGAGTCGTTGCCCGGTTCATGAAGTCGAGTCCTCCGCGCACAAGCTCGTAGGCAATCCGGCTACCGTCAGCGGTCATCACACCCCAGTCGACCAATCCCACGCGTGCGCCAATCGGAAAGGTCTTTCCCGGCTGATTATCGCGGACCTCCAGGAACGAGTCGCCGCGCGCGCCAACGTACGCCGAACGCTTGGTGTCACGGGAAAAAAGAATCGGGCTAAGAAGTTCATCGAGGGCGGGGCCTGCTTCTTCGCCGAACGTCACGACGACGTCACCCTTACCCCGGCGGACTGCATGGGCGAGCTTTCCGTCGGGGCTGAATGTCGGGCCGGACACTCCAAAAAAATTAGGTAGCAGGTCCAGCACGCCCTTGGGCGCAGCTTGAATCTCGCCGAGCACAACTCCTGTCCACGCGTTGCCCTTCCCTGAGCCTTCGTAGGTTTGACCAGGACGGCCATCCAAGACAACCGTGGCATCTGTCTTCAGTTTGCCGAAACGCGGGAGCACGTTTACTCCGCCATATGCGTAATGCTGCCCATCGGGGCTAAAGGCAATTGGGCTGATCACGTCGAACATCGGACCCATCGTGTCGCCTATCAGGTAGGTCCATTTGAAATTGGTTGACACCGCCGAGTAGAGGCGACCGGTTTTGTCGAAGCCCCATTGGTTCGGATCGTGATAGCCAACCTGTGGACCCGCATCGCGGCCATCCAGCACGATGTGGCTTGCCTTTTGGCGTGTCCCGCAGAAGCCAAGGTGCTTTCCGTCGTCGCTGTACCTGGGAAGGCTGATGTTCTCGTATTCGTCCGGGGCCGGTTTATCGTTGACAACCAGCTGGCAGCTGTTTTTTCTCACGCATGCGCCATAGGCAAAGGAACCGCTTTGGGGCTGTAGGGAAATTGCGGTGACGCTCGCGAAGCCGTGAGAGGTCTCGTGGCCGTCCAACACGTGGACCCACCCGTCGTTCAGCTTGCCAAAGAAGTGCAAGTGCAGGCCGTCCAGGCTCAGCGTCAAGTACTTGACGTCCCTATACGTGGCACCCTGCTGTTTGCCGTCCAGCATTACGGTCCACTTACCGTCCTGTGCCCCCGCCCATGCAACGTGATCGCCAGCGGCGATCCAAGACTTGAACGCTGTGCCAGCGGGAATTTCGCCGATGACCTGCTCGTGGAAAGCGGGAGTGGAAGACGGGGACTGAGCCGACAGCTGGGAGATGCCGCAAACAGTAGTAATGGCGAGCAAACCCAGCATTCGTCCGCTTCGCCGGAGATTCATAGGCAGGTACATGAGCTACTCCTCGCACGATAACGGGTGCTTCTGCGATTTGCCAGTGATTAGAACACAACCTTAACCATAGGGGAAACCGGGACAGACGGGACGTTCACTAATTTCCAGTTGTCGAAAAACCGGGGGGCGTTCCGTCTGTCCCGGTTTCCTCGTCCCCAGTTTCCTCCTAGTTTCCAAGTTGATAAATCGCCATTGCATTCATCGACACTGCTAAGTGGAGAGCATGCCAAGGCGCCTAGGGCTTTCTCCCGTGCAACGCAATGCTGCTCCTTGAGGAAGCCGGTGCGGAGACAGTCAGCACTGCTTTGGCGACACTGAAAATTATCAGATCGGGACGACTTTAATGCACAGATCAACGGCCTGATAACTCTCGGTTTAGTACGGAAAGACAAACCCAATCTTGTGCGTACCGAGCGAGGTAAATTGGCGCTGAGAACCTGAGCAACAACGCTATATCCCCGTCAAATAGTTTGATGACCGAACTCTCCCCGCCCCGTCCAAGCGATAGAGACCTTGGAAAGGTGGTTGAAAACATGCCCATCGCTTTGAACACCCCACGAAGAAGTACCTACCGAGGCATACCGCAGGCAACACTGACACTGACGGTGTGTTTGTTATCTGCGCCCCTGTTTGCCGCTTCCATGACCGATATGGATCGCGAACACTTGCTTGTGCACTTCGAGATGACCACGCAAATGGTGGCCGAGCAGGTGCACGGGCTGTCCGCGACCCAACTGGAGTACCAAGCCTCGCCGGACCGGTGGAGCATTCGGCAAATCGTTTCCCATTTGGCGGTGGCCGAACCCGACTATTGGCGCGAGATTCAGGAATCCCTCAAGGCAGCCCCGAATATGAAAGGCAGGAAATCGACGTCGAGTGACGCTGACATTATGTGGTACGGCATCGATCGCGTGGTGCATACCAAGACCGGCGGTGGCCACGAAAAAGTCGACACCTACAAGGACCTGGACGAGGCTCTCGGAAGGTTTCAGGCGCTGCGCGCCACCATGATCGAATACATCAAGACCACGAAAGACGATATGCGTGCCCACAGCTTTGGTAATTCTGAGGACGTGATCGATTGCTGGCAGTGGATGCTCGAAATCTCCACTCACGCCGAACGGCACATCCAACAGATTCGAGAAATCAAGAACGACCCCAAATTTCCGAAGAAATAATCGCCACTCACCGCTTGCCACTCATCATGTTCTCAAAATGCGTGGGATTTCCATTTTCTAATCCGCCCTCAATTTTTCCAAAGTAATCATTGACTTAAGAACCCATCTAGCCAGACCATATTCAGAGAGCTTGTACCGGAACTGGATCATAGGCGCAGGCGCTATCTCCTTTGTTTTCTGGATTTTGCGTCTAAGTCCTTTGATCTCAAAGATTTTGCGGTTCTCCGCCCCGCATCTCATTGATTCTAAAGGGAGTGGGGAGGGGGGGGGTACCTGCTGTCTGGGCTCGGGCCCTACGAATAGATCCCAGGCGCCTCATGCCCAAGCTTCTGCACGTACTCAACGTAGGACCCAGGATAAACGGTGGGATTGCGGTCCGTGCCGCTCTCGCCGCCCAGTTCCAGAACACGTGAGCCGAGGCCGCGCAGGAACATGCGGTCATGCGATACGAAGATCATGGTGCCTTCAAAATCTTTCAGGGCGTCCACCAGCATTTCCTTGGTCGCAAGATCCAGGTGATTCGTCGGTTCGTCGAGTACCAGGAAGTTCGGCGGGTTGTAGAGCATGCGTGCTATGGCCAGCCGCGACTTCTCTCCACCGGAGAGCGCGCGGATCTTCTTATCCACGTCGTCGCCAGAGAATTGGAACGCTCCCGCCAGGCTCCGCAATGACCCAAGACCGTCCTGGGGAAAATCTTGTTGCAACTGTTCAATGACGGTGAGATCGGAACTCAGCACATCCAAAGACTGTTGCGCGAAGTAGCCCATATGCAGGCTGGCGCCGAGCCGCACGCTTCCCGCATCTGGAACACTGGCTCCGGCAATCATCTTGAGCAGCGTAGTCTTGCCCGCGCCGTTTCTCCCCATGACGGCCCAGCGTTCTCCGCGGCGGAGGGTGAGATTAAATCCTTCATAAATCACACGCGGGCCGTAACTC
>Ga0209068_10000176_pt1 | contig 39382 bp, 32 predicted proteins | sample ColStrG_CSR_2012_FD_187200 | JGI IMG/M metagenome (GOLD analysis project Ga0209068, IMG submission 187200) | Freshwater sediment microbial communities in response to fracking from Pennsylvania, USA - Cold Stream Run_MetaG_CSR_2012 (SPAdes)... | ecosystem: Environmental > Aquatic > Freshwater >...
TCGACGCTCAGGATATCAAGAATAACTTCTGCGGGACTCGGGTAGGTTGCCTTGATGAAGGCCTCGGTACAGCCTGAATCAGATGCGAAATTGAGCCATACTACGGGGGGTCTTTTGGTGGCTTTTTCCAGGGCTGCTGCGATTTTTGGGGCGTGTAATTCTGTAAGACCGAGGAGAGCTGCGGTTGCGCCGCAATACTTCAGAAAATCTCTTCGTTTGATGCCGCGGAACTCCAACGCATCAAGGAACTGCGTACTCACTTCATCTTTCTTTCCCATAAGCATCCTCCTTTAGATAAACGCCAAAGTTAAGCGAGAAAACTGTGGAATTGCATGAGATCGCGATGCGAAAAACTGTCCTCGGTACTATATTTTAAAGTTATGGAGAGTTGATGGTTACCATCCCGTATGCAAGAATGTGTTAACTCATTCGGCATCATATGTACATTGCAATGCAAATGCCAAATAGCATCATGTTGATTAGTAAGCAGTATAGCTCGCGGTAAAAAATTCTCGGTGCAACTACTTGGAGCAATGTTAATTGAGTATATCAAATAAATTTCAGTTATACAGCAAAAAGCAGGGAATTAATAGTGCAATAATATGTTGCCGTATAGTGCTGCGGTTTTCCTAAACAATACAGTAAATTTATAACAACTCCTTCCATAAACGACAGACCACCATATGGTATGACCAGCACAATTGGTTATGCGAAATTTGAATTGCAATTCATGAGATGGTGTTTGTTCTATATTGACAAAGCGCTTGGCAGAGAAACTTACTAGAACCTTTGGATAGCATAGTGATCAAGCGCTTTTTGCACAGCGGAGTAACAAAAAGTAATGCCGCGACACAGTTACGAGATACAATAAGTAACAATACAAATGAACATTTTCGTCGGGGATTGTTGCAGAAATAATTCGTTAGGGGGTAATTAATAACAAGATCGTGGAAATCCGTCGCACTTCATGCATGCTGCCCGGCGGCAAATCCTGAGGCCCATGCCCATTGGAGGTTATATCCGCCGAGTTCTCCCGTCACGTCTACTACCTCGCCGATAAAAAAGAGACCGGGGATTTTCCGCGCTTCCATGGTCTTTGAAGAGAGTTCATCCGTATCCACACCGCCCGCGGTCACCTCCGCGGTCCCGTACCCCTCGGTTCCTTTAGGCATGATTTCCCAGGCGTGAAGCGCATGCGCGATCTCCTTTAATTCCTTATCCGAACTTTGGTTGATCGGTTTCACAATCTTCATGCGGCCGCACCAGGCCTGCGCGAAACGTTTCGGAAAATATTCTGAAAGCAGGTTCCGCATCTCCAATTTACTTCGGCGCCGTGAGCAGAACACCTTGAGAATATCCATTTCAGGAAGAAGGTCGATCACCAGAGCCTCACCTGGCTCCCAATACAGAGATGCCTGGAGCGCAGCAGGCCCGGAGATGCCCCGATGAGTAAACAACATGTTCCCTCGAAACTGATGCGACTTGCTGGACACGATGACATCAAGGGAAATTCCGGCTAGCTCTTGAAAGATCTTCTGCTCCGTTCCGGAAAAAACAAACGGTACGAGAGCAGGCCTGAGCTGAGTGACCTTCAGCCCGAATTGGCGGGCCACGGCATGTCCGAAGCCGCTCGCGCCGATATTGGAATACGATAACCCACCGGTGGCAATGACCAGCGAGTCCGATGCAAACACGCCCTGGGTAGTGGCAGCCGTGAAGTTTGCGCCTCGCTTGATATCCGTCACGCGGCACTTCAGGAGCGTCTCCACGCGCGTGCGCATGCTCTCCTGTTCGAGCAGCGCGATAATGTCGTGGGAACTCTTGACGCAAAACATCTGTCCCGCCTCTTTCTCGTAATAAGCGATATGCTGTTTCTCAACGAAAGCGAGGAGATCACGAGGCGTAAAACGGGCGAGGGCTGATTTGCAGAAATGGGTGTTTTGGGAAAAGTAGTGGTCCGCAGTGACGTTCAGGTTCGTAAAATTGCATCGTCCGCCGCCGGAGATGCGTATCTTTGAACCAATCCGCTCCGCGTGGTCCAGCACGAGCGTTGAACGGCCGCGCTTTCCGCATTCGATAGCGCACAGGAGACCCGATGCGCCTGCGCCGATGATGATGACGTCTTTCTTAACAGCAGTTTTTGAGGATATGCTCATTGTTCAACTCTTTAATCCCGGCTGAAATCTAAAATTTTTTGCGTCTCAATTGTGGTTACAATAATACTATAAAAAGGGCCATGGTACCAATGAGAAAATACCGGGGAAGTCGGAGTGGCCCCCATTGGCATGCGTTCAGCACTTAAACACGAATTTTCTTTGCAACCGAGGGCTAATTTGATATGATAAAATGCTTTTCAGATAAAAGATTCCGAGGAGATATATGCCGGAAAAAAATCACCCTGGTGAAGACAAGGCATGGGAAGTACTCGCAACGTTGAAGCCGGAGGACGTGTGCAAAGCGGCGTCCGTCGCGTATGATTCAGCGAACGGTCTTTACCGGGTAAAATCTTTTGGCATGGATTTCGACCTGTGCGTGCGGGACAAGACGATAACAAGCGCTGCGCCGGGAAGCGAAGTGCTGCTTCAGAAGCTCGGGGATTTCTTCCGCCTCTCCATCCTCTGGTACCTGGCGCACGCCAAAAACATTGCCTGCACTGGAAGGCTTATCAAGCTCGATACCGTGCAAGGCGGCGACATCTTCACCAAAGGGTCGCACGTTCTGCCGCTCGACACGGTGGCGCAAAAATACGGGAAAAATAAAGAGGGATTTGTCGATAGGGGGAAAAGCCTGGGCGGCGAAATCAGGAAGTACGGCGACGCTGCGCTTCAGCTTGCCCCGCTGCCGAGGGTGCCGGTCATCCTCACCCTCTGGCTGGAAGACGAGGAATTCCCCGCGCGCGTTGACCTGCTGTTCGACTCTACCTGCGGTCTGCAATTGCCCACGGACATTATCTGGTCCATCGCCATGATGAGCCTGCTCGTAATGTTATGAGCTCGTTACAGAAGCGCTACTTTTTTTCTTCTTTCTCTTCCTTATCCTTAGGTCCACCGATAACGAACATGTCCGCAAGATCCACCAGTGCGCCGCTGCCTGCTCCCGCCTTTTTGTGTTCCTTGTCAAGGCCTTGTCCTGCCGTTGGTCCCGCAGGCGCAACAGGTTTCTTGTCTGTCTTTTTGATGAACCCCTGTTGTTCCAGCTCCGTGAGCATTGTTGCCACATTTCCCAAGGCCGTGGCTTGGTCCAGGAAGGCGCCGACGGACATCGTGCCGTCAATCATGATCAGGAGTGAACGCATCGCCTGGGGCAATTTGTACTTCCTGCTTTTCATCTCTTCCGAACCCTTTTCGGTTTTGCCGTATATGTCCTGTCGATCCATGGTATCCTCCCAATAGTGGCGTGTTCCCTGCGGATTAGACGACGGGACAGAAACAGAGTGGTTATCTGAATCTCCCCTTAGTCCTTAACATCCTCCGGCGGTACGAAATAGCATACTACTCTTCAGCCTTCCCCATAACTATTGATATGATGATTACAAGGAAAATAATTGCTGCCGCTATCCCTAAGTAATTCAACCCCTCAGTCGGCGAGAACGGTGCCGCAGCCGCTGTTGCTGCGCCCGGCGTCGCAACCACCGCCGCCTTATAAACAGGCACCATCCACTGGATAACATATGCCTGCAACAAAGCGAAAATACCGATGACCGTGGTCAAAATCAGTGAATGCTTCAGCGTAAAATGCAAGATGTCCGATTCGTGCCCGACGAGACCCACCGCAGCCGTTGCCACGGAAAGTGATTGCGGAGAGATCATCTTTCCGCATACTCCTCCCGAGGTGTTCGCCGCAACCGTGACTACCGGGTCGACGCCGATTTGCCTGGCGGTCACTTCTTGCAGCTTTCCGAAAAGGGCATTGGCAGAGGTGTCGGAACCGGTCATGAATACGCCGAGCCAGCCGAGGAACGCCGCAAAGAACGGGAAGAAAACGCCTGTCTGGGCAAAGGCATAACCGAGGGTCACGGCCATTCCGGAATAGTTCATGATGAATGCAAAACCAAGGATCGCCGATATCGTGACCACCGACCACCGGAGCCTCTTGAGGGTATCCATGCCGACCGTGACAACGGTAGAAACCGATGCGCCCATAACCGGGATCGAGAAAATGGCCGCAAAAAGGATGGCAGTGCCTGCCGCGCTCAGCATGTTGAAGTTGTAAACAGCGGCCATGGGCTTTCCACCCCTGATCACCATATTATGAAGTCCCTCTATCTTGATCGGCACCAAAGCATAGTAGTCGAGGACGGCTCTTATGGGTTTCACACCCCAGGCTGCGACCAGGAGAGACAGGATGATAAAAGGGGCCCAGGCCCTGAAGACCTGCCCGCCGTTATACCGGAGTTTCTCCCTCCCGGCAGAGTCAGGTTCATGTTCAAAGGTCCAGCTTTCCTTCGGGTGCCACAAGTGGACAAAGACCGTCAGGCAGACAATGGAAACGAGTGAAGCCATAATGTCGGGAAGGGTGGGGCCGATATAATTGGAAACAAACCACTGCGTGATTCCGAAGGACCCGCCGCTTACCAGGCAGGCGGGCCACACGGTCATGCCCTTCTCCCACCCGGCCATGAGGATGACAAGATAAAACGGGATCAGTACGCTCAAAAACGGCAGGGTGCGCCCCACCAACTGACTGATCGCCATCTGATCTATACCGGAAACCTGGCTGGCCACGATGATCGGAATGCCGATTGCGCCGAACGCAACCGGCGCCGTGTTCGCAATGAGGCAGATGCCTGCCGCGTAAAGAGGCTCGAAACCGAGGCCGATCAGCACCGCCGCGGTGATGGCCACGGGCGTACCGAAGCCTGCCGCGCCCTCGATGAAGGCGCCGAAGGAAAAGGCGATCAGGAGCGCCTGTATGCGACGGTCGTCAGTGACCGAAGCGAGAGAATTTCTGATGATCTCGAATTGGCCGGTCCTCATCGACAGGCTCAATATAAAAATCGCCGTGATCACGATCCATGCCACCGGCCAAAGCCCGAATAGGCTTCCCAAAATTGCCGCGAGCACCGCCTGTTGCGGCGGCATGCCGAATCCGATAACCGCTGTGAGTACGGCGATAGTCAGCCCGCTGATGGCCGCCCAGTGTCCCTTCATCCGCATATATGCGAGCGCCCAGAAAAGATATAATATCGGGATTGCTGCCACGACTGCGGACAGTCCTAGATTATCTAAAGGGTCGGTCACCATCTTCCACGGCATAAAGTTTCCTCCTTTTGTGGGTAATTTCTCAATCCTTCTGTAGAACTTCCCTCGTGGTCACTTGGGATACCCTGCCCGGAATGCCGGACGTTCTCCTCAAGCATACACGCAAAATCTTTTTCAACAGACCGCGCGTATTTTTTTCTGAATATTATTATCTCATGTAATAATAGAAAAGACAATAAAAAAAAGTCACTAGCATCCGATTTTCGCTATCGGTGTTTATCCTATACACAACGCCACAAAAAGCATGTCTAATCATATCATAAAATAAGATCGCCTGACTCGCTTCCGGCAGGGGCAATAGCAAGGGCTTATCGTTCTCTCTGTATTCCCCACTTTTTCCGTTTCTCCCAGAGTGACTTTCTCGTGATTCCGAGCAGGTCGGCGAGTTGCTGTTCGCTGCACTCGCTTTGGCACTGCCTGATGGTCGCCTTGGTGTAGTCCTCGATCGAGAGCTTTTTATCCAAGGCCTGGAACAGGAACGGCGCTTCGGCCTTCAAGCCCATGGGCAGATGCATGGGCTTGACGAGATCGCCGTCGGAAATGAGGATGGCCCGCTCAATAACGTTTTGAAGCTCCCGCACGTTTCCGGCCCACTCATGGTTCGTCATAAGCTCCATTGCCTCGGGCGTGATATCCTTCACCTTTTTTCCCATGTCGTATGAATATTTTTCGAGATAGTGTCTCACGAGCCCGAGAATGTCCTCTTTTCGCTCCCGAAGAGGCGGGATTTCGACAGTGATAACGTTGATACGGTAGTAGAGGTCCTCGCGGAACGCGCCCTGTTTTACCGCCGTCTTCAGGTCCTTATTTGTTGCGGTAATGAACCGAATGTCCACCTTCGTACCCTTGTTGCCGCCCACGGGTCGGATTACCTGGTCCTCGATGACCCGGAGCAGTTTCGCCTGAAGCGCGAAACTCATCTCGCCGATCTCATCGAGAAATACGGAACCGCCCTCAGCCTCCTCGAGGATACCCTTTTTAGTCACTACCGCGCCGGTGAAGGCGCCCCGCACGTGGCCGAAAAGCTCCGTCTCGAGCAGATTCTCAGGGATCGCAGAACAATTGATCGGCACGAACGGCGAGTCTCGGCGCGAGCTGTTGTGGTGGATCACCCGGGCAAAAAGCTCTTTGCCCGTCCCTGTCTCGCCGAGAAGCAGCACGCTGCTCTTTGCGTCCGATATCTTGCGCAGCAAGTCGAGGATGGCTCTGAGCGCCGCGCTCTCCCCGATGATGCTGCCGAAATCATACGTCTTTCCGAGTTCGCGTTTCAGAAACGCGTTCTCGGTCTGAAGGCTCTTCTGCCGGAGCGCATTCCGTACGATCTGCTTGATCTCCTCGTGGATAATCGGCTTGGTAACGTAGTCGTAGGCCCCGGCGCGCAGCGCCCTGACCGACGTGTCGAGCGACGCGTAGGCCGTGACGACGATGAAGATCTGGTCGGGCAACTGCTCCCTCACCTTTGCGAGCAGTTCGATTCCATCCATGCCGGGCAGAATGATGTCGGAGATGATCACATCGTAGGGGTTCGTTTCGAGCAGGGCGAGGCCCTTCTCCGCGGACTCCGCGGTGTCCACCCCGAACCCCTCTTTCATGAAGATCCGCTTGATGGACTCCCGCAGCGTCTCTTCGTCTTCGACGATCAATATATTTTTTGACATTGCATGCTCCGTGGTAATCGTAGTTTAATTTTTCACCGGAATTTTAATGATAAACCTTGTCCCCCGGTCCATTCCCGGATCGATTTCGATTGTGCCGCCGTGATCTTTGATAATACTGTAGCAGATACTCAGCCCCAGGCCCGTTCCCTTGGTCGGCCCTTTCGTGCTGAAGAAGGGATCGAAGACTTTATCTTTCACCTCGGCGGCGATCCCGTGGCCCGTGTCGGCAAAGAGAATCTCCACGTGTCCGTCCGACTGTTTAATGGAAATGTCGAGGTTTCCGCCGTCAGGCATGGCGTCCCGCGCATTCAGGATCAGGTTCAGAAACACCTGCTGGATCTGGTCGGGGTCGATCTTGAGCGCCGGCGTCTCGCGAACGTCCGTGCGGATCTCGATCTTCCGGAAGTTCTTGTCATACCGGACGAGGCTGAGGGTATTTTCCAGGATCTCCCGAAGGCTCGTTGGTATTTTCTGACGCGGGTAAAGACGGGCAAAATCTCCGAGGTTCCGAACGATCCTCGCAATCCGGTGTACATGCTGGTTGATCGTGGTGAGCGAATCCTTTTCGAACGACGACGCGTTCTCAGTCAGAAGTTCCTGCACCAGGGACGATATGGAGGCAAGGGGATTGCCGATCTCGTGGGAAACGCCCGCGGCAAGCCTGCCGATGCTGGCGTGCTTGGTGGCGCGAAACAGCTCTTCCTCGATCTTCTTTTTCTCGGTCACGTCCTCAAGCACAAGCACGAACCCTTTCTGCGCGCCCGTAAGCCAGCTCAGGTAGCCTTTGAGGATGATCGGGGGCTCCAGGCTCTGCCTGCAAATGATCTCGCCTTCAAGCACCTCCGGGTTGAAGATACTCGGCACCAGGTGTTTCAGCAGGTACCCGGCCCCGCCGTTCAGGGCATCGGACTTTTCCACGCCGGTGATCATCTCCATGCCGCTGTTCCAGTAGGTGACCCGCAGCGACTCATCGAGGGTCGCGACGCCGAGCGGCAGGCTTTCGATAATGTTCTCGCTGAACTCCTTGAGAATGGCAAGCTGCCGGTTCGCGTCGGCAAGTTCCTGGCGAGACAGCCGGAGAGTGTGGGAGATCTGCTGAATGGAGTTCGAGACGCGGTGCGCCTCATCGCTTGTCAAGACCGTCCGGTCCTGGAACACCAGGGTGCTGATAGACGGCCCTAGGGCGCCCGAGAGTATCCGTTCGGCCTGTTCCCGCAGTTTTTGGAGCCACTCGTTCGAAATCGTTTTCCGGTCTAGGTCGTTCTTGTGCAAAAAAAGGTCTACTGCCTCGCGCGCCTCCAGGGGAGTAAGGTACTGGCCCAGGATGTTCTCGATCTCAGAGATATCGGTGGGCCGGTGGATGGGCGAAAAATGGAACGGAGAATAAGAGTCCACGAAGATCATTGCCTGGCGCGCTTCGGCGTCCGATTGCCGGGTGAAGATCGACACGCCCACATAGAACAGGAGGTTCAAAAGCAGGCCCCAGAACAGGGAGTGGCTCCAGCGGTCGAGGTCTCCGAGGCCGAAGAGCGCAGTCGGGTTCAGGAGCGAGGAGTTGAAGACCGCTTCCATGATGCCGCCCTTCTGAAGAATCCCTGCGCGCATCAGCGCGGGGATCAGCAGGGTATAGATCCAGACGCTGAACCCGGCAATGATCCCGGCAATCGCGCCCTTTTTATTGCCACCCTGCCAGTAGAGACCGAGCAAGAGACACGGGGCGAAGATAGTGACCGCTTCGAAGGATTTAAGACCGATGTCTACGAGGCTGTAAAAATCGCCGATGTATACGGCGAAGATATACCCGAGGCCCACGCACCCGAGTATGACGACCCGTTTTATGTTCAGCATCACGGCGGAAAAATTTTTGAAGGCCTGCAGATTCCAGAACGCGGGCATGACAAAGCTGTTCATCACCATGGTGCTAAGCGCCACCGACTCCACGATGATCATGGCAGTTGCCGCCGAGAAACCGCCGATGAACACAAAGAGCGCCAAGAGCGGGTGCCCGTGGTGAAGGGGAATGCTGAGTACGAAGTAGTCAGCCGCGGAGGGATTATCGCCCAGCAGCAGCCCGCCGTAGGCTATGGGGAGCACGAAGATGTTGATCAGGAACAGGTAGAGCGGGAAGAGCCACATGGCCTTTTTGATGTGGTCCGTCGAATGGTTCTCCACCACCGCCACGTGGAACTGGCGGGGCAAAAACAGGATGGCCATCATCGACAAAAAGGTGACGGACGTCCATTCGAGAAAACTCACGGGCGAACCGTCGCCGATCTTCATGAGCGACGCGTACGGGCTCGCGCTGATCTTTCCAAGGATATCTCCGAACCCATGAAAGAGCCCGTAGGTGACGAAGAACCCGACGCAGAGGAATGCGATGAGTTTGATCACCGATTCTAAAGCAACAGCGAAAACCATGCCGCCGTGTCGTTCCAGAGGGTCGAGCCGGCGCGCTCCGAACATAACGGCGAAAACCCCGAGAAGCAGCGTTATGGACCAGCCGGCGACATGCCCCGCCTCGGGTCTGCCCGAGAGCAGAGAAAAGGTCGTCATGATGGCCTTAAGCTGAAGCGCAAGATAAGGAGTAATGCCGATGACCGCCACGAACGTGACCAGGACGGAAAGCGAAAGCGATTTGCCGTAGCGGGACGAAATAAAGTCTGAAATCGTCGTGATCCGGTTCTCTTTGGCTATATGAATGATCTTGCGGAGAACAATCCACCAGAGCGCCGCCATGAGCGTCGGGCCGATGTAGATCGTGAGAAAGCTCAGGCCCGCGTTCGCCGCCTTGCCCACGCTGCCGTAGAAGGTCCAGGAAGTGCAGTACACGGCCAGGGAGAGCGAGTAAATATAGGGATTCGCTACCAGGCTCTTCCCCTGCAGTTCTTTTCGCTCCGCGAAGTAAGCGACGGAGAAAAGGAGCATCAGATAACAGAGGATAATAAAAAGTAAGATCCAGGGAGAAAACACTCAGCCTCCGCCCTCTCTCTTGGAAAATATCGACGTTATAAAAATCAGCAGGATAAAGACAAGCCAGATGACGAACAGATACGTTGGAAGGCCGTCTCTGAAGATGCTCATGATAGGCCAGGAGAACAACAGGAGCCCGATCGCAAACAGAAAGATCCAGACGTCTCTTCTCATATGCAATTTCCTTTAACCGCGCCGAATAGTGGTTATCTTAACACAAAGCATCAACAAATTCCATACAGGAAACAGCGCGTCAACGGGCTTGATTTAGATGCGTATATCTGATAAGGTGAATGCCTGTTGAAAAGTATCCGGACCGGGCAACGGGGAGGGAACAATAATGGGAGAAATAGAACTTCCTAATCTTGAAGAACTCGAAGAAATGAGAAATAAGACCTTCACCAAGCGCGTTGCCCTTACCACGGCGATCTTCGCCGTGCTCCTTGCAGTCACCTCTCTCGGCGGCAACAACGCCATGAAGGAAATGCTGCTTTCGCAGCAGCAGGCGTCTGATCAGTGGGCCTTTTATCAGTCCAAAAATATTCGCGAGCTTATTTATAAAACGAACAGCCTCCGCATGGAAGCGGAACTCCTCGAACGAGGGCAGTCCATGCAGCCCAAGGCCAGACAACGGTATGAGGCCATGTTGAAGGACATGCGAACGGAACAGGCAAGGTACCAGGATGAGAAAAAGAAGATTGAGGAAGAGGCCAAGCACCTTGAGGCGGAGCGGGATAAAAGCCGCAGTCAAGACCCCTATTTTGACTATGCCGAGGCCTTGCTCCAGATAGCAATTGTCATGGCGTCGATATCGATCCTTGCCGTGTCACGCCGGATGTTTTATTTCTCGATTACGAGCGCACTGCTCGGGACGTTACTGATGTTGAACGGTTATTTCCTGATTTTCAGGGTGCCGTTCTTGCATTAATGACGAGTTAATGTAGGTAATAACACATGAATATCGCCATAGTAGGCGCTTCCGCCCTCCTTCAACTCCTGGCAGCCCTGATTGCCGTAAGGCTGATCCGCATAACCGGCAGACGCACCGCATGGGTCATGATCGCTGTTGCTATTTCGATCCAGATGATCAGGCGCTTTATCGCGCTTTTCAGACTCCTGTTCGGAGATGCCTATTATACCGACACCTTCGATGAGCTCGTGGCCCTTGCCATATCGCTGTTCATGGCAAGCGGCTTGGCCTTCATCGCCCCGCTCTTTCTCACCATCAAACGTTCGGAAGAGGTCCTGCGCATTGCCAATGCCAAGGCCGCCGAAGAAAAAACGGCGAGGGAAAAGCTCATCAACGAGCTGCAGGAAGCCCTTGCCAAGATACGGACGTTGAAGGGGCTCATCCCGATCTGCGCTTCCTGCAAAAAGGTGCGTGATGACAAGGGTTATTGGCAACAGGTCGAGGTCTATATCAGGGACCATTCAGAGGCCGAGTTCACTCATGGGCTATGCCCTGACTGTTTCCAGAGGCTCTATCCGGAAGAATATAAGATAAACGAAGAGGGAAAATCAACAACGTGAGCAAGCAACGCGTCCCGGCGGTCATGATGTTTGATGTTGCCAAAGAGACCTGTTTGAAGTAAAATCCTGCCTGTTTGTTCTTGACGAAACACCTGATTCTGATTATCTGGAGGCATCATGAACCATAACCTCTTCAACACGCTCCGGGAGTTCGACCTGGGCAAAGGTAAAAAAGGAAAGCTGTATTCCTTGCCCGCGCTGGAGCAGGCCGGGCTCGGGAAAATATCACGCTTGCCGATTTCGATCCGCATTGTGCTCGAATCGGTACTGCGTAATCATGATGAGAAGAAGATCACGGAAGACCACGTTCGGCAGCTTGCGGCCTGGGACCCCACTGCCCGCCGCACTGACGAAATTCCGTTTGTGGTCGCGCGCGTCCTTTTGCAGGACTTTACCGGCGTGCCGTTGTTGTGCGATTTGGCGGCTATGCGCAGCGTTGCCAAGAGGATGCATAAAAATCCCCGGGCCATTGAACCCCTTGTTCCGGTTGATCTGATTGTGGACCATTCGGTGCAGATCGACTGCTATGGCGAGCCCAATGCGCTCCAAAAGAACATGGAGATGGAGTTCAAACGCAATCAGGAGCGCTACCAGTTCTTGAAGTGGGGCATGAACGCGTTCAAGACCTTCAAAGTGGTCCCGCCGGGCATCGGCATCGTACATCAGGTCAATCTGGAATATCTTGCTCGCGGCGTGCATAACAAACAGGGTGTCTATTACCCGGATACTCTCGTCGGCACGGATAGTCATACGACGATGATCAACGGCATCGGTGTGGTCGCCTGGGGCGTGGGCGGCATCGAGGCCGAGGCCGGCATGCTCGGCCAGCCGCTCTATTTTCTTACACCGGACGTGGTCGGCGTACATCTCACGGGCAGACTGAAGGAAGGGGTGAATGCCACCGATCTCGCGCTCACGATCACTGAAATACTGCGCAAAGAAAAGGTCGTGGGCAAGTTCGTGGAGTTCTTCGGTGATGGCGCGGCTTCCCTCGCGCTTCCCGACAGGGCAACGATCGCCAATATGGCGCCCGAATACGGCGCGACCATGGGCTTCTTCCCAATAGACGACGTTACGGTAGAATATTTCAAAAACAGCGGCCGCACAAAGGATGAAATCACGTCATTCCAGGCTTATTTCAAGGCCCAGGGGATGTACGGCATTCCGAAAGCCGGTGAAATCGATTACACGAGAACGGTTGCAATCGATCTCGCCTCGATTAAACCATCCGTTGCGGGTCCGAAGCGGCCGCAAGACCGGATCGAGCTTTCTGATTTGAAAGCAAAATTTACTGAGTTATTCGTCAAGCCGATCAACGAAAACGGCTTTGCAAAAAAAGCCGAAGACCTCCCTGCTCGTTTCAAGACAAAGACCGGCATGGAAATCGGCTCCGGCGATGTTATCATCGCGGCGATCACATCCTGCACCAACACCTCCAACCCTGCTGTGCTGCTCGCAGCGGGCCTGTTGGCAAAGAAGGCGGTGGAGAAAGGTCTTACAGTAAAAAAACACGTCAAGACGTCTCTTGCGCCGGGCTCGCGAATCGTAACGGACTATCTGCAGAAAGCCGGGCTCCTGCCTTACCTTGAAAAACTCGGGTTCAATATCGTTGCCTACGGCTGCACTACCTGCATCGGCAATTCAGGCCCCTTGATTGAAGGTGCGGAAGAGGCCATTCTGCAGCATGACCTTGTCTGCGCATCGGTCCTTTCCGGGAACCGCAACTTCGAAGCCCGCATCCATCCGAATGTGCGCGCCAATTTTTTGATGAGCCCGCCCCTTGTCGTGGCCTACGCCATAACCGGGACCGTGCTCGTAAATATGGAGAAGGAACCTCTGGGCTTGAACAAGGACGGCGCAAAGGTATACCTCAAAGACATCTGGCCGAGCAACGCTGAGGTTGCGTCCTTATTGAAGTTTGCCGCGGACCCGGAAACCTTCCAACGCCTGTACGCGGACTTCACCAAGGACAATGTATTGTGGAACAACGTAGCCTCGGTTTCCGAGGAAGTCTATAACTGGCCGAAATCCACGTATATTGCGGAACCTCCGTTCTTCAAAAACTTCGGGATGCAGCCTGGCCCGATCAGCGGGATCAATGACGCACGGGCATTGGCCATTTTCGGAGACTCGGTCACGACCGACCATATCAGCCCGGCCGGGTCCATCAAAGAAACAACACCCGCGGGGAAATATCTGCTCGAAAACAACGTAACGAAGACGGACTTCCAGAGCTACGGCACGCGCCGGGGCAATCACGATGTTATGATTCGCGGCACCTTTGCGAACGTGCGCATCAAAAACCTCATGCTGCCTCCCAAGGCCGACAACACGAGAATGGAAGGCGGCCTCACCCTGTTCCAGCCCTCGGGCGAACAGATGTTCATCTATGACGCTGCAATGAAATATCTTGCCCAGGGCACACCCACGGTGATCTTCGGAGGCGAAGAATACGGCACCGGCTCCTCAAGGGATTGGGCGGCCAAAGGCACCCAACTCCTCGGCGTAAAGGCGGTGATCGCGAAGAGCTTCGAGCGCATCCATCGTTCCAATCTCATAGGAATGGGCGTGCTTCCGCTGCAGTTCAAGGGGCATGATTCCGTCCAAACGCTTTCGCTCCAGGGCGATGAGCAGTTCAGCCTCCCGAATATAAGCAGCCTCAAGCCGCAGCAGGACGTCACTCTTGTAATCAAACGTAAAAATGGAAGCAAAGAAGAAGTAGCGCTCCTGCTCCGCGTCGACACCCCCATCGAAGTGGACTATTTCAGGCATGGAGGAATTCTCCCCTACGTGCTGCGGGAGCTGATGAGCGGAGCGTGAATTTTAAAACTATATACCGCCACAAAAACGGCAAGCCACACAGAAGAGCTTAAGCAGAGAAAATTTTTATGATACTTTTTATTCTTATTCTTTACCTTTTCACAGGGAGCAAGGCGCCCGGCATCCCCGCCAATGAGCTTCATCTCATCACAACGAACGTCGCCTGCATGGAGTGTCATGCTCCGGGAAAGCAAACGCCCTTAAAAACCGCGCATACTCCCAAGGACCAATGTCTCGACTGCCATAAAGTAAAAAAGACAAAAAACCAAACTTCATCAAATCATGGTTAATTTTATTTACAATTTCTCGATAATTCTGATAGACTAATTAAAATTTGAATCCCCTTATTGCAGGCGTTAAAAAAAAGCGCCTCTTCTGTTGAAAGATGCAACAAAGTAGGCACAGTATTCTTCTCATTGGCGGGCGCACCGAACATCCGCTTGCTCATTCTTTTGCGAAAGAGAGGCATTGAACCATGAAAGAAGAAATTTCAGGTTGTTACGACGATGAGGGAAGCACGATTGACCCGGAGTTAATCGCAAAGCCCGGTCTCTGCATACTTTGCAGGAACGATGATAACGGCGGGAAGAAAGAACAAATACTTTGTCTGGTGAATCGTACTGATCAACAAGGCCATATTACCTTTGAGTGCGATGCATATGTGCCGAAACATAATTGTTAATGCGGTAGTTAAGCCGTAGCTCGAAAGGGCGTATCGGTTTTAAACTTCTGCTTAGAACTTATCTCAAAATCACTTTTTGCCGCATAGGATTACTATCGGTCATTCCCGTGTAAACGGGAATCCAGCCTTTTCCTGGGTTTTCTGGATGCCCGCTTTCGCGAGCATGACGGCTTGTTGATGCAGAACCAATTTTGAGATAGGCTCTAGGAGTCTGTCCGGTCCTGAACACGAAGCTCAAGCACTATGCGGCCCCAGCCGCCACATTGCACTCCAACGTCGAAGCACGCTGCTCGCTTGAACCGCATTTCATTCGGATCAATCCCTGCGTAGAAAAGTTCGTTGGAAGCGAAGACCATCGAGGCTGCTGCCTTGAGCGCGTAAATGCAGATCTTCTTCGGGCCGCGTTTCGTCAGAAGGTTTCCCGCGCCATCGAAATAGAACTTGTCACCAACCTTGTGCTGGCTGTTGCACCCATGAGACTCAACAACCTCAAGAACAATCGTCTTGTTCATTAAGGCTGGCGCCTTCGAAAGCACATCATCGTTTCTCGGATTCTCACGGAACATTTTCATCTCTTCATCCGTGTACCCAAGACGCGCCTTCATCAGTTTCCATTTGAAAGCGTTCCATGCGGCGTCGCGAATGCCCATGTCAATTCTCCCGTGATTGGTTCTGAAGCCGAACGCGTGGCGGCCTTGAGCCGCAGGTTAGTTTTATTTCTTCAGCAGTTTCGATAGACTTGATCTAAACTTTGCCTCTTTTTCGAGATCATCTAGCCTGTGGCCTTCAATAAGAATTATGTCTGGCGCTATGAACTCGAAGGTAGGGTCAGTGATAAGGCCGAGGTATTCATCAAGCTTTCTTCTTTTGAAATCAGTTACTGATATGAAGTAGGTTGGAAAATGCCAAGCTTGATGTCCTCCGGAACTTGACATGCTATAAACAAAGAACTTTGGATCAGGTGTCCATGCAGCATGTACGACACCAAAGCCATGTTCTGCGTCTTCAGAACCATAGTTAGTTCTCCGAAAAAATGATCTTATCTTTTGAGTGAATCTCAATTTTATTCTCACCTGAACCATAAGGCGCCTTCGATAAAGGGATCACGACAGCGCGATACTGCCATCTGGCGATGGATATTCATGTCGCTGTGTCGACTTCTGCAGCCCATCCCTCACGATTGAAGCGTTAGCTGTCTTTGTTGTGCTCGAAGGCAGAAGTGCGGATATTAGCTGTAGTAGAAATGCTGTTGCGAGAAGCCACGGTGCTGCCTTGGACAACCAGATTTGGTATCTGCCTCGACGGTTCCCTTCTTCAGTTTCATTGCCAATCCAGTTGACATGTGGCTCTCCTTTTTCGGTGTATAGAGTAATGCGTGGAGGGAAGTAGAACATTAATACGGCTGCCACAAGTCCGATCAGAAGACCCGCTATATTTAATACTAAAGCTATCGTCATAAGGGTTCCTTTTGCAAACTAATGCGGCAGTTGCTATAAGGACGTATTAACGTATCATGAATCATGTGCATGATCAGGATGATTTAATGTCGCACTTCTTTAGGGCTTCACGTACGCATAGCCCTGGTGCTGTCTTTTAACAAGCTCGGTTATACCGGCGGGCGTCACAACCACGAAAGAAGGGCGTTCGTTCTCGCTTAAGCATATGACTCCCTCAGCGCACATGTTTTTAAGAGAATTACGGCAGGCAATGAAATGCACACCCTGCTCCGCCAGCGTTTTCATAGCCTCGATCAGTTCGGTATTGCCGAAGGCCGTTACCGCAGACCCGTTGGCAAGCGCCACAATGTCCGCTTTCCCTTCCCCGACGTCTTTAATAAGGTTTCGGATGTTGCCTAAGGCCTTTTTCCAGCGATCGGGATCATTCACATGAATAACAACCTTGAGTTCGCTCATACACTCCTCTTCAACACTTCCCTTGCCGCGACAACGCCGGAAATAGAGGCCTGAATCAGCCCGCGCGTTACGCCTGCGCCGTCGCCTATTGCGAAGAGGTTTTTCACCTCGGTCTCAAGCGCCGGAGTGAGTTTCAGTTTCACGGAATAGAACTTCACCTCCACGCAGTAAAGAAGCGTGTCCCCGGAGTTTACTCCCGGCGCAACATTGTCGAGCGCTTCGAGCATTTCCGTAATATTATGAAGATGCCGATACGGCAAGACAAAGCTCAAATCGCCCGGCGTAGCGTCTTCGAGCGTGGGCCGGACCGAGCCTTCGGCGATCCGCTCCGGCGTGGAACGTCTGCCCATCTTGAGGTCGCCAAGCCGCTGGACAATGACGCCGCCGCCCAACAGGTTTGCAAGACCGGCAATGTGCTTGCCGTAGGAGATGGGATCGTTAAAGGGCTTGGTGAAATCCGTGCTCACGAGCAGGGCGAAGTTCGTGTTCTCCGTCTTCCGGTTCTTGTAGCTGTGGCCGTTTACGCTGTAGATCCCCTCGCTGTATTCCTTCACCACCTCGCCGTAGGGATTCATACAGAACGTCCGGGTCCGGTCGCGGAATCTTCTAGAGGAATAGATGAACTTGCCTTCATAGACCGTATCGGTAATGTCTTTCATGACGTGAGCGGGAAGTTCTACGCGCACGCCGATGTCCACGGGATTTTTCTGAAGTGACAATTTGAGCCGCTTTGCCTCTCCCGAGAGCCACGTTGACCCCTCCCTGCCCGCGGCAACGATCACCATCGGCGCTTCGAACCGCTTGCCGTCCTGCGTAATCACGCCGCTTACAACTCCCTTTTCGAGCGTGATCTGTTGCACGGGCGTATCAAACAGGACTTCCATTCGACCATCAAGATATCCCCTGATATTTTTCAAAACCTCCTTGCAAAGGTCCGTGCCGATGTGCCTGATCCGCGCCGGAATGAGTTCGAGGTTGTATCCTGCTGCTTTTTTCTTGAGTCGTGAAATTGCGCCTGCGTCCTCTCCGTGGATCGCCCCGACCACGCCGAAAGAACAATAGATGGAATCCACATAATCGATCAGGATGGTGAGGTCTTCCACGCTCAGGTAATCCCTGAGCCAACCGCCGAATTCAGAAGTGAGGGTCAATTTGCCGTCGCTGTATGCCCCGGCGCCGCCCCATCCGCAAAGAATGCTACACAGATCGCATTGCACACAGGGAGCGTCGGATACGATCATGGGGCAGGACCGGTCCTGGAGGTCGCTGCCCTTCTCGATCATGAGGATTTTGAGATCGGAGTTTTTGACAAGTTCGAGCGCCGCGAAAATACCCGCAGGCCCGGAGCCGATAATAATGACGTCGTAAGAGGAAGAAGACATAGTAAGAGTCAGGGTAAAGTAGTAAGCACCAAATGAATCACCCCACAGCAAGCTGCCGGGTATCTGTCCGTGAATTCACCCCTCCCATGATGGGAGGGGATTAAGGGGAGGGTGAAGTTTTCGGCGCTCGTGCTTGTCACCCCCACCTAACCTCCCCCATCAAGGGGGAGGGATATACTCGAGGATTTGCTATTTGTTTGTTAAACCTTTCATTGCAGATCACTTCAAGCTCATCATATAATCCGTCAGCTCGTTCAGCTGTTTGTCGTGCAGCGTCACCTTCGGCATGATAGAACCGGGCGACATGGCCTTCGGATCTTTAAAGTGCTTGAGGAGCCAGTCCCTGTCCTTTTTGCCCCCCACATGAGTGAGTTCAGGGCCGATGGCCCCGCCTTTGCCGTGAATGCTGTGACACGCTGCGCAACCGTTTGTGTCATACAGCACGCGTCCCGCGATCACTGACGGCGACGTCACCGCAGGCACGTTCACATTCGGCGCCTGTGCGCCGATAAGCGTAAGAACACTGATCGTAAACACGGCCAGGCCGCCTATCGTCATCATGATTTTCCGCTTCTGCGGCGCACGCTCGGGATTGCGGTCGAGGAACGGCAGCAGGACAAACGCAGTGATCCCAATGGTCGGGATCACGAAGGTGCCCACGACCTCGTACTTGCCTTCGAAAATGCGCAGCAGCTGGAACACAAAATAGAAATACCATTCAGGCCTGGGGTTGTAGGTGCTGTCCGTGGGGTCTGCCTGCGGTTCAAGCGGCGCGGGAAACAACACAGCGAGACTCGCAAGCGCGAGAAACATCAAGAGGAGAAAAAGAGAATCCTTGTATATCTGGTTCGGGAAGAGCGGCTCAGTCTTGTCAGGGCTGTTTTTTGAAGGGTCCCACTTGCCGCCGGGTCCGGCCAGCTCGAGCATGAAAATATGAAGCCCGGCCAGCAGCGCAAGGGTCCACGGGAGGATATAGGTATGTACTGCAAAGAAACGGCTGAGCGTGAGGTTCCCGAGCTCCGCGCCTCCGCGCACGATCTTGAGCAGCAGACCCCCGATAACCGGAACGGTCCCGGCCACGTTCGTTCCGACCACCGTTGCCCAATAGGCCTTCTGGTCCCACGGCAAGAGGTACCCGGTAAACGCAAACCCGCCTACCAGCAGAATCAGCCCGACGCCGAGAAGCCAAACGAGCTCGCGCGGTTTTTTGTATGAGCCGAAAACAAAGACCCGAAGCAAATGGAGCGCCACGATCACCATCATAAAGCTCGCGCCCCAATTGTGCATGCCGCGTACAAAGCTCCCGAAGGGAGCTTCGTTCTGGATATACTTCACGCTTGCGTAGGCGTGGTCCGGCGTCGGCGCGTAATAAAACGAGAGGAAAATGCCGGTCACCATCTGAAGAATGAAGATGAAGGCGAGCGCGGAACCGAGTACGTAGAACCAGCTTGAACCGCCGGGAATGGGGCGGTCTGCGATTCCGCTCCATAGTCTTCTGATTTCGATCCGCTCATCCAGCCAATCAATGATTTTTGTAAACATCCGGCCTCCCCGTGATTATCAGGCTGTCTGCTTCTGTGTGGTCCCGAGTTGAAACACCTCATACTTGATCATGACCCTGTTGTCCTCCACCTTGGTCTCGAGCGTATCGAGCGACCGCGGCGCGGGACCGGACAAGAGCTTACCTTCAATATCGAACACGCTTGCGTGGCAAGGGCACTTGAAGCGCTTTTCGGCGGTAAACCATCGGTATCCGCACCCGAGATGCGGGCAGTTGGGAGAATATGCAACCACGCTTTTGTCCAGCCGCTTCACGAGCCAGACTGAACGTTCCTGTTTCTCCTCCTGCCATCCGCTCTTTACGAGTTGGAAAAATCTTCGCTCCTGCGGCTCGTTCACCATCAGGTCATTGACCGTTCCCGCGTCGCTCCAGCCCGTTGCCTTTTTCTTGAACGCGGGCAGGATGCCGAACCCGCCGAGAGGAATCGCCAGCACCGCGCCGATGAAGACGAAGATCCCGATGATCGCACGGATCATAAAGTTTCGTCTCGTTACGTTTTGATCTGCCATCAAAACCTCCTCTGTGGATTAGGAATGCACCGGATACACATTGTTACAATTGTAACGTAATTAAGGGAATAGTCAAGTTCAGATGATGAGAAATTCCCGGTCGTTCCTGAAGTAGCGCTGTGCCAGCAAAAGCAGCTTGAGATAGTAATTATCGATACAAGGAACGAATTCGCTTGCTGAAACATTCACCTGCTCCATTGGTATTCCCGTTCTGAACAGGGAGCACTCAACATGACGTTCTGATCCGGAAAAGAGCTTGATGCCGGAATCTATGTTCATCTCCAGGACGCCATCAACCTCTTCCTGCTGGAGCGCAAGCGCGCGCGGCTCGACAGCACGGGAAAGAAAAAAAACGTCCTGCATTTCCTGTTCAATCACGTTGGGCGCTGCGCAGTACACAAAGACCCTGCGACCAAGTGACACGAGGTCTCCGAATCGGACATCGAATCCGAGTTCTTCCTTGATCTCGCGCGGTCCGGCTGTCTTTGCATCCTCGCCCGCAACGTAATGCCCACCCACGCTCACATCAAACTTCCCCGGCGCAATCTTTTTGTCCTGGGACCGCTTCTGGAAGAGCGCGTAGCTTCTGCCCTTCCGCTCATAAATAATAAGACAGTGGAACGCCCCGTGCCATGCGCCGGTCTTGTGCGCCTCGTCGCGCGAGATCACCTTGTTGGTTTTTTCCCCGGTGCAATCTAAAACATCAAAATACTCAAGAGTCATAAAAGCCTTCAAATTAATTAAACGTTCATAGAAAAAAATTCAGGGGGACAAATCTTAGACGGGATAACAGGATTTACAGGATTGTTTAAGCTTTATTCGACTTTATCCAGTAATCCCGTCTAATCCCGTCAAAATAAATATTTGGTTCCTGCTTGTAAAGTTAAAAAACAAAAAGCCACCAAGGCGTGACAATGCCCTCGTGGCTCTTTCAGAAATACCGATGAACATTGGAATGAATATCAGGCCTTGCCGTCGACCATCTCCCGCATCTCTTTGCCCGCTTTAAAAAAGGGAACTTTTTTCGGCGGCACCGAGACGGTCTCTCCGGTCTTGGGGTTCCTGCCCTCTTTCGCGCGTCGGTGGCGGACACGGAAGCTCCCGAAGCCCCTGATCTCTACCTTGTCCTCCCGGGACAAGGCGTCTTTTATTCCGTCAAGCACGGTGTTGACGACAACCTCCACCTGTTTTCTAGTCAACCCCGGTTTTTTCTCGGCTATTTTATCTACCAGCTCCGCCTTTGTCATGCAATCCCCTCCTCCGACGAATGGTTGTTACCGGTAAAGATACTGTAACGTCACGCTGCTCTTGTTGATGCCGCGCGCAAAAACGTCCGCAATCCAGGCCGCGGACTCTTCCTTGAAATATTCAAGGAATGGGATCTTTTTTCTTTTTTCCATCACCTGCGGCTTTCCCTTGATTCCCGCCAGGGTCCCGGCTATGCGGATGCTGTCATCGAGATCTCCCAACTCATCCACCAGTTTAAGCTTGAGCGCTTGCCGCCCGGTAAAGATCCGGCCGTCCGCAATGGCCCTCACATCCGCAATAGGCAGCTTGCGGCCTTCGGCAACCGCTTCGATAAACTGGCTGTGGACGTCATCGATCACGTCCTGGAGCAACTTCTTTTCCTGAACGGTCATGTCGCGAAAGGGTGAACCGATATCCTTGTACTCCCCGGCTTTGACTACCTGTCCCTTTACGCCGATCTTATCGAGGAGCTTCTCGATGTTGGCAAACTCCATCTTGACGCCGAGGCTGCCGGTGAGCGTTCCGGGATTGGCGACGATCTTATCGGCCGCCGCCGCAACATAGTATCCGCCCGAAGCGGCAACCGTTCCCATGGAAACGACGATCTTCTTTCCTTCTTTTTTCGCGTTCTTCACTGCGTTATAGATTTCTTGAGACACGACCACGCCGCCGCCGGGGCTGTCGATCCGGATGACGATCGCTTTAATGGAATGGTCATCAGCATAACCGTGCAGTTCGTCCACGACGGACTCCGAGGAGGAGAGCAACCCCTCGACCTTGACGAGCGCCACCTTGTCGGCTCCCACCATCGGCAATGAGGACGAAGTCCGTTTACTCCCGGAAAGGAAAGACGCCAGGGAAAGGATGATAAAAAACAGCACACCGAGCGCCGCCGCTGTTCCAAGGACTATCAGGACGGGATTTTTCTTCATGGCCTATCAGCTCCGTTCTTTCAACAGCGCGCCGATCGTGGTGTCGGGCTTCGGCTGTTGGCTCATATATTCCTTGAGGCTCGACCGGTCATTGCCTTTTATCTGCGCTTTGATCGAGAGCGCGACCTTCCGCTCTCCCTTGTCGACCTTGATGACGCGGGCGGTTACTTCATCGCCTTCCTTGATGTCGTCGGTCTCCTTCGGGACCTCCGATGCGGGGATCAGGCCTTCTATGCCGTGCTCAAGCTCGACGAACATGCCGAAATCCGCTTTCTTCGTCACCTTGACCTTTTCATCCTGCCCCGTTTTGTACCGCTCGGGGATCGCATTGTCCCACGGGTCCGGGGTCAGCTGCTTGAGTCCGAGCGAGATGCGCTCCTTCTGCGAATCGATGGAGAGCACGACCGCTTTGGTCTTTTGGCCTTTTTTGAGCATTTCGGAAGGATGCTTGATATGCTTGGTCCACGACAGGTCGGAAATGTGGATGAGCCCGTCGATTCCCTCTTCCAGGCCGATGAAGGCCCCGAAATCTGTAAGGGTCCTGACCTTTCCTTCAACCTCGGAGCCGATCTTGTAGCGATCGCCGATGCTGTGCCAGGGGTTCGGATCTATCTGTTTCATCCCGAGCGAGATGCGCTTGCCCGCGGCGTCCGTGGAGAGCACCTGCGCTTCGACGATATCGCCGACCGCGACCACCTTGGACGGATGTTTCACTTTCTGAGTCCAGGACATCTCGGAGACATGCACGAGGCCTTCAACGCCGTGTTCCAGTTCGACAAAGGCCCCGTAGTCCGTCAAGCTGACCACCTTGCTCTTCACTCTGCTCCCGACCGGGTATTTCTCTGCAACGGCGAGCCACGGGTCCTGCGTTTTCTGTTTGACGCCGAGCGACACCTTCTGCTTTTCCCGGTCGTATTTGAGTATGACCACGTCTATCTTCTCGCCCACCATGAAGAGCTCCGAGGGGTGGCTGATCCTGCCCCAAGACATGTCCGTGATATGGAGCAGCCCGTCGATGCCGCCGAGGTCCACAAAGGCGCCGTATTCCGTAATGTTCTTGATCACGCCGGTCACGATCTGGCCCTCTGTCAGGGTGGCGAGCGTCTCCTCTTTTTGCGCGTTCTGATGTTTTTCAAGCAGGGCCCTGCGGGAGAGTACGATGTTGCCCCGGCCGGAGTTCATTTTTATAATCTTCAGATCCATGACCTGGCCGATCAGTTGGTTGAAATTACGCACCGGCTTGGTGTCTATCTGAGACCCCGGGAGAAACGCCGTGACCCCGCCGATATCGACGGTCAGGCCGCCCTTGATCGCCGTGAGCACCCGTCCCTTAACAGGCTCTCCGGTTTGATAGGCCTTGTTGATGTCGTCCCAGACCTGCAGTTTTTTCGCCTTCTCCCGCGAGAGCAACAGATTTCCATTCGCGTCTTCCGCGGCCTCGAGCAAGACCTCAAGCTCGTCGCCGGGTTTGAGGGCCTGTAGTTCCTCTTCCGTGAATTGGTCCGCGGGAATGATGCCGTCAGATTTATACCCGAGATCCAGCATCACGACACCGGACCGGACCTGCAACACGCGTCCCCGCACCACGGTCCCCGACTTAAAGCTCTTTAACGACTGGTCATACAGTTTCTCGAACTCAGTCGGATCTTGTTCGGCCTTCGATGTGTCATTCTCCTCGTGCTCGAAGTCTTCGCGTGTATCATCCATTAAAATCAAGTACCTCCCCCAAATATATGGCCGGTAAAAATACTACCCGCCTGCCTTCCCGCTCTTTAATTTTTCCAGGACCGCCTCCACTACCCAGTCGGGCGTGGACGCTCCCGCGGTGACCCCTACGTCGGCAACACCGTTCAACCACTGCGCCTGGATCTCATCCGCCACTTCGATGTGATACGTGGGCTTGCCTTCTTGACGGCAAACGGAAACCAGCCTACTCGTATTGGCGCTGTTGCGGCCGCCCACCACCAGCATGACATCCACCCTGCCGGCAAGATCATGCGCGGCTTCCTGGCGCTCTTTTGTTGAATTGCAGATCGTGTTGAAGACCTTTAATTCTTTGGAAAGACGCAGTAATTTTAACACAATTTCTGAAAAATTGCTATACGATTGCGTTGTCTGAGCAACAACGCCCACCCGGTTTTTGAACTTCATCCCCGCTACATCTTCCGCGGTCTCCACCACGATCCCGTTGTTTCCGGCGTAGCCGAGAATACTCTGCACCTCGGGATGCTTCTTTTCGCCGACGACCACGACCTGATACCCGTCCTTATGGAGCGCCTCGGCATCTCGTTGCGCCTTTCCCACGAAAGGACAGGTGAGGTCGATGATCCGCAGTCCCATGCCACGCGCCTGTTCAAGCACCTGCGGGGGCACTCCATGCGAACGAATAATGAGATGATCCCCCGAGTTCAGGGATGAGAAATCCTCTACCACCTGCACTCCGGCCTGGCGCAGGCGCTCGACCTCCTGGGGGTTGTGGATCAGCGGCCCGAGGCAATACACTTTCCCCTTGGCAGCCGCTTCAAACGCCGTTTTGATCGCACGCTTCACCCCGAAGCAAAAACCCGCTTTGTCCGCCACATACACGTTCATAATCCCGCTACTTCACCTTCTTGATCGAGGACACCATCCTGTGGAGCATCTCGTCGATGCTTAAGGTCGTTGAATCGATCAATACTGCGTCCTCTGCCTTCTTCAGCGGCGCGAGTGCACGCCCGCTGTCCTGCTGGTCGCGGTCCTCAATTTCCCTGGTAATCCGTGAACAATCCACGTCCATGCCCATGGCCTTGAGTTCGAGGTACCGGCGCTTCCCCCGTTCCTCCGCGCTTGCGTCAAGGAAAAATTTCACGTCCGCGTCGGGAAACACCACGGTGCCGATGTCCCGGCCGTCCATCACGACCCCGCCGCTTTTGCCGAGGTCCCGCTGGAGCGTAAGGAGCCGCGCCCGCACCGCGGGAGATTTCGAAACGGTAGAAGCCATCATGCCCATTTCAGGCGTGCGTATTTCTCCGGTCACGTCAATGCCGTCAACAAAGAATCTCGGGTCATTGTTGTCTTTTTTGATCGTCACCTGCGTTCGTGCGCAGAGGGCTTCGAGTTTTTTTTCATCAGCCGGGTCGATTCTTTCTCGCTTCGCTTTCCACCCCACAGCGCGGTACATTGCCCCGGTATCGATGTAGATATAGCCCAGCCGTTTTGCAAGAAGCCGGGCAGCCGTGCTCTTGCCCGCACCCGAAGGCCCATCAATGGCGATTACTAATCCGTTCTTTTTCATAATCTGCTACTTCTGACTCTACTGACTCTATAAACTGTTTTAATACGCCGCTTGCTTCAACAGCCGCTCAAATCCCGGAAACGACGTGTCGATCCAGCCACAATCTCGCACCACCGTCTCTCCGCGTGCGGCAAGACCTGCCACGGCCATGGACATGGCAATACGATGGTCCCCATGGCTCTCGCATGTCGCTCCGTCAAGAGACTCTCTCCCCATGATCTCCATGCCGTCAGGACGTTCCGTTATTGCAACGCCCATCTTGCGGAGCTCCGTGGCCATGGTCGCTATCCGGTCGGACTCCTTTACCCTGAGTTCGGTTGCATCCTGTATCACGGTCTTTCCTTCGGCGTATGATGCAGCCACCGACAGGACCGGGATTTCATCAATGGCCCGCGGGACCATGTCTCCGGCTATCCGAACGGCATGAAGTTTTTTGTGCTTCACCCGGATGTCGGCAACAGACTCACCCGCCTGCTCGCGCTGGTTCAGAAGCGTAATGTCCGCTCCCATCAACCTGAGGACGTCGATGATGCCGGTGCGGGTGGGGTTCACGCCCGCGTTTTTGATCAAAAGATCCGATCCGGGCACAATGGACGCGGCAACCATGAAAAAAGCGGCCGATGATATGTCTGCCGGGATATCGAGCAATCCCTTTGCGCGAAGCGTCTGACGCCCCCGCACGCACACGCGCAAGCCCTGCTCTTTGATATCGACGCCAAAGAACCTGAACATGCGCTCAGTGTGGTCCCGGGATTTTGACGGCTCGGTGATGGACGTTTCTCCCTCGGCATACAATCCCGCGAGCAGAATGGCCGACTTTACCTGGGCGCTTGCTACCGGGCTTGTATAATCGATGGCCTTTGTTCCGCGACCTGCGCCTTTGATCGCGAGCGGAGCGAGCTTCCCGTTCGAACGGCCGTCGATCTGCGCTCCCATACGACGGAGCGGCTCGATAATTCTTCCCATCGGTCTTTTGACGAGATACTCATCACCGGTCAGGACGGAAAAAAAATCCTGCCCCGCGAGCAACCCGGCCAGAAGCCTCATGCCTGTCCCGGAGTTCCCAAGGTCGAGCACTCCCGCAGGTTCCGAAAGACCGTCCAGACCTTTTCCGTGTACGATAAGGTGATCGGTTCCCAGGCCATCGACCTGAATCCCCATCTTCTGCGCCGCTTTCGCGGTGTTCTGCGTGTCCTCTCCGGTAAGAAATCCATTGATGGTCGTGACACCCTCCGCAATGGAGGCAAAAATCACCGAGCGGTGAGATAGGGACTTATCTCCGGGAAGCGTTATCTCGCCCCGGAGGCCGCGGGAGGGTTTTATCACGAGATCTGACATTATCCCAAGCCTCTCCTGATGTCGCTCGCCGTTTTGAGATGTTTTTCCAGATTTTCTCCGTCGCCAGCGAGCAACTCCTGCTTGAGACGGTCCAGCGCTGCCTGATACCGGTCGATCATCAGGACGATGTTCTCGCGGTTCATAAGGCAGATATCTTTCCATATCTCCGGCGAGCTTGCAGCGATGCGTGTAAAGTCCCTGAAGCCTGCGCCGGAAAAACTGAGGTAGTCCTCCGTGCCCGTGTTCAGCTCCGCCACGGCGGTCATCATGGCATACGCGGCAACGTGCGGCATGTGGCTCACAGCAGCAAAGACCTTGTCGTGCATGTCCGGGTCCATCACAATCACGTTCGCTCCGGAGGCTGTCCACACTTTCTTGACAACTTCGAGCGCCCTCGGATCCGTCTTCTTCGTCGGTGTAAGAATACACTTGGCCCCCTGGAACAGCGTCTCCACGGCCTCGGCCACGCCGAATTTTTCTTTTCCGGCAATGGGGTGCCCGGGAACAAAGTGGACTCCCGGAGGCATATGACCTTCGATCAGCTTGACGATCGAGCCTTTGACGCTTCCCACGTCCGTCAGGATCGCTCCCTTTTTCAGGTGCGGCCCGATTTCGCGCGCGATCGTTTCAAAAACTCCGACCGGAGATGCAAGCACCACAAGATCAGCGTCAAGAACCGCATGCTTCGCGTCCTGGTCTATGCGATCGATCACTCCGAGTTTAAGCGCCAGATCGAGCGACTGCCTGCTTCTGCCCGCACCGGTTATCTGGTGCGCAATGTTCTTTGCCTTCAAGACCTTTGCCAGAGAACCACCTATCAACCCGACGCCGATGATGGTAACGTTATTAAAGTGCATCGCCATACCTTGTGTGCCGTCTTCCATTTCGTGCTTAAAATTTGGTTATTAGAATTTATCTGGAATTTGCGCTTGAAATTTACCCGCCGCTTCGTTCTGCGCATAACTACGCCTTCATGATCTTCTCCAGTTCGTCCACAAAACGCTTGTTCTCTTCCGGCAGCCCGATCGAGACCCTGATTCTATTTCCGCTCATGGGACGAACGATCACGCCTGTTTTAAGCAGCATCGTGTAAAGTTCCTGGCTGCTGAATCGTGTTTCGAACATAACGAAGTTCGCCTCTGTCTTGATGAACACTATTCCCAGTCTGTTAAAGGACTGATACAGGAACTGTTTTCCTTCGTTGTTGATCGCAACCGATTTTTCGACGTGCTTCCGGTCCGCAAGGGCCGCCAAGGCGCCGGCCTGTCCGAGCGAATTGGTGTTGAACGGCTGCCTCACCTTATTCATGAGCTCCGCGATCTCAGGTTTCGTGATGCCGTACCCGATGCGAAGACCTGCGAGGCCATAAATTTTTGAGAACGTCCGGAGCACGAGCATATTCTTCCCATCCCGCAGATAGTCCAAAGAGTCGGGATAATCAACATGCGTAACATACTCGCAATATGCTTCGTCAACGGCCACGAGAACATGGTCAGGCACGCGGTCCATGAACCGGTCCATTTCGGCTTTCGTGTTCATGGTCCCCGTGGGATTGTTCGGGTTGGCAATGAACACGAGTTTCGTCTTCAACGTGATCCGCTCTGCCATGGCATCAAGATCATGCCGATCGTCCTTAAGTGGAACAATAATGTTCGTCCCACCCCCGGCCTGCGTGATCATCTTGTACACGACGAAGGAGGGATCGGCCGAGACAACCTCATCTCCGGGCTGCACAAACGTACGCACCGCCAATTCGATGAGTTCGTTCGATCCGTTACCGAGCATAAGTTGCGAAACGTCTACGTCGTATCTCTTGGCAAGCGCCTGGGAAAGATAGTACCCGCTTCCGTCAGGATAGCGGTTCAGCCCTTCCAGCGCCTTTTTGATCGCTGCGACTGCCTTGGGCGACGGGCCGAGCGGGTTCTCATTCGAGGCAAGCTTGATGCTCCCGGTGATGCAGAGTTCCCGCTCCAGTTCTTCGAGCGGCTTTCCCGGCACATAGGGGTTGATGGTTTTGATGTTGTCGGAAACGGTTATCATATTTTGGACCAAGGCAACCATGTTGCCGTGATTAATTTACGCCACGCCTCGGCGTGGCTCGCTCCATAATTATTGGCTCTTCGGATACGATCCCAACACCTTCAAGAACAGGCAGTCATCTTTCAACCCTTCGATGGCCTTCGCAACCGGCTCGTCCTCGATGTGTCCCACCATATCAAGAAAGAACACGTAGTCCCAGACCTTTCTGCCCGAAGGCCGCGCATCGAGCCTCGTAAGATTGATCCCGGTCGCGGCAAAAGGAGAAAGCATGGCATACAACGCGCCCACCTTGTCCTTGATCGAGAACATGATCGAGGTCTTGTCGCGCCCAGTCCTGTTGGGAGACTTCGCCGCAATCACCAGGAACCGTGTGACGTTGTTCGGATTGTCCTCGATCTTTTTGGCCGCGATTTGCAAACCGTACAGCACGGCCGCCATCTCGCTCGCAATGGCCCCGGTAGAGGGCTCATCCTTCGCCATCTCCGCGGCCTTGGCCGTCGAAGGCGCGTCCAGAATCGGCACGCCAGGCATGTTCTTTTCGAGCCACTGCCTGCACTGTCCCGGCACCTGCGGATGGGTATAAATCTTTTTGATTTCCTCGATCCTGCCCGATTTGTTCATGAGGTTCTGCGACACCTCGAGCAATATCTCGGCGTATATTTTAAGGTCCGAGTCGATAAACATGTCGAGCGTGTAATTCACCACGCCCTCGGTCGAGTTCTCCACCGGCACCACGCCGTAGTCAGCCCGGCCGCGCTCCACCTCGGTGAACACGTCTTTGATGCTCTCCACCGGCACGTACTGGGCCGCGAGTCCGAACTGTTGCATCCCGGCCATGTGCGTAAACGTGGCGCGCGGACCGAGATACGCCACCTTGAGCGGCCGCTCCAAGGAAAGCGATGACGAGAGGATCTCGCGGTAGACTGCTTTCAACGTATCTTGGGGAAACGGTCCCTTATTTCGCGCAGCCAGTCGTTCGAGGATTTCCCGTTCCCGCGAGGGAGAGTGAAAGTCCAGCTTTTCCGCCTTCTTAATGTCGCCGACTTCGACGACGATCTTCGCACGCTCGTTCAACAAGTCGATCAGCTTGTTATCAAGCTCGTCGATCTTTTTCCTGAGTTCCTCTATTTTTTTCATGGGCATAACGGAATAACCTGTATGAGGGGATTTTGTGAATTATGAATTATAGTTTATTTTTTAAGCAGTTGCAAGGACTTTTTGGGAAAGGCGAAACTCGGAATGCTCACTGTCTTGAAGCGCGGATGAGAGAAGTGAGGGGTATTACAGCGGCGTATCGCTGTTAGTGGAGCCCCCTCCGGCAGGAGCCGGGGGATTGCAAGTCTCGGGATTCATGAGGATAAAGGCTTCGTCGAGTAATCATTACGCTTATTTCGCGCAAATATGCAATCAAGAACCGGTTCACAAATAATTTTCGCTTTTCACCCACGCATCGATCTCATGCAAGCCCATGGGTTGAGCGAACAGAAACCCCTGACCGTATTGGCAGTGCAGTCCCTCAATGGTCGACAACTGGTGCGTCATTTCCACGCCTTCTGCAATCACGTCGAAGTGCAGGCTGTTGGCCAGTGAAATAATAGAGAGGATGATCTCCTGGTTTCCGCCGTTTGCCGAAAGCTTGTTGATGAATGTGCGATCAATCTTGAGCGCGTTGATGGGAAAGTGGTGCAGGTAACTGAGCGAGGAATAGCCCGTGCCGAAATCATCGATATGAAGATGGACCCCCATGTCGCGGAGCCGGTTCATCGTCGCCACCCCGGTATCGACGTTCTCCATGATCATGCTCTCCGTGATTTCCAACACCAGTGTGTGCGGATCAAGCCCGGTTTCCTTCAGGATGCCGATCACCTTGTCGGCCAAATCCGGCTGCGTGAATTGTTTGCCCGAGATGTTGACGCTCATGGTCAGCAGGGGCTGCGTGGGATACCGCTCCTGCAGCGTCCGCATCTCGCGGCAGGCCTCCCTGAGGATCCATTCTCCCAGAGAATTGATCTGCCCGTTCTCCTCGGCCAGGGGAATGAATTCCAGCGGATACAGAAGGCCCCGTTTCGGATGGTTCCAGCGCACCAGGACCTCAAAACCGATCAGCCGATGTGTCTTAAGGTTGATAATGGGCTGGTAGTGAAGAAGCAATTCATCCCGGTCCGCAGCCCCTCGCAGGTCCGCCTCCAACTGCTGGCGGTCGAGGATACACGCGTGCATTTTCGTGTCGAAAATTTCGTAACACGCGTTCCCCCTCGCCTTTGCCTGGTACATGGCGATGTCCGCGTCCCGCAAGAGCTGTTCCGGACGCTCATAAAGCGCGGGCCCCAGCGCGATCCCGATGCTGACGGAACAAAATACCTCGTGTCCCTGGACCAGGAGCGGCTTCATCAGTTTCTGGTGGATCCGCTCGGTGACGTCGACGGCATCTTTGAGTTCGCTGATGTTTTCCAGGAGAACGGCGAACTCATCACCGCCGAGCCGCGCGACCGTATCGCCCGGACGAAGGCAGTCGGACAGCTGACGGCCTACGGCCGCAAGCAACTGGTCTCCGACGATATGGCCGAGGCTGTCGTTAATAATTTTAAAGCGATCCATATCGAGAAAGAGGACCGCATAGAGGGAATCGGCGCGGCGCCGGGAAGTCGTGATCACGTGCTGGAGCCGGTCCAGGAAAAGGGCGCGGTTCGGCAAACCCGTGAGGGCATCGTGAAAAGCGTCATACACCAGTTGCTCCTCTGCCTTCTTTCGCAACGTAATGTCCGTTTGCGACCCCGCAATGCGGTATGCCTGGCCGTCCAATTTCCGAACAGCAAGCCCCCGGTTGTGCACCCAGCGATACGCGCCGTCCTTGTGCAAGATGCGATACTCGCCCTCGAAGTGCGGGTTCCGCCCGCCCAGGTGGGCGGCAATCCTGGAGTCCAGTTCGGCGCGGTCGTCAGGATGGACCCGCGTGAACCACTCTTCAGGCCAATCGCCGATCTCCCTCTCCCCGTAACCAAGCATCGATTTCCAACGATAGGAAAAGTAGACCGTATTGTTCCGCAAGTCCCAATCCCACAGTCCGTCGTTCGCGCCGCTGGCGGCAAGGGCATAGCGCTCCTCGCTTTCGCGAAGCAAGTCCTCGGACTTTTTTCGCTCGGTAATGTCCCGAGAATATTCGATGACATGGGAAATGTGCCCGTCCGCGTCCTCGATAGGATAGGTATAAATCTCGCGCCAGGTCTTTACTCCGTCGAATGCAATCGATCCTTTTCCCTTTGCGTAAGGGTCTCCGGTAGAAAATGTTTTCTGCACAGAGCATGCATCGCAGACGCTGTTCCGCCCATACAGCATTTCATAGCAGGTTTTTCCGATCAGTTCTTCCAGTGGTATCTGCTTCATCCGCGCATATGCCTCGTTGGCGCGCACGACCCGGTAGTTGCTGTCGATAATACAGAACGGGTCTCGGATGCTGTCAAAGATGGTATTCAGGAAGGCTTCGGATTTCACAATGTTATACTGGAGCCGAAGCTCATGCATAAAACCTTGCTGCGCCAGGAACCTGCTGAAGAAGACGATCGTGATCGTACCGATTATGAAAACGTTATGGTTAAAAAAAATGCTGTAACTCGTTATGGGGTCGTACAGAAAGATCGGAACGAAGTAGATCGCATATACCGCCGTTACGATGACGGCGGAAAAGGCCGCGCCGAGCGGAATGATGCCGAGCGATGCAATGATGATCAAATTCATCCCGGCATAATAAGAAGACGCGTGCCCCCCCAGACGCATGATCATCGCCTCGATGGCAATTGCGGCTGTTGTCGTCGCAACGAAAACCAGTGTTTGCTGATACCGTGGATGCAGTTTAACGGTATTGAGATAGAAGAGGACGGCAAAGGTTCCAATGACAAATGATCGGTAAAGAAGAAAAGTGAAAAAGTATTGGCGCGCGGAGAAGTAATCGAGGATTGCGCAAAAGAGAAATAGGAATGAGCCGATATACAGGGACCGACTAAACCAAATCTGCAGATGCTCTGCGTAGTGGGTCTTTATGTACTGTTCCCGCTCTGTCATTTGTCCGGATCCCGGAAATAGCGGCCACGCGCAGCGTAGAGCAAACCTTTGCAACCGCTTACTCTATACGGCAGAGGCCGGCAAATCAGCCATTGTGCCAGTAACAGACATTCTTATCGTGCATTTCTTCGCACATTCTGTTTTTATGTTTTTTCTGCTCGTCAACACTCAAATGTTTTTCCCAATGAAGCCCGGGCGCAAGCCCCATATTGGCCAGGGTCGGCAATAACGGGTTCTGGCTTGCCATACAACATAAGTCCATCGAATTTTCTTCAACCGTTTTAAGATCTATGTCTCCCGCTCCATTTCCCGAGAATGCGGCGAAAACTGGTCCCTTTATTCCAGGATCACGGAAGGCGTGATTTCTCGTCAGAGGTTCTCCCCCATCTTCAGTACGTTTGCCGAGCATCATTGCGTTATCCCCGGAGTCATCGTTTTCCCCCGACATAACTCATGCCTTTCAAAAAAAACGCCACACCTGCGACAAAGCAAAGCAACTAACCAGAGGAGATACGACCTCTATCCTAATGCGAACGAATATATCAACAAATATATAAGATTGTCAAGAACAATTAAAAAAGTTACATTGCAAAACCAAAATAATTCGCCGATCGCTATTTCAGGCAGTGCTATAAGAAGGACGGAGTTATTGCGGGGATAGAGTATCGCCCTGTTCTATGACAACGACCAGCTTCTTCCAATCAAAATCCTGGAGGTTCATGATCTGAGAGCGGATGAGTTTGATCGCAGCGGCAATGTCGCCTTCCTGCTTCATATTATAGAACGGCAGGATCGTAATAAAAACACGGTCCGTGTACTGCGGGAGAGGCACAAGCACGTCGTCGCGCCGCGTATAATAAGGGTCCTCGTCCGGCGCGCAGGGAGTAGTAAAAACATTAAACTGGCGGCAGCCAAGCGGCCGCATGGGATGGATGGAACAGGAGCTGTCGACCAGGAACGGGCAGGGAGAACCCGCGGAATGATTCGCAAGCCGGCTCTTCAAGATGTGCCTCACGGACGCTTCCATCTTTTCCGTAACGTACCAGTAGATGCCGACCAACTCGTGGGGATAGAGCGGCAGGTCTTTTTGAGACGCGCAGCAGTTGCCGCAGCCCTTCGCGCACGCAAGCTTTGTCTTCCTCCGCTTTTCTTCATCCCGTATGGCAATGGCCGTTCCCGTGTCCGCGATGGCATGGGCGTCCAGAAGCAGAGACAGCCAGGGCAGCTTCTTCTCGTCTTCCGGGAACGCGACGCGTCGGGACAACGTGCTCGAATTTTTCGTATGTGGTTTCTTCATGAGCATCGGCCTTTCATCACGAGACCTTCAGCATTTCCGGGTTCGTATGAGGGATGAATACCGCCCCCCGATACTCTTTCATGAACTCGGGATCATCGTGCATATGCTTGTAGGTGATCTTGCCAACGATATCGTTCACCGTCCGCGCGAGGTCCCCATCCGCGAGAAGCATGCGCGCGCCCGCAAGGGACGAGTTGCCGAGGGGCTTCACGATTTCCGCGGGCCATGCCGGAAGCATCCCGATACCAACCGCCTTTTCTGCATCGATCCCCATGCCGAGAGCGCCGGCAACGTACACGGTGTCGATGTCTTTGAACGAAAGTCCGACAAACCGCGTCAGCACGAGCAGCAGCGTGAACATGGCTGCCTTGGATTTCATGAAATTAAAAATCTCACGCTGCGTGATGGCAAGTGAGATCGGGCTGCCGCAGGCCAGGTCGAACGCCTTCTCTCCATCAACACGCGTGATATGTCCGCTATCAACGAGCATCCCGCTCTGGTCTATCATCCCGGCTTTGTAGAGTTCATACAACAGGCTCACCATGCCTGATCCGCATATGCCTTCCGGCGTCCCCTGGTCAAACGTTTTACAGGTGATGACCTGACCCCGGATCTCGACATCGTAGACAATGCCTTTCTTAGCCCGTTTTCCGATCCGGGAAATTCCCTCTTCAAGCGCCGGGCCGGCCGCGCCTGCTCCCACAAGCATCCATTCCCGGTTCCCGATCACCACCTCCGCATTCGTGCCCACATCGATCAGGACCGAGGGCTTGTCTGCCTGGAACATGCCGGACGAGAGGATTCCCGCAGTGATGTCGCCCCCTACGTAGCTGCCCGCATTCGGGAACACATACACCACGGCTTCGGGATTAACCGCGAGCTGAAGTTCCGAGGCAAGGAAAGACCCCGGCGTTCCGACCACTGGAACGAACGGATCTATCGGGATAGAGCTGATATCAAGACCGAGGAAAAAATGGGTCATCACCGTGTTCCCGGCCACGGACAGGGCATGGATGTCGTTGGGTTCTATTCCGGCAGTGTCACAGAGGCTCGTTATCAGGCTGTTAATACCTGCAAGCAGCGAACCATAAACGTCATCGGCGCGGTTCGTCATGGCGCTGTGCATCCGCGTCAGGATGTCGCTGCCGTATGCGATCTGCGGGTTCTCCAGCGTGCGCGTCAGGACGTCCTTCTGCGCGATATTGTCGTAAAGCAACGCCACGAGATTCGTGGTGCCGAGGTCGAGGGCAATGGAATAGGAACGTTCTGTGCCGATATCGATCAGACGGTGTGAATTCTCAATGCGGCCGACGATGCACGGGAAGTCCGATTTCTCCTTCACTAGGCCAGGAAGCCGCTTCAAGACCGAAAGCGGTATGAGGAGACGGCCAAGTCCCAGCGCATCCTGCAACCGCTGGTCATGCGCCCGCCGGTCGTCCGGGGACGGGAGAGGGAGCGCTGCGTTTTTCTTAATGATCATCGGGGGCATAATTTTCTCATTACAAGGGCCGTCGTATGGTGCGCTTGTTATGAATAACATTTTGGTGGAATGCTGTCAATTATTAATCGTTTCAAAAATAAATTTGCACTATTATAAAAATCTCCCCTCACTCCTCTTTTCCAAAGAGTGGGGAATTCCTCCCTTTGGGAAAGGGAGGTTAGGAGGGATTTTTAAACTGATGTTGCTACTATTATGAGCCCGCTACCAACAAATGTTTCGCGCTTGCATTTTCCACTGAACTCGCATATCATTTACCCATTGGCGCGCGTCTCTGAAAACAAAAAATGGGAGGGAATGAAGTCATGACCATAATAAATAAACGAAGCCGGATCAACAGCATCTCCCGCGCTTCTCAACTGTTTGTCTGTTTGTTGATACTACTGCTGAGCGCCCCTATTACGGCGCATGCAGGGTCCGCCTCGGCTTCCTACCCGTTCTCCCAGGGTAGCGCGCGTCTCTCGATTTTTCTGGGAGGGGGTACGGCTTTTAATCAAGATTATACGATCATCGGGCTGGGTGGAGGATACTTCGTAGCGGACGGAGTTGAAGTCGGTCTTGATGTGGAAACGTGGACCGGAAATACGCCGCACATCGAGCAGGTGAGTCCCCAGGTTCGGTATGTATTCGATGTCGAAGGTCTTGTCAAACCCTATGCCGGCGCATTCTATCGTCGTACCCACATAGAAAGTTACCGGGATACTGATTCAGTCGGCGCCCGTGCCGGTGCATTTTTCTTGGTCGGAAAGAACGCCTACTTCGGCGCGGGCCTTGTCCTGGACAATCACCTGAACTGCGACAGGACGGTATACACTCATTGTACGGAAACCTATCCTGAACTGCTCGTCGCGTTCGTGTTCTGACACAAGCAGCCTCACTTCTTAAGAACAAGGACCCCCAACGGCGGCAAGGTGAGCGACAAGGAATGCGACCTGCCGTGGATGGGAATCGGCGCGGCGTCGATCCCGCCGAAATTCCCGAACCCGCTCCCGCCGTATTCAGCTGCATCGCTGTTCAACAGTTCTCTCCACCGTCCGCCTTCGGGAACTCCGATCCGGTAGTTCAGGCGCGCCATCGGCGTCAAGTTGAGCACGACAAGGACTGCATCGTGGCCGGACCGCCCCTTCCTCATGTAGCTGATGACACTCTGCTCCTGGTCGCTCAAGTCCACCCACTCGAACCCAGCGCCGTCGAAATCAAGTTCATATAATGCAGGCTCGTTTCGATACAGGTGATTCAGGTCCCGGACCCACTTCCATATGCCGTAATGGGATTGATACTCTAAAAGATGCCATTCAATGCTCTGTTCATGGTTCCACTCGGCCCACTGGCCTATTTCTCCGCCCATGAACAACAGCTTCTTCCCCGGATGCGTGTAGAGGTACCCGAAGAGAAGACGCAGGTTCGCCATTTTTTGCAAGCCGCTACCCGGCATCTTGCCCGCAAGCGCCCCTTTGCCGTACACGACCTCGTCATGGGACAACGGGAGCATGAAGTTTTCCGTAAAGGCATACCAGATGCTGAAGGTAATGTTATGGTGATGGTATTTGCGGAATACGGGGTCCTCGGAAAAGTAATCCAGCGTGTCGTGCATCCATCCCATGTTCCATTTCATGCCGAAGCCGAGCCCGCCCACGTGGGCCGGACGGGAGACCATGGGCCAGGCCGTGGATTCCTCGGCAATGGTCTGGACGTCGGGAAAAGCGCGGTACACTTCTCGGTTCAGACTCCGGAGGAAATCTATGGCCTCGAGGTTCTCCCTACCGCCGTACATGTTCGGAATCCATTCGCCTTCTTTGCGCGCATAGTCGAGATACAGCATGGATGCCACGGCGTCGATCCGTAAGCCGTCGGCGTGGTAGCGGTCGAGCCAGAAGAGCGCGCTGCTGATGAGAAAATTGCGCACCTCGTACCGTCCGTGGTTGAAGATATAGCTCTTCCATTCGGGATGGAACCCCTTCTTCGGGTCTTCGTGTTCATAGAGATGGGTCCCGTCGAAAAAGACGAGTCCGTGCGCGTCATCCGGGAAATGCGACGGCACCCAGTCGAGGATCACGCCGATCCCTTCCCGGTGCAGGCATTCGATCAAATACATGAAGTCCTGCGGCGTGCCGTATCTGCTCGTGGGCGCAAAGTATCCCGTGCATTGGTATCCCCAGGAACCGTAGAAAGGATGCTCCATCACCGGCATGAACTCAACATGGGTGAAACCCGTGTCCTTCAGGTACTCGGGAAGATAGGCGGCCAACTCGCGGTAGGTGAGTGAGCGGTTGTTTTCTTCCGGCACGCGTCGCCATGAACCAATATGAAGCTCATACACGGAAAAAGGAGCATGCAGCGAATTTCGCGCGTTGCGGGATTTCATCCAGTCTTTGTCGTTCCATTGGTACGACAGGTCCCAGACCACGGACGCAGTCCTGGGCGGCGTCTCCCAGGAGAACGCGAAGGGATCGCCCTTCTCGCCCTGATGATGGTGATGCCGCGAGATGATGTAGTATTTATAGATCGTTCCCTGAGCCAGCCCGGGTATGAACCCTTCCCAGATGCCCGACCCGTCATGCCGGACCGCAAGATGATGGTTGTCTCTGTTCCATCCGTTGAAATCGCCGATTACCGAGACTTTTGAAGCATTCGGGGCCCAGACCGCGAAGAGCGTGCCTTCCACGCCATCTATGGTCATTATGTGGGAACCGAGTTTTTCGTAAAGACCGAAATGGTTCCCTTCTTTAAAGAGATAGATGTCATGGTCCGTAAGGAGACTCACCTCGTAGCGCACGTCGGTCTTCTTATTCATCTTATCGCTTTTCAGGATACGCCCTCCTCCGCAGAAGGAAAAAGAAGATGATCCCCGCGAGCGTGGTGAGCGCGCTCAACACCTGCCCCATGGTAAAGGGACCGGCGATAAAACCGAGTTGAGCGTCAGGCTCGCGGAAGAATTCAACAAAAAACCGGAACAAACCATACAGGACGAGGAAGAGAGCCGAAAGAGAACCCGGCGCGAACTTTCGTCCTTTGAGAAGCCAGAGAATAGCGAACAGCAACACGCCTTCAAGCATGAATTCATAGAGCTGCGACGGATGGCGCGGCAATGGTCCGCCCGCGGGAAACATCATGGCCCACGGCGCATCAGTCACCCTGCCGTAAAGCTCGCCATTGATAAAATTCCCGAGCCTTCCCAGGCCGAGCCCGATAGGCGCAGTGACGATCACCAGGTCCGCGGCCCTCCAAAAGTCCACGCTGTATTTCCTGCAGCACAAGTATCCCGCTGCCAGCGTGCCGATCGCGCCGCCGTGAAAAGACATGCCGCCGTGCCAGACAGCGAATATTTCGAGCGGGTCCTTCGTGTAACTCGAAAGATCGTAAAACAACACGTATCCCAGCCGCGCGCCGATCACAAGCCCCAAGATCAG
>Ga0209068_10000177_pt1 | contig 39374 bp, 29 predicted proteins | sample ColStrG_CSR_2012_FD_187200 | JGI IMG/M metagenome (GOLD analysis project Ga0209068, IMG submission 187200) | Freshwater sediment microbial communities in response to fracking from Pennsylvania, USA - Cold Stream Run_MetaG_CSR_2012 (SPAdes)... | ecosystem: Environmental > Aquatic > Freshwater >...
CGGCCTCCCTCGAGTTGGGGATCGACGTGGGCCCGGTGGAGCTGGTGTGCCAGATCGGCTCCCCCCGGGCCATCGGGACGTTCCTCCAGCGGGTGGGGAGGGCCAACCACCAGCTCGAGGGAACGCCGGCCGGCCGCCTCTATCCCCTCACCCGGGACGAGCTGGTCGAATGCACGGCGCTGCTGGCGGGGGTCCGCGCCGGCCGCCTCGATGCGCTCCAGCCCCCGGTCGCCCCCCTCGACGTACTCGCCCAGCAGGTCATCGCCGAGGTCGCCGCCGCCGACGAATGGGACGTCGACGGGCTCTACCGCCTGGTGCGCGGGGCGGCGCCCTACGCCGAGCTCAGCCGGAACAGGTTCGACGAGGTGGTCGAGCTGGTCTCGTGGGGCATCCAGACGGGGCGGGGCCGTCGGGGGGCCCACCTCCACCACGATGCCGTGAACGGACGCCTCCGCGCCCGGCGGGGGGCGCGGCTGGCCGCGCTCACCAGCGGCGGCGCCATCCCGGAGACCGGCGACTACCGCGTCGTCCTCGACCCGGACGGGGTCACCGTGGGATCGGTGCACGAGGATTTCGCCGTCGAGGCCACCGCCGGCGACATCTTCCTGCTGGGCACCCACTCGTGGCGGGTGGTCAAGGTCGAGACGGGGACCGTGCGGGTCCGCGATGCCGGCGACCTGCCGCCGACCATCCCCTTCTGGTTGGGCGAGGCGCCGGCCCGCACCGCCGAGCTCTCCGAGGAGGTCGGAGCCCTTCGTGCCGGGCTCGAGCCCCTGTTGGGCGCCGGTGACGGCGCCGGGGCCAGAGAGGCCGTCCGCCGCCGGGCCGGCGTGTCGGCGGAAGTGGCGGACCAGGTGGTCGCCTACCTCGGCGCCGGGCTGGCGGCGCTCGGAGCCCTGCCCACCCGGGACCGGATCGTCATCGAGCGGGTCTTCGACGACAGCGAGGGGACCCAGCTCATCGTGCATGCGCCCTACGGCGGCCGCATCAACCGGGCGCTCGGGCTGGCGTTGCGCAAGCGCTTCTGCGTCTCGTTCGACTTCGAGCTCCAGGCCGCCGCCGACGACGACACCGTGGTCCTCTCCCTCGGGCCGCAGCACAGCTTTCCGCTGCCCCAGGTGCCCAAGATGCTCCAGAGCCGCACCGCCACCGACGTCTTGACCCAGGCCGTGCTCCTGCACCCGATGCTGGCCGCCCGTTGGCGCTGGAACCTCAACCGGGCCCTGGTGGTCCCCCGGTCCCGCGGTGGGCAACGGCGCCCGATCCACCTGCAGCGGATGGAGGCCGAGGACCTCCTGGCCGCGGTGTGGCCGGCCCTGGCCGGCTGCCAGGAGAACACCGGTCCCGGCCCGGTCCCCGTGCCCGACCACGTGCTGGTGCGCCAGACGGTGGCCGACTGCCTGTCCGAGCCGCTGGACGCCGCCGGCCTGGTCGCCCTGCTCGAGGACCTCGAGTCGGGCCGGGTCGCTGTCCATTTCGCCGAATCGGCCGAGCCCTCCCCGCTGGCCCACGGCATCCTGACCGGCCGGCCCTTCACCTACCTCGACGGCGCCCCCCTCGAGGAGCGGCGGACCCGGGCGGTGGCCGTCCCCCGCGGCCTCGGGCCGATGGGGCCTGCCGGGCTGCCCGTCGCCCCTTCGCAACTGGGCCCGCTGGACGCCGGTGCCGCCGCCGAGGTGCTCGACCAGGTGCGCCCCCGGCCGCGTGACCCCGACGAGCTGCACGATCTCCTCCTCTCCCTGGTCCTCTGCCGTCCGGTTCCGGCCTGGGACGGCTGGTTCGAACAGCTCCGGGCCGACGGTCGGGCCGCCGTGGTGGCCGGGGCGTGGGCGCCGACCGAGCGGCTGGCCATGGCCCAGGATGTGCACCGGTCGATCACCGACTCCGCGGTGGCGGCCGACGAGGCCCTGGCCGAGTGTGTCGGCGGCCACCTCGAAGTGGCCGGGCCGGTCACCGTCGACCAGCTGGTGGGCGAGGACACGCTGCCCACGGGCTCGGTCCGGGGCGTGCCGGTCACGGCGGCCCGGGCCCGCACCGGCCTGGCCCGGCTCGAGGCCGTCGGCTCGGCCATCGAGCTGCCCGACGGTCGCTGGTGCGCCCGCCACCTGCTGGTTCGCCTGCACGCCGCCAGTCGGAGCCGCCGCCGGCGCCACGTCGAGCCGGCCAGCGTCGCCGACTTCATGCGATTCCTGGCCTGCTGGCAGCATGTGGCGGCCGGGACCCAGGTCGAGGGGCGTTCGGGCCTGCTGTCGGTCATCGAGCAGTTGCAGGGCCACGAGATCGCGGCGGGGGAATGGGAGCGGCACGTGTTGCCGGCCCGGGTGGCCGGCTACGACCCCCGTTGGCTCGACGAGCTCTGCCTGGCCGGCGAGGTCGCCTGGGGCCGGCTGACGCCCCGACCCGAGCCGGAGCCGGCCGGTGATCAGGGCGGGCCCGCGCCGTCGACAGGACGGAGAGGATCCTCGACGCCGTCGCCGGCCACCCCCCTGGCCATCGTGGCCCGCCAGGACCTGGCCTGGATGCTCGCCGCTGTCCGCACCGACAAAGGCCTCGTCGAGCCGGTGACGGGAGCGTCGGCGGACGTCCTCGCCGCCCTACGCGCCCGGGGCGCCTGCTTCCGTGCCGAGCTGGCCCCGGCCTCGGGCCGCCTGGACGCTGAGGTCGACGAGGGCCTCTGGGACCTGGTGGCCCGGGGCATCGTCACCGCCGATGCCTTCTCGGCGGTGCGCTCCCTCCTCTCGGCGCGTCGGCGCCGGCGGTCCGGGATGGCCCGGGGCACCGCCCGGCGGGCCGCGCTCGGGCGCCGGCGGGCTGCGGTCGGGACCGGCACGGGCGAGGGTCGCTGGTCCCTCCTCCCCGAGCCGGACGGCACGGGGGCCGGTTCCCGGGAAGGCCCGCCGTCCGAAGAGCTGGCCGAGGCGGTGGCCTGGCAGCTCCTGGCCCGATGGGGGGTCACCTCCTGGGAACTGTGGTCGCACGAGTCGTACCGGATCCCGTGGCGCGACGTGGTCCGGGCCCTACGCCGGCTGGAGGCCCGCGGCCAGGTGCTCGGGGGCCGATTCGTCGCCGGCCTCTCCGGGGAGCAGTACGCCACACCGGAGGCGGCCTCCCTGCTGGGCGATGTGCGCGCCGACGCCGGACGGGCGGCCGAGGTGGTGGTGGCGGCGACGGATCCCCTCAACCTGACTGGTGACCTGTTGGGCGGAGTCCGCGTCCCTGCCCTCCGCCACCGGGAGGTCCGCTACCGCGCCGGCGTCCCGACAGAGTCGGCGCCGACCGCCCGCGCCGGCTGAGCGGGCGCGACGGACAGCACCCCGCCGCCCGGGAAAGGTACCGGGGCCCGGTCATGCCCGGTCCCGCCAGTCCGGGTGCAGGCCGTGGGTCAGGGCGAGCTTCTGGGCCCGGATGGTCTGTCCGTTCTCGACCTCGGTCGGGTGTTCGGTCAGCCACACGATGGCCGCCGCCGGGACCGTCGGGGGAGCTCCTGAGTAGTGGCCTTCGAGTCCCAGGGCGGCGGCGTTGACCCTCTGCCGCTCCGTCTCGACGTAGCCTGGATCCACGTTGTTGGCCCGGATCCCCCGATCGCCGAGCTCGACCGCCAACAGCGGCGCAATCCGGTGGAAGGCACCCTTGGAGGCGGCATAGGCCAGTCCCCAGCCCCCCTGCCCGACCGGACCGGGCGGGTCGGCGGTGGCGGTGTGCGAGGTGACGTCCACGATGGTGCCGCTCCCCCGCTCGAGCATGCCGGGCAGCACGGCCTGGATCATTACGAACTGGGCCACCACGTTGGCGGCCAGCTTGGCCTCGAGGTGCTCCACGCTGAGCTCCACGATCGGGACCATGCTCCCCGGCCCGGTGTCGACGGCGTTGTTCACCAGGAGGTCAACGCCGCCCCATTCGGCGATGACCCGGTCCACCGACCGGCGGAGGGCCGAGTGGTCGTGCAGATCGGCAACCAGGGCGAGGGCCCGGACTCCGCATCCGCGGACCAGCGCCGCCGTCTCCTCGAGGCTTCCGGGGAGCGGGCGCCGCGCTCCGGTGTCCGATTCGTCCCGTCCCTCCCCGGCCCGCACCGTGCGCCCGGTCACGGCCACGTCCCATCCGGCCCCGGCGAGGGCCACCGCCGTGGCCTTGCCGATGCCGCGGGTGGCGCCGGTGACCAGGGCCCGCTTGCCGGCGCCGTCGGTGGACACCGTCCGGTTCTAGCAGACCGGCTCGGCCGCGGCCGGGCGTCCGGGGGACGCCTCCCCACCGGGCCGGCAGTGGGTCAGGAGGCCTTTCGGCGGGCGGCGGACTTCGGGGCCGCCGGCTTCTTCGCCCCGGTGAACTTGGCCGGCTTCGCCACCTTCTTGGCCGCCGCCGATCGGGCCCGGGACGGTCGCGGCGCGGCAACATCCGGGTCGGCCGAAGGCGCGGGCCGCGATTCGGTGGCCTTGTCGGGGTTGGACCGGGTCGACTTGATGCTGGCGCTCAGCGCCTCCATCAGGTCGACGACCTTGGTCGGCTGCGCGGCGACGACCCCGACGATCTCGTTGCCCTGACGCTTCGTCTCGACCAGGCCCTCGACCTTCTGGCGGTGGGTGTCGTGGTACCGGTCGGGATCCCATTCGCTCTCCATCGACTCGAGCAGGAGCTGGGCCATGTCGACCTCGCGCTCGCTGAGCTCGACGGCGTCGGGGAGCGCCGGCAGCTCCGTGCTCGGCGACCGGATCTCGTCGGCGAAGTACATGGTCTCCAACTTGAGGACGTCATCCCCGGGACGGATGGCCACCGGATACTCCTTGTTGCGCATGACCAGGGTGCCGATGGCTACCTTGTTGGCGTTGCGCATCACCTGGCGGAGGAGGGAGTACGCCTTGGTGGCGGCCTCGCCCTCGGGTGCCAGGTAGTAGGTGGTGCGGAAGAAGACCGGGTCGATCTCGTCCAGGTCGACGAAGTCGGTGATCTCGATGAGCCGTGAGCGCTCGGGCTCGGCTGCGGCCAGCTCGTCGTCGGTCAGCATCACGTACTCGCCCCCACCCAGATCCACGCCCTTGATGATCTTGCCCGACTCCACCTCCTTGCCGGTGCGCTCGTTGACCTTCTTGTAGCGGATCCGGTCCGATGTCCCGGCTTCGAACTGGTTGAAATGAATGGTCTTGTCCTGAGTCGCCGGATAGAGCCCGACCGGGACATTCACCAACCCGAAGTTGAGGGAACCCTTCCAAATTGTCCGTGCCATGCCCCATAGCATTACCCAGGTGAGGCCTGATCCACCACCCTGATACACCCATTCGTCACACTGTGCCCATGGCCTCGACCCCCGCACACGGGAACATCGACTTCGCCCCGGCCGTGCTCCGGGGTCTGGCCGAGCTCGGCCCCTTTGACCCGTCCCGAGCCGATCTTGCCCTTGAGCTGGGACTTTCCGCCTGGATGCGTCTGGGTCAGACCGATCTCGACGAGGCCCGATCGACAATGCTCCACCTCCGATCGGCACTGCTCGAAGCGGGGAGGATGGACTCCCGCACCGAGCCGGTCCCCTTCTGCGGGCGCTCCCCCCGGCTCGACATGCTCAGCCTCGCCTCGTATCTGGGCAATCTGGTCGATCGGGCGGCGTCGTCGGCACAGTGCGATCCGGAGGCCATCGTGGAGCGGACCATCGAGCGGCTCTCCGCCTAGGGGCCCAGGCGTCCGCCGGTTGGCAAGGGTGGCGTCGGCACTCCATTCCACCGCCGGCGGCCATCGAGATGCCCGAGGGCTCGTGGCGGGGTACGTTGGTGCAGATCCGATGTGCGGGTGCGAGCGGGGCATGGGGAAGGATCCAGTGAGAGAGTGCGCAACATGGTTCAGCCTCCCCATGGGCGACCGATGACCAGCAACGAAGCGGTCAGGGCTCGGGTCGAGATGGCCATGGCCGGCCAGGGCAGCGCCATCCGGGTCTCGGACGTCCTGGTCATGGCCATCGTCCGCCAGGTCGTCGATGCCCTCGGGATCGGGGACCGGGGCGACGAGGGAGCGGTTCCCCTGCCGGTCCGCAGGATGGAGGAACAACTCGAGGCCAGCCGGGAGCTGATCGTCGGCCAGACGGCTCGCGCAACCAGGCGCGTGGAGGCACTCGACGCACTGGCGGTGGCGGCCAGGCGCTATCGCAAGGCGGTCGACCGGGGCAAGGGAAGGAAGGCGGCCCGGGCCAAGCTCTTCGATGCAGTGGCGGCGTTGACCGCCGCACTGGCCCCGCCGCCGGCTCCGAAGCCCGGTTCGCCTCCGCCTTCGACCCCGGCCCCGAGGCCAGCGCCCATGGGGTAGGCGGAAGCCGCTCCCGGTCCGTGCCGCGCCCGTCCCCTGGCTCGTGCCGCGCTCAGCGCTGCCGGCGACCGGGGACCCGGCAGACTACGAGAGCACCCGCCCGAGGTAGGGAGCGTCTCCGAAGGCGTACAGCGCGCCGTCCGTGCCCACCAGGTAGTACCCGTTGCCGTCGAGCGAGGGCGCCATGGACCGGATCGGCGCCGACAGGGGAAGTCCGCCCAGCGACCCGTAGAAGGGAGCGCCGAACGAGAAGATGCCCCCATCGGCAGCCACCATCCGGTATCCCCTCCCGGCCGGGTCGGCGGTGATGCCGACCACCGGTTGGTTCAGGCGGCTGCTGCCCATGGAGCCGAGGAACGGAGCCGAAAACGAGAAGACCCCGCCGTCGGAGGCCACCAGCCAGTACCCGCCGGCCGAGGTGGCGGCCATGCCGACAACCGGAGCGTTGAGCCGGAAGTTGCCCGTCGAACCCCGGAACACCGCATCCCCGAAGGAGAAGACCCCGCCGTCCCTGGCGACGAGCCAGTAGCCCTTGCCGTCGGCCGTGGCGGTCATGGCGATCACCGGGGCGTTGAGGCGCAGTGCGCCGGTCGAGCCGTAGTACTGGGCATCACCGAAGCTGAAGACGCCACCGTCAGCACCGAGGAGCCAATAGCCACGGTGGTCCGGTGTGGCGGTGATCCCGACCACCGGTGCGTTGAGGGCGAGGCTGAGCGAGCCGAGATCGGCGGCGCCCCCGAAGGACCGGACTTGTCCTGCCGCGTCCGCCAGCCAGTAGCCCGGACAACCGCCCGGGCCGTCAGTCGCCGCCACCGCCAGGTACGTCCCGGGCCCCGGCTGGTCGGCGTGGGTGTTGCAGCCCGACGTCGCGGCATTTCCGGCGGCCAGGGCGCGCACGAACCCGTTGGGACCGCCGTACGCGCTTCCGTAGCGCTGGAGCTGGGGGGTCACGTAGGTCCCTTCCGTGATCTCGTTCCACGAGATGAGGAGCCAACCCTGCGGGTCGCCGGCTGCGTTGCCGTTGTAGAGCGCCTGGAGGGTGGCGCCGTTGTCCCGGGGGACGCAGCCGCCCGAACCGTCCAGCTGCCGGTCGAACCCCGGAGAGAGCGGCGCGAAGTACTTCTTGCCCTGGGCGTGGAGGGTTGCGGCGAGCCCCGCCAGCTGTTGGAAGCTCTGGCTGTTGGTCCAGGGGTTCTGGCTGGACCAGTACGGACTGTCGGCATCGAAGTACGAGGCCACGGTGGGGTTCCACTGGTTCCACTGGTAGCCCCCGACGAAGTACCACGACGAGCGGAACTGCCCGCTGATGGCGGCGACGACCGAGGTCGGGTACTTGTAGGAGCCGACCCAGACGAAGGTGGGTCGACCATCGTTGCTGCGGTCGAAGGCCGGGTCATTCCCGTACCGGCTGGACAGGTAGGACAGGTCGCCGGTGATGGCGGTCTGGGTGAGTGATGTCGACGACGCTTCATACGACAGCCAAAGATGGAAGTTGTGGCCTTGGGCCTGCGCTTGGTCGACGGCCTGAACAAGCGAATCGAGGCGTGCGTTCTCTGCGTTGGAGGCCGGCGTCTGCGCAGCCGATCCGGCGCCGTACCAGTCCACGGCGAACCCGGACAGTCCGGCGGCGACGGCACTCTGCACGTCGTAGGTGATCTGGGAGGGATTGTCCTCGGTGAAGAGGCTGGCGGGCACGTCCGTCTCGATGTTCCCGCTGTAGAGGCTGGTCGGATTGCATCCGCTCGAGTCGAGGGCGGCCGGCAGCGGCAGCGGTGACTGGCCGTAGGGGTAGTTCGCACCCAGCGTGGTCTGCCAGTGTTGCGTATCCCACCACAGGTAGTAGTAGGCGTACATCCCCTGAGAGGAGGTGGTCGACGCGATGGGGGTCCCCTTCGCGGTCCCTGCGGTGGCCGGCGCCGGTGGGCCCGGCTGTGCCCCCAGCGAGCCGAGGATCAGTGGCGTGGCGATGAGTGGCACAGCGACCAGGGGTGCAGCGAGCAGGACCAGGGCGGCCACGCCGAACTTGGCGCGGGCATGATGCCAGCCGAGGCTTCTCATACAGGTTCCTTCCCTCCCAATAGGCGAGCGACCGACCAGCAGGAGTACGAGAACTGGGGCCTAGAATTCTTCTCGGTCGCTTTCCATCCCTCCTGAAGCAATTTCTACCGCGGAGCCCACCCGAGGCAAATCCCCCGCCAATCCCACCTCAGATGGCTGTTTGAGCGCCGCCATGTACGCCGGGCGCGCCATGCACTCCAACTGGGTCTGCGCCATCGCCGGTGGGAACGGCGCGAGTAGTTTCATCTGCAACATGTTCGCCATCCGTCCACCCGGCGCGACCAGCGCATGCCCGATGCGGACCCGATGACCAAAGACGTGGCGCCGGACACCGCGGCGGGCCGCGTGCGCAATGGTGAGTACCGTTGAGTGCTGTCAGGTGGGTGACGGCCAAGGATCCCGGCCTCTTGGCGGTCAAGCGGTCGCTCCGGGCCGCAGTGGTCATGCCCTCCGTCTTCGCACTGACCCATCTGCTCTTCTCCGATCCACAGGTCAGCCTCTTCGGGGCGTTCGGCTCCTTCGCCCTGCTGCTCCTGGTGGATCCGCCGGGCCGATCGCGAATTCGACTGGCCTCGTACCTGGCGCTCTTCTTGGTGGGGAGTGGTTTCATCGCACTCGGCACATCCGTGTCGGGCTACAAGGTGGCGGCGATCGTGGCGATGGGGATCGTCGGCTTCGGCGTCCTCTTCGCCGGGATCGTCTCCCCACAGGCGGCCACATCGTCGACGGCCGCTCTTCTGATGTTCGTACTCCCGGTGACGGTGACCCAACCGGCTGCGGCCACCGGACCCCGCCTGGTCGGATGGATGATCGCCGGCGCATTCTGCATCCCCGCCTGCATGTTGGTCTGGCCGACGCCCTGGCACGACAGACTCCGTCATCGGCTGTCGGCCACTGCGGAGGCGGTCAGCGGGCTGGCCGCATCGATCGGCACCGGCGGGTCGGATCGGGCGGCGAAGGAATCCGTGGCGTCGGAGCTGTCGCACCTGCAGGCCGAGTTCGCCGCAACCCCCTACCCTCCGACCGGCGCCGCGGGAGGCGCCGTCGCTCTGGCCAAACTCGTCGGTCGGCTCGAGTGGGTGGCGAGCAGCACCACCCTGGTCAGTGAGACCACCGCCCCCTCCCCGCCGCAACCGGCCCGAGACCTGATCCGCCATGTGGCAGAGTCCCTGCACCTGAGCGCATCGCTGATCTGCGGCCCCCACGCCCGTCCGCCGGACGACGCCGCCCTCATCCGATCGCTTCAGCAATCGAACCGGCGGCTCGACCGCCTCATCGAAACGGACCTCGACGCCGAGCTCTCGAGGCTGTCCGGACCAGGACCGGATGACGACCCTGCCGATGGCGAACCTGCGGCGGCCGCAGTCGAGGTCCCTGACGAAAAGGGAGGGCGCGGGCCCGACCGGGGACCCGCACCCACGTTGGACCCCAGTCTCCGCATTCGCACGTTGGGCATCGCCACCGAGATGGTGGCGGACGCCACCCTGGAGGCGGTCGGCGCCCAAGCCGGGGGCGATCGCAGACTCGGGGCCGGCACCGACATCCACCCGCGTCCGTTCTGGCGCCGGCTCTCCTCGCAACTCTCGTTCGGCTCGGTGTGGTTCCGCAATGCGGTGCGAGGGAGCGTGGGGCTCGCCCTGGCCGTGGCCGTCGTGGAGATCACCGATGTCGAGCACGGATTCTGGGTGGTGCTGGGCACGCTGTCCGTGCTGCGGTCCAACGCCTTGGGGACCGGCGCCACCGCAGTGCGCGCCGTCGGGGGGACGGCCGTGGGCTTCGCCGTGGGCTCAGCCATCATGGTCGGTGTGGCCGGTCATTCCGTCCTGTTGTGGGTGCTGCTCCCTCTGGCCGTGCTGGTGTCGGGCGTGGCGCCGTCGATGGTCTCCTTCGCCGCCGGACAGGCGGGCTTCACCTTGGTGGTAATCATCTTGTTCAACATCATCGAGCCCACCGGCTGGCGGGTGGGCCTGACCAGGATCGAGGACGTGGCCATCGGCTGCGGGGTGAGCATCGTCGTCGGGCTACTGCTCTGGCCCCGGGGAGCCACCGCAGCCCTCGGGCGCGCCCTGTCCGACGCCTTCGTCCAGAGTTCGGGCTACCTGGCCGAAGCCGTCGCCCGGTTGACCACCACCCATGAGGTCGACACCGGTCCCGCCCATCGGGCATCTCACCGCGCCTACCTGCGGCTCGATGACGCCTTCCGTGAATTCCTGGCGGAACGGGGCGCCAAGGTGGTGCCGGTCGAAACCGCGGCCAGGCTGTTCTCCGGATCGAACCGGATCCGATTGGCCGCATACACGCTGGCCACGCTCCCCGTTCCTACGTCCGAGTCGATCGGACCGGAGATCGAGTCGGTCGCCATCGCCGGGGCGGTCCTGCGCGACGCCTATGCGGAGCGCCACCGCTGGTACCAGCAATTCGCCGACGTGCTGGGGAACCGACGACCATCGTTGGACCCGCCCCCGGCCCATGACCAGATGCTGCGCGGCGCCCTGCAGGCGGCCTTCGAGGACGCACGCACCGGTCGTCGGCCTGACCAGTTGCGAGCGGCGATACGAATGCTCTTGGCCGACGAGCTGCTCGAGTCACAACAGCAGATGCAGATGGACCTGGCCCGGTCAGCCACACTCTTCGCCGGCACCGGGACCCTGGCGCCATGACCTGAACGCCGGCGTTGATCAGGCCGGCGTTGGCCGCTCCCGGTTTGGCCGATTCTCGATCTGAAATCAGATCTCGTCGACGGACCTGGGCGTGCGCAGGATCATCACTGAAGCGGCAACCAGCAGAACGGCGCCGAGCACTGCGAAGACAAAGTGCCACCAGCTCCAGTAGAACTGCCGGGTAACGCTCACGGCCGAGGGGGCGACACACCCTGTTTGGAAAGTCCGGCAGGTTGTCGTGTTCGGTACCGTGGCAATTACGGTGCCGGTGAATCGGGTGATCGTCCACAGAACCCACATGGCCCACAATCCCACGACCACGATGATCCGCAGGGGTTGATTTCGAATTGCCACAGAGTGATCTTGCCAGAGATGGACGCTCCGCGGCCCTCAGGGTGGAACCCGAACTCGGGTCGGATCCAAGGGGGGTGACTCACGATATCCGGTGCTGCATCGCGCTTTTCGAGGCAGATCGTCGGATCGATTCTGCTGGACACTCGCGCATCTCGGCAGGTGGCCGGGCGCCCTCCGATTGTCGGATCCCCGTGGCCCACCCCCTTCAAACAGAGACAGTGGCGTCCGTGCCCTTCAAATCAAAGGCGAGGTGTGCGAGAGTGCAAGTATCCCTCGAGGACGGAGGTCGGCATGCCCGCTCACCCGAACGTAAAGAAGATCAGCGACGCCTACGCCGCGTTCGCCAAGGCTGATCTCGCCGGAGCCCTGAAGGACCTGGCTCCCGACGCCGTTTTCCACTTCAACGGCTCGGGCCCCCTCAGTGGCGACCACACCGGCACGGACGAGATCAGCAAGGCCCTGATCGGCACATTCGAGCTGACCGGCGGCACCCAGAAGCTCGACATTGCCAGCGTCTATGCCGACGATCACCATGGTGTCGTCGTGCTCCGCGAGACGGCAAGTCGTCCCGACGGGGCGACCCTGGACGTCGACGAGGTCCATGTCCTGGCCATCGACGCCGACGGGAAGATCACCGACCTGTGGGATCTCCCCAGCGACCCCGATCTGCACGATCGGTTCTTCGACGGCGAGTAGGAATTCAGGCGGACGATGCACTCCGGTTCAGGAGTCGCTCTCCGCACCGGAGGGAGTTGTCACGACTCGAGTCGTACCAACCGAATTCGATGCTGTCGGCTGCTCAGCGGTCACCGTTGATGCCGTAGTCGCCCTCCTTCACGCGCCCTGACGGGGAAATTCTGCCTGTCAGCGATGCAAGTCCAGCAGAAGGTTGGGATAGTTTGGGCCATCGAACACGTGACGGACACCAAATCTCCGGGCAATCGGCGGGCACACCTTGCGTGCGTCGGAATCATCCTCGTTCTCGCCTTGGCTTGGTTCTCCCCACTGCTGACCGGCGATTCGTTCTCAGCAGTTCCCGGCTACGAGACTGCGGTCTATCCCTGGGCGGCGACGAACCATTCGCACGCGTTCTACCCTCAGTCCGATCAGGCTGCCTTGAGTCTCCCGTGGCAGGCGGAGCTCACCGACTCCCTCCACAGCGGAACGATTCCATGGTGGAACTCCGAATCATTCGGAGGACAACCGCTCTATGCCAACGGGTCGAGCGCGCTTCTCTACCCTCCCCGCCTTCTCCTGGCGATGACGGTCAGCCCAACGACGGAACACAACTTGTTGTCATTCATGCATGTCGCGCTGGCGGGTCTGTTCTGTTACTGGCTTCTGGCCGATCTGGAGCTCAGCCCCCTTGCCGCCCTCTTTGGCTCCATCGCCTGGATGTTCGGGGCCTTCACCCTTGGATGGCTGCAACTCGAGGTGGTTGCACCCTTGTTCGCGTGGCTGCCCGCCGGCCTGGTGACAATGCGGAGATCAGTACTTCGGTCTGGTCGATGGGTGGTGGCAGCGGCTGCCAGTATTGCGATGCTCTTCATCTCCACACACCTGCTCTTTGCCGATATTTGCGCCGTGGCGATCTGCCTGTACGGCGGGAGCATCGCCGCAGCTGTGGCTGTTCGCAGGTGGAGACAGAGGCATGGCTGGCGGGCCCTGGCGGCTCCGGCCAAGGCCGCGGCCAGTGCGGCGGTCGGTGTCGGTTTGGCGGCATTCGTCCTGGTCCCCACTGCGTACGCCCTGAGGAGCAATTCCAGGCAGAGGCTCTCCTACTCGGACATCACGCATGGCTTGGTGCTCCCACCGTCGGACCTCAAATACATGTTCTGGCCACCACCCCTTCCGATCACCACTGAACAGATGCAGTGGGGCCTGGGCTTCGCTGGAACGCTGACTGCTCTCTTGGCAGTCATTGGCATCGTTCTCCGGCGGAAGGGCTCGGGTCTCGGGAGGGGTCTGACAATCGGGACGGCATTGGTCGCCATCGGTGGCCCTGTGGGTTTCCTCGCCTTCAAGGTGATCCCGGGGATGAATGTGTTCCGTCCCTATTCCCGACTGTTGTTTGTCTTCGCTCTGGGTTTGGCGGTACTGGGTGCGGTCGGACTCGATGCGGTCATGCGGTGGATCGCCGGCCCGAATCGGACCGTTCCCGAAGGAGCTCCGGGGCTCCCGGTCTCGAAGTGGTATGCCGGGCACAACGAGCGCTGGTGGATCTCGCGATTCCTGGCGGTGCTGGTCATCGGCGTGACGGCAGTACAGCTCGGAACGTACGGCCGCGACATCAATCCACCGTTTCTTCCCTCCAAAGCCAAGCTGACTTTTCCGGCAACACCATTGATCCGGGTCCTGAAATCAGGGAACGGTCGGGTCTCGGGATGGCCGAATCTTGTTATGCCCGCCTCCAACGGGTTCTACGGCGGTTCCCAAGCGCCGATGCTCGACGGGAACGACACCCTCATCTTCGGCATACGCAGTGCCAAGGGCTATGACAGCTCTGTCCCCAGCCGAACGGTGGATGTGTGGAGTGTCGTCGACGGTGGGCTCCCGGGAGCGGTGATCGGAACAAAACTTCAAGGTGCCTATACGCCGTCGTTCTACGCCGGTACGCTCCGGTACGACCTCCTCCCCAGATTGGGAGTCGATCGAATTGCCCTCACCCCGGCGGCGGCGGAGCTGCCATCGGTAGTTCAGGAACTGCAGAGCCTCGGCTGGGAGAAGATCTACGAAGGAATCGATGGAACCGTGTACGCCTGGACCGGGCCCCCCGTCGGCCCCACGGTCGTGTTCGATGCAGAGCACATTCCCAACGATTTGACAGCGCTGGAGGCATTTACGAGCAGAGGGTTCGACTACCGAGGCGGTGTGATCCTCGATGGACTTGGCGGTTCCAGGAGTGCTTCAGGAAGCGCCACCGTCTCTTCGGCGCAGCTGGGGATCAACAGCGCTCAGGTAGCCGTGCGGTCCTCCAAGCCCGGTTGGCTCGTCGTCCCGAACATGTGGGATCCGGGATGGTCGGCGACGGTCAATGGTGTGCCGACAACTGTTCATAGGGCCAACTTCAATGAACAAGCCATCGCAGTGCCGGCTGGAAGCTCGGTCGCCATACTGCGGTACCGGCCGGTCGGCCTCACGGAGGGCCTCATCATCAGCGGGATCTCGGCGATGATATGTCTGGCCATACTGGTCTGGCCGTTGACAGCACGGGCTCGCCGGAGGCGGGGTCTCAGTGACCTCCACGAAGGGACCGGGACTGCCCAGCTGTCCGACGGGGGACCTATGACGGACCCCGAGGCGACACCTCGGACGCCGGTCTGGAAGGCCTAGGTGGGTAACGCAACGTCGCACAGGCTGCATCGCGCACGAATCGCGCACGGCGGCAAAGTGGCGGAGGAGCTGCCATACTTCAAGCCACTGGCGACTTGGTGCTCAGGGGCGGCTCACGGTCTCGTAGCTTGGAGGTGCGATGGCGTCGAACAGGAGGCTGGCCCGGAAGCTATTTGTGGTCGCAACTGCGATCGCACTTCCTGTGAGCGTGATCGCAGTCGAGGGCGTAGCCAGCGGGGTTGCCGGTGCGACGAGCAAGGCGCCCGACGCGGCGGTGACCTGCGGCATGCGCGGCACAATCGATTTGGGGAATCCGGGGATCTCGAAGGACGGTTCGTCCGGTAACAACGCGGCCTTCGTGTCCATCCAAAGCGTTCCCGTTGGTGCTGCCGGTTGTAGCGTTCTCAGTGGCTCCGGAAGCGGGTCGCTAAACCCCTTGTTTCAGCGTGTCAGGTGTGACAGGCACACACCGGGCCTCCCTGCGTCGAATCCAGCGTGCATGCCGGGACAATACGGATTCGACTCGTGGGCGGACTTTACAGGTGGCTCATTTGCGTCAGCCATCCAAAAGGGCACCAGAGCCCACTTCGGATTCGAGTTCATTATTAACGGGATTTTGTATCACGAGAGCAGCACGAGCTCGTCGACCATTCTTTCCGGTGGTCTTTGCGGTAGTTCGGAGATCGGCTTCCAGATTGTCGGCAAGATCCATTTGCCGCGCTCGGATAGGTCGCAGACCATGACCCTCAACGAATGTCTGAGTGCGATCACTGGTACCGGACTCAATCCTGGCGACAACTTCTTCGACGCGTCTGTCGATCAGATCGGGATAGTCGTAACCGCCGCGATCGACCCAGCAACGAGCACAGTGCATATCGGCTGACGGTGCGGGTGGCGGGGCTGCCATCCGACGAATCAGCAGGTCAAGCGGGTGTCGGAGGGGGGACTTGAACCCCCACGCCCTTTCGGGCACTAGCCCCTCAAGCTAGCGCGTCTGCCTATTCCGCCACTCCGACGAGTGGTTCCGATATCGCTATCGGGGCGCCTGGAATGGTAGCGCGCCCCGGACATGACCCGACACACTCCCGGATCAGGTCTGTCCGTTCGGGCGACCCGGTTTCAGGGTGGTCCACAGCGACAGGTTCCACAGGATCCCGTCAGTCGAGGCGTTGTACGCCACGTTCTGGATCTGGACCCCGTTACCGACGAAGGCAGGCTCCCCGAACAGTGGCAGTCCCACCATCTGGTCCCAGAGCTGGTCATCGATCTGCGCGTAGATGCCTCCGCCGGTGACAGGGTTCAGAGCCTGCGATGCCAGGCTGAAGTCCTGGTCCACCTGGGGATCGTCGAAGTTGCTCCAGTCCTGGCTGGTGACCGAGCCTCCCCCAGCCGGCCCGTCCGAGTACCAGTCGGCGGTGGCCGTCTGGAAGGGACTCGAGACCCGCGTCACCAGGGCCATGTCGTAACTGGCGGAGGTGATGGCGCTCTTCGGCTCGGCGGTGCCGCTGACCGGAATGACGATCACGGCTATCCCCGCGCTGTGGAGCTGCTCGCTGATCTGGCTTCCCACAGAACTGATCCACGGGTCACCGCCCTGGACGACCATCCGAAGTGTCAGCTTGGCCCCATCGGAATTGACCCAATTGTCAGCTGCGTCCTGATGGAATCCGACGCTCCGGAGCAGCTGGCCGGTGGTGGCGAGATCGGCCGCCGTGTAGCCGCCTGCTGCCGACGATGGGGTGTATGTCGATTGCATGGCCGTGGCCAGGTGATCCTGATTGACGACGAGGTCGGGGTCAACGGCACCGAACGTCCGCGCCAGTAGGCCGCTGCGATCGATGGCATGGGCGATGGCCTGGCGGGTGGCGACCCGGTCCAACACCGTCGACTTCACATTGAACTCGAGATCCAGGAGATTCAACGTCGGTCTGAGCACACTCTGGGTATTGGGCATCGACGACACCACCCCCACGCCCTTGAGACTGAACTTCGCGGGCTGGGCCACTCCTTCGTTACTGGAAGCCAGGTTGCCGGTCCATGCCGATTGGCTGGGGGCAATTTGCACGGTCGCCCTGTCCAGCACGGCCGGCGTCCCCCACCACTTTGGATTCCGGACCAGCACCGCCGCCCCCTCCGGGGAGGCCGATTGCACGACGAACGGGCCGGCGGAGAGATCGACCGCCGGGTTGAATGTGTCGAATCCGTGGTTCCATCCCACCCGACGGGCAATGTGGGCGGGCACCATGTGGTCGAACATCACCCGCCAATCGGTGAACGGAGTGGCGAACGTCACCGTCACCGTCTTCCCGCCGTTGCTGGGCTTGACGGAAGCCACATCGCGGTAGCCGAGGGTCGAGGCCGGCTTGTCCGGCTGCCCGTCGACGTCGAGGCCGTTCCCCCGCTGCGACTGCCACGCATAGACGAAGTCGTCGGCGCTCACCGCCACCCCGTCCGACCACACCGCTTTCGGGTTGATGACGTACTGGATGGTCAGCGGGGAGGTGGAGGTGGCTTCGACGCTCAGGAGGAGATCGCTGTTCACCTGGGGAACCAGCTTCGGATTGATCACGTAGGCGCTGGGCAGTACCGAGGTGAGCAGTGTGGGCGTGCTGGATGCGGCGCCTCCCGGTGTGTTGGGGTTGAAGCCGGCCCAGGGTCGATCGAGGTCGACGGTGGTCGCTCCCCCGGTGGCGGGCACCAGGGGGGACGGGGTCTGGAGGTCGACCTGGCTGATCCGGTGGGACCCCACGTGGTCGATGACGGCCACCAGGCCGATGACCAGAATGATGACCAGCGGCAACGACCACCGTGCACGGTACTTCCGCCAGAACAGCGAGATACGTGCCCGGCGCTCGACGGCCTCGGCGCCGCCCTGGGTCACTGCAGGCGGAGGATCAGGATCAGATTGGTGAACGCGAAGATCACGGCCACGGTGACCGTAATCCGGTCGAGGTTCTTCTCGACCACGGTCGACCCGGCCGCGGCCGAGCCCATCGACCCGCCGAACATGTCGGAGAGCCCGCCGCCTTTTCCGCTGTGCATGAGGATGAGGAAGATCAGTGCCAGGCAGGCCAGGACCTGTATCACGACGATTATCGCAGTCAGCACGCGTCCTCCCTCCTCTGGTTGTGGACCGGTGGAGACGCTACCAAACTCAACCCGTGGCCCGTGCCGCGGCCCGGATGATCCCCACGAAGGCAGCCGCATCGAGACTGGCCCCTCCCACCAGGGCACCGTCGACATCGGCGCACCGGAGGAGGGTCTCGGCGTTCTCTTCGTTGACCGAGCCTCCGTATTGGATCCGCACCTGGTCCGCCGCCTCTGCCCCGGCACCCGCCCCGACCACCTCCCGGATCCACTGGATCGCCTCTTGGGCGTCTTCGGGGGTGGAAGCGCGCCCGGTGCCGATGGCCCAGACCGGCTCGTAGGCGATGACCATGCGGGCCACCGATTCGGCCGGCAGCGTTCCGATGGCCGATTCGACCTGGCCGGCCAGCCGATCCTTGGTCAGCCCGCCTTCCCGCTCCTCGTCGGTCTCACCGACACAGCAGATGGGGGTCATGCCGTTGCGCACGACGGCCCGGAGCTTGTTCATCACCAACTCGTCGGTCTCACCGAACAGGTGCCGTCGCTCCGAATGGCCGACGATTACGTACTCCACGTGGAGTCGGGCCAACATGACCGGACTTACCTCACCGGTGTAGGCGCCCGCGTCCTCGGCCGCGCAATTCTGCGATCCCAGAGCCACTGGTATCCCCTCGGGCTCGATCACCGACTGCACAGTCCGGATATCGGTGTAGGGGGGGTGCACCGAGACGTCTACCGGGCCGACATCGGCAGGCTGGAGTCGGAGGCCCAGGTCACGGACGGCGTGCAGCGCCTGGAGATGGTCGAAGTTCATCTTCCAGTTGCCGCTGATGAGCGGCCGCCGCCGAACCGGCGCGTCGCTCACCGGCGGGATGGTCCCGGCCGGAGGGCGTCCGCCGTGGCCGGGGCATTCGGCGCTCCCCTGAGTGCGGCCAGGCCCGCCAGATCGCCGTGTTCGATCAACTCGAGAGACGCCCCGCCGCCCGTCGAGATGAAGCTGATCCGGTCGTCCAGTCCGAGCTCGTCCACCGCCGCCGCGCTGTCGCCCCCACCGACCACGGTATAGCCGGCACACTCGGCGACGGCACGGGCGACTCCGGCCGTCCCGGCGCAGAACCTCGCATCTTCGAAGACACCCATCGGGCCGTTCCACAGGACGGTCCCGGCGGTGCCGATCTCGCCGGCGTACTCCTCGATCGTGGCGGGGCCGATGTCGAGACCCTGCCACCCGTCGGGGATGTCGTCACCGAGGGTGCGGACCTCGCCGCCCGAGCAGTCGCAGCCGAAGGCGGCCCCCGGTTCGAGGGCGACGATGTCCTTCGGCAGGAGGATCGACCGGCCGGAGGCCAGAAGCGCACGGCAATCGGCAATCCGCTCCCGGTCGACCAGCGAGCCTCCGACGTCGTGCCCGGCCGCGGCCAGGAAGGTGAAGGCCATGCCGCCGCCGACCACCAGGCTGTCCACCCGGTGGAGGAGGGCCTTCAGGACTCCGAGCTTGTCGGCCACCTTGGCCCCCCCGACCACCGCCACGAACGGGCGGGCCGGACTCCCGAGGAGCGCGCCGAGGGCCTCGAGCTCCTTCTGCAGCAAGAACCCGGCTGCGCTCGGCAGCCGGGTCGGAGGGCCCACGACGGAAGCGTGGCTGCGGTGCGATACGCCGAAGGCGTCGTTGACGTAGGCATCGTGGCCATTGATCAGCTTCTCGACGAAGCTGGGGTCGTTCTGGACCTCACCGGGGTCGAATCTCAGGTTCTCGAGGAGCTCGACCTGCGGGGCCAGACGCGACAGCTCCTCGCGGACCGGTCCGAGGTCCCATCGGGCGTCGGGGGCCCCCTCCGGCCTTCCCAGATGCGTGCAGGCGGTGACCTTGGCCCCGTGGTCGAGCAGATAGTTCAGGGTGGGGAGGGCGGCCCGGATCCGAAAGTCGTCGGTGACCGAGGCCGGCTTGTCCGCGCACAGACGCAGCGGGACGTTGAAGTCGACCCTGACCAGCACGCTGGCCCCGTCCAGGTCCGGCAGGTCGTGGAGCAAGGGCAGACCGCTCAGTAGTGGATTGTCACCCGTGTCGCTCACTGCGCCCAGCCTCCCCCTCCGCCCCGCCCGGCCATCCGATTCCCCTACGAGCCGATGCCGCCGACCACCAGGGACAGATCGACGAGCCGGTTGGCGTATCCCCACTCGTTGTCATACCAGCCCTCCACTTTGACCAGGGTGACACCGGAGGCGGACGGCATCACCATGGTCAGACCGGCATCGAAGGTACAAGAGGCGGGGCTGCCGACGATGTCGGAGGAGACGATCGGGTCCTCGGTGTAGACCAGCACCTTGGACAGGGGCCCGGATGAGGCGGCGATGGCGAAGGCGTCGTTGACCTGCTCGACGGTGACCGTGCCCGGAATGACCGCCGTGAAGTCGGTGATCGACCCGTCGGGCACCGGCACCCGGAGGGAGCTGCCGTCCAGCCTTCCCTGCATGGCCGGGAGGACCAGCCCGGTGGCCCGGGCCGCTCCGGTGGACGTGGGGACGATGTTCACCGACGCCGCTCGGGCCCGGCGCAGGTCCTTGTGGGGCAGGTCGAGCAGGTTCTGGTCGTTGGTGAAGGCGTGGATCGTTGTCATCATCCCGCTCTCGATCCCGAATGCGTCATCGAGGACCTTGACCATGGGGACGAAGCAGTTGGTGGTGCACGAGGCGTTGGAGACCACGAAGTGCGAGGCCGGGTCGAAGTCCCCGTCGTTGACGCCGACCACGAAGGTGGCGTCGACGCCGGTGGCCGGGGCGGAGATGATCACCCTCTCGGCCCCTGCTTCGATGTGGGAGGCCGCCGACTCCCGGGTGGTGAACAGCCCGGTCGACTCGATGACCACCTCGACACCGAGCCGGTCCCAGGGCAGTGCCTTCGGGTCCCGCTCGGCCAGAACGCTGATCGTCCCCGAGTCCAGAGCGATCGTCGAGTCGACCACCTTGACCTCGCTTCCGAACCGGCCGTGGGTGGAGTCGTAGCGCAGGAGGTGGGCCAGGGTCTCCGCCGAGGTGAGATCGTTGATGGCCACCACCTCGACGTCAGCCCCCAGGGAGCGGGCCGCCCGGAGATAATTGCGGCCGATGCGCCCGAATCCGTTGATTCCGATCCGTACGGTCATTGCCTTTGCGCCTCACTCCTCTGGATTCCGTGCGTGCCCCCCGGCACGCGATTGCCCTGCTCATGCCCCTCCGACGAACGGAGAACCGGTTCCACGCTAGGGCATCCCGGCGGGCCGGGCCCTCATCCGAGCAGATCTGACAGGGCCGACGCCAGTTTGACCGGATCGTGAGCCAGCCCGTTCGGACGGGAAAGAGGCCGGTCCACCACCGGGAACAGGGGACGGCCCAGAGGCATCCCGGCGGTGTCGCACAGGACCACGTCGACCGAGACACCGTGCGCCACCAGCGCTTCGAGGTGCATGCCGACGTCGAACGACTCGGTCTCGGGGATCTGGGGCCGGAGGTTGCAGACGTACGCCCTGCGGGCGCCCGACCGGTTGATGCCCTCCCGGATCCCGGGGACGGCCAGGGCCGCCAGCACGCTCGTGAACAGCGACCCGGGCCCCAGGATGATCTGGTCGGCCTCCTCCAGCGCCGCCACCGCCTGGGCGGGTGCTTCGGGGTCGGCCGGCACCAGGGACACCTTCCGGATGTTGTCGGTGGCCATGACCGCCACCTGGCCGGCCACGTGGCCGCCGTCGGCCTCGGCCTTCAGCACCACCGGCTCGGCCGTCGAGGGCAGCACCCGGCCCTTGAGGCCGAGCAGCCGGCCCGCCTCTTCGAGGGCGGCGACCGGATCGCCGGTCTGGTCGATGAGACCGGCCAGGATCAGGTTGCCGAGGGCGTGGCCTCCGAGCTCCTCCCCGGAGAACCGGTACTCGAATGTGGCGGCCAGCAGGGAGCCCGGCTCGGCCAGGGCCACCAGGCATTTGCGAAGGTCACCGGGCGGGATGATGTGGAGGAGCTCACGGAGTCGGCCCGAAGACCCGCCGTCGTCGGCCACCGACACGATGGCCGTGACCCGGTCGGTGTAGTTGCTGACCGCCCGCAGGGTGGCGGCCAGGCCGTGGCCACCGCCGATGGCGACGACGCGCGGGCCCCCGGCCGGCCCGCCGGCATCCGACGGCGCTCTCACCGGTCGACGTCCCGGTGGAACACGGTCGTGGCCATCCCATGCTCGTCGAGCCTCCGCGCCAGCTCTTCGGCCAGCACCACCGACCGGTGGCGCCCCCCGGTACAGCCCATGGCCACGGTCAGGTACGACTTGCCCTCACGCACGTAGGCGGGGATCAGGGTAGTCAGGAGGTCGTCCAGCTTGTGGAGGAATTCGGAGGTCTCCGGTCGGTCGAGCACGAACTTCCGTACCTCGGGATCGAGCCCGCTGTGGCTCCGCAGCGACTCGTCCCAGTAGGGGTTGGGTAGGAAACGGCAGTCGAACATCAGGTCCACGTCCAGCGGCACCCCGTGCTTGAACCCGAAGGAGAGGATGGAGGTCCGCATGGTGCTGCCGGGCTCCTCGCCGCCGAACGCCTCCATGAGCCGCGCCCGGAGCTGGTTGGTGTTCAGCTCGCCGGTGTCGATCACCAGGTCGGCCCGGTCGCGCAGGCGGCGGAGGAGGAGGCGCTCCTCGGCCACCGAGTCGACGACGCCCCGGGCGGCCTGGGGATGGCGGCGGCGAGTCCCTTCGAACCTCCGGATCAGCACGTCGTCGCTGGCATCGAGGAACAGGATCCTCACCCGGTTGCGTCCTGCCTGGAGGCCGTCGACCGCGGGCAGGACATGATCGAGGTCGCCGCCGCCCCGGCCCACGACGAACGCCACCCGCTCCATCTCCGAGCCCGAGCCATCCACCAGTTCGGAGACCTTCGAGATCAGTGCAGGCGGCATGTTGTCGATGACGAACCACCCCATGTCCTCGAGTGCGGCCCCGGCGGTGGACCGACCGGCACCGGACATGCCGGTCACCACCAGATACTCGCTCACCGGTCCACCTCCTCCTGTCTCCCTCCGGGTCCGTCCGGCGCCAGGGGCGTATGGAGCCGCTCGAAGACGGCGGCACCCACCTCGGCCGGCAACCACGATACGCCGAGCAGCTCGTCCCGCGAGGTGTTGCGGAGGGCAGCCAGTCCGCCGAACTGCTCGATGAGCCGCGCCCGCCGGTTCGGTCCCAGGCCGTTCACCCCGTCCAGGGCGCCGACGGTCATCCGCTTCCCCCGGAGGGTGCGGTGGTACGAGACGGCGAAGCGGTGGGCCTCGTCCCGGAGGCGCTGCAGGAGGTAGAGCCCCTCCGACTGCCTCGACAAGCGGATGGGCTCGGAGCTCCCGGGGCGGTAGACCTCCTCGAAGCTCTTGGCCAGGGAGGCAACGGGTATCCGTTCGGTCAGCCCCAGCGAATCGAGCACCCGCACGCCCACCTGCAGCTGGCCGAGGCCGCCGTCGAGGAGGAGGAGCTGGGGCGGGTAGGCGAAGCGCCGCTTGGGTGGCCCTCCGGCGGGGACGCCTCCCGGGCCGTCGGTCGGCTCGGCTGCGGGCCGCGAAACCTGGCCCTCGGCCAACAAGGAGGTGAGCCGGCGGGTCAGGACCTCTTCCATGGCTGCATAGTCGTCGTTTCCCCCGACGGTGGCCACCCGGAAATGGCGGTAATCGCTCTTCTTGGGCAGGCCGTCCTCGAACACGACCATCGACCCGACGTAGTCGGTCCCCTGCAGGTGGCTCATGTCGTAGCACTCGATCCGGAGCGGGGCCTCAGGGAGCCCCAGCTCCTGTTGCAGCGACTCCAGGGCCCGGGCCCGGCTGTTGTGGTCCGACGTCCGCTGCAGGCGGTGGCGGACGAAGGACTCGCGGGCATTATGCTCCACGGTCTGGAGCAGGGCCCGCTTGGCCCCTCGGACCGGCACTCGCAGCGCCACCGGCCCGCCGCGCCGCCCGGTCAGGTAGTCGGCGACGGCCTCGGCGTCGGCGGGCACGGTGGGGACCAGCACCTGGCGGGGGACGCCGGCCACCGGATCGGCGTAGACGTCGACCAGCACCCGCTCCAGCAGCTGTGGAGGGCTCAGGTCTTCGACCTTGTCCACGAACAGGGCCAGGCGACCGACCACCCGGCCCGAGCGCACCCGGAACACCTGCACGGCGGCCTCCAGCTCGTCTTCGCAGAGGCCGAACACGTCCAGGTCCTCCTTGCTGCCGAGCTCCATCTGGCGCACGGCATCGGCCGCTCGCACCGCGTCGACCTTGTCCCGGAGCACCGAGGCCCGCTCGAAGTCGAGGTCTGCCGACGCCTCCCGCATGGCTGTCTCGAGGCTCTTCACCAGAGGTCCGGTTTCGCCACTGAGGAAGGAAATGAGGTCGGCCACCAGTCGCCCGTACTCGTCGTGCTCGACGGCGCCGACGCAGGGGCCCGAGCACCGTTCGATGTGGTACAGCAGACACGGACGCCCCAGGCGCTGGTGCCGCCGGAACTTGGTGTCCGAGCAGGTGCGCACCGGAAAGGACCGGAGCAGCAGGTCGAGCGTCTCGCGGATGGCCCCGACGTTCGGGTAGGGGCCGAAGTAGCGCACACCGCTCCGCTTGCGCCCGCGTACCACCGCGGGCCGGGGCCATTCGTCCTGGACGGTCAGGGCCAGCCAGGGGTAGCTCTTGTCGTCCTTCAGCCGGACGTTGTACCGGGGCTGATACTGCTTGATCAGATTGTGCTCGAGGAGCAGGGCCTCGGCCTCGGTGTCCACCACCATCCACTCGACGTGGTCGGCCTGGCTGACCATCTGGGCCGTTCGCACCGCCAGGCCGCCCGGATCCTGGAAGTACGAGTTGAGCCTCTGCCGCAGGGACTTCGCCTTCCCCACATACAGCACCCGCCCGTCCCGGTCGACGAATTGATACGAGCCGGGGCCGTCGGGAATCGATCCGGGAGCAGGACGGGTGACCACGCCTCCAGTGTGCCGTGTCCGGGCTGGAACCCGGTTCACCGCGCCAGGGCTGCCCCGGGGACATAAGATGGACCTACGCCGGCCTGGTTTCCGGCGACATCTACCGCTCCGGGGCCGACAACCCCGCGGACGGGCGACCAGGCTGTCCCCGCCGGCCACTGACCGGAGCGCCTCCCCGAGGGGGTCTACCCACATGCTCCGGCTACAGACAGCGCTCCCCGATCGCTATACGAAGGCGGGACCCGACCAGCTCATCGAATGGATCGGCGCCGCCAAGGCTGAGCTCGGCTCACGGCTGATCATCCTCGGCCACCACTACCAACGCGACGAGGTCATGGCCTGGGCGGACGCCCGCGGCGATTCGTTCGGGCTGTCCCGGATCGCCGCCGACCAGTCAGAAGCGGAGTTCGTGGTCTTCTGCGGAGTCCACTTCATGGCCGAATCGGCCGACATCCTCACCGGCGATCACCAACAGGTCATCCTCCCCGACCTCAACGCCGGCTGCTCGATGGCCGACATGGCCGACATCGACTCGGTGGAGGAGGCCTGGGAGACGCTGGGTTCGGTCACCGACCTCGACCGTGTGGTCCCGGTCACCTACATGAACTCGTCCGCCTCCCTCAAGGCGTTCGTGGGCCGCAACGGCGGCTCGGTCTGCACCTCGTCCAACGCCCGGGCCGTCCTCACCTGGGCCCTCGGTACGGACGGAGACGGAAGCGGCCAGGGCGATCAGGTCCTCTTCTTCCCCGACCAGCACCTCGGACGGAACACCGGCTTCGAGCTCGGCTTCACCGCCGCCGACATGGCGGTCTGGAACCCCCGCCTCGAACGGGGCGGCCTCGACGACCCGACTCTCAAGTCGGCCGCCCTACTGCTCTGGAAGGGGCACTGCTCGGTCCACCAGCGCTTCCGGCCCGCCCACGTCGATGCCTTCCGTGCCGAGCACTCCGACGGCATCGTGGTCGTCCATCCCGAGTGCGCCCACGATGTGGTCGAAGCCGCCGATCAGGTCGGTTCCACCGACTTCATCATCCGGGCGGTGGCCGCCGCACCCCCGGGATCGGTGATCGGGGTCGGGACCGAGATCCATCTGGTCAAGCGCCTCGACGACGAGTCCCCGGACAAGACGGTGGTCTCACTGGATCCCCTGGTCTGCCCGTGCTCGACCATGTTCCGTATCGACGCACCCCACCTGGCCTGGGTGCTCGAAGGGTTGGTGACCGGGGAGGTGCGCAACCGGATCACTGTGGACGAGGGGACGGCCACCTGGGCCCGGGTGGCCCTCGAGCGGATGCTCGCCACCACCTGAACGGCTGGGTCGGCTCCTGCTGACCCAGGCCCCCCGACCTGGTCCCCCTCTACTTGGCCGCGCCCACCCGCGACCGCGCCGGCGGCCGCTTGGCGGCCTTCGGCTTGGACCGGGACGGGGCGGGCTTGGGCCGTCCCCGTCGGATGCCGAGCAGCGGGGCCAGGACCTCGCCCGTGTAGCTGCCGTCGGCCGCCGCCACCTCCTCCGGCGTGCCCGCGGCCACGATCGAGCCGCCGCGGTCGCCCCCCTCGGGCCCGAGGTCGACGATCCAGTCGGCGCTCTTGACCACATCCAGGTTGTGCTCGATGACGATGACGGTGTTGCCCTGGTCGACCAGGCGGCTCAGCACGTCGAGCAGCTTGCGCACGTCGTCGAAGTGCAGGCCGGTGGTCGGCTCGTCGAGAACGTAGAGGGTGTGCCCGGTCGAGCGGCGGCTGAGCTCCGAGGCCAGCTTGACCCGTTGGGCCTCGCCCCCCGACAGGGTCGGGGCGGGCTGTCCGAGGCGGATGTAGCCCAGGCCGACGTCGACCAGCGTCTGCATGTGCCGTGCGATCGGCGGTTGATGGGCGAAGAAGCCGAGCGCTTCCTCACAGGAGAGCTCGAGGATGTCGGCGATCGTCTTGCCCCGGAAGGTCACCTCAAGGGTGTCCCGGTTGTAGCGGGCACCGCCGCATACCTCGCAGGGGACGTAGATGTCCGGGAGAAAGTGCATCTCGATGCGTATCGTCCCGTCCCCTGAGCACGCCTCGCAGCGGCCGCCCTTCACGTTGAAGGAGAAGCGGCCGGGTAGATACCCCCTCACCTTGGCCTCCTGGGTCTGGCTGAACAACCGGCGGATGTGGTCGAAGACGCCCGTGTAGGTGGCCGGATTGGAGCGGGGCGTCCGGCCGATGGGTGCCTGGTCCACCTCGACCACCTTGTCGATGTTCGCCACCCCCGAGATCGTGCGGTGCAGGCCGGGGAGCGCCTTGGCCCGGTGCACCTGCTTGGCCAACGACCGCAGGAGGATGTCGTTGACCAGGGTCGACTTCCCCGAGCCGGAGACCCCGGTGACCGCCACCAGCCGACCCAGGGGGAACTCGGCATCCACGTCGTGCAGGTTGTGCTCGCGGGCGCCCTCGACCACCAGCGACTCCCCGCTCCCCGGGCGGCGAACCGACGGGACCGGAATCGATCGGGCCCCGGAGAGGTACTGGCCGGTCAGCGACGCCTCGTTGGACTCGAGGCCGCCGGGCCCGGTCACCGGACCGGAGTGGACGATCCGGCCACCGTGCTCACCGGCCCCGGGGCCGACGTCGACCACGTGGTCGGCCACCCGGATGGTCTCCTCGTCGTGCTCGACCACGATGACCGTGTTGCCGAGGTCGCGCAGGCGCTTGAGGGTGCCGATCAGACGCTTGTTGTCCCGCTGGTGGAGCCCGATGGAGGGCTCGTCGAGGACGTAGAGGACGCCGACCAACCCGCTGCCGATCTGACTGGCCAGCCGGATGCGCTGGGCCTCGCCGCCCGAGAGCGTGGTGGCCGAGCGGGCCAGGGTGAGATAGTCGAGCCCCACGTCCAACAGGAACTGCATCCGCTCGCGTACCTCGCGGAAGACCCGGTCGGCGATGAGGTGGTCCCGGTCGGACAAGTCGAGCGAGGCCACCACCTCGACCGCGTGGCCGATGGACAGGGAGCACAGGGCAAAGATCGAGTAGCCCCCCACGGTGACCGCCAGCGACTCGGGACGCAGGCGCGCCCCGCCGCAGGCCGGGCAGGGGACCTCCCGCAGGAAGCTCTCGAGGTTGTCCCGGAGGAAGTCGGACTCGGCTTCGGTGTGGCGCCGCTGAAGCCAGGGCACGATCCCCTCGTAGGCGGTGTGGAACGATCGCTGACGCCCGTAGCGGTTGCGGTACCGGAGGTGGACCTGCTTGTTCCCCGTTCCGAACAGCACGAGCTTCTGGTCCGACTTGCGGAGCTTCTCCCAGGGGTCGTCGATCGAGAACCCGCCCAGCTCGGCCGCCGCCGCCACCATCCGGCTGAAGTACTCGCTCCGGGTCCCCGACCACGGGGCCAGGGCCCCCTCCGCCAGCGACTTGGTCGGGTCCGGCACCACCAGCTCGGGATCGACCTCGTAGCGGGTGCCGAGGCCGGTGCACTCCGGACAGGCCCCGTAGGGCGAGTTGAAGGAGAAGTTCCGGGGGGAGGGGTCCTCGAAGCTCAGGCCGCAGTGGGTGCAGGCCAGGTGCTGGCTGAAGGTGATCGCCTCCTGCTCGCTCCCGTCGCCGTCCACCACCACGACCTCGGCCACCCCGTCGGCCAGCGAGAGGGCCGTTTCGAGTGACTCGGTGAGCCTCCGGTGGATGTCATCCCGGCGGATCAGGCGGTCGACCACCACCTCGATGGTGTGCTGCTCGTAGCGGGCCAGGTCCACGCTCCCCCGGTCGGCCAGCTCGACCGTGGTCCCGTCCACCCGGACCCGGGCGAACCCCTGCTTGGCCAGGTCGTCCAGCAGGGCGCTGTACTCCCCCTTCCGGCCCCGCACGACCGGGGCCAGCACCAGGAAGCGGGTTCCCTCGTCGAGGGCCAGGATCCGGTCGACGATCTGCTGGGGGCTCTGGCGGGCCACCGGCCGCCCGCACGTCGGGCAGTGCGGCTTGCCGATCCGGGCGTAGAGCAGGCGTAGGTAGTCGTAGACCTCGGTGACCGTCCCCACCGTGGATCGGGGATTGCGCGACGACGACTTCTGGTCGATGGAGATGGCCGGTGACAGGCCCTCGATGAAGTCAACATCGGGCTTGTCCATCTGGCCCAGGAACTGCCGGGCGTAGGCGGAGAGCGACTCGACGTACCGCCGCTGGCCCTCGGCGTAGATTGTGTCGAAGGCCAGAGAGGACTTGCCCGACCCCGAGAGGCCGGTGAACACGATCAGCCGGTCGCGCGGGAGGTCGAGCGAGACATCCTGGAGGTTGTGTTCGCGTGCGCCCCGCACCACCAGACGATCAGCCATCGGTCGAGGATACCGGCGCGGTGGTCACGGTCCGGCGGTCAGAGACCGACGGTGGCGTCGACATCGGCGGTGCTGCCGACGAGGACGGCCGAGCCGTCCACCGGATCCCGGACCAGCAGGGACCGCAGCTCGGTGACCTCGTCGCGGAGCAGTGCGGCCTCCTCGAAGCGCAGCTCCTCGGCCGCCCGGTTCATCTCGGCCTCGAGCCGGTGGATGAGGGCGGACAGCCCGTCGGCGTCCGGACCGAGCTCCAGGACCAGCTGGGCGGCGGCCGCCCGGGGGTCCCCTCCCCCGGCCCGTCCCCTCTGGGCCCGTTCCGCCGCCGACCGGCTGTGGGGCCCGGCCGAGACCGCCGCCGAGCCGATACCCTCGCCGCGTACCCGCTCGAGGATGTCGGTCACCGACTTGGTTATGGACCGGGGGTCGATGCCGTTGGCCTCGTTGTAGGCGATCTGGCGGGCGCGTCGGCGTTGGGTCACGCCGATGGCCTCGGTCATGGAGTCGGTGATCCGGTCGGCGTACATGACCACCCGCCCGTTGACGTTCCGGGCGGCCCGCCCCATGGTCTGGATGAGAGAGGACGCCGAACGGAGGAAGCCCTCCTTGTCGGCGTCGAGGATGGCCACCAGGGCCACCTCGGGGAGGTCGAGCCCCTCGCGGAGCAGGTTGATCCCCACCAGGACGTCGAACGCCCCCAGCCGCAGCTCGCGGAGGATTTCGATCCGGGCCATGGTGTCCACGTCGGAATGGAGGTACTGGACCCGGATGCCCTGCTCGGCCAGGTAGTCGCTCAGGTCCTCGGCCATCTTCTTGGTGAGGGTGGTCACCAGCACCCGGTGGCCGTCGGCCACGGTGGCGTCGATCCGCTCGCGCAGGTCGTCGATCTGCCCGGTGGTCGGCCGGATGTCCACCTCGGGGTCGACCAGCCCGGTCGGCCGGATCACCTGTTCGACGATGTTCGCACTGTGCTCGAGCTCCCACGGCCCCGGGGTGGCCGACAGCAGGATGGCCTGGCCCGTCCGATCGATGAATTCCTCGAACCGCAGGGGCCGGTTGTCCATGGCCGAGGGGAGGCGGAAGCCATGGTCGACGAGCGTCTCCTTGCGTGACCGGTCGCCGGCGTACTGGCCCCGCAGCTGGGGCACGGCCACGTGGCTCTCGTCGAGGACGACCAGGAAGTCCTTGGGGAAGAAGTCGAGCAGGGTGAAGGGCGCCTCGCCCGGCGCCCGACCGTCGAGGTGCCGGCTGTAGTTCTCCACTCCACTGCAGACCCCGGTCTCCGCCAACATCTCGAGGTCGTACTCGGTGCGCATGCGCAGGCGCTGGGCCTCGAGGAGCTTGCCGGTCCCGTTGAGCTCACCGAGCCGCTGGCGGAGCTCGATCTCGATGGTCTCGACGGCCCGCTGCAGGCGCTCGTCGCCCGCGCCGTAGTGGGTGTTGGCGAAGACCACCAGCTCCTCGAGTTCGTCGCCGATCTCCCCGGTGGTCACATCGAAGGGACGGATCCGCTCCACCGTGTCCCCGAAGAACTCGATGCGGACGGCGTGGCTCTCGTAGGCGGCGTGGATCTCCAGGGTGTCGCCCCGGGCCCGGAACTGTCCTCGGGACAGGGTGACGTCGTTGCGGCTGTACTGGAGGTCCACCAGCTGTCTGAGCAGTGCACGCTGATCGTGCGCCTCACCGGGGCGGAGGGCCACGATCCGGTCGCGGTACTCGTCCGGCGACCCCAGTCCGTAGATGCAGGACACCGAAGCCACCACGATGGTGTCCGGCCTCAGCAGCAGCGAGGAGGTGCAGGCGTGGCGCAGCCGGTCGATCTCGTCGTTGATCGACGAGTCCTTCTCGATATAGGTGTCAGACGACGGCACGTAGGCCTCGGGCTGGTAGTAGTCGTAGTAGGAGACGAAGTACTCCACCCGGTTGCGGGGGAAGAAGTCCTTGAGCTCGGCGGCCAGCTGGGCGGCCAGCGACTTGTTCGGCTCGATGATCAGGGTGGGCCGCTGCACGGCCTCGATGGTCCAGGCGATGGTGGCCGTCTTGCCCGACCCGGTGATGCCCAGCAGCGTCTGATAGCGGTCACCCCGCCCCAGGCCCTCGACCAGACCGGCGATGGCCTGGGGTTGGTCGCCCGCGGGGCGGAACGGTGAGACCACCTGGAAGTCGGGCACCTTTTGATGGTACCGGGAGGGTGTGACGGCCCCGTCAGGCGTCCGCCCGGCGCAGGTCCACCAGGACGGCCCAGACCCGCTCCACCTGGGCGGTGAGGTGGTCGTGGTCGCCGGCATTGTCGATGACCAGGTCGGCGCCGGACAGACGGGACGCACGGTCGGCCTGGGAGCCGATCCGGGCCTCGGCATCGGCCCGGTCCATGCCCCGGAGTCCGACCAGGCGCTCCAGGGCCACCTCGGTCGGGGCGTCGACCACCACCACCGCCGCCAGGCCCAGCAGCTGGCGATGGACGGGCCGCAGCAGCGGGATGTCCAGCACGACGATCTCTTCGGTGTCGGCGTAGCGGTCCTTGCGGGCGATCATCTCCGCGCCGATGGCCGGGTGCGTGATGGCGTTGAGGTCGGCCAGGGCGTCGGGGTGCCCGAAGGCCAGCTCCGCCACCCGGGGGCGGTCGATCCGGCCCTGGTCGTCGACGATCCCCGGTCCGAACCGGTCGATCAGGGGCTGGTAGGCCGGGCCGCCGGGCTCCACCACCTCCCGGGCGATGAGGTCGGCGTCGACCAGCTTGGCGCCGTGGCCCACCAGCAGGTCGGCCACCGTCGACTTGCCGGCACCGATGCCGCCGGTCAGGCCGACCGCCAGCATCACCGCCCCCAGGGTCGGTGCGGGCGCCGCGGCCGGGAACCGGTGGCGGTTTCCATCGACCGAATGGTACTCAGCCCGGCCGGCGGGGCCCGGTAACCGGGTTCGGACCCCATGGACCGTCTGCCTACTTGGCGGTAACGTGCCCCCACAGCGGGTCGGGCCTGTGGCAGAGTGCATCCGTCCCGACCGCAGGGATGACCGGCATCGGGCAGGGGGAGAGCAAAGGGGGATGTCCATGGCATCGGGTAACGAGATCAGCCGCCGGAGCTTCCTGTCACGGAGTGCCGTCGCCGGCGGCGCCGTCGCCCTCGGTGCCGGAGCCCCGAGCCTCCTGGCCGGCTGTTCCTCCAGCTCCGGGTCGGCGGGCAGCCCGACGACCGGGTCGAAGGCGGGAGTCGGCACCGGCACGCCCAAGCGGGGTGGGTCGCTCACCGTTGGGACCCTGGCCGACATCGACGGCTTCTACCCGCCCAGCAACCACTGGGACACCAACGGGTACAACTACGCCAACGCCATCTACGACCCGCTGATGGCGGTGGCGACCGACGGCTCCATCCAGCCCTACCTGGCCAAGTCGATGACCAGCAACTCGACCTTCGACACCTGGACCATGACCCTGCGCCCGGGCATCAAATTCCACAACGGGTCCGACCTCACCTCGGCGGTGGTCAAGGCCAACTACGACGCCCTCAAGGTGTCCCTGCTCACCGGCGTCGCCCTCAAGCAGGTGGCGTCGGTCACCACGCCCGACGACATGACCGTGGTGTACACGCTGACCGCGCCGAACCCCACCTTCTCCTCCGGGCTGACCACCCAGGTGGGCTACGTGGTGGCCGAGGAGATGATCCAGGCGGTCACCGCCCATCCCTCGACGGCGCCGAAGCCGATCGGCACCGGACCCTTCATCTACTCCCAATGGCAGCCCAACGACCACTTCACCGCCACCCGCAACCCCAACTACTGGCGGACCGGCTTCCCCTATCTCGACCAGATCACCTTCAAGCCGATCCCCGACACGGTGCAGCGGGAGGCGTCCCTCCGGACCGGGGTGGTGGACATGATCCAGTCCACCGACCCCAACACCATCAACCGGTTCTCCGGCTCCGGTGGCTCGAACTACCAGTTGGTCGACACCCGGACCGGGGTCATCGGCCAGCCCACCGTGGCCTTCCTGATGCTGAACACCGCCGTCACCCCGACCAACGACCTGCGGGTGCGCCAGGCCCTGGCCAAGGGTCTGGACGTCGCCACCATCCAACGCCTCTTCGGCGGAGGCTTCGCCAAGCCGATCAACGGGGTGTTCCTGCCCGATTCGCCCTACTACAGCAACACCGGCTACCCGACCTTCGACCCCGCCGGAGCCAAGGCCCTGGTCAACGAGTACAAGGCCCAACACGGGACGCCCAGCCTGCAGCTGATCACCATCACCGACCCGTTGCTGGGCAAGCTCATCCAGATCGTGCAGCAGATGTGGAACCAGGTGGGCTTCGACATCTCCATCAGCCAGGTGCAGCAGGCCAACATCATCACCGATTTCGTGGCCGGCAACTTCCAGGCCGCCACCATCTACCAGTTCGGGGCGGTGAACCCCGACCTCAACTACGTGTGGTGGAGCACCACGACGCTCTCCCCGGTCGGCCAGATCGGCCTCAATTTCCCACGCAACAACGACCCCCAGATCGAGGCGGCCATGCTCACCGGCCGCCACACCACCGACACCGCCACCCGGGTCACCGCCTACCAGGCGGTCAACGAGAGGCTGGCCCAGGATCTCCCCTACCTGTGGCTCGACCAGTACCTCTTCTCCGAGGTGGCCCAGAACCGGGTCCAGAACTTCAACAACCCGATACTCCCCGACGGGGGCGCCCAGTACGCCTACAACGAGGGCATCTTCGTCCCGACCCAGATCTGGTTGGCCTGATCGCCGTCCGGTCGTCGGTTCCGCCACCCCGATCCCATGGGCAAGTACCTCCTACGACGGTTCATCCAACTGGTGGTGGTGTCGTTCATCATCTCCGTCCTGGCCTTCCTCCTGATCCACCTGCTCCCCGGCGATCCGGCGACCATCATCCTCGGGCCCAACGACACGGCCCAGAACAAAGCGATCCTGCTCCACCAACTGGGCCTCAACAAGCCCCTGTGGCAGCAGTACACCACCTGGATCACGGCCATCTTCCACGGCGATCTCGGCCAGTCCTATCTCAACCACCAGACGGTGACCCACATCCTGGCCACCGGGGCGCCCATCGACATCGAGTTGATCATCATCTCCCAGATCATCGCCTTCGCCGTGGCCATCCCCATGGCCCTGATCACCTCGCGGCGGCCCAACCGCCCGGTGGACAACGTGGCCACCACCGGCACCTTCGGGATGCTCGCCCTGCCCCCCTTCGTCATCGCCCCGATCCTGGTGGCCATCTTCGCCGTGGGCCTGGGCTGGTTCCCGGCCACCGGCTACGTACCGTTCACCCAGGACCCGGTGGCCAACCTCCACAACATGATCCTTCCCTCGCTGGCCATCACCGCGGGCTCCATCGCCGTCTACTACCGCCTCCTCCGGTCGGACCTGATCAGCACGCTGCAGGAGGACTTCATCACCATGGCCCGCTCAAAGGGACTCTCCTCCCGTTTCATCATGTGGCGCCACGCCTTCCGGCCCTCGACCTTCTCGCTGCTGGCCGGGGCGGGGGTCAACATCGGCGCGCTGATCGCCGGAACGTTCGTGGTCGAATACCTCTTCGCCCTCAACGGACTGGGGTATACCCTGGTCCAGGCCGTCTACCAGCGGGACTACCTGGTCGTCCAGGGCATCGCCCTGGTGGTGGCCATCGCCTATGTCGTGCTCCAGTTCATCATCGACTTCATCTTCACCGTGGTCGATCCCAGGGTGACCCGGGGGTGACCGGTGCCTGACGACCGCGAGCTGGCTGGGACCCATGCGTCCGAGGGCCTGTTGGTCGACTGGGTCCCCGGCACCGCCGCCGTGGACGAGTTGGTGGTGTCCCGCCAGAGCGAGTCTCTCGATTCGGACGACCTCCTGGTCAAGAAGCCCCTCGGCTTCCTGTTCTGGTTGGCCCTGGGCTGGGTGGGCCTGATCGTCCTGCTGGCAGTGATCGCCGACCTCCTGCCCCTGGCCAACCCCAACTTTCAGAACTACTCGGCCATCAACGCCGGGCCGAGCGTCCATCATCTGCTCGGCACCGACGACCTGGGCCGGGACCTGCTGAGCCGGGTGATCTACGGCTCCCGGGTCTCCCTCATCGTCGGGTTCGCGGCCGTGACCATCGGCATGGTCATCGGCGGGACGCTGGGGCTGATCTCCGGCTACAAGGGCGGGAGGATGGACACCTGGCTGAACGCCGGGGCCTTCGTGCTGCTGGCCTTCCCGGCCATCGTGGCGGTCATCGCCATCGTGGCCTTCTGGGGTCACTCCCTGTACAAGATCACCATCATCCTCAGCGTGGCGGTCATACCCCTGCTGTATCGGGTGGTGCGCGCCTCGAGCCTGTCGTTCGCCAACCGCGACTTCGTCGTGGCGGCGAGGACGATGGGGGCCAGCTCCACCAGGATCGTGTTCCGGGAGATCCTTCCCAACGTCATACCGGCCGCCGTCTCCTTCGGTCTGATCACCGTGGCCGGTGTCATCGTGGTCGAGGGCACCCTGGCCTTCCTCGGGCTGTCGGTGGCCCTCCCCACCCCGTCGTGGGGGAACATCATCTCGGAGGGGGCGACCAACGGCAATCTCCAGGTCAACCCCTACATCATGCTGTGGCCGGTGCTGGCCATGTTCCTGCTCCTGTTGTCGATCAACCTGATCGGCGACCGGCTCCGTCAGCGATTCGACGTGCGCGAGGGCCTTCTGTGACCGCCCTGCACAGGGCCAAGCGCGGGAGGGGCACGCTCGAATTCGCCGACATCGGCCAGGCCCACGACGAGCCCCTGCTGAAGGTCGAGGACCTCCATACCTGGTTTCGGACGTCCCGGGGGACGGTCAAGGCCGTGGACGGTGTCTCGCTCTCGGTGGATCGGGGACAGACCCTCGGCATCGTCGGGGAGTCCGGTTCGGGCAAGACCGTCCTGTCCCGGTCGATCATGGGCCTCCTCCCCGCTCAGGACGTGGTCAGGAGCGGGACGGTCCACTTCGCCGGCCACGAGTTGACGGCCATGAAGCCCGACGAGCTCCGCCAGGTGTGGGGTGCGGAACTGAGCATGATCTTCCAGGACCCGATGACCGCCCTCAATCCGGTCAAGCGGATCGGGCGGCAGGTCACCGAATCCCTGCGGCTCCACCTCGACATCGACCGAGCCGAGGCCACGGCCACGGCCATCGAACTCTTCCGGTCGGTGGGCATACCCTCCCCGGAGCAACGGGTGAGGTGGTACCCCTTCCAGCTCTCGGGGGGCATGCGCCAGCGGGTGATGATCGCCATCGCACTGGCCTGCGCGCCGCGCTTGGTGATGGCCGACGAGCCGACGACCGGTCTGGACGTCACCGTCCAGGCGCAGATCCTCGACCTCCTGGGCGAGTTGCAGCGGGAGCGGCACATGGCGGTGATCCTCGTCACCCACGACCTGGGTGTCGTGGCCAGCCGGGCCGACGAAATCGTGGTCATGTACGCCGGGCGCATCGTCGAGCAGGCGCCGACCCGCACGCTGTTCAGCGACACCCACATGCCCTACACACGGGCCCTGATGGACTCGATCCCCCGTCTGGCCGATCCCAGCGGGGTCCGTCTCCATGCCATCGCCGGCCGGCCCCCGGACATGATCCATCCCCCCAAGGGCTGCCGCTTCGCGCCCCGCTGCCCGTACGTGCAGGACAAGTGCCGGGAGATCGAACCTCCCCTGCGCACCGCCGGCTCCGCCGACCATCTCTTTGCCTGCTGGTTCCCCCTGGTGAACGGTGTGCCCACCGCCCCGACCGACCACGCCGGAGCCGGGGTTCCCCCGACCCCGGTACCCTCCACCCCTGTTCCGGGCCCGGCCGCCGACACCGCCATCAACCCTGACGCGGAGATCCAGTCGCCGTGAGTGCCGCACCGGTGGACGCCCGGGCCCCGGCCCCGGATGCAGGCGTTGGCGATGTCGTGCTCGAGGTCGACGACCTGGTGGTGGAGTTCCGCAACGGCCGTCGGACCGTGCATGCCGTGTCGGGGGTGAGCTTCGCCGTCAAGCGGGGCGAGACCCTCGGCCTGGTGGGCGAGTCCGGATGCGGGAAGTCCACTACCGGTCGGGCCCTGGTGCAGGTGCAACACCCCACCTCGGGCCGCGTCGTCTATCGGGGGCAGGATCTCAGCCGCCTCTCCAAACGGCAGCTCCGCCAGATCCGGACCAAGATCCAGATGATCTTCCAGGACCCGATCTCGTCGCTCAACCCTCGCCGTCGGGTGCGCGACATCGTGGCGGAGCCCCTCAACATCTGGAAGCGGGGCACCAAGAGCGAGCGGGCCGACCAGGTATGGAAGATGCTCGAGGCGGTCGGCATCGATCCCGACACGGCCGGGGACCGGCGCCCGCAGGAGTTCTCAGGGGGGCAGTGCCAGCGCATCAGCATCGCCCGCGCCCTGATGGCCGATCCCGACCTGCTGATCTGCGACGAGCCGGTCTCCGCCCTGGACGTGTCGGTCCAGGCCCAGATCCTCAATCTGCTGGCCGATCTGAAGGGTCGTTTCGGGCTGACCGTGGTCTTCATCGCCCACGACCTGGCCGTGGTCAAGAACGTGAGCGACCGCGTGGCAGTGATGTACCTGGGGAAGCTGGTCGAGGTGGCCGACTCGGACGACCTCTACCGGTCGGCCGCCCATCCCTACACCGAAGCGCTCCTGGCGTCCATACCCGAGCCCGACCCCGACAAGGTCACCGACCACACCGCGCTCTCCGGCGAGCTCCCGTCTCCCCTCGACCCTCCTTCGGGATGCCGGTTCCGGACCCGGTGCCCCTACGCCCAGGTCGTCTGTGCCGAACAGGAACCACCCCTGCGGGACATCGCCCCGGGCCATCAGGTGGCCTGCCACTTCCCCCTGATCGCCGAGGCGGGCAACGGCTCACGGGCGAAAGCGGCGGTCGATGCGCCCCACGCCGCCCAGGCCCCGACTGGCTCGCTGGACGTCTGACACCCCGGGCGGAGCGGGGCGAGCTGCGTTTACGCCGGCATGACCGGCGGAGGCGGGAGTCCGGGCTCGGCCGGGACTCAGCTTCCGGGCTCGGCCGGAGACCCGGCCACCGGAGCAGTGGCGGGCGGCGCCCCGGGGGCCGGTTCCGGCGGGGCCGTCTCCGTGCTCGCCCCGTCGACACCCGCACTGTCCGGAGGCGCACCCCCGGCGGGAGCGGCCTCGGTGGTGGAAGCGGCCTCGGTGGTGGAAGCGGCCTCGGTGGTGGGAGCGGCCTCGGCGGTGGGTGTGCCCTCGGTGGTGGAAGCGGCCTCGGTGGTGGGAGCGCCCTCGGCGGTGGGTGTGCCCTCGGTGGTGGAAGCGGCCTCGGTGGTGGGAGCGCCATCCGGTGTCTCGTCGCCCGGGCCGTGCTCGGCGACATAGTCGGCCCACGCCGCCTGCGCCTCGGTCTCCGGAGTGAACTCGGACTCGGCGAACTCGAACGGCCCGACGTAGTTCCCCTCGGCGTCGTAGGCGTGCTCGCCGAAGGCCTCCCGGTACTCCTCGGACACCTCGCCGCCCTCCGCCGCCTGCTTGATGGACAGGCTGATCCGGCGGCGCTGGAGGTCGATGTCGATGATCTTGACCCAGAGCTCTTCGCCCGGGGTGACCACCTGCTCGGGGAGGTCGACGTGGTGGCCGGCCATCTCCGAGATGTGCACGAGACCTTCGATCCCGTCCCCCACCTGGACGAACGAGCCGAACGGAACCAATTTTGTGATTCGTCCGTAGACCAACTCGCCCACCTGGTGGGAATTGGCGAACTCCTGCCAGGGGTCGGTCTGGGTGGCCTTGAGGGAGAGGCTGATCCGCTCCTTGGAGAGGTCGACGTCCAGCACCTCGACGTCGATCTCGTCCCCCACCGAGACCACCGATGACGGATGGTCGACGTGCTTCCATGACAGCTCGGACACGTGGACCAGCCCGTCCATGCCCCCGAGGTCGACGAATGCGCCGAAGTTGACGACCGAAGAGACGATCCCCTTGCGGCGCTCACCCGGCTTCAGATTGACCAGGAACTCGCCGCGCTGCTCCTTCTGGGTCTCCTCCAACCACGCCCGCCGGGACAGCACCACGTTGTTCCGGTTGCGGTCCAGCTCGATGATCTTCGCCTCGATGACCCGACCCACGTACGGCTGCAGCTCGCGCACCCGGCGCAGCTCGACCAGGGAGGCCGGGAGGAAGCCCCGCAATCCGATGTCCACGATCAGGCCGCCCTTGACCACCTCGATCACCGGGCCGGTGACCACCTCGTCGGACTCCTTCAGCTTCTCGATGGTCCCCCACGCCCGCTCGTATTGGGCGCGCTTCTTCGAGAGAATCAGCCGGCCCTCCTTGTCCTCCTTCTGGAGGACAAGGAGGGCCGGCTGATTCTCTCGAAGA
>Ga0209068_10000178_pt1 | contig 39112 bp, 28 predicted proteins | sample ColStrG_CSR_2012_FD_187200 | JGI IMG/M metagenome (GOLD analysis project Ga0209068, IMG submission 187200) | Freshwater sediment microbial communities in response to fracking from Pennsylvania, USA - Cold Stream Run_MetaG_CSR_2012 (SPAdes)... | ecosystem: Environmental > Aquatic > Freshwater >...
TTCCATTTCTGATTCACATTTGCCGCGCGGTGTTGGGAGATTCACTCCGCAGCATTCGTTTTATCCCGGCGCTGGCTTCTTCGCTTCTGGTGGTGCAGACTGCCGTGATCGCGCGCGAACTGGGCGGGCGGAAGTTCGCGCTTTTGCTCAGCGCGGTTGCGATTGTCGTCGCGCCGCAATATCTCTCGAACGGCAGTTTGTTCGGAACAAACTGCCTGGAGCCCAATCTCTGGATGGGCTGCGCGTATTTTGTGATTCTCGCGATCAAGCGCGCCGATCCCCGCTATTGGCTTTGGTTCGGCGTCGTTGCGGGTATTGGCCTGGAGGAGAAGTATTCCATTGCGCTGTTCGGATTTGGTGTTGTTGTCGGGCTGCTACTGACAAAAGAACGAAGCACGTTCCTGAAGCCCTGGATTTGGCTAGGTGGGCTGGCCGCGCTCCTGATCTTCCTGCCGAACTTGCTTTGGAACATCCACTACGATTGGCCGTTCCTGCAATTGATGCATGCAATCAAGGCGGAGGGTCGCGATGTTGTGCTGCCAGCGGGAGAATACTTTTTTCAGCAGACGCTGCTGGTTCACCCTCTTACTGCACCGATCTGGATTACGGGGCTGCTGGCATTTTTCTTCTCCGAACGACTGAAGATGTACCGCGTGCTCGGCTGGAGTTACTTGGCCTGCTATGCGGTCTTCTTCGCGCTGCACGGCAAGAATTACTATTTGGCGCCGGTTTACCCGATGCTGCTGGCGGCTGGCGCAGTGACGATTGAGAATGCCATCGAGCGTAAGAGCGTCACTTGGCCGCGCATCGTCTGGGCCAGGACCGCAGTCGTAGTCATCCTGCTCGCGTCCGGCGCGCGATTGGCCCCGGTGGTCGTGCCGATTCTTTCTCCGGAACACTTTGTCGCGTACCTGAAGACTCTGCCGTTTAAGTTGCCGGTAATGGAGCACAGTCACGCCCGCGCGATTCTCCCGCAATGGTATGCGGACCAGTTTGGATGGCAAGAGATTGTGGACGAGACCGCCGTCGCCTGGAACCGCCTGAGCCCGGAGGAACGCAAAGACTGCGGCATCTTTGGCCAGGATTACGGTCAGGCCGGTGCAATCGATTTCCTTGGGCGACGCTATGGCTTGCCTGCGGCACTGAGCGGGCACCAAACGTTCTTTCTTTGGGGGCCACGAGGGTATAGCGGCAATTGCATGATCGTCCTCGATGACAGACGAGAAGTGCTGGAAGGACTTTGGGAGCAGGTTGAGTATGTCGGCACGTCCGCTCCTAATCCCTATGCTTTGGAACAGGGGATTCCTGTATTCATTTGCAAAAGGGCGAAGTTCGGAACGCTCGATCAGCTTTGGCCGAAAATCAAGAAGTGGCGATAAGAATTCGGGAACGGAGAACGCGAATTTATCTCTGCCGGGTGGCAAAGTCTCGCGGGACTAAGAGGGTTAAGGCATCGGGCAAAATGGAGATTTCAGCGGGCAGCCGCCCGAGCACTTCCCCATCGGCCTCCAGATAGAGGGGCTCGCCGGGTATAAGGGCGCTGCAACGCAGACGGGTCGCGTCGCGCGACTCGACGTTTGGAATCTGATATCCGGCACCGAGCGCGCAACGCAAGACGTAGAGCAAGTAACTCCACCGGCTCGATGTATCGAACAGCACTGCGCGAAAATCACTGCGTAGCAGCGACGCGCCAGGAGCCAACTTGCGCAGCACGTTGCCGAAATCTCGCAAACGTACCGCCAGCAACTGGGTAACAAAATAGGGAATGTGTTCGGTCACTTGCGGAGCCGCCACAATCGTCACCGCGAACCGCCGCATGGGATACGACCACCACACCTGGAACGCCTGGAGGAAATAGGTAGCCAATCCAAGCGTCTTCTTGCCGCCCGGTGCAAGCTGCTCGAGCTGGTGAAACAGATATCCATCCAGACCGACGCCGGCAACGCTCAGAAAATAGCGGCTGATCGGAGCGCCGTCCAGACTGCAACACCCGACATGGCCCACGCTCACTCTCAACGCGACGGAATCCAAGGCAGCCTTCGCGGCGCGCGCCGGATCTCCGGGGATGCCCAAATCATGCGCCAGAACATTCGCCGTTCCCAGCGGGATTAACGCCAAGGCAGCCGACGTCCCGATGAGCCCCTGGGCGATGTCTTGAATCGTGCCGTCGCCTCCGCAAGCAAAGATTGTGTCGCAGCCATGTGCGATGGCTTCCTTAGCCTGATTCCCGGCCTCGACGGGAGAGAGAGTCGCCGCAATTGAGGTCTCGATTCCGGCGTGACGCAAGGTCTCCTCCGCCCGCTGTACGGCGAGCAGATTGCCGTCGTGCGAGCCGGAATGCGGATTGTAGAGGAAGAGAGCTTTGCGCATCTTTAACGGTTACATTGAGATCGGATTCCGGGCTTCATCCTAGCCCACCGGGGATTCCAATCCCAATTGTTTTCATGTTGCAAGCACTGGCGGTCCGTACTAAACTCCCGGTGGTATTCGGGAGTACTTTTCATCCTCAAGTAATCGGACGAGGACAGATTTAGGCGGACAGGCGCGCCCGCGCCATATCGTTCTGCGCGCTACGTCGTTCTGGAGGATACTCATGAATCTACTTGTTTCCATGCTCATCACATTGACTCTTTGCGGAGCCGCTGCGGCGCAGCACTCTGACCATGCGGCCGCGCCCATGAAACCCGCCACCCTGGTCAGCGGACTCGGCGACCTGCACCATCCGGTTTCGACAACCAACGCCGACGCGCAGCAATTTTTCGATCAGGGGCTGCGCTACATCTTCGCGTTCAATCATGATGAGGCGGCGCGGTCGTTTCAGCGCGCGGCAGAACTTGATCCATCCCTAGCGATGGCTTACTGGGGCGTTGCGGAAGCGGTAGGGCCGAACTACAACGATCCCGCCAGCGAAGACCGTTTCAAGCAGGCGCATGAGGCGATTGCCAAGGCGCAGTCTTTAGCGGGCAAAGCAGGTGCCAGTGAACGCGAATACATTGACGCAATGGCAAAGCGCTTCCCAGCCGATCCAAAAACTGATCTTCAAAAAGCCGCCGAAGCCTATCACGATGCAATGCGCGAACTCGTAAAGCACAATCCGGATGACCTGGATGGCGCAACGCTCTTCGCCGAATCCGGTATGAACCTGCATCCCTGGCAACTGTGGAAACACGATGGCACGCCCGCAGCTGGCACCGAGGAAATTGTCGCGACTTTGGAATCTGTACTGAAGCGCAATCCCAATCATCTGGGCGCCAACCATTACTATATTCACGCCGTAGAGGCGTCGAATTCTCCCGAGCGCGCGCTGCCATCGGCCAACCGGCTAGCGGCTCTGGCGCCCGGTGCGGGACACATTGTCCACATGCCCGCGCACACGTATATCCGCACGGGCGACTTCGACGCTGCGGAATTGACCAACGTTGAGGCGGCCAAAGTGGACGAAGCTTACATCGCGGCAACGGGCGCCCAGGGCATGTATCCCATGATGTACTACTCGCACAATTTGCATTTCATCGCGGTGGCGGCTGCGATGGAGGGGCGTTACGCAGATTCCTGGAAAGCCGCCGACAAGCTCGGGACCCACGTGGCGCCGGCATTGAAGGACATGCCGCCACTGGAAGGCTTCATGACGGTTCCCATCATGGTGCGAGTGATGTTCCACAAATGGGACGACGTTCTCGCCCTGCCTGCTCCGGATGCAACGATGAAGACGACGACGGCTATCTGGCACTTCGCTCGCGGGATGGCTTACGCGGGCACGGGTAAGATAACCGAGGCCGAGGCCGAGCACAAACTTATCAGCGAAAAAGTCGCCGGCACGCCACCCGATGAAATTTTTGCTCCGCCGGTCAATAACAAAACCAAAGACGTATTTACAATCGCGCGAAACGTTCTAGCCGCGAAAATTGCCGTCGCCAGGAAAGACTTCCCCTCGGCGATCGCACAACTGCGCGAGGCCGTCACCGTGCAAGACTCGCTCAACTACAACGAGCCGCAGGATTGGATCATTCCGGCTCGCGAATCACTGGGCGCGGCTTTGCTGCTCAACGGAAACGCCAGCGATGCCGAACAAGTCTTTCGCGATGACCTCGCGCGGAATCCACGCAACCCGCGGTCGCTCTTTGGCCTGAGCGCAGCACTCAAGGCGCAGAAGCGCGGCTACGATGCGCAGTTTGTGGATAAGCAATTCCAGGACGCATGGAAAAAAGCAGACACTCAGCTGCGGGTGGAGGATTTGGTTTGAGAATAGGTAGCGCAGATACTCCTCGGCGCCACGAGCCTTAGGGTCGATCGATCCTGTAAACGCAGTGCAATAGGTCTCGATACATGGTCTCTTTCCAGACCGTCATGCCGTTGCGTTCCGCCACACGACGCGACGGCATGTTCTCCGGGCGGATCAGCGAGACAACATAACTGGCGTCGAGGTTTGCGAACACCCAATCGCGGCAGGCCCTCGCCGCTTCTGTAGCGTAGCCATGTCCCCAACGGTCCCGGCGCAGATGGTAGCCGATCTCGAGCTCTTCGGCGCCGTCCACCAACTGCACCGTCACACCACAATCTCCCAGGAATTCTCCAGTCGATTGCAGCTCCATCGCCCACAGCCCATGGCCATTCTGAACATAGCGGCGGCGGTTGCGAGCAATCCATTCCTCTACCCCGGCACGATCCATCGGAGACGGATAGTAACGCATGGTCTCGGCGTCGGAGACCACGAGTGCCAGGGCGTCCGCATCTTCGGGAATAAATTCCCGCAAGCGTAGACGCGGGGTCTCGAGAATAAAACTAGGGGATAGCATGGCCTGATTTGTCATTCCGAGCGTAGCGAGGAATCCCTGCCGCTGCAAGCGTCCTAGTGATAAAGGGATGCTTCGTTACACTCAGCATGACAAGCAAACCCGGAAGGCGAGGCGCCTGGCCTCTACGTGAGCTTCTATAATCTTCTGCTATGGCCCGGGCTGGCAAAGACGCAGAGAAGCAGATCGAGGCGTTGCGGGAGAAGATCCGCTACCACGAGCATCGGTATTACGTGCTAGACGATCCGGAACTTAGCGATGCGGACTTTGACCGCCTACTCAACGAACTGAAGAAGCTAGAGGCAGACCGCCCGGAACTGGTCACCCCCAACTCTCCCACCCAGCGTGTAGGAGGCAAGCCGCGCGAGGGGTTCGTCAAGGTCGCGCATTCTTCGCCGATGCTCTCGCTGGACAACGCCTACAACGAGGAAGAGTTGCGCGACTGGGAACGCCGGGTGCTGGAACTCAGCGGGCGCAGCGAAGTTGACTATGTTTGCGAGCTGAAACTCGATGGCATGTCGCTCGCGCTCCGTTACGAAGACGGCGTCCTGCAGCGAGGCATCACGCGTGGCGATGGTTCCATTGGAGAAGACGTCACCCTAAACGTCCGCACCGTGCGTACGATACCGCTGGAAATCGGTCCGGCCTCGGTCAAGAAGGCTGGACTGCCTGCAAACTTCGAGGTCCGTGGCGAATTGCTCATGCCTCTGGCATCGTTCCGAAAGATTAACGAAGAACGCGAGCGCGAGGGACTTCCCACTTACGCGAATCCGCGCAACTTCGCCGCTGGAACCGTTCGGCAGTTGGATTCCAGCATAACCGCGCAGCGGCGGCTCGACTACTTCGCCTATCAGTTGCTCAAAGACGGCCGTACTCATTTCGACCGTCACTCCAAGGCGCTAGCGGCGTTGCAGGCGGCAGGATTCAAGGTCAACCCCAATCACAAGCTGGTAAAGAGTATCGAGGAAGTTTTGAAATTCATCCAGCAATGGGAGGAAAAGCGCGACGGCTTACCCTACGAAATCGACGGCATCGTCATTAAAGTCGACCGCATCGCCCTGCAGGACGAACTCGGCTTCACGGGCAAGGCTCCGCGTTGGGCGATTGCCTACAAGTTCGCCGCGCGTGGAGGCATCACTCAGATCGAAAACGTTCTCATCACAGTCGGCCGCACGGGAAAACTCACGCCCACCGCCATGTTGAAACCCATACCCATTGGCGGTACCACGGTCAGCCGCGCCACCCTCCACAACATGGATTTCATAGAGCGCCTTGGCGTGAAGATTGGCGACTGGGTAGAAGTGGAACGCGGTGGCGATGTGATCCCCAAAGTCACGCGCGTGCTCGACGACAAAGACCACGCGCGCGGAACGAAGATTTTCCGCATGCCTACAAAATGCCCCGAATGCGGCGGGCACATCGTTCGCACCGAAGGGGAAGCCGACCATCGCTGCGTCAACGCCAACTGCCCCGCCAAGCTACGCGAGAGCATTCTGCATTTTGCCTCCCGTCACGTCATGAACGTCGAAGGCATGGGCGATGTGATGGTGAACCAACTCACCGATCGCGGCCTGGTCAAAAGCGTCGCCGATATCTATGACCTCACACAGGAAAAACTCCTGACTCTCGAACGTATGGGCGAGAAGTCCGCGCAGAATGTGCTCGCCGAAATTGAAAACTCGAAGAAGCTCCCATTGGAGCGCGTCATCTACGGGCTCGGCATTCGCTTCGTCGGTGAGCGCACGGCGGAATTCCTCGCCGAACATTTCGGATCGATCGATGCACTGATGGCCGCGACTCTCGAACAGTTGCAGGAAGTCAACGAAGTTGGCCCGCGGATCGGGCAGAGCATCGTTGAGTTCTTCCAGGAGCCCAAGAATCAAGAACTGGTTGATCGCCTGCGGAAAGCGGAGTTGAAGCTTACGGGTGTCAAGAAAGCACGCGGCACTCTACTCGCCGGAAAGACGTTCGTTCTCACCGGCACGCTTCTACGCCATACTCGCGATGAGGCTAAGCAACTGATCGAGAATGCCGGCGGCAAGGTTGCGGGCTCGGTCAGCAAAAAGACCGACTACGTTGTAGCCGGTGCCGAAGCAGGATCCAAGCTGGACAAAGCAAAAGAACTCGGCGTTGCCGTGATTGATGAGGAACGGATGGAAGAGCTTGTGGGAGCTAAGTCGTGAGCGTTATCGGCTGTGAAGATTTACCCCAAACTACCGCAAGCAACCACCCATTGCATCAGCTGCCGGATTGACAGTGAATTTGGTCGAAATGAGGTTGTAGGAGTCATCGAGCGCAATATCGGCAGCATCCCCGTTTTGCGCCCTGACCTTCAATCTCCATTGCTTTCCTTGGCGCTGTAGATCCTCGATACGAGGCGGCATATTGATGTCAGTGATGCACTGCTTTAGGAAGTCTCGCGGCATTTCCTTCATGTAGTCCACAGCTTTGAATTCCGACTTGGTGGAAGGAAGAGGCTCCTTCTCGAAAAAATGGACCACACTGGCTTGTGCTTTATCGAAGCTGTTGTGGAGTTCTGCACTCTCCGAGATTTCCAGACGTGTCTGCGAAGACGTAAATATCACTAGCCTATCGTGAGTGAGATACACGGTCGACGTAAACTGCTTCGCCAGAAAATCGGGACTGTAATCCTGGTATGCCTCGAAATAGCGCCAGAAGAACAACTTGGTTTGCGGGTCGTACACCATGAGCGGTGTAAATTCCCTGACCTTTCCGGCATCATTCACAACTCGCACCCGGATGGTACGAAGCTGGATCGAAGTTTGCTGGTTGTCGCGGATTGCTCGAATACTCTGTGCGTAGGTTGCCTCCTGCTTCAAACCTACACGCGTAGATTGTGCGTTTGCGATGATTGAGGCCACGCACAACACAGCAAGGAAAAGAAATACGATTTTCAAGATACGCATATTAGAAACGCGCCGTGGTCTCCGAAATTATTGTAGCTGTCGCAAACAGGATGCTCCAATTGTCACTGCGCCGATACACGCCAGGAATAGCACGAGCTGAAGCGCCAGCGAATCACCAAAACTCGGCGCTGGACAAAGGTGAAGAACTCGGCGTAAAAAGTATGCAAGAAACAACGGCCTGCAACCGCGAACCCTGATACCGCCCCCTGCAAGGAGTGTTGAAAATGCGCAATTTCCAATCCTTGAAATTCGCCCTATGTGCGTTGGCAACCGTATTCCTCGCGGGCTGCGGTGGCAGCGGCTACGGCGGAGGCGGCGGGAAGGTCACTGCAGTCGCCGTCAGCCCGGTGAATGCAGCCGTCGTGGTCAGCACACAGACCCAGCAATTCGGAGCCAAGGTCACGGGAGGCACGAGCGGCACGGTCACCTGGAGCGTGGACGGCGTCGCAGGGGGCGCTGCGGCAACGGGAACCATTACAACCAGCGGCCTCTACACTCCCCCATCGGCGGCAGGAGCACACACTGTTACAGCTGCCAGCACGGACGATCCCACCAAAACGGCTTCGGCTTCCGTAGGCGTGACGGACCTCACCGGCGTCCTCACCCACCACAACAATCTGGCCCGCGACGGCTCCAACACACAGGAATATGCGCTCACTCCCGGAGTGGTCAACCAGAATTCGTTTGGGAAACTCTTCTCCTGCCCCGTCGACGGCGCGGTGTACACGCAGCCGCTCTGGATTTCAGCGTTGAATGCGGGCGGCACGGTTCGCAACGTGATTTTTGTGGCCACCGAGCACGACAGCGCGTACGCCTTTGACGCCGATGCCAACCCTTGCATGCAATTGTGGACGACTTCTCTTATTCCAGTAACGGAAATGCCTGTCCCGTTCAATCATGTGGGCAGCGGTTTTGGGGACATTCAGCCAGAAATCGGCGTAACCGGCACCCCGGTGATCGATCCGGCATCGAATACGATGTATTTGATTGCGAAATCGGAAGGTCCCGTCGGGACGTTCCATCAGCGCCTGCACGCCCTCGATCTCGCCACCGGCAACGAAAAGCTGAACGGCCCCGTGGATATCGCCGCGACCTTCCCGAGCCTGAATGGACCCGTAGCATTCGATCCGCAGAACGAGCATGAGCGGGCGGGATTGGCCCTGTCGAATGGCGTGGTCTACACCACGTGGGCGTCGCACGAGGACAAAACGCCCTACTACGGCTGGATCATTGGCTACAGCGCAACAACGCTGGCGCAGGTCAGCGTCTATAATTCCACGCCCAATGGCCTCCAGGGCGGCATCTGGATGGCGGGCGCTCCCCCGGCCTTTGACAGCGCCGGGAATCTTTACGCCGCTACGGGCAATGGAACGTTTGACGCGGATCAACTGTCGCCCAATAACGATTTCGGGGATTCAGTGGTACAGCTCGACCCCACCTTGTCCCTAAGTGTGAAAAGTTGGTTCACGCCTCACGACCAAAGCCTTCTGAATTCGAGCGATCTGGATTTGGGTTCGGGAGCCATCGTCGTGATGCCCGACCAAACAACCGGACCCAACGCTCACTTGATCGTGATGTGCGGCAAACAGGGCCAAGTCTATTTATTGAAACGGAACGCGTTGGGCAAGTACTGCTCCGGGTGCAATTTCGACACCAACGCTGTGCAAAGCTTTACCGCTTTTTCAGCGAATTACTCCTACTGGGGCACGCCGGCATTCTGGCAGAATCGCCTGTATTTGGGCGGTACCCAGGAAGGCGCCGGAGGCGATACCGTGAAAGCCTTCGACTTTAACCCTTCTACCGGCCTATTCACAACCGCCCCTGCTTCGCAGACCAGCCTCAGTTACGCCTTCCCTGGCGCAACGCCCTCGGTGTCCTCGCAAGGAGCCTCCCACGGCGTCCTGTGGGCCGCAGAGGTCAGCCAATATGGTCCGCCCGCTCCAGGGCCAGGCCCAGCCGTCCTGCACGCCTACGACGCCACAAACCTCGCCACAGAGCTCTGGAATAGCACCCAGGCGGCTGGGAGCCGGGATGTTGCAGGAAATGCGGTCAAATTCAGCGTGCCGACGGTGGCGAACGGCAAGGTTTACCTGGGCACGCGCGCGGAAGTGGATGTTTACGGCCTGTTGCCATAAGGGGGCTTCCTGCTCTGAAACTTTCGGTTGCGGCTGCGGGGCTCAAGTGGTAGATTTGTGTACGCAATCGTACACATTTGGAGCCTTAGAAAATGGGCACTCTCAAAGTCGGAATCCGGGAATTTCGCGAAAAGCTTGCCAGCTTCCTGTTGGAAACCGACGAAGCGGTGGCCATCACTCGTCATGGAGACACCGTCGGCTATTACATTCCTGCTCGGCGTAAGCGGAGCGACGCCGACCGCTCCTCGCTCAAAGAGGCAGCGGCGCGCCTCCAACAAGTACTGACCGCCGAAGGCATCTCGGAAGAGGAGATCAGCGAGGAGTTCCAGCGGTGGCGTCGCAGTGACCGCAAATGAATCGCGGATTGATCCTTGACGCCAACATTCTCCTTCGCGCGGTTTTCGGACGCCGCGTCACACGCCTGACGTTTGTTTCCAGGAGGCCCGGCGCCACATTCCCGTGATCGCGAAAGATCGCGGATTCGATGCTTCCCTCGGTCTTGCAGTGCTGGATCGGCTTGCTCGCCTCGTGGAACAAGTGGACGGAAGCCTCTACCTGGAACACGAAAGCGCTGCCCGTGAGCGTATCGGAAAGCGCGACCCTGCCGATTGGCCTGTGATCGCTGTTGCTCTGTTGTTGAATCTGCCCGTTTGGACGGAAGACCAAGACTTCTTCGGCAGTGGCATCGCCACATGGACCACGGACCGCGTGGAACTCTACCTCGGCGGACATTAGATCGCGCCTTGGGGACGACTACAGCTGCGCCTCAAACACTGCCTTCATCCGCTCCCAGGTCGTATCCAGCGTCTCCGGAAGCACGCGCGTCTCGCTGACGACGGTCATGAAGTTCGTATCTCCGGACCAGCGCGGCAAAACGTGCATGTGGATGTGTCCCGCCACCCCTGCGCCAGCAGCTTTGCCGATGTTCATACCTAAGTTCACTCCATCTGGGTTGTAGAGTTCGCGCAACACCGTTTCGACTTTTTGAGCTAAGTCCATCATTTCATGGGCGGCTGAGGGCGGCAGCTTCTGCAACTCGTCCAGATGCGCATAGGGAATCACCATTACGTGGCCCGCGTTGTAGGGAAAGGAGTTAAGGATCACAAAGCACTCCCGCCCGCGATGCACAATGAAATTCCCGCGATCAGTCGCTGCTTGACTCTCGGCATCGCTCGTGGCGCTGGCTTCAAGGATCCGGCAAAACACGCAACCAGGTATGGAATCAGCGTTTTTGACGTACGCGTAGCGCCAGGGAGTCCAAAGGTAGTCCATCGAAAGCGAGATTAGCATAGGGCGTGTCTCAACCAGTCGCTTCTCAACATGACCCAAGGCTGTGGAAGGCGGGGCCGACGTTCAATAAATTGCAGGAATGTTAATACTTTCCCCAATCGCAGCAAGGGTTTGACACTGCTTGGAAGCCGTTGCTATAGTCAGAACAGTTCCCGTTAGGAACGCGGACTTACCCGACGGTCCAGCCGCAGTTTTGTCCTGATCGAATTCTCAAGGCTTACGGCAGCAGCCCATCTGGTAGTAATCCGCCCTTTTCCGCGTCCCCAATGACGCGGTAACTCTAGAGAGTCCCATGACCTTGTACGACGATAACCAAAACAACGAAGCCACCGCCACCCTCACTGCACCCGAGGGCCACACTTCCACCGAAACCGCCAGCCCAGTTGAGACCGCAAGCGCAGAAATCTCGCATGCGGAAACACCCGTGCACGTTGCTGCGCCCGAAGCGCCCGTGAAGGCAGAAACATCTGCCACGCCGGCAGCTGAAAAGCCGCATCACGTCGAGCTTCCCGCGCACGAGGAAGCTGCTGCGGAGGACTTTGCCACGGCTCTCGAAAACTACGAGAACCAGACGGCGGAGCCCGACCCCGATGCTGACGCGGACCGCGTGATCAAGGGCACGGTGGTTAAGATCACCGCGACGCACGTGGTGGTGGATTTTGGCGCGAAGTCGGAAGGCGTTGTGCCGCTGGCCGACGCGCAGGATGTTACAGGAGCGGTGAACTTCAAACCCGGCGACGAAATCGCCGTGATGATCGACCGTAGCGCCAGCGCCGATGGCGCAATTGGCTTGTCGCATCAGAAAGCCAAGCGGCTGCACGCTTGGGATGATATTGAAAAAGCTTACAACGAGAAGAAGCCGATCGCAGCTACGGTCGTGGACCGCATTAAGGGCGGCGTAACGGTGGATATTTCCGGCGCGCGCGCTTTCCTGCCCGGTTCGCAAGTGGATGTGCGTCCGATCCACAATCTCGACGCGCTTAAGGGACAGACGTTCGATGTTGCCATCATCAAGCTGAACAAAAAGCGCGGCAACATTGTGGTTTCGCGCAAGCAGTTGCTGGAAGAAGAAATCAACGTCAAGCGCACGGAAACGCTGTCGCACCTGGAAGAAGGCTCGATCCTTACGGGAACGGTGAAGAACCTGACCGAGTACGGCGCGTTCGTTGACCTCGGCGGCCTCGACGGCCTGCTGCACATCACCGACATGTCCTGGGGACGTCTCACGCACCCGAAGGATCTGGTGCATGTCGGCGATCACATTCAGGTCAAGGTTCTGAAGTTCGACAAAGAGAAGCAGCGTGTATCGCTGGGATTTAAACAACTTACACCCGACCCGTGGCTCGACGCCGAACAGCGTTACCCGGTCGGCGCGCACGTCAGTGGACGCGTGATCAGCGTTACGGACTACGGTTCGTTTGTGGAACTGGAACAGGGCATCGAAGGCCTGGTACACGTCAGCGAAATGACTTGGTCGAAGCGGATGAAGCATCCGTCAAAGCTGGTGAACGTGGGCGACACGGTGGAATGCATTGTTCTCAGCGTTCACCCGACGGAACGGCGCATTTCGCTGGGAATGCGGCAGTTGCAGGCGAATCCGTGGGAATCGCTGCATGACAAGTATCCGGTCGGCGCGACGGTTGAAGGCCGCGTGCGTAACATGACCGACTTCGGCGTTTTCATTGAAATCGAAGAAGGCATCGATGGCCTGGTCCACGTCAGCAACTTGAGCTGGACCAAGCGGGTAAAACACCCTTCGGAGATCGTAAAGAAGGGCGACCGCGTAAAAGCCATTATTTTGGCCATTGAGCCTGACAAGCGGCGCCTGTCGTTGGGAGTCAAGCAGTTACAGCCCGACGCATGGGAAGTCTTTTTCCGCGATCACAAGATTGGCGACGTGCTGCATGGGAAGGTTGTGCGCGTAGCGACCTTTGGAGCGTTTGTCGATATCTCCGAGGGCATTGAAGGCCTGTGCCATAACTCCGAGGCGGTGGATGCGAATGGCCAAGCGATCACGCTCGAAGCGGGCCAGGAATTCGACTTCAAGATTGTGAAAATGAATCAGGAAGAGAAGAAAGTCGGCCTGAGCATCCGCGCAGTGGGCGAAGAAGCCTCGCGCGCAGAAGTCGAAGCCTACAAGCAACCCGTAGCCAGCACCAGTTCTGGCTCAACCATTGGAGATCTCATTTCCTGGAAACGGGCTGGGAACGATCAGAGCTAAGGCTGCGATTGAAATTAGGATAAAGATGGCACTGTGCTTAGTCCACTATTAGCCAATAGCAGCTTGGTGGCACAGCCGTACCCGTATCACATTTTGTTGACAGCTGGCTTTTCCGGTCGTAGCCTCAACGAACAGCAGGCACTCAAAGGACTCCCTGTTTCTGGCACCTATTTTCCACGATAACCCCGCCCACGAGGGAATCATGACAAATTCGCGGTTTGCTTCACTTTTACTTCTCCTTGTAAGTATGGCGGCCACAAGCATGCATGGACAGACTTTCTCTGTGCTCTATGATTTCGGCGCTAAAATCAGCGACCCGTATCAGCCGTACGTTGAGATTGTGGTGCAAGGCCGCGACGGGAACCTTTACAGCACGGCAAGCCAGGGTGGATCGAGTGGCATCGGAGCAGCCTATAGGATCACACCTTCGGGTACGCTGACCGAAATCTATAGCTTCAGTCCCGCAGGTGGTTTACTCCCGTTCGGTGGCCTTACGCTAGGGGCGGATGGCAATTTGTACGGAACGACCTATGCTGGAAACTCGAACGGGGACCCGAACAAGAACTATGGCACCATTTTTAAGCTAACACCGAACGGAAAGCTAACGTACCTCTATTCCTTCGCAAATTGGGCCGAGGGGATATTTCCATACGCACCGCCAGTCCAAGGCAGGGACGGGAATTGGTATGGAACGACGACGTCCGGAGGAAAGGGCTACGGAACCATCTACAAGATTACTCCCACCGGAAAATTCAGCACGCTTTACCAATTTGACAGTACGCATGGTGATTCTCCCTACGCACCACTTGTTCAGGGTACGGATGGGAGCTTCTACGGAACCACTTACAACGGTGGAACAAACGGGAATGGAGTAATTTTCAAGATTACCAGCAGTGGCAAGTTCGCGGTTGTGTTCAACTTTGATGCTACGCACGGTTCCCAACCGGTAGGCGGGCTTATCCAGGCCAGCGATGGGAATTTCTACGGGACCACGCGATTTGGCGGATCGCTTGGCAATGGCGTGGTCTTCCAGATACCGCCTTCGGGACTAGGCTTAACGGTGCTTCATAGCATGAATGGGACGACGGACGGCCAACAACCATATGCGGCTCTGGTTGAGGGGACCGACGGCCACTTATACAGCACCAACAGCCAAGGGGGCACACCCAGCCAGAGCTGCGGTCAGTATGGCTGCGGAACGCTGTTCAAGATCTCGCTACGTGGAGCTTTTTCGGTAGTCCACAACTTCCAGTATGCCGCGGGGTCTACACCTTATGTACCGGTGATTCAACACACGAACGGCATGCTCTACGGAACCACTGAGATCGGCGGCAGCGGTGCGCGGGGCACCTGCAATGGTTGCGGCGTGTTCTATGAACTGAACGAAGGACTGGCGCCTTATGCAGGATTGCTGCCAGGTTCCGGGAAACCTGGAGCAAGAATTCAGGTGTTTGGGCAAGGATTCACCGGGGCGACGGCAGTAAAGTTCAACGGTGTGCCCACGAGCTTTCAGGTAGTAGGAGGTACGTTTCTGACAGCCACTGTGCCCGTAGGAGCTAGTTCCGGGTTTGTCAGCGTCATTACACCGTCTGGAACATTGAGAAGCTACAAGAAGTTCGTTGTGCATTGAAACCGGGCACCCTTGGTTCCGTGGAAGGTCTGCGTGAACTAACCTGGGAATCATAATAGCCCAACTTGAACGGAAGTCGAAGCCTACAAACAAGCCGTAGCCATCGCCAATTCTGGCTCAACCATTTGAAGATCTGATCTCCTGGAAACGGGCTGGGAATGATCAGAGCTAGTTTTAAGTATTGAGGGACCCCGCCTTGAGTCCGTCAGAAGCGCTACGGCGGGTCGTGCAACTGAATGAGTCCAGCGTAGCATTCCGGGCACCCACCAGCCATGCGACACGCCTTCGACAATGGGTCGGCTGAAAGGACCTAGCTATAGGCTGTCAGCAGCGTATTCCAGTAGCTATTACCCAGTTACGTTCCAGTCTTGTCGATGGACGTATTCCTTGTCTGGAATCCAACGACCCCTATGTTAAGATTCCTCCAAATACCGTATCCCCTCAAATATCCTGGCCGGGTCAAGGAGTAAAATTCCGATGCTGAAAAAGCTTGTTTCGTCTTTACCTCTCGCGTGCCTCGCCCTGTACTGCGCGATAACAACCAGCTGTGGCGGTTCCAAGAGCACGCCACCACCGCCACCAGGGCCGTTCAACGTCGCGGGTGACTGGCAGGTGTCAGTACCAGGATTTTCTGGACTCGGGATCATCAACTCTACGGGACAAGCCGTGCTCTTTGACAATTCCGGACAAACCGTCGTGATGCCGACGATCACTGGCGTGAACACATTTTCCGGAAGCGCAACCGCCTATCAGGCTCCTCCCAACGGACTTTCTGTCGTCTCCACGGTCTCGGGGACTGTAAGTTCAGCGACTTCCATTTCTGGTACGATAACCAATTCGAGCGGTACCGGGAACTTCACTCTGTCACCGACCACTCCATTGAGCGGCGCGATTGCTCTTCCTTCCGGGTCGAAGACGGGCGAGCCGATGGGATTGGCTAATATCCTGCAAGTCGCCTTTGCCTCAGATGGCACCATCACGGGTACAGATGGCGTTGGTTGTACGGTGACCGGAACCGTTACCCAGGACCACACTTACAACGTTTTCGCGGTGACGCTCAACAGCACGGGCGGGGTTGGCTGCATAGGCAACCTGAGTGGCATTGGGCTTGAAAGCAGTTCGGACTATTTCAATTTCAATGGTGGGGCTCCTGATACTTATTTCTACGTTGTCTTTTTGACGGGGCAGGCCCAGCCGTTTGTGGTGGAGTTCTTTTAGTCTGGCGCTGGCGTTAAGGGCACAGCTGGAGTAGTGCCTGGGCGAATTACGGCGCTTCCGATGGGGCATCGGGCCTGACCTCGGGGGCTAAGGCCCAGACTTCTTTACGGCACTGGATGTCACGACTGAAGCCGTGACCTACCCAAAAGCATCACCCTGTCAAACACCCTATTGCTCCGCTATTCCGCTTTCGCAAACCATTCGTCGAACCACTCCAGCGTTCGTAGGGTGTAGTCGCGGGCGTCGGCGGGATTGACGAATAGGTGCCCTTCATTTGGATAGACAACAAGCTTTACCGGCACGTGCTGCGCGTCCAGCGCGTGCCACCACTCGACGGACTGTTCCATCGGCACTTCCCCGTCGCGATCTCCCACCAAAATCAGGGTTGGCGTTTTCACGGCTTTCACGAAATGCATGGGATCGCTCTTTTCGTAGATGGCGGGATCGTCATACACAGATTTGCCGAAGAAGGGGATCATCCATTCGTCAATGTCGTTGACGCCGTAGTAGCTGAGCCAATCGGAGAGGCCAGCACCCGCTACTGCGGCGGCGAAGCGCTGGGTGTGGGTCTCGGCCCACATGGTCATGTAGCCTCCATAGCTGTGGCCGCGAATACCGATGCGCTTGGGGTCGATTGGGAACTGCTTGGAGACGGCATCGACTCCGGCCATGATATCCAGGAAGTCGCCGTTGCCGAAGTCTTTCACATTGCCACGTGTAAAGGCTTCTCCCTCGCCGTAACTGCCGCGCGGGTTGGGACAGAGGACGAAAAAGCCCATCGCGGACTCAGGCCCCATGACCTCTTCGTCCCAATGGGACGTGCAGGCCCACGACGGGCCTCCGTGGACGGTGACGACAAGCGGGTATGCCTTACTCGGAGCATAGTCCTTAGGCAACATCAGCCAGCCCTGCACGCGGGCGTTGCCGTTCTTCCAATTGATGTTACGAATCTCGCCCCACGCCGGCTTGATACCGGAGTTCAAGTTCGTCAGCTGCTTCCACTGGCCCACGGGGCCTGCCCAAACTTCGGGCGGAGCGCTCGCCGACTGCCGAACGATTGCGGCGACCGATCCATCGCGCGAAAATGAAGCACTTGGCACCCACGCATCCGTGACGATCCCCGTAAGTTCTTCTCCGCTCCAAAGTTTCCGTGGGCGACTGCCACCAACGTTTGCTTCGCCGAAGCTGGAATTTCCGTCTTCGTTTTGCGTATACGCGACGTGTTCTGCCGAGGACCATGCCAGGGACGAAGGAGATGCCGTACTGGCGGGAGTTAGATCTCGGATCGCGCCCCCAGCAACTGGCACTACCAGAATTTCGCCGCCAGTCAGGCCTGCATCGCTCATCAATCCTTCGATAAACGCGACATGTTTTCCATCGGGAGAAACCCGCGGATTCGCGAGTTGCAGCTGAGGCTTGTGGATTTCGAGCATCTCTCCACTTACCGCATTCACCATGTAGAGGCGCGCCACCCACCACTTTGCGTCGCCGTTACCATGCGCGAGGATTGCGGCCCACGATTTGCTGTCCGGCGTCCAGTCGTATTCGTACACGTAGACGTCGGGCGCCGTAACCTGCATCAATTTATCGGTTGCTAAGTCGATCGTCGCAATGCGCTGCTCGTAAATCTTCTCGTCGATTTCCCCCGCCAGCGGCGTCATCGGCTGCAACGGACCCGCCACACGCGGCATTCCTTCTATAAACAGAACGGCCAGCTTCGATCCATCCGGAGCAAACTGAGGATCGTCCGCGTAACCCTTCAGTTCGGCGTGCTTCGCGAGCGAACTGCCATCAACAGCGGAGATCCACACCTGCGCGGCGGGTGCGTCACCCGGAAGATCGGCGAGGAATGCCAGACGTTTGCTGTCAGCAGACCATGTCACTGCGCGCAGCGGAAGATTGCCTCCCACGGTAACGGCATGCGGAGTTCCGCCACTTACGGCAATCGTCGCAAGCTCTCCCTTCACGATGTATGCGACCTGTGTGCCATCGGGAGACATGGCGACCTGGTCAATCTTCTTGGCGTGCGGCATCGAATCGACAATGGCTGCGGCGCGAGAGGCGGCCATCGCATACTGTGTGAAAAATGTTGCACACAACACAAAAGACGCAGCGGCGCAGAAGAGCCGCACGGATTCGTACTGAAGGTTTCTGAGGGTAATCATGGCGGAAGCAGTATAGCTGGTTCGGCCTCTGTCGGCAGAAATTGCGGCTGGAGCAGGCTCAGTGCAGTGATATAGACTCATTCCAACGTTCCAGGAGGCGGTCGTCGGAGCTTGTGACGACGGGGTCTTGCGGAGGCTCTCATGGCGGTCCAGCTTGGCAAGCGTGCCGGATGGTTGGTTACTCTCGCGACGGGATGCGCCGTACTGTTGTGCGCTTGGGCGTCCGGGCAGGAGTCGAATGATGCGCCTGTACTGCGAAGTTCTACCCGGCTGGTGGTGTTGGATGTCGTAGTGAGCGACGCCCGCGATCGGCCAGTGCGTGGGCTGAGCGAGCGGGATTTCAAGATTCTGGAAGACGGAGTGGAGCAGAAGCTGGCTTCGTTGGATGCGCCGCCCGATGGCAGAGTCCAAACTGTATCGAAACGCGGGGATGTGGGACTGATTTCCAGCCCGACGGGCACTTCCATCCCGGCGCGAAATATCCTCCTTCTGGATGAGCTGAATTCCGGCATCCTGGACAACGCGTACGGTCGCCAGTCGATCGAAAAATACTTGCGCAATCATGGTCCCGTCCTGAATCAACCAACTTCGTTGATCATCCTGGGTCAAGACCACCTGGAGTTTGCCCACGACTACACACGAGACGCAGCGTCTTTGCGAGACGCCATGAAGCAGCACCATGCGGAGCTGCCCTTCTCGAAATTGACCTCCGGGGCGCAAGAATCGGTGCAGCGTCTGGCAAAGACGCTATGGGTGCTGGATCAGATTGCCTCGGCGAATTTGCACTACGCAGGTCGAAAAAATGTGATTTGGGTCGGATCGGGCTTCCCGGATTTGTCGATTAATGCCATCGCGTTCAGCGACCGGGAGAAGTTTCAGACGGCGCTCCGGGAAATGGGCGGCATCTTGTTTGACGCGCGTGTCGCCGTCTACACTATCAATCCGGAAGGTTTGACGATCGCGCCGGAGCTGTACGAGGACACCTTCGGCGACCCCACGACCGGAGAACTGCTCTTCGAAAGTCTGGCGCCGCAAACCGGCGGCAAGATCATTCGCCGCCAAAATCAGTTGGATGAAGTAATCGCTGAAACCATCGAAGATGGCGATTCCTACTACACGCTGACTTACTATCCCGCCAACCACAATTGGGATAGCAAGTTTCGGAATCTCAAGGTTGTAGTGAATGGGCGTGAGTTGAAGGTGCGGACCCGCAAAGGTTACTACGCAACGCCTTCTACGCCCGTCAGTGGCACCGAAGCGGATAACGTCATGTCGGATGCTCTGGTAAGCCCCCTCCCCTATCGCGGACTGGAGGTGCACGCCTCTGTTGCAGCCGCAGACGCGGTTTCCGGAAAATATGTTGTGCGCGTGGATAGCGGCGCTCTGTCCTGGCAGGCGCTTCCGTCGGGAAAACGCCGATGCCAAGTCACGGCGGTGACGGCGACCGTGGGGCTCGGCGCGCGGTTCTCATCGCACAAAGTACGCGAACTGGAAGCAATCGTTGACGAACGAGAATTTCGCAAGCTCTCTGGCAAGCCCGTAACCTTCAATTTTGTTGCGGAGTTACCGAAAAGCACCCACTTCGTGAAGGTGGTGGTACGGGATCCTGCCAATGGCAACATAGGCTCGACGGAGATTCCGGAAGCTGAGTTTAAGAGGAACTAAGACTGCGCCAAAAAAGCTAACTGACGGAGTCTGCTGTCCCCAGCAGTCGGGCTACTACATCCGCCGCGCGGTAGGAATGCTGGCCTGCTGCAAGAAACTGCGGGATCGTCTTTAGGTCATCGCCTGAGGTGATCAAGCCCGCCTCGACGTGCTTCCCGCAACGTACCTGGGCATGTCCAATGTTGGCCAAGAGCCCATTGCATAGGCACTTGCGGCCTACGGTGCTTTCCGGTTTTCCGCCTTTGGAGAGGTACGTCGTGATCGGCTCACCTGGGCAGCGGTAGTCGACCTTGCCATCCGGGGTGCGATAGGCCTCGCGCAGAAACCCCAGGTCGCAGATGCGTGGACGCGCTGCGCAGACTGCCAGTTCAGAAAGCGTGCCTTCCAGCTGTGCAACCTTGAACGGAAAGCCCGTCGGTGACGCGAGCGGATCGGTAAACACCTCTGCTTGACCGGCGATTGCTCGTTCCAGCAGAGCCTGCTTGTAGTCCTGACGCAAACCTGACTCCTCGCAGAACGCGAACGCGGTTCCCACCTGCACTCCCGTCGCGCCGGCGGCGAGTGCGGCGCGCACTCTTTCCGGATGCCCGTATTCACCCGCCAACCAGAACGGCAGCCCCAGCTCGCGAATCTTCTCGAGATCCACCAGATCGCGTTCGCCATAAACTGGTTCACCCACCGCATTCAGCGCCATTTTGCCGCGTGGAGGCGCATTGTGGCCGCCCGCTCTGGGACCTTCAATCACAAAACCATCTACTTTGCCATTCGCCTTCTTCACCATGGTCGTGGCTAAAGTGTTCGAAGCGATAATCGCCAAAAATTTGGGCCGAATCAGAGGCGGCAAGTCAGTTTCAGAAAAGCCATCGGTTGCCATGAATTCTCGCGGTGTAAACGTGATGGTATTGTTGTCGCCCGGCTGTGCACCGGTCACGTAGAGGTCATAACTGGCAGGCTCGTGCTGCGCCAGTTTGTCGAGCACCCCGGGAATCTTGAGTGGGATACCCGCGCCCATCAGCACGTAGTCCACTCCGGCCAACATCGCGCCATAAAGGCTTGGTAGGTGCGGTATCTGAAGCTTTTCCAGATAGTTGATGCCGACCGAGTTTTTGTGACCTTCGCGAGCCAGGACAACTTCCACGAAATTGGCGACGACGCAGAGCTCTTGCAGCTCGCGCGGACTGCCCTTGGCATGCGCATCCAGCGAGTGCATCGCAACGGTCTTGTAAGACGCGCCGGATCGCTTGCCTCCAGGAATGAAGTATTCTTGCAGGATGCGCTCCGCCATCGCGCGTACCGGAAATTCCGCAAGCGCATGCCGCATGTAGCCGCCTGGATCTCCGTCCTGCAATCGCCGGGCGAGTATTTGATCCAGCGCTGTTCCGGAGACAACGCCCAAATGACCGAGCTGAGAAACGGCGCGCGCGAGTCGCCAGTCGGAGACTCCAGCACCCATGCCACCCTGTATTAAGACTGGAAGATCGCTCATGATCCAATTGTTCCAGTTTTGACAGAGCTTGTTTGTGAGAGTTTTGTAACAAAAAAGTGTGACGGGGATCACAATAAACAAGCTCATAGGGGGTCTGGAGCTGTCATGCATGTTGCTGAGATTTGGCGCTTCCCGGTTAAGTCGATGGGCGGTGAGAGGCTGGAGCGCACCGTTGTCGGACCGCTTGGGATTGTTGGCGACCGCGTCGTCCATGTGGAGAATGCCGAGGGGCGCTTCATCACGTCCCGAACACATCCGCGCTTGTTGGGTCACCACGCGACGCTGGATTCGTTCGGTGAACCTCAGGTCGACGGGCTTCCCTGGACCGACCCGCGAGTGCGGCAGAAGGTCGTCGACATTGTCGGATCAGGAGCACACTTGGTTCGCGACGAGTCTGCGGAACGCTTCGACATACTGCCCCTCCTAGTGGCCACAGACGGTGCCATTACAGCTTTCGGCCATGACAGCCGACGTTTGCGCCCGAATATCGTTATCGGGGGCGTGGAGGGCCTCGCCGAACGCTCGTGGGAAGGAAAGCGCCTTCGGATCGGAGACGTGTTGATCGGCGTCGACGATCTTCGCGGTCGTTGCGTAATGACCACGTTCGACCCTGATACATTGCAGCAGAACCCCAATGTTTTGAGAGAGATAGTCCAGAAGTTCGGCGGCAAACTCGCGCTAAACTGCTACGTTCTAGGTGGCGGAAGCATTCAGGTGGCCGACAGCGTGGAACTCAATGAAAACACAGAAACAGTTCCGGCCTAGCCGGAACTGCTTCGATTTCTACTTGCTCGCAATCTTCAGATTCACATTGATCTGGTTGCGCGAATCGAACTGGCTAACGCTCTTGGCGTCGCTCTTGCGACCCTGCGATTGCGCGTAGATTTCGTAGTCCGTATTCGAAGCGATCCCCGGGAAGCGGTAGTCGCCTTCCTTGCCGGCAATATACGTCTTGACGGCGCGAGTACGCGTATTTGTGAGGTAAACCACAGCGCCAGCGACAGGATTGTCGTCCTGATCGAGAACGCGCCCAGTCAGGACCTTCGACTGCGGCTCGTCTTTGAAAGGCTCGGGGGAAGGGCCCGGCGAAGGCACCGGTGCAGCCACGACCGCTACGCTCGTCACGACCATCAGAAAGAACGCAAGCGCTAGTGTTTTCTTCACGTTAGCCTCCAAGGCGAACCTCTCTTACTGCTTTGTTAGATGCAATCCAACGTCCACTCGCTCGTTAGAATCAACGTGGACGGCAACCGGTTCTTTTGGGGGTAAACCTATGGTTTGAGGGAACTTACCGGACTTCAAGTCGCCTGTAAGCTCATAGTCCGATTTGCCCGCTGGCACATGGAATGCAAATTCGCCGTGGTGGTCGGAGTAAGCCTCCCAGCGGGGCTTCTCGTCGCCTACGCGGCGCAGATGAACGTGCACGCCATAAACGGGGCGGCCATCGGAATCCCACGCTGTACCGAACACTACGGCGTAGTCTTGGGCACGTTTTGGCGCTTTTGCCTTGTGGCTGGCAGTTTGCGCGGAAGCGGCTGCGAAGCAGCCAAGAAGCACAACCACAAAGAAGGGGGCATTTCTGCGGCTCGTAGCAAGATGCCGGAGACGAGCACAGGCAAGGTGCGTGGCGCTCCGGTAGTAAATACGGCTAATAATCTCCGTCCTCGTCTTCCTCGTCCTTGTCAGCTTCGTCGACATCGTCTTCGTAGCCCTCGCCAACGGCCTTCAGCTCGAGCGGATTGGCCGTGACGACCTCAAAGTCAGTACCACACTCGACGCAGGAGACAACCTCTCCTTCGTCAATCTCGTCTTCATCAAAATCCAGCTTGCTCTCACATTCAGGGCAGGCAACCATGATTCCCTCCGTCCGTATAAAAGGCTCCACATAAAAATTAGAGTTTCCCCGCAAGCTCGTCAAGGGCTAGGTGGGAAAATTTGCGCCATACGATTGGCTGGGCCTATTCTGGGGACATCTCTTCTTGAGGTACATATGCGGATGTTTGGTATTCGAGCTCTCGTCTGCGCTTCCTTGAGTTGCTTAGCCGGGCTGGGTGTCGTAGGGCCCTGCCACGCCCAGACTTCGACCAGTGATGCTGCGATTTCGGCGGCGCTGCAGGATGTTTCCGCAGCCCGGATTCAGGCCACTATCGAGAAGCTGGTCAGTTTTCATACCCGATCAACGCTGTCGACCGGATCCGACGCTACCCAAGGCATCGGCGCGGCGCGGATCTGGATCAAGAGCGAGTTCGAGCGCTACTCGCAGGCTTGCGGCGGCTGCCTGGAGGTTGGAACCGACGATTTTGTTGAACCTGCGGGCGGCCGTATTCCGAAACCTACGGAGATCGTCAACGTTTATGCAGTGCTGCGCGGCACCGATCCCACCGAAGCCAAACGCATCGTTCTGGTTACGGGCCACTACGATTCTCGCGACGGGGACACCTTCGACGCGACAGGATTTGCTCCGGGGGCGAACGACGATGCCAGCGGGACTGCGGTCAGCCTGGAATGCGCTCGCGTGTTGAGCCAGCATAGGTTTCCCGCGACCATAATCTTCCTGACCGTGGCGGGCGAAGAGCAGGGACTCAACGGAAGTACGCACTTCGCGAAAATGGCGAAAGAACAGGGTTGGCAGATTGAAGCGGTGCTGAACAACGACATCGTCGGAGGAGATCGCTCCGAGGGCCGCAGGCCGGACACGGTGCGCGTGTTCTCCGAGAGCTTGCCGCTGGCGGCCAATGACGACGAACTGCACAGGATTCGCGGATTGGGCGGGGAAAACGATTCTTCTTCCCGGCAAGTTGCGCGCTACATCGCCGAGACGGCGCGGCAGTATTCGACTGGACTGAATCCGACCCTGATCTTTCGGCTGGATCGTTACCTGCGCGGCGGCGACCACAGCGCATTCAATGAACAGGGATTTGCGGGTGTGCGCTTCACGGAGTATCGCGAAAACTACGACCGCCAGCATCAGAATGTTCGCACGGAAAACGGCGTGGAATACGGCGACCTGCCCAAGTTTGTGGATTTTGATTACGTGGCAAAAGTCGCGCAACTGAACGCCGCGACGTTGGCTTCTCTGGCGTCGGCGCCAGCGCCTCCGGGAAAGGTGGCGCTGGTGGCCAAGGAATTGCAGAATGACTCCACTTTGAGTTGGGAGGCGGTTCCGAGGGCGGCAGACTACGAAGTCGTTTGGCGCGACACTTCCGGTTCCGACTGGGACCATTCGGAGCGCGTGGGAAATGTAACTCGTGCTACGCTGAAATTGTCGAAGGATAACGTAATTTTTGGGGTGCGGTCGGTGGACGCGGCGGGACACAAAAGCATGGCTGTTGTTCCGCAACCGGAGCAGTAGGATCACGTGGCAACGGAGCTTGCTCCGTTGCGGTTTTGAATAATATATGTCTCCCAGAGGAGCAATCCCGTTCGCGTTGCCCCCGTTCTCGGGCTGGGTGCGACGCTTGGTTCTGGCGTGCACGGGAATGCTTATCGTGCAGGTGATTCTGCAGGCCTTCGCGGGACACTTTTACAAATTCTATTTTGAACCCTCTCTGGCGCTAGTCCCATCGCTTGTTTTACACGGATACCTTTGGCAGCTTTTTACCTATTCTTTTCTGCACGAAGGCCTGTGGCATTTGTTTGGCAACATGCTCGTATTATGGATGGTCGGGTCCATCATGGAAATGGAGTGGGGCTCGCGGCGCTTTCTAGAGCTGTATTTCTTTTCTGTGGTGGGTGGTGCTTTAGTGACGATCGCCGCCGCATTCGCACACGTTTTTGGAAGCAGCCCAGAAACCTTAGTCATCGGGGCATCTGGTGGCGCACTGGGACTGCTGATGGCGCTTGCGGTGACCGACGGAGACCGGGAGTTCACTCTTCTTCTGGCGTTCATAATTCCAATCACGATGCGGGTGAAGTATCTGGTCGCGATTATTGTTTTGGGCGTCTTCGTCGCTACGCTGATCCCCTCAGGCGATCACGTCGCCAATTTCGCGCACGTTGGCGGTTTACTGTTTGGCTTTCTTTACGCCAAGTTCATCCCGCGACGCGGCCTGGGATTCGAAGCTTCGGAAAAATACTTTGGCGTCCGCAATGAATGGCAGCGCTGGAAGCGTCGGCAGGCGGCCAAGAAATTTGAAGTCTACATGAGGAAGTTTGAACGCGACGTGCGCTTTGACGAAAAGGGTAATTACATTCCTCCGGAAGACGACGGTCCGCGCAAGCCAAACGGGAGTTCCGGATCGAAGTGGGTGAATTGATCGCGTAGGCGGTAGTCTATCCAGAGCGTTGCCGCTACCGCACGGGCGGGGGTTCTTAGCCTGCCCTGAGCGAAGCGAATGGGCCCGCCTGCATTGAGATCTGCTAGGGTTTTCCGAAATACTCCTGAAATTCCCTTATTACTCGGGTCGCTAGTGGCTCGCTGTCTCCCGTTTTCTGCTTGGCCGCCGTTTTCAGGTCATGGCCTGCACCATCGATTTCAAGCAATCGGGTTCGGGCGGGAATCAGTTTCAGCGCCTTGTCCATTTCGTTTTCAGAACCAAAAGGATCGCGCGCGCCGTGTACGAACAGCGCAGGCGCGCGTAGGCTTGGAAAGTGCTGGGTGCGGAGCTGCTCAGGCTTGCGTGGCGGATGGAGCGGATAGGACATCAGCAGCAAACCTGCGACCAGGCTCGGTTCTGAAGCCGCCAGCATGGTGGCCTGCCGACCTCCATAGGAATGGCCTCCGAGGAATACGCGGTCGGGCACAAGATTCCGGACAAGGGATACCGCGCTGCGAAGTCCCTCGCGATCGCGCTCGGCGCTGCCGAAGGGTGGTGGCCCCTGCGGCGATTGCTGCCGAAACGGCAGATCACAACGAAGAACAAGGAAACCTGCTCCCGCAAAGGCTTCCGCCACCGCGATCAGATGAGGAGCCTGGCAATTCGCGCCTGCGCCATGAGTTAGAACCAAAGCGTCGCGTGGCGGAGTAGTGGAGCGGTGTAGGAAGCCGACCACGGGCGGGTCGAGTTTCGAATCGGCGAAGCGCTCTACAGGCGGGAGATTCATATGCTTTCCAGCGAAAAGCAGATTCCTCGGGGCTGAAGACCCCTCGGAATGACAAACAACAATTGAGGTGGCTAAGTGACAGCTTCCAGCACTTCGTAAATCGTAACGATGCGGATTTCGTTGCCGAGGCGAGCCCAGAATTTCTGAATCTCAGGGTCTTCGTGTGCCGAGCGGCGAGCATCCTCGGAGAGCCAGGTGCGAAGCAAGAGGTAGTGCCGCGGCTCTTTGGCGCTGCGGTGGAGGGTATCGCGGCTGTAGTGCTTCGCTGCAAGGGCTGCCATCAATTCGCGCAGCGTCGAGAGGGCAGCGGCTTCCTGGCCTTCCAGTGGTTCAAAGATTGCAACCGAAAGAATTTCCGCCATCCGCCACGCCTCCCATGGGCTCGTCTAGTTGATGCCAAACTCTTTTTTCGGCGGCGCTTGCACGACATGCAGACGCATGAAATCGGTGGAGCCCGAAGCCATCTGCGTGCCGGCCACAACGCCAATAATTTCGCCGATGCGAACTTGTCCGCCGTTGAGCAAGACATTTTCAGCTTCACGAACCATGCTCTCGGCCGAGTTCGACGAACCCGCCATGAGAGGATACACGCCCCAAAGAAGATTCATCCAATGGCAAACCGGCGCGGAGCGGGCGAAAGCGAAGATGGGGCATTTGGGCCGGTATTTGGAAACCAGCTTCGCGGTGTGACCGGACTCGGTGAATACAGCGATGGCGGCCATATCGAGATCTTCGGCAGCCGACGCAATCGATTCGCAGACGGTTTCGGAAATCGTGGTTTTTGCGTTGCTCCCCGCGCGACGACGCCGCATCAGGCGGTTCTGCGCCATGCTGGATTCGGCTTCCACGATGATGCGCGCCATCATCGCGACGGCCTCGCGGGGATATTTTCCGCTGGCCGTCTCCCCGGAAAGCATGACCGCATCGGTGCCGTCGAATACGGCATTGGCTACGTCGCTGGCTTCGGCCCGGGTGGGACGCGGGCTTTCGATCATCGATTCCAGCATTTGCGTGGCAATGATCACAGGCTTGCGCCACTCGGCCGCGCGCTGAATGATGTGTTTCTGAATTACGGGCACCCTCTCGGCGGGTAGTTCCACGCCCAGATCACCGCGGGCGACCATCACGCCGCTGGCCGCTTCCAGAATCTCTTCCAGATTTTCGATGGCTTGTGGCTTCTCGAGCTTGGCAATCACGGGAATGTTCCTGCCGGCTTTCTTGATCAGATCTTTGACCAGCCGAATATCCGCGCCAGTACGGACGAACGAGACGGCGATCATGTCGACGTCGTTCTCCAAACCGAAAGCCAGATCTTCATGGTCTTTCTCGGTAAGGGCGGGGACGCTCAAGGCGGCGCCGGGAATGTTGATGCCCTGCGATTCCGCTAACATACCGCCGTTGATGATGTCGCAGGTTACATCCCGACCGTCGATGGAAGCGACGCGCAGCTCGATGCGTCCGTCGGAAAATAAGATACGCGCGCCAGGCTCAACATCCTGGGCAAGCGTCTGGAACGTGGTTCCCACCAGTTGCGGCGTTCCCAGAACTTCGCGTGGGGTGATGGTAATTTGCTTTCCTGCTTCCAGCAGAATTGGCTTCTTGTCAGGGAGTTTTCCAGTACGGATCTTGGGGCCTTGCAGGTCTTGCAGTATGCAGACAGTGCGGCCTTGTTCGGCCGCAACGCGGCGCAACATGGCAATTCTTCGGATATGATCTTCGTGCGTTCCGTGGGAAAAATTAAGGCGTGCGACATTCATGCCGCAACGCAGGAGGTCACGCACCATCTCTTCGCTACCAGATGCGGGGCCAATCGTACAGATGATCTTGGCGCGACGACGGTAGCGGCTTTCCTCTTGATTGGAATTTCCGGGACTGGCCAAACGAATTCTTCCTCTCCTTGCAATTGTGCATTCAAGAAACTACCGCAACTTTACGGCTACGCCGCCTTAGGCCCGAGCCGGCTTCTCGCCGTTCACGCATCGCGGAAACAACATTGCGTTGAATTCCGCGCCCACCAAAATAATGAGCGAAATAATGTACATCCATACTAACAAGGCGATGCCGGCTCCCAGCGAGCCGTAGATGAGGCTGTAGTCAGCATAGCGCTGCAGGTACCACCCGAAGGCCGCCGTTGACGCGAACCATAAAGCGGTCGCAAGGGTTGCACCGGGTAAAACACTAGGCCAAGGCTGCGTACGGGGAACCGCATTGTGATAAATCAGAGCGATCACGGAGATGCTGCTGAGGATCGCAATGAGCCAGCGAGTGGCCGTCCATAACAGAAGGATGTAAGGACCAAACTCGCGGTCAGTGTAGAAGAGAATGCGGGTTTCGATGCGGCTGCCGAATGCGACGAGCACGGTCGCGAAGGTGAGGGGAATTCCCGCGAGAATTACGAGGGCGAAAGCGATGAGGCGTTCTTTGACGAGACCCCAGACTTTGGGCAGATCATAGGCCCTGCGGAACGCCTCCATCCACGAAACAATGATGCCGGAGGCGGTCCAGAGGGTGAGCAAGGAAGTGCTGAGGATGAGATTCATGGGGCGCTGCGTGCTGCCCTTGAGGTAGGCGAGCGCTGTCGCTGAGCCAGCGGGCAGCGCTTTGCCCACCGCGTAGGTAATCTCCCGCAGATAAACTTCGGTCCGGTGAGAGTTTGCAAGAACAGAACCGATCACCATCATTGCCGGGAAGAAGGTCAGAATCAATGAGTAGGCCGACGCTTTGGCCAACGAGAAGGCATCATGCTCAAAGGAACGCCAGAGCGCGATGCGCAGGAGACTCGCAAAGCGCATGACCGTATATTGCAATCCGTGCTGGTCGGAACGGGCTGGAGGCTTAGGCTCGAGCTGCATCTTGGACTTCATCTCGGGCGTAGGCTTCGCTTCCACTCGTTTGGGTTGCAGTGCCATTCCAAATGAACCGCCGATTGGACTAGAACTAAAAAAGGGCAGAGGCGACAATTGCACCCCTGCCCTTGTGTTTCATTTTTTTACTCGGCCGCGAGTTCTTCAGTTTCGCCTTCGTGCCGCATCATCTCCAGCGCTCGCTCGGCTTCCTCGTAGGCAGCGGAGACTTCTTCCTGTACCTTCGCCGCAGCCTCTTCAAGTTCTTGCGAGAGCTTCACGTTGCGATAATGCTCCATCCCCGTACCGGCGGGGATGAGGCGGCCGACGATCACGTTCTCTTTCAGCCCGCGCAGGTGGTCAACAGCTCCCTGAATCGCGGCTTCCGTAAGAACGCGAGTCGTTTCCTGGAAGGACGCAGCGGAGATGAAGGAATCCGTGGAAAGCGAAGCCTTCGTGATTCCGAGGAGCAGCGGACGGCCAGTTGCAGGCTTGCCACCCTTCTCGATCGCACGATCGTTCTCTTCGCGGAAGCGGAACTTGTCCACTTGCTGCTCGAGCAGGAACGCGGTGTCACCCACGTCTTCCACCTTCACCCAACGCATCATCTGGCGAACGATCACTTCAATATGCTTGTCGTTGATCGTCACACCCTGCAGCCGGTAGACTTCCTGAATTTCGTCTACCAGGTATTTCTGCAGCTGTTTTTCGCCCAGAACGGCTAGGATGTCATGCGGGTTGAGCGGACCATCCATCAGCGGCTCTCCGGCGCGAACAATTTCGCCTTCCTGCACATTGATGTGAACGCCACGGGGCACCGAGTATTCGCGTTCCGTACCGTCGTCGGCCACCACATAAATCTTGCGCTGGCCTTTGGCCACTTCACCGAACTTCACCGCGCCATCGATTTCGCTGATGACCGCAGTTTCATGCGGCTTGCGGGCTTCGAAGAGTTCGACGACGCGCGGCAGGCCGCCCGTGATGTCTTTCGTCTTCGTGTTTTCGCGAGGAATCTTCGCCAGCACGTCACCAGGGTGAACCGTATCGCCGTCCATAATCATCAAGTGGGAACGCGAAGGCATGAGATAGCGCTTCGTGGTCTTGCCCTTGATGATGATGGCGGGCTGACGTTTTTCATCGGGAGAATCGGTGACCACGTGCCGGGAAAGGCCCGTGACTTCATCGATTTCTTCCTGCAGCGTGACACCTTCCTGCAAGTCCTTGAACTGGATGGTGCCGCCGATTTCGGTCAGGATCGCGAACGTGTAAGGATCCCATTCGACCATTACGTGACCGAGTTGCACAGGATCGCCGTCATTGACCTTGACCTTGGCGCCGTATACGACCGAGTAACGCTCGCGTTCGCGACCTTTTTCGTCGACGACTGCGATGGATCCAGCGCGATTCATGACGACCAGGTCGCCGGACTTCGCCTTGACCGTTTGCAGGTTAATGAAGCGCACCAAGCCGTTGCTCTTGGCATCCAAGCGCGACTGTTCCGAAACTCGCGATGCCGTACCGCCGATGTGGAACGTACGCATCGTAAGCTGCGTGCCAGGTTCGCCGATGGACTGCGCTGCGATCACGCCCGTAGCCTCGCCCAACTCGACCAGGCGACCGGAAGAGAGGTTACGTCCGTAGCACAGAGCGCAAACTCCGCGCTTCGATTCGCAGGTGAGCACTGAGCGAATCTTCACACGCTCAATACCCGCCGCTTGAATCTGGATCGCTAGCTCTTCCGTGATTTCCTGGTTGATGTCGACGATCACGCTGCCTTCGTAGTCTTTGATCTTCTCGAGCGAAACGCGGCCGATGATGCGATCGCGCAACGGCTCGATGATCTCGCCGGCTTCGACAATGCCTTCCACGTAAATGCCGTCGACCGTACCACAGTCGATATCGCCGATGATCACGTCCTGCGCCACGTCAACCAGACGACGCGTCAGATAGCCCGAGTCAGCGGTCTTGAGCGCCGTATCCGCCAATCCCTTACGGGCGCCGTGCGTGGAGATAAAGTACTGCAGCACGGTAAGACCTTCGCGGAAGTTCGCCGTGATGGGCGTTTCGATGATTTCGCCGGAAGGCTTGGCCATTAGGCCGCGCATACCGGAAAGCTGACGAATCTGCTGCTTCGAACCTCGAGCGCCGGAATCCGCCATGACGTAAATCGGGTTGATGACGCCTTCTTTGTCTTTCTGCATCATGGCGCCGAACATCTCGTCGGCCACTTTTTCCGTGATGCCCGACCAGATTTCGATCACCTTGTTGTAGCGTTCGCCGTTGGTGATGGCTCCGTCCAGATACTGCTGCTGAACGTTGACCACGGCCTTTTCAGCGTCGCGGACTGTGCCACGCTTGCTGTCCGGGATGACCATGTCGTCGATACCGATCGACAGGCCAGCCTTGGTTGCATATTTGAAACCCAGCGTCTTGATCCCATCGAGCATCTTGACCGTGGTTTCGAGGCCGAAGCGCAAGTAGGTGTAATTGACGAGCTGGCCAATGCCCTTCTTCTTGAGCAAGCCGTTGATGAACGGCATGTCCTGCGGCAAGTGGTCGTTCAAGATCGCGCGACCCACCGTCGTGTTTAGATAAACCTTTTCGACCTGAGTTGGCTCGGTGTGAACGATGTCCTGATCGTCGTAAGCGACGGTCAGGTCGATGAGTTCACCCGTGTAGCGCAGGCGGATCGGCGTGAGTGTCTCCACTTCGCCGGCTTCGATTGCAAGCAGTACTTCGTCGATGTTGGCGAATGTGCGGCCCTCGCCCTTGGCGCCAGGCTTGCCCTTCGTCAGGTAATAGAGACCAAGCACCATATCCTGTGTAGGCACGGTAATTGGCTGGCCTGACGCAGGCGACATGATGTTGTGCGAGGCCAGCATCAACACACTGGCTTCGATCTGGGCTTCCGGAGACAGCGGAATGTGAACCGCCATCTGATCGCCGTCGAAGTCGGCGTTGAACGCCGTGCAAACGAGCGGGTGGATCTTGATGGCTTTGCCTTCAACTAGCACCGGCTCAAATGCCTGAATACCCAAGCGGTGAAGCGTAGGAGCGCGGTTTAGCAATACTGGATGGTCTTTAATGACCTCTTCCAGAATGTCCCACACAACCGGATCCTGCTGCTCGACCAACTCTTTGGCTTGCTTGATGGTCGTACACTGGCCCGTCTGTTCGAGACGGTGATAAATGAACGGCTTGAACAGCTCCAGCGCCATCTTTTTTGGCAGACCGCACTGGTGAAGTTTCAATTCTGGACCAACCACGATGACCGAACGTCCCGAGTAGTCGACGCGTTTGCCGAGCAGGTTCTGACGGAAACGTCCCTGCTTGCCCTTGAGCGTGTCGGAAAGCGACTTCAGCGGACGATTATTGGCGCCGCGCAGCACCCGACCACGACGGCCGTTATCGAACAGCGCATCGACAGCTTCCTGCAGCATGCGCTTTTCATTGCGTACGATCACTTCAGGAGCGTGCAGGTCCATCAGCTTCTTCAACCGGTTGTTGCGGTTGATGACACGGCGGTAAAGATCGTTCAAGTCAGAGGTGGCGAAACGCCCGCCATCCAGCGGCACCAAAGGACGCAATTCCGGCGGAATGACCGGAACCACATCGAGAATCATCCACTGCGGCTGGTTCCCGCTCTTGCGGAAAGCTTCCACAACCTTCAGGCGTTTGGCATACTTGATGCGCTTCTGCAGCGACACCTCGTTTACCATTTTGTCGCGCAAGGATACGGAAAGCTCGGCGGTATCGACGCGCTTGAGCAATTCCTTAATCGCTTCCGCGCCCATCATGGCCTTGAAGCCGGTCGCGCGGAATTGCTGATCAAGTTCGCGGAACTTGACTTCGTCCTTGATGACTTCGCGTTCCTTCACCGGAGCGTCGCCGGGTTCAATCACGACGTAGGCTTCGAAGTAGAGCACGGCTTCGAGCTCGCGCAGAGAAATATCGAGCAGGTGACCAATGCGGCTCGGAAGACCCTTGAAGAACCAAACGTGCGAGCACGGCGAGGCCAGTTCAATGTGGCCGAGCCGTTCGCGGCGGACTTTGGACAGCGTAACTTCCACGCCGCACTTGTCGCAGATCACTCCGCGATGCTTCATGCGCTTGTATTTGCCGCACAAGCATTCCCAGTCGGTTACGGGGCCAAAGATACGCGCGCAGAACAAGCCGTCGCGCTCGGGCTTGAAGGTACGGTAGTTGATCGTTTCCGGCTTGGTGACTTCGCCGTGCGACCAGCTACGGATTTTTTCAGGTGAGGCGACGCTAATACGAATTGCGTCAAAGTCAGAGTTCGCATTTGCCAGATCAAAAGGGCTCGAACGATACAAGGTGCTCCTCCGCTTCCTGCGGCTAACCGCGGCCGCTCGCGGCTCTCGAAAAACATTCGCCAGTTGTCAGCTTCCAGGAATGGAAGCCTTCTCCAGCTTAAATCTCGCCAGTTCAGGTGAGAGCTTTCCTGTCCGGCTTGGACTTACTAGTTCTTCAAAACTTGTTGCAGAGTCGGTGGCCCGCTCAGTGCCCAAGACCGGGAACTGAAAGCAGACAGCCGACCACTGCCTTAATCCGCTGCAAGTGCCGCAGGCTTCCGCGGACCCGCTTTAATCAATTCGACATCGAGACAAAGCGATTGCAACTCGCGCACCAGAACGTTGAACGATTCCGGAACGCCCGGCTGCATGGCAGCTTCGCCCTTGACGATGGCCTCGTAAATCTTGGTTCGACCAAAGACATCGTCGGATTTCGCCGTCAGGAGCTCTTGCAGGATGTGCGCTGCACCGTAAGCTTCCAGCGCCCACACTTCCATTTCTCCGAAACGCTGTCCGCCGAACTGCGCTTTACCACCCAGCGGCTGCTGCGTGATGAGCGAATACGGCCCAATCGAGCGAGCGTGAATCTTGTCGTCGACCAAGTGCGACAGTTTGAGCATGTAGATGTAGCCGACCGTAACGGGCTGTTCGAACTTGTCGCCCGTCATGCCGTCGTACAAATCGCACTTACCCGACGAAGGCAGACCCGCCTGCTTCAGCAACGCTTTGATCTCACTTTCACGAGCGCCGTCGAATACTGGCGAACCAAAGTGGAATCCGCCCTGGAAGCTCTTCGCCGCCGTGATCAGATCCTCTTCACTCAGATCGTCGAAGGATTCGGCAATCTGCGTGTCTTTGAACATCGCCTTGAGTTCGCGCCGCAGAGCGTCGGTCCGGTTGTATTTTTCGAGCAATTCGGTGACTTGCTTGCCAAGTTCGTGCGCGGCCCAGCCCAGATGCGTTTCGAGCAACTGACCGACGTTCATACGAGAAGGCACGCCAAGCGGATTGAGGACGATTTCCACCGGCGTCCCATCCGCCAAGTGCGGCAGATCTTCTTCCGGCAGGATGCGCGCAATGACGCCCTTGTTACCGTGACGGCCTGCCATCTTGTCACCAACACTGAGCTTGCGCTTCATGGCGACGTACACCTTGACGAGCTTGATTACGCCCGGCGGCAGTTCATCGCCCTTCTGCAGTTTTTCCTTCTTCTCGTTGACGATCTTCTTCAGCACATCGATCTGACGCGAGGTCATTTCCTCGATCTCGTCGATCTGTTCGTTCACGCGTGGATCCTTATCCGCATACTTGATGCGTTTCAGGTTGCGGGTGGAAATGCGTTCGATCGCATCGCGATCAAGAATGTTGCCCTTGCCCAGCAGGCGCTTGTTGGTACGCTCGTCGTGCAGGTCGGCCTGAACTTCTTTGCCGCCCAGCAACGCGTCAAGACGCTTCAAGCGCTCGTCGGTCAAAATACGGATTTCGTCCGAAAGGTTCTTATCGAGCTTGCCAATCTGCTGGCCTTCGATGGCTTTGGCGCGTTCGTCCTTCTCTTGACCCTTGCGGGAGAAGATCTTGACGTCGACCACAACGCCTTCAATACCCGGAGGGCATGTCAGCGAAGCGTCGCGAACATCGCCGGCTTTTTCACCGAAGATCGCGCGCAGCAGCTTTTCTTCCGGCGTCAGCTGGGTCTCGCCCTTCGGCGTTACCTTGCCGACCAGGATGTCGCCCGCCTTGATGGAGGCGCCGATGCGAATTACGCCGCTTTCGTCCAGATCGCGCAACGCGGATTCCCCAACGTTCGGGATGTCGCGCGTTACTTCTTCTGGTCCCAGCTTCGTGTCGCGAGCCTCGATCTCGAATTCTTCAATGTGGACGGAGGTGTAGTAATCCTCCTTGACCAGCTTTTCCGAAACAAGAATCGCGTCTTCAAAGTTGTAACCGCGCCATGGCATGAAAGCCACCAGGACGTTCCGGCCCAGCGCCAGCTCGCCGCTGTCCGTACACGGACCGTCGGCGATGACTTGACCTTTCACTACGCGCTGGCCTTTGACTACGATCGGCTTCTGGTTGATGCAAGTGTTCTGGTTCGAGCGCTTGAACTTGGTCAGCGTATAAATGTCGCTGCCAACTTCGCGGGAGAGTTGCATCGGATGATGCTCGCCTTCCACGCGCACGATAATGCGTTCGGAGTCGACGGAATCGATGATGCCGTTACGTCGCGCCAGCACCACGGCGCCAGAATCGCGCGCCGTAACGCCTTCCATACCGGTTCCAACGAACGGCGCCGCTGCCACCAGGAGGGGTACCGACTGGCGTTGCATGTTCGCACCCATGAGAGCGCGGTTTGCGTCGTCATGTTCAAGGAACGGCACAAGCGAGGCAGCAACCGAGACGAGTTGTTTCGGGCTGACGTCTACGTACCCAACCTCGGTACGGTTGATCAGCACAAAGTTGCCGGATTTGCGGGCGTTCACCAGATCGCCCACAATGCGGCCCTTCTCGTCCAGTTCAACGTTGGCCTGCGCGATGACGTGCTTGTCCTCCTCCCACGCGGAGAGGTAGAACGAAAACGGCTCGTGCTCGATCGCCTTCTTCTTCTTTTCTTTGAGGTCTTTGTTCAGCTTCTCGAGTTCGTGCTCTTCAATGTGGTCGCCCACCTTGAGCGAGCTGTCGCCCGCATTGGTAACCGTCACGTAGTCGAGGACCTGACCGTCCTTCACCTTGCGGTACGGCGACTCAATGAAGCCGTAGTCGTTGATACGCGCAAAGCAGCTCAGCGATGAGATCAGTCCGATGTTGGGACCTTCCGGCGTTTCAATCGGGCAAATACGGCCGTAGTGCGTAGGGTGAACGTCGCGGACTTCAAACCCGGCTCGTTCGCGCGATAGACCGCCGGGCCCAAGGGCCGACAGACGCCGCTTGTGCGTGATTTCCGACAACGGGTTAGTTTGATCCATGAACTGCGACAATTGCGAGGATCCGAAGAATTCGCGGATCGCTGCCATTACAGGCTTGGCGTTGACCAAGTCGTGCGGCATCGCCGTCGACATTTCCTGGTACACGCTCATCTTTTCCTTGATGGCGCGTTCCATGCGAACCAAGCCGATGCGGAACTGGTTCTCCATCAATTCGCCGACCGCACGTACGCGGCGGTTGCCCAAGTGATCGATATCGTCGACCTGGCCAATACCCTTACGCAGTTTCAGCAGATACCGAATCGTGGAATAGAAATCCGACGGCTCCAGCGTGCGGCTATCGAGGCTGGTAGCGTCCTGATTCTCGTAAAGCTTGATATTGAACTTCAGCCGGCCCACGCGGGAAAAATCGTACTTGCGCGGATCGAAGAACATGCCATGGAACAGAGATGTCGCCGTATCCAGCGTCGGCGGATCGCCCGGACGCAGTTTGCGGTAGATTTCAATGAGCGCTTCCTGCGGCGTCTTCACGGCATCGCGACGCAGCGTCTGACTGATGACTGTGCCTACGTCGTCGCGCTCCGGGAAGAACAGGTTCATCTCGACAACACTGGAGTCGAGAATCTTCGCCAAGACTTCCGGCGTGATTTCCGAGTTCGCTTCCAGCAGAATGTCGCCAGTGGTCGTGTCGACGATGTCACTCGCCGCCCACGCACCTTCGAGGTCCACTCCATCGATTTCGATTTCGGTAATCTTCGCCTTCTGAATGTCCTTCAGAATCGCGGCATTCACCTTGCGTCCGGAGTGAACGATCTCATCGCCAGACTTGGTGGCGACGCGATGGGTCAACTTCATGCCCAGCAGGTTGGTGCCTTTATCCGCCGCTGGATCAACATTCCAAAACAGCTTCTTATCGCGAACCGTCAGACGGTCAACGGTGTAGAACGTACGCAGAATGTCTTCGCTCGAACGCAATCCCAAAGCGCGCAGGAAAATCGTGCCCAGAAATTTCCGCTTGCGATCGATGCGAACATACAGCAGATTCTTCTGGTCGTATTCGAACTCGACCCAAGATCCGCGATACGGAATGATCTTGCCAAGGAAATACCCTGGCGGCTGCTTCTCAAAAAACACGCCAGGCGAACGGTGCAACTGGCTGACGATCACGCGCTCGGTACCGTTCACGATGAACGTACCGTTCTGCGTCATCAGCGGCACATCGCCAAAGAACACTTCCTGTTCCTTGATGTCGCGAATGCTCTTGTTGCCGGTCTCCGCGTCCTTCTCGTAAATCGTCAGACGCATCGTAACCTTCAGCGGCGCGGAATAGGTCATCCCGCGCTCCTCGCACTCAGTCACGTCATACTTCAGTTGCAATCCGACCGGATCGCCGCATTTGTTGCAGAAGTCCGGCGTGTTCGCATTAAACGTGCCGCACTTGTTGCAAAGAACTTCGCCCGGATGAAACGGGTCCGTGGTAATGGTGAATCCGCAGTTCTTACAAGTGGACCGGAGGTGGTGCAGGCCTTTCAAATGGCCGCACTTGCACTCCCAGTTTCCAATGGCAAAATCGACGAATTCCAGTTTAGAAACATCACGGAAATCCGTGACCGGAAACACGGACTGGAACACGGCCTGCAGGCCTTCCTGGTCGCGCTCGCTCGGCAGACGGTCCATTTGCAGGAAGCGGTCGTAGGAACGCTTCTGCACTTCAATCAGGTTCGGAATGGCGATAGTCGCCGGGATCTTGGAAAAGTCAAAACGCTTACGGTAGGTGGTCTTCTTCGGCATTCAGAGGCTCCCAACTCGTGTCCGCGGCTGTCTGCCGCTGGAACGGTTCCGCTCAAAAAAACATCAGCACCCTCGGGACAATAATTCCCTAGGGCGCCGTTCGTGGCGCTCGGCCTTGATCGTTTGTGTCGTTACGCACCAGTGCTACAGGCCTGTCTCCGTCCCGCGCAGTTCGCGGAACAGGTTGCCAACAACCGCTGCCGTATTCGGTCTCCGCCCGCTTCCTACGGATTCGGACCGGCAGCTCTCCTCGGGTAGGTGGAAGCGGTATTATCTAGATGATAACACCGCCTCCCAGGATTCACCCGGATATTTTTAGCCCCAACGTCGAAGACTTACTTGACTTCGACGGTGGCGCCAGCTTCCGTGAACTTCTTCTTGATGGTCTCGGCCTCATCCTTGGACACCCCGTCCTTGATGGTCTTCGGAGCGCCATCCACCAGATCCTTGGCTTCCTTCAAGCCCAGGCTGGTGACCTCACGTACGGCCTTGATAACATTGATCTTATTCGCGCCCACGTCCTTGAGCACGACGGTGAATTCCGTCTTCTCTTCGGCCGGAGCCGCTGCCGCTGCTCCGCCGCCGCCCTGCATCATGACCGGGGCTGCTGCCGCCGCCGAGACGCCAAGCCGCTCTTCGAGCTTCTTCACCAGCTGCGAGGCTTCCAGTAG
>Ga0209068_10000179_pt1 | contig 38384 bp, 36 predicted proteins | sample ColStrG_CSR_2012_FD_187200 | JGI IMG/M metagenome (GOLD analysis project Ga0209068, IMG submission 187200) | Freshwater sediment microbial communities in response to fracking from Pennsylvania, USA - Cold Stream Run_MetaG_CSR_2012 (SPAdes)... | ecosystem: Environmental > Aquatic > Freshwater >...
CGCTTACCTTCGAAGCCCGGCGCGTCCTTGGTCAGGAAGCCGTCGGCGTCGACAGTGAAGGGGATGTCGGTTTTGATGCCGCGCGCGCGCAACGCCGCGTCGTTGGCCGCCCATACTTCAAAGTCGTCCGTACCGTGACCTGGGGCGGTATGGACAAAGCCCGTCCCGGTGTCGTCGGTGACGTGATCGCCTGCGAGGAGGGGGACGTCAAAAAGATAACCGCCGGCCAGGTTGAGTAGGGGATGTGAACACACCAATCCTTCAAGCAAGCTTGCGTCCACACTTGCCAATCGGGCAAAGCCAGTAGGCTCGATTTTCGCGGCCTTCATTACTTCAGGGGCAAGTTTGTCGGCGAGGATGTATTTGTCACCTTCTTTCGCCCAATTGCCCGGCGGCGAGGCAGTGATCTGATAGAGCGAGTAGTCAATCTTGGCTGAGTAGCTGATCGCGCGATTGCCTGGAATTGTCCAAGGTGTCGTCGTCCAGACAACTACCGCTGCATCCGACAGCTCATGAAACAACTGCTCCTTATCCCCCGTAAAGTCACCACCGGAGACAGGAAACTTCACAAAAATCGTATCGCTCTGATAATCCGCATACTCCACTTCCGCCTCGGCGAGCGCGGTCTTCTCCACCACGCTCCACATCACGGGTTTGCTCCCGCGATAGAGCAGCCCGTTCATGGCGAACTTCATCAGCTCGGCGGCGATGAAAGCCTCGGCCTCGGGCGTCATGGTCATATAGGGGTGCCACCAGTCGCCCTCGACGCCCAGGCGCATGAATTCGCCGCGCTGCACGTTCAGCCAGTGCTCGGCGAACTCGCGGCACTCCTTGCGGAACTCCAGCACCGGCATCTTGTCCTTGTCCTTGCCGGCTTCGCGGTATTTCTCCTCGATCTTCCACTCGATCGGCAGGCCGTGGCAGTCCCAGCCGGGCACGTAGTTGGCGTCCTTGCCCAGCATCTGCTGGCTGCGCACCACCACGTCCTTCAGGATCTTGTTGAGCGCGGTGCCGAGGTGGATGTTGCCGTTGGCGTAGGGCGGGCCGTCATGCAGCACGAATTTCTCGCGGCCCTTGGAGGCGGCGCGCTGCCGCTCATAGAGCTTGGTCTGCTGCCAGCGCTCGACCAGCTTCGGCTCGCGCTCGGGCAAGCCGGCGCGCAGCGGAAAGTCGGTTTTGGGCAGAAAAAGCGTTTCCGACCAGTCACGGCCGCCGGCTTTGGCCAGGGTCGCGATTTTGCCGGCCGAGCTTGCGCTCTTGTCTGGACCGGACATCTGCCCAGCGTCAGTTGGTTTCGTGCCGGGCTGTTTTTTGCTCATCGGGATTGTCGCTCGCGCCGCTGTCGACCTTGGGGAAAGCCAAAGGTTCTAGCAACGCTGCGCAGCACAATCCAGCCTCTCCAACGCCGGTCAGCGAACCAGGGCGCCGTCAGGCATAGACCAGCACGATCGCACTGGCGATCAGCACCGCGCTGACCGCCGTGATTGCCATGCCGGTCGCGAACGCCTTCAATACTTCTGCCATCATCACACGTCCCCGCTGCTACACGGCGAGGGGCGATACTGAAGCGCTGCCCCGCCGGACATTCTCGTCAAGTGGCATCGCGGTACTCAAACACAGCCGTCTTCCGCATCACCACTCCGCTTGGCCCCGAACATTGGTTCACGGAGGGCCGCGCGGAATGCAGCAATGAGGCGCCATCCACCGGAATATTCCAGCGGTCAATGGTTAATTTAATAGTTTTTGTGTGGATAACTTAATTCCGCCACAGCCCGCGCGAGGGCACCCGCTCAGGGCTTGCCGATTCCGGCCTGGACTGACATCCGCACCAGTTCCGCGAAGCTGTCGACCCCCAGGCGCCGCATGATCCGCGAACGATGGACCTCGACCGTGCGCTCGCTGATCTTGAGTTCGCCGCCAACAGCCTTGTTGGACTGGCCAGCGAGCAACCCCTCGAGCACTTGCAATTCGCGCTGGGACAGCCGGCTCGTAAGCCTCAGGCGGGCCAGCGCCGACGTCCGGGTCAGCCGGTCAGGTCGTGGCTCGAACACTTGGCTGAGGGCGCTCATGGCGGCCGCCTTGTCGAGCGGCAGGCTCAGATAATCGGCGGCTCCGGCCTTGAGGCTATTTACCGCCCCGCTCACCGTTGGCTCCGTCGAAACCACGATGCTCGCCAGGTCCGGCCGCTGCTCTCCCAGCCAGGAAACGACCGCAAGTGCCTCGATATCGGGTAGTGGGTCACACACCAGCACGCAGCCGGTGGCAAGCGTCCCAGCAGCTCGCAAGAAGTCGTGCCCCGCGCTGAAATCCTGCCAATGCGCCTCTGGCACCGCAGTGGCGAGTTGGCTTATTTCGGCGCGGATTTTGACGGCCGCGCCGACAACGTAGATGTGCCGGCGATCCGAAAGCGCGATACCACCCTTCGCCCCTCGTCCCGTGCGAACGGACTTCATACGATTCGCGAGTTCCGCCAAAGCGCCGCTCCCCTCCACCCTGGCGATAGGCTCACCGGTCGGTGCGAATTCCTTCGTTTCAATCTTCGCCAACCGCACGGTCACCTCCGCCCTTTATGACCACTCGATCCTCTGCGCGAAAATTTGAGCGCGATGGACCGATTGTGATCACTTGTGACGGACACTGTATGTAAGCGAAACGGGGGTCAAGGTCTAAGAGCGTCTATATTCAGGTGGCGGATTGCCTCAGCGACGTCGTATTCCATCTGCGTGCTCAATGCCTTCGCATCGGCGAAATTCCGGTCACCACGGATGAACGCGATCAGGTCGACTCCGATGTGCTTTCCATAGAGATTTCCGTCATACTCCATCAGAAACGTCTCGAAGATCGCATTTCCGTCGTCAAAGCTTGGGCGTTTCCCGAAATACGAAACGGCCCGGTGGGCGTTGCCATCAACCCAAACTCGCGTCGCATATATTCCGTGCAGGAGGCCGGTTCCCGGGGGCAGGGCGATGTTGGCGGTCGGATAGCCGAGGCCGGCTCCGCGCCCAGCCCCCGAGATCACAATACCTTGAATTCGCCACCATCGGCCCAGCTGCCGGGCCGCTTCGGCTACCTCGCCTGCCTTGAGCGCCTCGCGAATCCGGCTGGAAGAGTAGGCGGTCGCGCCATCATGCTCGGGACGCTGAACAGTGACACCGAATCCCCGACGGAGGCCCTCGGCTTCCAGCAGGCTGCCATCACCTGTCCGCCCCTTGCCGAAGTTGAAATCGTAACCAACCACCAGTTGCCGGATCGCAAAGCCATCAACCAGCACGCTGTCAATGAAATCACCCGCCGTCATGGCGGCCAACGCTGCATCGAACGGTATGACCGCTGTGAAATCGAGTTTCAGCGCGGCAAGAAGTTCCAGCCGGTAGGGCAGCGGCGTCAACGTGAACAGCGGTCTTTGGGGCTCGAAATAGACGCGGGGATGTGGTTCGAACAACATTGCTCCGCACGGTGCGGCCAACGCGCTGGCCAGACGCCGCATCGTCCCAATCACCGCCTGATGGCCGCGATGCACGCCGTCGAAATTTCCTATGGTCATGACCGCGCCACGGGCGGCCGCGGGCACATCATTGAAACTGCGCACTACCAGCATGTGACGGCCTGGACCCCGAAATTCGCCCGTGCCGCCTGTCGCGGCTGCTTCAGTCCGGCCGCGAAGGCACCATCAGCACGGCCTCACCCTGCAATACCGTCTTGCCGGCAACCGAGCAATCGCAAGCAAAGATCGCGCGCCTGCGGGCGGGGATCAGCTCGGTGAGGGTAACCTTGGCGATCACCTCATCGCCAATTCGCACGGGCGCCCGGAAGTTCAGCGATTGGGAGACGTAGATGCAGCCAGGTCCAGGCAACCGTGTGCCGAAAATTGTCGAAAGGTATCCTGCCGTGAGCATTCCGTGCGCGATTCGCCCTTTGAACATCGTCGCGGCCGCGTAAGCCTCGTCCAGATGCATCGGATTGTCGTCACCGGTGACGACGGCATAGGCCTGTATGTCCTCGATCCCGACTATTCGGGTATAGCTTGAGACCATGCCGACCTGAAGATCCTCGAAGAATTTGCCCGTCCGAACGATCGCGTCCATCTCAACGTCCCCATGGTGTGGCACCCACCCCGCTGCTTTCGCATCGCACAACAAATACATAGGCCCACGGATGCTGCAATGCAATATAGATGGCGCGGAAGGGGCGGATCGTGGTCACTGCGATCCGGCCGAGCTGGCGGCGCTGGACAGGCTGCCGGCGATCGGTTAGAGCTGCGCCTTTCCTGGAACCGGGCGCTTAGCTCAGCGGTAGAGCACTACCTTGACATGGTAGGGGTCACAGGTTCGATCCCTGTAGCGCCCACCAGGAAATGATCCGGCAGCGTTGATCGAGTACCGGTCCGCCAATTTGGCCGTGCGCCCCAACGATCTCTCCATCAAGCCAAATAGAATACCTGGTCAAGCACCAGCAGGCCCTCGTCTGGCCGGCGGCCGTGCAGTTGCTCGAAATATGGCGCCATCGCCGATTGCCAGCGCGCGTTGACGCTGGACTGGGCCATCTTGGCGCGGGCGGCCTCGAAGTCGCTGGTTTCGAGATAACCGACCAACAAGCCGTCATCGCGCAGGAACAGCGAATAGTTCGACCAGCCGGCGTCGCGCAGGGCAGCAAGCATGTCCGGCCAGACCGCCTCGTGGGCTTTCCGGTACTCCGCCAGCCGATCCTTCTTCACCTGCAATAGAAAACAGACCCGTTGCATCTCAATGAAATCCTGCTGCTTGTTGCCCACGCATCATCAATAGGTGGCCCGGCCGCCCGACAGATCGAATGTCGATGCGGTGGTGAAGCTGTTTTCGGGCGAAACCAGCCAGGCCACCATCGCGGCCGCCTCATCAACTTCCAGAAAGCGCCCTCGCGGAATCTTTGAGCGCATATATTCGATGAATTCGGGCGTCAGCTGGTCGAGTATGCGGGTCTGGGCAGTCGCAGGCGTTATGCAGTTGACGGCGATGTTGTAGCCCGCGAGCTCCTTGCCAAGCGATTTGGTCAGTCCGATGACGCCGGCCTTTGAAGCTGAATAGGCCGATGCGTTTGGGTTTCCTTCCTTGCCAGCCACTGACGCGATGTTGACGATACGCCCGTAGTTCCGGGCCTTCATCCCCGGCACCACGGCCCGGTTCACATAGAACGTCCCGTTGAGATTTATGTCGATGATCTTTCGCCACATCACGACGTCGTAGGTATCGAGTGGCGCTGCTGGCCCGGCTATCCCCGCGGAATTGACCAGGATCGATACGGCTCCGGCCAGCTGCTCGGTCTGGGCGACGGCTCTGACAACGTCTTCAGCATCGGTGATATCGATGGCGATTGAACTCGCCGCCTTACCCAGTTTCGCGGTTGCGACACCCAACAGAACCGAATCCATGTCCCAGAGACAGACCTTCGCACCTGACTCCACCATGCGCCGTGCCATGGCAAAGCCGAGCCCCTGGGCGCCACCGGTCACGATGGCAGTCTGGTCCTTGAGATCGATCTGATTCATACAGGTTGGTCTTTCTGACGTGTGAAGGCCTCGAACGAGCTCCTGTTGGCCCCCGCGCAACAGGGCGAGGCGGCATAGGCTGCGTTCGGTACAATAGCGAGCCAACACTCACGCGTCGCCGCGATCCTTCATCAGGTAGATTGCAACCAACGTGGCGGCGGCCCAGAGCACCAGGCTGCCCGTGACGATCCAGACCGAGTCCGGTGTGCCAAGCAGCCCGAACGCCTTGGTGCCGATCAGCACGACGGCGAGGGCGCCGGCTTGCAGCCACAGCACGAGGCCGGGATTGGCGATCCGCAGCGCCGGCGCGGCGGCCGCATCGCTGTCGATGTCCTTGCCCGTATAGTCCTTGAGCCGCTCGGTCGCGCAGAGCGTGATCACCGCGCAAATTGCGATGTAGACCGCGATTGCCGACGCCGTGCCGTAGAACTTGAACAGCATCGCCGCCACCAATGGCGCGGGCCCGCCGGCGATGATCGAGGCCAATTGATAGCCGAGCGAGGCGCCGCTATAGCGCAATGCCGGCGGAAAGCTCTCGGCGATCAGCGCGGCCTGCGGGCCGTACTGCATGTCGTGCGGGATCAGCGACAGCATGATGGCGATGAAGATCAGTGTCAGCGAGCCGCTGTTGAGCATTCCGTAATAGGCAAAGCCCAGCACGCCGATGGTGGTCGCGCCGATCATGTACATGTTCTTGCGGCCGATGCGGTCGCTGAGATGGCCGAACAGCGGGATCGAGACGAACGAGATCGCCGCCGCCGCCAGCACCGCCCAGAGCGTGAAATCGCGACTGAGCTTGAGCGTGCCGGTGGTGTAGGAGAACACGAAAGCGGTGAAGATGTAGAACGGCGTCTGCTCGGACATCCGCGCATAGGCGCTGAGCAGAATTTCCGGCCACTGCTTGGCGATGACCTCGTTGGCCGGCGCCTTGACGATCTTGTCCTGTTCCAACAGCTTGGCGAACACCGGCGTCTCGAAGATGCTGAGCCGAATCCACAGGCCGATGGCCACCAGCACGATCGAGAGCAGGAATGGCGCCCGCCAGCCCCAGACCAGGAACTGGTCGCCCGACACCCAGGAAAAGAACAGCACGACCAGATTGGCGAGGAACAGCCCGCAGGGCACGCCGAATTGCGGCCAGGAGGCTAGGAACCCGCGATGGGAATTGGTGCGCGCCCATTCCATCGACAGCAGCACCGAGCCGCCCCACTCCCCACCGACCCCGATGCCCTGCACGAAGCGCAGGAAGGTCAGCAGCACCGCGCCCCAGATGCCGATCGAGGCATAGGGGGGCACGAATGCGACCAGGAAGGTCGCGACGCCCATCAGCAGCAGCGTGGCGATCAGCGTCGCCTTGCGGCCCACCCGGTCGCCATAGTGGCCGAAGATGTAGGCACCGATGGGTCGGGCGATGAAGCCGATGGCGTAGATGCCGAATGCATTGAGCGTGCCCGTGAGCGGATCATCATTGGGAAAGAACAGTTTGCCGAAAACGAGCCCGGTCACCACGCTGTAGAGAAAGAAATCGTACCACTCGATGGCGGTGCCAATGGTGGCGGCGACGACGGCGCGGGTGAGCTGGTTCTGGTGTTCTTGCGCGCTCAGTGGTGTTGGGCTTGAAGCGCCCGTGGCAACTGCACTCATGGACGACCCTCCTCTGTGCCCGGCGTGCGCGCTTGCGGCGCATCTTGCGAGCGATTCCTCTGGGAGAAGGCTAAACCCATGCGGCTGATCGCGCCAGCGCAATGCGCTAAGTGGTGGGCGCCAACCAGACCGAACCGTCATCCTCGAGCGGTGACGGCCACTTGGCCGGAACCGACTCGGGGATCCAGCACAAGAAGAGTCGAAGGCGCCGTATGCCTTGTATCTCCACAAGTTCTGCTGTCGCCTTCGGCGGCTTCTCGCGCTGGATCCCCGACGGCCGTGATGCGCCGAATAGCGCACGCGGGTCGAGGATGACGGTAGCTGCGGTCTGGCGCGTCGCTAGGGATTGACGGCAGCTGCGGCCGTGCCGACGTAAACGCGCTTGCAGCCACGGCCAAGCGCGATCTGCATCTCATATTCGTTGCTCTCCGCCAGTCCAGCCAATTCGGTCAAGCCAATGGTGCTGCCGAGTATTTCAGCAAATCCAGCCGAAAGGTCTGCGTCCGACAGTACCGTCACATCCACCGTGGTCACATCCATCGATACCCGTCCGACCACGGGTGCGCGCCGGCCATTGAAGGCAACGATGCCCCGGTTTGAGAGCGCGCGTAAATAGCCGTTGGCGTAGCCGATGCCGAGCGTGGCGATCCGCATCGGCCGGCTGGCGCGGAAGGTCGCCGAATAGCCGATGCTGTCGCCGCGCGCGACCTCGCTCACCTGCAGAGTGGGCGCGGTCAAGCTCATCACCTGGCGCATGGGATTGGCTTCTCCCGGCGGCATCGGATTGATGCCGGCCAGCGCCTTGCCGGGCCGGGTGATGGCTTGCCGCCATTCGGGGACACCGAGATAGAGCCCCGAGGAGTTCACAATGCTTTTGGGTGCGGGCGGCAGCCCGGCGATGGCCGCCGTAAATCGTGCGACCTGCTCGTGGCAGAGCTTCAAGTCGATATCATCCGCGCTCGCAAAATGCGTGAGATAGGCGGTGATCGCCTTGGAATGGGTGCGAACTGAATCAGCAACCGATGCAAGCTCGCGCGGCTTCAGCCCGAGCCGGTTCATGCCAGTATCGACGTGAACCATGCAGGGTCCGGGTGACGGAAGGTCAAGCCATTGCCGGACATCGGCGCGGGTGCCCAGCACCGGTTCGAGCCGCAAATCGGCGAGGGCCTTGGGTGGCCAACCCGAGAGGCCGTCCAAGATGGCGATGCGCGCATCCGGCAGCGCCGCCCTCAGGCTTTGCCCATCCGCGAAGCGGGCGACGAAATACAGCCGCGCGCCCGAAGCCCAGCAGGTACGGGCCACGGGCAGCATCCCCAGTCCGTAGCCATCGCCCTTGACTATAGCGGCACAAGTCGCCGATCCGGAAGCCGTCGCGAGCGTTTCGTAGTTACGCGCAATTCCATCGAGATCGACGACCGCGAGTGCTTCGCGACGCGCAGCTTGGGCAGGTGTCGAGCTCATCTCAACGCGCCGCCTTGTCGCGCTTCTTGGGCAACTGCTTGTGGGCGAACTCCAATGGCAGCGAAGTGGTGAATTTGATCTGCTCCATGGCGAAGGAGGAACTGACGTCGGATAGTTCGATCCGCGCGATCAGCTTCTTGTAGAAGGCATCATAGGCGCCAATGTCTGGCACCACGACACGCAGCATGTAATCGACCTGGCCGCTCATGCGGTAGAATTCCACGACCTCTGGAAAGTCGGCCACGGCGGTATGGAACCGCTCCAGCCACTCCTTGGTGTGCTGATTGGTGGTGATACCGACGAACACGGTGACGCCGGCGTTGATCGCCTGCGGGTTGAGCAGCGCCACGCGGCGGCGGATGACGCCGTCCTCCTCCAGCTTCTGGATGCGCCGCCAGCACGGCGTCGTGGAGAGGCCGATGCGTTTGGAGATGTCGGCGACCGGCATCGTGCAGTCCTCCTGCAAGATACGCAGGATTTTCAGATCCATCTCGTCGAACACCGAAAATGCCTCCCTGGGCGGGCGTATTCTTAGAATTTCATGCTCTGGATAGCATGGTTCGAGGGACGGTTGGGAGCGGGATTTTGCTCAGCGGAGGCTGGGCGGGATCGGCTAGCGGCGGTCCTGCGAGTGACGTCAGATCGGAGAATAGAAACCGGTCTGCCAAGGACTCGGCGGCCGAGACCTCATCGGCTGCGCTCAACCTCTTGCCCCAATCTGACGATTTCCCGGACCAGCAAGTCCAAATCGCTCCGCCTCGTGCGATGGTTGTTGATCGCCACTCGGAGGCAATGCCGGCCGCGAACCGTGGTGTCCGACGGCACCGCCACTCCCGACTCCTGTATGCGCAGCATGATCTCCGTGTTGAGGTCCTTCAATGCCGTTTCGGTGGCCCCCGCCATTCGGTATCGGAAGCAAACGATGTTGATCGCGGTGGGAGCCATCAATTCCAATCTCGGCTCGTCTCTGATCAGCGCCGTGAGATAAGCGCCTTGGGCGATATTTTGGTCGATGAGCCGGCCGAACTTGGCAACACCCTGCTCCTTCAAGGACATCCAGATCTTCAGGGCCTTGAAGCCACGCGACAACTCGAAACCATAGTCAGCGAGAAACTCGCCAGCTGCCAGGCCACGCGGCTTCTCCTCAAGGTACTCTCCGTGAAGTGCAAATGTGGCGCGATGCTTCGCCGAATCGCGCACCAGGGCGCAGCCCGCCTCGAAGGGTGTATGAAGCCATTTGTGGGGATCGAGAGCGATTGAATCGGCCGCCTCGATCCCATCGACGAGACCGCGATTGACTGGCGCGATCTTGATCAGGGCACCGATACATCCGTCGACATGGAACCACAGGTCCTCCTGGCGGCAGAACTGGCCAATCTGGCCCAGGTCGTCGATTGCCCCTGTATTTGTCGTTCCGGCGGTTGCAACGACGCAAGCCGGCAGCAGGCCCGCCGCGCGGTCTTCGCTGACCGCTTGCGCAAGTGCCGCGACACTCATTCGAAAATTGTCATCCGAGGGTATTGACCGAAGAGCCCGCCTCCCCAACCCCAGGCCCTCCATTGCCTTCTGGTGGCTGCTATGGACCTGATCGGATGCATAAAAACGCATTGGCTTTGGCAGGGACGTGATGCCCTCTGCCCGCACGTCCACGCCTGCCATCGCATTTCGTGCGACCGCCAAGCCGACCATGTTTGCCATCGAGCCGCCGCTTGTCAGCGTCCCGCTGGCGCCGGCGGGAAAATGCATCATAGCCTTGAGCCAGTTCAGGACCTGCCGTTCCACCTGCGCAGGGGCGGTGTTCCCGCCCCCGAGATTTGAGCCGTCGATCGCCGCCAGGAAGTCGCCCAGCGCGCCGGTGAAATTCCCGGAGCCCATGTACCACCCCCAGAACCGTGGGTGGATATTGCCCATGGCATAGGGCAAAAGGTTCTCGGTCACCTCGCGGTACACATCTCCGAGCGGTGTCGGATGTTCGGGAAGTGCCGCGAGATAAGTCGCACGAACGGCGTCCGGCATTTCTCGCCACACGGGCCTCTCGCGCACGCCGCGCAGGTGCTCCACCGCATCATCGACAACCTGGTGTGCCAGGGCACGAACAGTTGACCAATCGTCGGGGTCGAGCGTTTCTTCCGCACCGTTGTTCATGTGCATTACCAGGTAGATGGCCGCGAAACGCAAACGATGGGTCAGGTTGCACCGGCCTGCAAGCTATATCCGGTCTGACCTGGGCACTGCCTTGCCGCCGGCCAGATCATCGAGGGATGTCTCTCGCGAGTCAAAATCGCCTGCAAACTCTACCTGTCATATCTGGAGCAGACCCTGGCGCTGGCGTTCACCCCTACATGACCGCCCTCACCCTTGCCCGCAACTCAGGCAGCAGTTCAGCCTCGAACCACGGATGTCGCTTCAGCCAACCCGAGTTGCGCCAGGAGGGGTGCGGCAGCGGCAGATAGGCGGGGTCCGACCGCGCACCAAGCACCGTCCGCCAGTCCTCCACTGTGCGCGTCAACCCGCCGGCCGTCGCCTCGCGACCCAAATGCCAGGCTTGCGCATGGAGCCCAACCAGCAGCACCAGGCGCAGACGCTTCAAGGTCGCGAACACCTCGGCACGCCACAGTGGCGCGCATTCCCGGCGCGGTGGCAGGTCGCTGCCCTTGGCATCAAGCCCCGGAAAGCAGAACCCCATGGGCACAATGGCGATCCGCGAGAGGTCATAGAATTCCTCCGGGCTCACCGCCATCCAGGCTCTGAGCCGGTCACCTGAAGGGTCGGTGAACGGCAGTCCCGAGGCATGGACGCGCGTGCCCGGTGCCTGCCCGCAGATCGCGATCCGGGCCGTCGGGCTCACCCGCAACACGGGCCGCGGTTCGTGCGGCAGTGGCGCGCCTTGGGGCTCGTCGCGACAGCGCCGGCAGGCCAGAATGCGAGAAACCAAGCTGACTTGAGCATTTTCCTTCATTTAGCTCGATTAAGCTCCTGCATAACATTATAAAACGGAGGTAAATTGCTAATTTTAAACACTTTTTTAGTGTTTTTCATTAAGGATTCCACAACCGTTGCCGCGCCCTCGCTGCGGCGCCGGTGAGCATATGGCCGGAGCTGCAACCTCCAGCACACTGATCCGATCCGGGGTTCCGGGATAGATGGCAAACGCGACGACAGCACCGAGATTGGCGGGCCAAGGGCTCGCTGGCCCCGTCAAGGGGGCTGAAAGCGCGCGTCTTGCCCGCCAGCGGCTTACGCAAGGCCCGCGCATCAAACCCGAGTTCGACTACGAGCTGCTGCATATGTTCGCCAGCAACGAGCTGGGCGCCATACTGACCATCCCGCTGCTGTCGATCATCATTGCTCTTGCCTCGATGTACTGGACCGCGCCGCGAGAGCCGCTCATCTGGCTCGCGGCCTTGCTCGGTGCGCGCACGCTGCTGACCAAGCTGTGCAGCCGGTTCGCGGCTGAACCCCGGGCGAACTGCGATGTGGCAGCCTGGCGGCGCCGGTTGATCGCGGCCGAAGCGGTCTATGGCCTTGCCTGGGCCGGGATCGCGCTGGTCGGCTTCAACCCGGCCGATCACTCGGCACACATCTTTGTGTTCGCTTCGCTGATCGTTGTCTTGACGCTGCGACTGTTGTTCGCCTCCACGGTCATGCCGATCGTCTATGCCGGAACCGTGCCGATGACATTGGCGCTGATCGGCCGCTTTGCCGCCCAGCACGACCCGTTCTATTGGGCGCTGGCCGCGATGGCCGTCGGCATCCACATCTATTTCATTTTCCTGGCCAAGGGGCTCAATGCCACGGTTGGCTCGCTGCTGGAGCTGCGGGCCGAGAAGGACGCCCTGATCGCCCAGCTCGAGGTCGCCAAGTCGATCTCCGACGAGGCACGGCGGCGGGCCGAAGCCGACAATCTCGCCAAGTCGCGCTTCCTGGCAAATATCAGTCACGAGTTGCGCACGCCACTCAATGCCATCCTTGGCTTCTCGGAAGTGACAATGACCGAGATGATGGGACCGCTGAACAACAAAATCTACAAGGACTACGCCGGACACATTCACACCAGTGGCCAGCATCTGCTGAACGTCATCAACGACATTCTCGATTTGTCGCGGATCGAAGCGGGCAAACACGAATTGCATCCCGAGCCGGTGAGTTTCACCGACGTCGTGGCCGATTGCCGCCGGCTGCTGCAGTTGCGCGCCGAAGGCAAGCAGCTCAAGATCGTCGAGGTCTTCGATCCCCAGCTGCCCTTGCTTTGGGCAGACCAGAAGGCCTTGCGCCAAATCAGCCTCAATCTCATCTCCAATGCGCTGAAATTCACCCCACCTGGCGGCACCGTCACTCTGACGGTGGGCGCCGTGCGCGGCGGCAGCCAGATGCTCAGTGTGCGTGATACCGGACCGGGCATTCCCAAGGACGAACTGCCGCGTGTCATGCAGGCCTTCGGCCAGGGATCACTGGCCTATCAGTCGGCCGAGGGGGGTACGGGGCTCGGGCTTCCGATCGTCAAAAGCCTTGTCGAGTTGCATGGCGGCCAATTCGAACTCAAGAGCGAGCTGCGCAAGGGCACCGATGCGATCGTGCTGATGCCAAGGGAGCGCGTGATGCTTCCAGCGCGGCCATCCGAGATCGCCAGCCGCGGCGGCGAGGCCAAGCCGGAGCGAGCGACATCACGGCTCGTGCGCAGTTTGCGACGGACCACTGGTGCGGACACGTCGCATCCGGTGGCATAGCACCTCGCCCTCAGCCGCTGTCTTTTTGCTTGATCGGCTCACGGCTTTGCCGAATGGATATCCGCAGCGTCCTGTCTTCACGGGTCGGGACTCCCTGCGATACTCTGTCAGGCGACCACCGCAAATGCCTATCGGCTCGTCGCCCTGCACAGGCATCTGCCGTCTCGATGACGCCACAGGTTTGTGCGAGGGCTGCGGCCGCTCGATGCCCGAGATCGTGCGCTGGCAGGGGCTCAGCTAACCTGATCGCACGTCGATCATGGCCGATCTGCCGGCTCGCACCGCGCGGGCGGCTCCACGAGGAAACTGATTTGGCCGGTTGGCTCGCTCTCATCCTTCTTGTCCTGGCCGCCATCGCCATTGTTCTGCGGTCCGATGCGGGCACGATCATGGGCTATTCGGCCACCGAGCTGGCCGCTGCGGCCTTCGTGCTGGCACTGTTCATAGTCGTCACCGTCCCGGTATTGCGCCGCTATCAGGGCCGGTTCGGGCTTGTCGCGCGCGATCTGCTTGTTTGGACAGGCATCGCGGCGGGCCTGGCTGCAATATACATCTATCGCGAGGACCTGCCGGGTATCGCCAGCGACATGATCTCTCAAGTCGCTCCCCAGGTGGCCACCTTGAACGTGCCCGCGCCCGTGGAGTCCGAACGACTGGTTCGGCTCCGTCGGCAGCCCGGCGGCCATTTCCTCGCCCGCGTGCTTCTCAACGGCGAGGCCGTGCAAATGGTCATCGACACGGGTGCCACGACTGTCGTGCTACGTCCGGTCGATGCAGAACAGATTGGCATTGATATAAGTGGCCTCAACTACTCGGTGCCTGTGCAAACCGCCAACGGTTCGGCCTTCGCGGCACCCATCAAATTGAAAAGCGTGGTGGTCGGACCAGTTGGTTTGGGCAATGTCGATGCCCTGGTCGCCAAGCCCGGTACACTCGATCAGAGTCTACTTGGTATGAGTTTTTTAAGCAGATTGAAGTCATATGAATTCTCGGGGGATTTTCTGACGCTGCGTGGTTGAAACGTGCGGCGGCGGGCTCGAGGCAAGCAGTTCCTACGCGCCATTTCGAACGGGCCTTGGCGATGCGCATCTCGACCAGCAGCTTGAATTTCGCCAGGGAGGCCATGGGCTGGCTGGTCATCGCTGGCGTGGTGTTCGGTGGCGTGTATTATTTCACCGACTTGCGGCTGATGACCCGATTGTACTTGCAAAGCGCTTCCGAAACGGCCGATAGCGGCGAAGGAAGGGTCGATCAGCTTGTCGCTGCTGGTGGCGATGGCATGGTTCGGCTGCGCGCCGCCGAGAACGGCCATTTCCTTTCCGAGGCCGAGATCAATGGCCGCCCCGTCAATGTCGTCGTCGACACCGGCGCAACCGGCGTTGCGCTTACCTATGAGGACGCGAGAGAAATCGGCCTGCGGCTCTCGGAGGAGGATTTCACGATGGAATCCCAGACCGCCAACGGCATTTCCAGAATCGCACCCATCATGCTCGACAAGGTGCAGATCGGCGACATCGAGGTGCGCGACGTCGAGGCCTTCGTGGCCCAGCCGGGCCGGCTGTTCCAAACGCTCCTTGGCATGTCATTCCTGAAACGGCTTAGCCACATCGACATCCGGGGCCAGGAGCTGATATTGGCGCAGTAGTCCTGCACTGCCTCGCCATGCTCCGGAGCTGCCCGTGTTCCCCAAGCCGCGCGCCGACTTGCGCCCCAATACGTTGGACTTCGAGCGGCTGCCGCAGGTCAAACCATCCGGCTTTCGCGAGTACGATGCCCGTTGGTTGTTTCCGGGCGACATCAACCTCATAGGGCTTCAGTCCGTCGGGCTGGGCATGGCGACGCTGGCCCGCCGCAAGAATGTGCCCGTTCGCTTCGTAACCGGCCACGACTACCGCTCCTACTCCGCGCAAGTGAAGCAGGCGTTGATGGTTGGCCTGTTGGCGGGCGGCGCGGAGGTTCATGATATCGGGCTCGCCCTTTCGCCAATGGCCTATTTCGCCCAGTTCGACCTCGACGTCGAGGGCGTGGCGATGGTGACAGCCAGCCACAACGACAATGGCTGGACTGGCATCAAGATGGGCCTGCGGCGACCATTGACGTTTGGCCCGGCGGAAATGTCAGAGCTGAGGGAAATCGTGCTCACGGGCGCCGGTCAGGAGCACCCTGGTGGCAGCTACCGGTATGTCGATGGCGTCGCTGACCGCTACTGCGATGACCTGACCGCGCGCAAAAAACTCAACCGCCGAATCAAGGTCGTGGCGGCCTGCGGCAATGGCACGGCGGGTGCCTTCGCGCCCAGGATCCTCGAGGCCGTGGGCTGCGAGGTTGTCCCGCTCGATTGCGAGCTGGATCATTCCTTCCCGCGCTACAATCCGAACCCGGAAGACATGAAGATGCTGCGCGCCATCGCCGAGGCAGTGCTGGCAACCAATGCCGATGTCGGCCTTGGTTTTGACGGCGACGGAGATCGCTGCGGCGTGGTGGACAACGAGGGGTACGAGATCTTTGCCGACAAGGTCGGCGTCCTGTTGGCGAGAGACCTTTCGGCGCTGCACAAGCAGGCCCGCTTCGTGGTGGATGTCAAATCCACTGGTTTGTTCGCCACCGACCCGGTGCTGATGGCCAATGGTGCGCGCACGACCTATTGGAAGACCGGTCACTCCTATATCAAGCAATACAACCACGAGAACGGAACGCTCGCCGGCTTTGAGAAATCCGGACACTTCTTCTTTTCGCCGCCGCTTGGGCGTGGGTATGACGATGGCTTCATTGCCGCGCTGTCAATCCTTGAAATGCTCGATCGCAATCCGGGCAAGTCGCTCGCCGACCTCAAGAATGCGCTGCCCAAAACCTGGCAATCGCCAAGCATGGCGCCCTATTGCGCCGACGAGGTCAAATATAAGGTCGTGGACGGCGTCGTCGCCCACTTCACGGCCAAGGCGGGGCGGGGCGAGACGGTTGCCGGGCAGATGGTCCGCGACCTGGTGACCGTGAACGGCATCCGGGTGACGCTGGCCGATGGAACCTGGGGCCTGGTGCGTGCCTCCTCCAACAAGCCCGAATTGGTGGTGGTGGTCGAAAGCCCAACGAGCGAGGCGAACATGCGCACGATATTCAGTGAAATCGAGAGCTACCTTGCCAAACTGCCCGAGGTGGGAGCGTGGAACCAGAAACTCTAGAGGTCCGAGGCGATTGCACGGTGCCCACGACGCCCGGTAGAGGGTCCGCGCCCGCTCAGTAGGCCGATGCCGTCTTGCTGACGCCGAAGGCCTGGTCCTTGCCATAGAGATCGCGGCGGAAATGCACAACGCCGTCCTCGGTCGCCCATGCGGTGATGTAAACCCAGTGCAGCGGCACCGAATGCTTCACCCTGACGATCTGGCTGACACCGGACTCCTTCATGCTGGCGACCCGGGACTGTGACCAGCCGTCCGTGTCCTTGAGCAGCCAACTGACCAGCCGGTCCATGTGGTCGACCCGGATGCAGCCCGAACTTGCCGCCCTGTAGCTTTTGTCGAACAGCTTGGAAGACGGCGTATCGTGCATGTAGACCGACTCGGGGCTTGCAAAATCCAGTTTTGCGAACCCCAGCGGGTTGTCCTTGCCCGGCTGCTGGGAGAAGCGAAAATTGGTAGCAGCTTGCGAGGCCCACTTGATGGTCGAGGTGTCCACTTTCTTGCCGTTGCCGTCATAGGCATCGATGCCAAACTTGGCCAGGACGTCCACGCCCTTGGCCTGCAAGGATTCACCCTTGGGGATCAGGTCTTCCTTGACCACGGTTGGTGGCAAGGTCCAGATCGGATTGAACTTAACCTCCTCGATATTGGACGACAGCAGAGGGCTCGGCCGCTCGGGCTTGCCGACCACGCCATTGAGCCGCAGCGCCACGACATTGTTTTCGACGGCCTCGATCTGCTCACCGGGAATGTTGACCAGCACATAGCGGCCCTTGGCGATGACCTGCTGCTTGAGCCGCGTCAGGTTGGCCTTCAGCTGAGCCAATCTGGCCTCGGCCGCCACGTTGAGCGCCATCACGGTTCGGGTGCCGTTCTTCAGCCGGTCGGCATCCATGAGATCGCCGGTCGGGTTGAGGCCATAGCGATCCTGGAACCGCTTGACCGCCGCCGCGACCTCCGCGTCGTAGTAGTCGGGCCCCGAGAACCCCGAGGGTTGGGCCGTGAGGTCGCCTTCCGCCGCCAGACGTTGACGCAATATGGTGACCGCCGGATTGTTGGTGCCAAGCTCCATTTGGAGAGGCGGCACGGTGGGCCAGCCGCCATGGGCGACAATATCCGTGTAGTGCTGGATGGCGGTCTTCAAGGGTTCGATGTTGCCGGGCGACAGCAGCGGATGACCAAGTTCGCCAGAGGCAAACGGAGCCTCGTCGCCGCCGAACAGGCCGGCATCGGGGGCCACTGCCGCCGGCGGATTGGCCAAGCCGGGGACATTATTGGCGTTCTTGACGCCCTTGCCGTGCTTGCCTTTGCCTTGCGAAGCGGGATCGGGAGCGATCTGTGTCGTATCGGCGGTAGTTGTCGGATCAGGTGGAATCACCGCTTCGGGGATAGGTGGCTGGGCGCTGGCGCTGCCGAACAGCACGTCGAAAAAACTCGGTGGCTCCACGGGCGCCGCAGGCGGGCTGATGGTTGCAACGACAGTCTTCGGTTTGCGTTTGGCATGGGCCAGCTTCTTTTTCTGGGCGGCCTGCCGTCCGGAAAGTATGTCCGCCGAGGACGGCTTTCCGGTTGCATCGTCGCCGTTGGTCGCGGCGACAGGGGACTGGGCAACCGGCGGGGTCTCCGAAGGCGCCGCGACACTTGGTGTGGATGGCGCCGCGGGCATGGCCGCCGAGGTTCCGGGGGCCGTAGCCGACGACCCGCCAGCTGCGACGTCTGGTTGCCTGCCGCCCGACGTTCCCTCGAACGCCCGCGCCGTGCCTGACAGAAATGCCACGGCCAAGACCGCCACGGTCAAGCGCATGACCGCCTGCCAACCGCCGCCGGACACGGTTCCATCTTGGCTGTGCATGGCCCTGCTCATCCTTCAGCGCGCCCCCGAATACCCGCCACACGCCAACCCATAAACGAATCGGCGAAGTCTAACCCACCGCTTAGGCGATGGACTAGTGCAAAGCCAATGGCTACCTGACTTGCATCTGCAGCTGGTGCCAGATTGAGCACGGGTTGGGGCCCGGAGCAAGGTCATGTCCAAGCGCTTTGCAGCTGGCAATTTGCCACCAGGCAATCAGCCCACGCGGGCACCCAAACACAAACGGGCCCGAAAATCCGGGCCTGTTCTCTAGGTGTCGCGGGCAAGCGCGGGTCGGAACCGATCTTACAGCCGGTAGCGGATCTGGTCCGACCAGAACCGCTCAAGCCGCATCAGCGAGAGATTGAGCATCCGGATGTCGCGTTCGCCGACTTCGCCAACGGTTTCGAGTGATTTGAGCTGACGGTGATAGAGCGCGCTCACCACTTCGCAAGCTTCCTGTCCGCGCTCGGTGAGGCTGACGCGCACGGATCGACGGTCGGTTTCGGACCGCTTGTGGTGGATGTAACCCATATCCACCAGTTTCTTCAGATTGTAGGACACATTGGAGCCGAGATAGTAGCCGCGCGTGCGAAGCTCTCCAGCGGTCAATTCCGATGTGCCGATATTGTAGAGCAGCAACGCCTGCACGCTATTCAATTCCGACTGGCCGATGCGGTCGAACTCATCCTTGATCACGTCGAGCAGAAGACGATGCAGACGCTCAACAAGTCGCAGTGCCTGCAAGTATTCAATGCGAAGACCGTCCCCGTCATGGCTGTCCTGGCGCGGCGGTTCTTTCAACAACGCAGTCATTTCACTGCCTCGACCTGTTTGACGCAAACCGTGTTCTCTTTGTTGAAGAGGACACTAGGCGATCTCGGCTAAGACAGGCTTAAGCGACAAGGTGAAGAATCGTTGAAGATTTGTGCTGGCGTCAGAAATGCTGTCGCCTCAACTGATTGAGGGCGGCAGAACAATCGGCAGCTCCAGATCGCCACCCTCGGGGACAGAAAATAGCGTGTCGAGGTTGTTGAGCGAGGACCGCTCGGCAACCCAGTTCATTGCCACACGAAAGTCCATGATCAGGCCTTTGCGCAAGTCTGGCTGGCGATAGGTCGTCAGCAACCTATGGGCCGCGGCGAGCGCTAGCGGATCCGCCCTCCGGATGGCGGCCGCGGCATGGCCGGCCCAATCAGCGGACGAACCCGCGATCGATTCAAGACGGGACAGGATCGCCCCGATGTCGCCGCCGGAAAAGCAGTGCTCGATATCGGCCAACACTGGATCGAGATTGGATGGCTTCGAACCCTGGTCCAGGCCGTCCAATAGAGGATCAACCGGCTCGGCGCTGGAAAGCCCGACCTTGCAAGCAGGGAAATGGCTGGCCGGTATGCGATGTGTAACCCAACCCAGTCTGTAGGCCAACGCGGAGTCGAGGCTCGCACCGGTAAGCGCGAGATAGAGCCCGAGGTGACCGGGAAGGGCCGGCAGCCGGAAGCTTGCGCCCCAGCCCGGCACCCAACCATTTGCGACATCACCAACGATGAACGTGGCAGCGGGATCGGCGACTTTATGAGTGCCGCACAACGCTATCGCTGTACCCGCCCACGCCGCCGGGCCTTCGATCAACGAGACAAATGGCTTGCTGAAGCGATCAACCCGCCAGAGCCCCTGATAGGCGCTCGCAAGTGCGGCGTGAAACAGATCGGGCCCGGTTCCTGCGGCCGCTCTCAGATCAACCCAATCGTCGCCTTCAGAGAACGGCGCGCCCGCCGCTGCCTCCAGAATCGCACAATATATCTGTGGATCGGTGCCAAACGCTCGAAGTCCCGCATCGAGGCTTGCACGCATAGCCAAGGTGAGCCGGTTCCCAACCTCCGGCATCGCGAATTTCAGGCTGCCTGCACGGTCACTCTTGGAAATCGCCAGCCCCTGAATTTGCGATGGCTCTTTGTTTTCGCTTGCTGTCGTCACCGCAAAACTCGCAATTCTGCCATCTGTGGTTGCTGAAAGACCCTGCCGCCGAAGCCCCATCTATTCGGCCAAGCGCGAAAGAGGCAACCTTCTCTGGCGAGTGAATGGATATTGGCAAGTTGAGATTGACGACCTTGACAGGGTTTTTGGTTCCCGCGCTGCTGGCCCTTGTCCTTGTCCGATCCGCTGCACAGGTCGGTCAGCTGCCCGCGAGCGGTGCCGTTGCCAAGGACGAATGGAGTGCCGCCGAGATCGCCGTCGACAAGACAGAATGCGCCGGCCTGGACAAGACCCTTGCTCTCGAGTTCAGCTATCTGCCGCCAATCAAGCAGGGCGCCTGCGGCACACCGCAGCCGATCGAGCTGCGTGGCTTTGGCGCCAACCCGCATGTAAGCATCGAACCGCCGGCGGTTCTCAATTGTCAGATGGCGGCAACACTTGCGCACTGGTTCGCGACCATTGTGCAGCCCGCGGCGTTGAGATTTCTGAGGAGCCCAGTGGTTTCGATCCGCAACGCCGCCGCTTACGATTGCCGCCACCGCTATGGCGACCCGACCGCCCGGCTGAGCGAACACGCCAAGGCCAACGCCATCGACATTCTGTCGTTCAACGCTGTGACAGGCCAAGGCGTCTCGGTGGCGGAACATTGGGGACCAACCCTGCGCGGACTTCTTCAGTCGCAAAAGGTCGAATCCGTTCGGAAGGCGAAAGGCCAAGGCGAATTCAACACGATCCTCATCGTCCCCACGGGTAAGACCCAACCAGACGCAGGGGCGCTGGCAGCCAGCACACATCTCGGTTCAGATGCCATCCGCCAGGCACGATTGGACGAGGCCCTGCGCCGTGGCATCGCCGTACCTAAGCCGGCGACCCCAGAGGCGAATTTCATCCACGCCGTTCACGACGGCGCCTGCAAGTTCTTCGGCACCGTGTTGGGGCCGGAGGCCAATGATGCACACAAGGACCACCTGCATCTCGACTTGGCGGCGCGACCTGGCTCGTCCTATTGCGAGTAGCGGCAGATAAGAGGGGGCCTTGCACAAGAGTGACCAACATTGTGGCCGGATACCCAAGGTTCCCGGCACCGTCCAGAGAATATGTTAGTCACGGGTTTGCGAAGCCTTAGGCAAAGCAGCGGGGCACTAGCCCCTGCTCGCGGGCACCGCGCTCCAGCTCCTCGCGGAAATCGGGATGTGCGATCGAGATGAGCGCCTTGGCCCGCTCGGCGATGGATTTGCCCTTGAGGTTCACCATGCCATACTCGGTCACCACATACATGACGTCCGAGCGTGGTGTCGTCACCACATTGCCTGGTGTTTGCTCAAGCACGATCCGGCTCTTGCGCGCGCCCTTCTTGTCGTAGGTCGAGGCAAGACAAATGAACGACTTACCTCCCTTGGATGCGTAAGCGCCCCGAACGAACTGCAACTGTCCGCCGGTGCCGGTCAGATGCCGGTGGCCATCGGATTCCGAGGCGGCCTGCCCCTGAAGGTCGATCTGGGTGGTGTTGTTGATCGAGACCACGTTGTCGTTCTGCATGATGATATGGGGCATGTTGGTGTAGTCGACGGGGCAACACAGGAAGTCGGCGTTGCGATTGATCGTGGCATAAAGATCCCGGCTTCCAAGCGCGAAAGTGAGCGTAATCTTGCCCTTGTCCAGCTGCTTGGCCTCGCCGGTGATGCGACCAGCCTTGTAGAGATCAACTATTCCATCGGTCAGCATCTCGGTGTGGACGCCCAGGTTCCGTGCGCCACTCTCCAGAATGGACGCGCACACCGCATTTGGCATTCCACCGATGCCGATCTGCAAGCAGGTCCGGTCAGTGACCTCGGCCGCGATTTGCCGCGCCACTGCCCGGTCGATGTCGGACGGCGGCGTTACCGGCAATTCAGCCGGCGCTCGCTCGTCACCCTGGATGACGAAATCGACCTCGCTCCGATGAATGCCATTTTGCGATCCGTGGATGTGAGGCAGAGAGTTGGAAACCTCGACAATGACGATGCTGGCGCGCTTGGCGGCCGCGGTGTTCCACAAGTTGGTGGGGCCAAAGTTGAAAACACCATTCTCGTCCATCGGGCAGGTCTTCAGCACCGTGACCTGGATGGGCGCGAGGAAGCGTGCGTAGTAGTCCGGCACCTCGCCGAGATTGAGCGGAATGTAGTGGCTGATGCCAGCATCATGTTTCTTGCGGTCGTAGCCCGAGAAATGCCAGCTGAACCATTGGAAGTGATTGCCCTCGGGATCGGCTTCAAGCACGGCGCGGGGTGTAACCGTCAGACAGGAGCGGATCTTGACGTCGCGCAGGTCCGCCTTGCGACCCGCCAAGGCCTTGTCGAAGACGTCGGGCTGGCAGACCGAGGCGCCATAGTCGACCCAGCTACCCGAGGCGACCAAACCGGCGGCCTCTTCGGCGGTGATGAGTTGCGCCTGCTTGGCGGGCATTGGTCTTGGCATGGACGGTCCTCCCGGAGCAGATGCAGCGCCAAGCGCGGTCATCTCGATCCCGGGAATAAGCCAAGCGATGTAAGAGGCGGAAGTCAATCCCCGGCCATTGAACCTTGTGCCAAAGCAAGCCGCTACGAGCCGAACGCGCGACGGCCGAACAAATCGCGCAGCGCTCCCCGTTGAAACTTGTATGGCTGCTCCAGACCTCACATGGCCCGGAGCAGCAAACGGAAGTGGGAAACGCCCCTACTTCATCATCATGTGTTCGGACATCATCTTGCCGTCTGGCATCTTCATGTCGTCCATCATCATCATCTTACCGCCTTCCATCATCATGATCATCGGGCCTTTCATTTCATGACCGCTCTTCATCATGGCATCACCCATCATCTTCATGGCGTCGCCGGCTGGCGTCATCATCATCATCTTGCCGTCCGCGCCCATGATCATCATGCCGCCGTCCTTCATGGCCATTTCGTCCATGGCCATTGCGGGAAGGGCCAATGCCGCCGTCAACAAGGCAGCCGTCATCAATGCCTTAAACATAAGACAGTCTCCATTTTTTGAATTGTCCACTATTGGACGGCGGTGAGGCGCGATGGCGACTGATCGAGGCCGGCGCCTATTTCTTCTTGTCCATGTCGGACTGGTCCTTATTCAGAACAGGCTCCATGCATTTGTCCTGCATGGCAGCCCGAGGGCCAACGTCGCCCTTCATGTCGGTGTCCTTGGCCATGCCGGTGGGCATCGGCTCCTCGGCCTTGAGCCCCGGCATCGGCATGGGCGCTGGCATCGGCGCCACGCCCGTCAGGGCACCCATGATCGACGCCTTGCAGTCCGTCATGTCGGCTTGTGCCCTGGCTTGACTGGCCCAAGCAACCACGACGGCGCAGGCCAAGACCAGTCGAATTCTGCCACTGCCCATGTCACATTCCACTGAACCAGTTGTAGCCTTGGTCTTCCCAGTAACCGCCAGGATACACATTGGTCACATAGAGCGACATGATGTGCTTGGGGTTCTTGAAGCCAAGCTTGGTCGGGATGCGCAACTTCATCGGGAAACCGTACTCGACCGGCAGCACCTTGTCGGCATAGGTCAGGGCAAGGATGGTCTGGGGGTGCAGCGCCGAGGCCATGTCGATGCTTGAGTAATAATTGTCAGCGCATTTGAAGCCGACATACTTGGCGGTGAGATCGGCTCCAACCTTTTCGAGGAAGGTGCGCAGGGGCACGCCGCCCCATTTGCCGATCGCACTCCAGCCCTCGACGCAGACGTGCCGGGTGATCTGCGATTGCTGCGGCAGTGCGCGCAGCTGTTCGAGCGTCCAGGACTTGCGGTCGGCTATCATGCCGCCCAGTTCAAGCTTGTAGGAGCTTGCGCCAACCACCGGCGACTCGCCTTTGGAATAGTAGGCGTTGAATGGGAACGGCGTGGTGATGTCGCTTTCGGCGAACGTTGGAGCAGGGCGATTCGGGTTGAACAATGCCCCTTGGATCCAATCGTTGAAGTGAGACATCTGGGCCAGGAGTGATTCTATGCCCGACGGCGTCGACGCGCTGCAACCGCTGAGGAGGGTCAAGGCGCCGAGGCTTAGGCCCTGACGAAGGAACAATCGGCGCTGGAGGCTTTTCAGCTCTGGCGCTGCGTCCTTCGCCAACTTTCGGAGTTCCTGGCGTGAGGGTGGGTCGAGCGGCATGTCAGCTGCTCCTGTCGGAGTTGGAGGACGCATGGCCTCTTGCAAAACCGGTGAACATCGGCAGCAACGTGCTCGGCACAATCAACACCAGGGCCAGATGCACGACCAGGAAGGCGACGATCGCCGTCATGCCGAGAAAATGCACAATTCTGGCGCCATCGTAGCCGCCCATGAGCCAGGCCAGTTCATGGAACTGTACCGGCTTCCAAACCGCGAACCCGGCAAGTATCGTCAACAGAATTGCGCAAAGCACACCGATATAGGAGAAGCGCTGCACGGAGTTGTAGATGCCAACCTCGTGCGGCAAATCGAACCGCAGCGCCCGGCTAAGATCGCCAAGGACCTGTCGTGGAGTAACCGGCAGGAAGGCCCGGTTGAAATGACCCGACCAGAACCCGTAGATCAGATAGGCGAGGCCATTGACCATCAGCAGCCACATGGCCGCAAAATGCCACTGCAAGGCCCCACCGAGCCAACCACCGAGCGTTATGGATGGCGGAAAATAGATAGAGCGGAACACCGGCGAGGCATCGTAGATGCGCCAACCGCTCACGATCATGAGGATGATCGCCAGCGCATTGATCCAATGCCACACGCGGACTACAAGGGGGTGAACGGATATTGTCGCCGCCGCATTGCCTGACACAGCTGCGTGCATAGTCATGGATCCCGCCTGTCCGCTGTACCTGTAACCATGGGTGCGAGACTAGGCGGTTGCTATTGGCTAGTCAAAACAACCAACATCACGGGCCATCAAATAGCGCGCGGGCGGCCGTGTGCGGGCGGTCAGGCGGCTCCGGAGCTGTGCATTCGGTCATGAAGGGTGCGCAATAGCGCGCCCAGTCCGCAGAGCGTTGCCACGACCAGAAGAGCCGGCCCGGCCCACGGAATAATACCGAGCACCGTCAAACAGATCAAACCGACGAGCAGATGCAGCGCTCGCAGGCCCGAGGAGCGCGGTTCACCCAACCGGTTGAAGAACCATTCGCCGAGCCCCAAACCGGCGCAGGAATAGCCGAGCAGGAGAAGCAGCGGCAAGGCCAGCACGGCGAGGGCACCAACAGGTGCCCCGATGATGGTCAGCGACAAGATCGCCGCGGCCAGGGGCAGGCAGACGACGGCCCCCAGACCCCAGAGACCACTGGCGACCGGACTGTCGATCAATTCGTCGATCGCGCCTTCCGCGCCTCCCCGGCCGAGCCAAAGGAACATGAGCCCCGCCATCATCGCGCTGCCGAGCAGGAAGATGCCGGGCAGAATACGCCCCATCGGACCGGCCGCCGCGAATGCCCGGGCCGCGCTCACCTCGGAGAGCGAATGCTTGCTGACCTTGCCAATCACCCGGGCTCCAGGCTCGATGATGGGTTCGCCGATCGAGAAAATCTCGGTATCGGCCTCGATCACCGCGCTGTTGGCGATGTGGACATGGGTCGCCTCGATGCGCAAAGGCCCCTTGGTGCTGCCGGCGAATTCGACTTCGCTGGCTTCAATTGCAAGCGCGCCCGAGGCGTCTCCGGCAAATGTGACCTTGGCGCCGGAGAGACTGGCCGCCCCTCCAAGTTTTGCGCCCTTGGCGATTTCGATCCGTGCCCCGACAGCCGTGAGATTGCCATCGATGGACGAGGTCACGGACAGCCGGCTTGCAACCAACTCGGCATCGCCCTTGGTTGCTCCCGAGACCCTCACATCGGCGCCGAACGCATAGAGATTGTCCGCGACCTCGGCATCCATCTGCACGTCCGCGCCAAACAGCACGACCCGGCCGCTCGAATGGCCCTTGACACTGACCTCGGCACCGCCGGCGATCAGGCCCGTCATGCCATTATCGTCAATTTCGACATGGGCGCCGATGCGCCTGAGGCCACCCTCGGCGGCCCAGGCAATCTCGGCCGACGGCACGGAAAGCAAAACGAGGCCCGTCAGCAGCCCTCGCAACCCGACAAATGCGAAACGCAACATCATCCAACACATTCCATCATGCGCAGCCCGCGAGCGCCCCCGCCAGGCCGCCGCATGTCAACGTACCTACATATGCAGCACGCGCCCATAGGCGTCGAGCACTGATTCGTGCATCATTTCAGACAGTGTCGGATGGGGAAACACAGTCGCCATCAGTTCGGCCTCTGTGCTTTCCAAGGTGCGGGCGACCGCGTAACCCTGGATCAGCTCGGTGACCTCGGCCCCGATCATGTGCGCACCCAAGAGTTCGCCGTTGCGGGCATCAAAAACGGTCTTGACCAGTCCCTCCGGTTCGCCAAGCGCGATCGCCTTGCCGTTGCCTTGGAACGGGAAGCGCCCGACCTTGACCTCATGCCCCTTTGCCTTGGCCGCCGCCTCGGTCAATCCAACCGAGGCGACCTGGGGCTGGCAATAGGTGCAGCCGGGAATATTGCCCAAGTCGAGCGGATGGACCCCCGCGAAGCCGGCGATTTTCTCGACGCACGCGACCCCCTCGTGGCTCGCCTTGTGTGCGAGCCACGGTGGTCCAGCGACATCACCGATGGCATAGAGTCCGGCCACCGACGTGCGGCTCCACTCGTCGATAACGATGTGGCCGCGGTCGATTTTGACGCCGGCCGCCTCGAGTCCGAGGTTTTCCACATTGCCGGCGATGCCGATGGCCAGGATGACACGCTCGACCGTCACGTCCTCGGTCTTGCCGTCCTTGGCCTTGAGAGTAGCGGTCACCGACCCGGACCCCTTCTTGAGGGAGGTGACCGAGGTACCGGTCTTGATCTTCATTCCCTGCTTCTCGAACGCCTTGCGCGCAAAGGCGGAGATCTCCTCGTCCTCAACCGGCAGCACCCGGTCCATGATCTCGACCACGGTGACCTCGGCGCCCATCGTGCGGTAGAAGCTCGCAAATTCGATGCCGATGGCACCGGAGCCAACGACCAGCAGCGATTTCGGCATGAGCTTGGGGATCATCGCCTCTTTGTATGTCCAGACCAGTTCGCCATCAGGCTCGAGCCCGGGCAGCGAGCGAGCCCGGGCACCGGTGGCGATGATGATATGCTTGGCCGCGATGTCGGGCTGACTCCCGCCGTCCTTGCCGGTAACGGCAAGCAGCCCAGCGGACTTGATCTTGGCCGAGCCATCAACAACGGTGATTTTGTTCTTTTTCAAAAGGTAACCAACTCCGGTGGTCAACCGCGCCGAAACCTTGCGGGACCGTTCAACCACCTTGGCAAGATCAAAGCTCACGCCTTCGGCTTTCAGGCCGAAATCGGCGGCGTGCTTGAATAGGTTGTAGACCTCGGAGCTGCGCAAGAGCGCCTTGGTCGGAATGCAACCCCAGTTGAGACAGATGCCGCCGAGGTGCTCGCGTTCAATAACGACGGTTTTCAACCCAAGTTGTGCCGCGCGGATGGCTGCAACATAGCCGCCCGGACCTGCCCCAACCACAGCCACGTCGTATTGCATTCCCGCCACGGCTCTCTCCTGCTTGCAATTGTCGCTAAGCTTTTGTCTCGCGGTTTGCGCATTCGCTTGGCCGCATCCAAACCAAGTTCCCAGCGCCTCGCGCAAGCCGAGAGCTGTCAAGGTGGGGATGAACGCCCAGCTCGACTGTCATGATACACAATGACAAAGCCCGGCATAGGGCCGGGCTTTGTCATTGTTGGAAGCATGTCGCGAAATTGCCGCGTCAAGCCGGCGGCAACTGGCAATCATTACCCAAATATTCTTCCAAGAGGGCATTGTAACGGTCGATCTTGGCTTTGGACTGCGCCGACACATGCGCGCCTGCCTGCTCGGATTGAATCAAACCAGGAACTCCCTGGCCGTCCATCTGGTGCAGCTCCGCCTTTACCGAATGGCAATCGCTGCCACCCGCAAAGCCAACCGGCACCCGGCCGCTATTGGAACTTGCGCACCCCGTCAGCACCAAACCCACCGAAAGCACGCCCAAAAGGCTAAGCCCCTGCTTCGACAGCCCGAGCACGGTCCCCTCCGTCAATGACTCCGCAATGTTCCCGGAACCAAGCACGTGGCGAAGTCCATTTCAACCTGGCGGCCCAGGCAGACACCGAACGGCTGTCAAACTGTGGCATTTTTGCTGGCGATTGCTAGACCAGCATCCGCACGGGGTCCTCGATGTAGGACTTGAATGCGGCCAACAGATTGGCGCCCAGGGCGCCGTCAACCACCCGGTGATCGCATGACAGCGTGCAGCTCATCATGGTTGCGACTTCAAGTTTGCCGTGGACGGCAACCGCGCGCTCCTCGCCAGCGCCGACGGCAAGGATCGTGGCATGGGGCGGATTGATCACGGCGTCGAAATTCTTGATGCCGAACATGCCGAGATTGGAGATCGAGGTCGTGCCGCCCTGATACTCGTGCGGTTTGAGCTTCTTGGCCCGCGCCCGTGCGGCCAAATCCTTCATCTCATTGGAGATTTCTGAAAGCGTCTTCAGGTCCGCGTGCCGGATGACAGGTGTGAACAGACCGCCTTCCACGGAGACGGCCACGCCGACATCTATGCGTTTGTGGCGCAACATCCCTTGCGAGGTCCAGGTGGCGTTGGCTGCGGGCACATCCCTCAATCCCAACGACAGGGCCTTGATGATGAAATCGTTCACCGACAGCTTGTAGGCACCTGGACCGTCTTTTGGGGACCGGGCGTTGAGCCGCTCGCGGGCGGCCAGGAGCTGATCGAGTCGGCAATCGACGCTGAGATAGAAGTGGGGGATCGTGACCTTGCTCTCGACCAGCCGCCTGGCGATGGTCTTGCGCATGTTGTCGTGGGGCACGACGTCGTAGGTGCCCTGCTCGTAGAGTGCGAGCACCTTGTCGTCCGCCATCGGTTGGGGGAAGGTGCCCGGCACGGCAACCGCGGCCAAGGCGGCTGGAGCAACGCTGGGCCTGGCGCCCTCGGCCACCGGCATCGCCGTGCCTTGCGTTTTGGGGCGTCCCTTGTCGATATCCGCGCGAACAATCCGCCCGTTCGGGCCGCTGCCCTTGAGACTGGCAACATCCAGACCGCGCTCCTTGGCGAGGCGGCGGGCCAGCGGCGAGGCGAAGATGCGCGCTCCGGTGTCGGCATGGCCGTTGGTGGATTTTGCCGGTGCCGGGACAGCGGCGGTCACGGGGGCGGGGACTGCGGCAGCCTCCGGCCGAGCGGCCGGCTTTGCCGCCGGTGCCGGCCCGGTCGTGATGCCGCCTGAACTCTCGCCATCCCCAAGCAGAATCGCGATCTGACTGTTGACCTTCACGCCCTCGGTGCCCGCAGGAACCAGAATCTTGCCGACGGTGCCCTCGTCGACGGCCTCGACTTCCATTGTGGCCTTGTCGGTTTCTATCTCGGCGATGATATCGCCCGAGCGAACCTTCTGGCCCTCGGTGACCAGCCATTTGGCAAGTTTTCCCTCTTCCATGGTGGGGGAGAGAGCGGGCATCAGGATGGGCGTGGGCATGGGGGGCTCGGCGGCGGGTGAGGAAGTGGCGAAAAGGACTAAGGACTTAAGTCCCCTCGAAAGTATCGAAGGGCCAAAGTTGTGCGAGATCGAAAGTAATCGCGTCGAACGGCGGGGCGGCGACCTTAGTGTCGTCGTTGTAAGTGTCAATCTGCAACCATTTGCCATCACGCAACTCAAAGACTTCGAGCTGACGAACGCGCGGATCAAGCGGCCAATAGTGGGACACACCAGCTCTGGCATATATTTTTCGCTTGATCGTCCGGTCACGCCGCTCCGTTGCCGGTGACAACAATTCGCACACCCAATCAGGTGGTGTTTCGATCCAGGCGGTCTTGGGCAAATTCGGCAAACGTTCCCGCCGCCATCCGGCAAGATCCGGGACGATGACATCACTGCCTAGATGAAGTTCCGGTTCGGGCGCAAAAATCCAGTCGCCCGGGCCGCCGCGGGATTTCTGAAAAGGGCCGATAAGTTCATCAGTCAGCGAACCCAAGGCAATTGCGTGCTTTGGTGCCGGTCGCGGATGGGTAAACAATTCGCCACCCAATATCTCGGCCACCAAGTGCTCCGGAGCCGATTCCAAGTCGGCGTAGGTCGCTTCCTTTTTCAGCGCGGGCTCGCCCATCGCGCGCGTTTCCTGTTGCATCACGTCTCGCGCCTAAGCATTGCACACCTTGCGGACGGCCGCGACAACCTTGGCGATGCTGGGCAATGCGAGCTTTTCCAAGTTCGCGGCATAGGGCATCGGCACGTCCTCGCCGCTGACTTTCGTTGGCGGGGCGTCGAGCCAGTCGAACGCCTCGGCCGCCACCCGCGAGCAGATTTCCGAACCGATCGAGCAGACCGGGAAACTCTCTTCCACCGTCACGATGCGATTGGTGCGCTTGACGCTTGCGATCACCGTTTCCATGTCGAGCGGGCGCAGGGTGCGCAGGTCGATGACCTCGACTTCGATGCCTGACTTGGCAAGTTCGTCGGCGGCTGCCATGGCGAGATTCATGCCGCGCGCGAACGACACAACCGTCGCGTCCCGCCCCGGGCGGACAATCTTGGCCTTGCCAATTGGAACAACCCAGTCTGCGACCTCGGGCACCGGAAAACTCTGGCCGTAGAGGATCTCATGTTCGAGGAAAACGACCGGGCTCGGGTCGCGGATGGCGGCCTTGAGCAAGCCCTTGGCATCGGCGGCGGACCACGGCGCGATGACCTTCAGTCCAGGGACATGAGCGTACCAGGACGAATAATCCTGGCTGTGCTGGGCCGCCACCCGCGCCGCGGCGCCATTGGGACCACGGAACACAATCGGGCAACGCATCTGGCCGCCCGACATATAAAGTGTCTTGGCCGCCGAATTGATGATGTGGTCGATGGCCTGCATGGCGAAGTTCCAGGTCATGAATTCGACAATGGGCTTCAGTCCCGCCATCGCCGCGCCGACGCCGATGCCAGCAAAGCCGTATTCGGTGATCGGTGTGTCGATCACCCTCCGGGCACCGAATTCATCCAGCAGCCCCTGCGAAATCTTGTAGGCGCCTTGGTATTGCGCGACTTCCTCGCCCATCAGAAAGACGTCCGGGTCGCGGCGCATTTCCTCGGCCATGGCGTCGCGGAGCGCTTCGCGGACCGTGGTGCTGACTAGCTTGGCGCCCGTGGTCAGATCGGGCTCGGGGGCAGCAGCGCTGGCAACGGCGGGCATCGTTCGTGCCGCGGGTGCTGGAGCCTGGATTGGCGCGGACGCGATCGGTGCCGAGGTCTTGGCACCCGTCGTCTCGCCATCGCCCATGATCGTCGCAATTGGCGTGTTGACCTTGACACCTTCGGTCCCGGCCGGAACGAGAATTCGCCCGATCACCCCCTCATCGACCGCCTCGACTTCCATCGTTGCCTTGTCCGTCTCGATCTCGGCGATGACGTCGCCCGAGCGCACCTTGTCGCCCTCGGCCTTCAACCATTTGGCAAGCTTGCCCTCTTCCATCGTCGGCGAGAGAGCGGGCATCAGGATGTCGGTGGGCATGGGGAGAGGCTTTCAGGTAGGTCAGATGGCGGATTGGTCGTTGGCTGCGGCGGGCTCGTCGGGCGGCCAGAGGAGTTCAAGAGAGAACGTCATTTGATCGAACGGCGCGGCGCAAACCTTATCACTGTCAAAGAACGTGCCCTTCAGCACCCACTCGTTGCCTTGCAAAACAAAACACTCGAGCGATTTCACGCGCGGGTCGAGAAACCAGAGATGGCCGACGCCGAATTGCGCATAGATCGCCCGCTTCTGGCCCCTGTCATATTTCTCGGTGGAAGGCGAAAGTGTTTCGCAGATCCAATCTGGTGCGATTGTCGTGAAGGCAGCATGGCGTTGAGGCTGTAGCCGTTCGCGCCGCCAGCCGGCAATATCAGGCACGACGACGTGGCTGCCCAAATGCAGTTCGGGTTCAATTGGAAACGTCCATCCGCCTGGTCCGCCATTGCCGAACTGATATGAGCCGGTCGCTAAGGCGCCAAGGGCGTTGGTCGCCTCAGCATGATCCAGTATCGGACGCGGATGCGTCACCAACGTGCCAAACAATATCTCCGCGACAAGGTTCGGCGGCACGGCTTCCAGATCCGCGTAAGTCGCCGGTTTATGCTTGGTTACGCTCACACTGCCACCGTGATATCCGTGTACAGTTCGGCCGGATCGGGCTCGGGATTGGTCTGCGCGAACTCAGCCGCATCGTTGATCACCAGTCTGATGTCGCCGTCGATCTTCTTCAGCTCGTCCTCGCTCGCCCAGCCAGCGGCCAGGAGTCGGCCGCGCACCTGCTCGATGGGATCGTGCTCGTTGCGCATCTTGTCGACCTCTTCGCGCGTTCGATACTTGGCGGGGTCCGACATTGAATGGCCGCGATACCGATAGGTCAGCATCTCAAGGATATACGGACCTTCGCCGGCTCTGGCCCGCGCCACCGCCCTGTCCGCCGCCGCCTTTACCGCGCGCACGTCCATGCCGTCGACCTCCTCGCCCGGAATGTCGAAGGAGCGACCGCGTTGGTGCAAGTGCGTGTTTGCCGAGGAGCGATCGACGCTGGTGCCCATGCCGTATTTGTTGTTTTCGATGACATAGATCACGGGCAGCGACCAGAGCTTGGCCATGTTGAAACTTTCGAAGATCTGGCCCTGATTGGAGGCACCATCGCCGAAATAGGCCAGGCTCACATTGTCATTGCCGCGATATTTGTTGGCGAAGGCAAGGCCCGTGCCCAGCGGCACCTGGCCGCCGACAATGCCGTGGCCGCCGAAAAAGCCCTTCTCGACCGAAAACATATGCATCGAGCCGCCCTTGCCGCGGCTGTAACCGTCGCGCCGGCCCGTCAGCTCGGCCATCACGCCCTTGGCTTCCATGCCGCAGGCCAGCATGTGGCCGTGATCGCGATACCCTGTAATCACCTGGTCGCCGGGCTTCAGCGCCATCTGCATCCCGATGACCACCGCTTCCTGGCCAATATACAAGTGACAGAAGCCACCGATGAAGCCCATGCCGTAGAGTTGTCCGGCCTTCTCCTCGAAGCGTCGGATCAATAGCATCTGCCGATAGGCAGAAAGCTCGCGCGCCTTGTCGAATTCGGGCACGCCGGCATGGCCGTTGCTTTTCGCGGCGGCGGCGCTGGTTGAATCGGCGCCGAAATTCAGTGTGATGGGTGTTGAGGGCAGCACCGGACTCTCCCGAAGCAGTGTTCTTGCTTCAATTTCTACACGACCCTGTATGCCGGTGCTAGCTCTCTGCAATCGCAGCATTTTTGCGCTGATGTCGATTGTGCAGCGCAGCATTGGCGGCTCGATCCGGCCGCGCCGTTTCCCTAAGCTCAGCCGCCAGTCTGGGCTCGATGCCGAAGCATCTGATCAGCAAGCACAAGCGCCATCATGGCTTCGCCAACCGGCACGGCCCGAATCCCAACACACGGATCATGCCGGCCCTTGGTGGCGATTTCAGCATCGTTACCGTCACGATCGATGGTGCGGCGCGGGATAAGAATGGACGAGGTCGGCTTGACGGCAAACCTGACGACGACGGGCTGTCCGGTTGAAATCCCGCCGAGGATGCCGCCGGCGTGGTTGGACAAGAACACCGGCTTGCCGTCTGCACCCGCCCGCATCTCGTCGGCATTGGTTTCTCCGGATAGCTCTGCCGCGGCGAAGCCGTCGCCGATCTCCACGCCCTTGACAGCGTTGATGCTCATCATGGCACTGGCCAATTCCTGGTCGAGCTTGGCATAGATCGGCGCCCCCCAGCCCGCAGGCACGCCTTCGGCAACCACTTCGACGACGGCGCCTGCCGAGGAGCCATCCTTGCGGGCATTGTCCAGGAAATCTGCCCAGCGCGCGGCGGCCTCGGCGTCCGGGGAAAAGAAGGGGTTGCGGTCCACCTCGGCCCAATCCCATTTTTCGCGGTCAACTTTGTGCTTGCCGACCTGAACCAGTGCCCCTCGGATTGACACACCCGTCAGCAGCTTTCGGGCTATGGCTCCCGCCGCCACTCGCATCGCCGTCTCGCGTGCCGAGGCCCGTCCGCCCCCGCGATAGTCGCGGATCCCGTACTTTGCCGCGTAGGTATAGTCGGCATGGCCCGGTCTGAATTTCTGTGCAATGTCGCCGTAGTCCTTCGAGCGCTGGTCCACGTTGGTGATTTCGAGCGCGATGGGCGCACCTGTCGTGAGTTGAGGGCCGCCCTCGGTGAATACGCCCGACAAGATGCGTACTGCGTCGGGCTCCTGCCGCTGGGTCGTAAACCGCGACTGGCCCGGCCTCCGCTTGTCGAGGTAGGGCTGAATGTCGGCCTCGCTCAGAGCCAACCGCGGCGGGCAGCCATCGACCACGCAGCCGATGGCCGGCCCGTGGCTCTCTCCCCAGGTGGTGAAGCGGAACAGGTGCCCGAAGGTATTGTGTGACATTGGTTTGTCTTAGACGACCTGCCCCGCAGCCGGCAATTGAAACGATTCTGGCTCGGCGCGATGGCGGGCTTCATGCCCAGTAACGCACGATTGAAGTTTCGTGTCCTCATTGTTGAACGTGGGGGGCGAACAGTCGGCTACTGTGCACCCTGCCGGAAAGCGGCAATTTCAAGAACTGGGAGGCTTCTATGCGATATATGCTCAGTGCCATCACGGCGATTTTTGTGATCGGAACCCTTGCTTCGGCGGTCCCGAGCGCCAACGCAGCGATGATGATGCATCACAAACACCATTGTAAGCATCACTGCAAAATGATGCATCACATGATGATGAAGCACTAGGGTACGGCCTCGCGCCCGCGTACGCAGCGCGGGCGCGTCTACACAAGGCGCACGGCGCCGCCCTCGATCAGCATGACTTTGTCTTGCGGCACTTCAAGATGCAGAATGGCCTCGTTGGGCAGCCCCAGTACGTGGCCGCGCAGGCAACGCATGACCCCGCCGTGAGAGACGACAACTGTTGGCCGCGTCACCGATGCCAGCCATGACACGACTCGTGCCATGACCATCGCGTAACTCTCCCCACCCGGAACCACATGGTCGAAGCCGGCGGCGTGGCGCGCTTCGTATTGTTGGGCGTTGTCGCGCTTGATCTCCGACCAACTCCGACCTTCCCAGCTTCCAAAGCTGATTTCCAACAGCCGGTCGTCGGTGTCAAATCCGCGTTCGGGCAGGCCCACGGTTTCCCGGGCGATTTCCATGGTTTGACGCGTCCGCATCAGAGGGCTGGCAACGTAGGCAAGCGCGCGCGGGTCCGCGAGCAACTCAGCCAACACGCCGCCATTGCGCTTGGCCTGCCCGCGCCCCTTGAGGTTGAGTGGGATATCCAATCGGCCCTGCAATTTGCCAGCCGCGTTCCATTCGGTCTCGCCGTGACGCAGAAAGTAGATCGGAGGTCGCGCCATGAAGTCTTGCATCCGCTGTTTTGCGCTTGCGAAGCGCCTCTGATAGCAATCAAAATGTCTTTTGACACCCCCGGCCGCTCGAGCTTGACCTGGTCTCGACCTTATTAGAACAATTCCAAAATGAATTTGACCAGCGAGTTGATTGACGTGGCGCCGGGCGGCGATGTCCCTCCGCCGCGTTTGGCGAACCCTCGTTTTTGGCGCGGCTTCCTGGCCTTTTTCGGCCCCGGCTATCTCGTCGCCACCGGTTACATGGACCCCGGCAACTGGGCGACGGCGATCGCCGGCGGCTCGGCCTTTGGCTACAAGCTCCTGTTCGTTGTGATGTTTGCCAATCTGATGGCGATCGTCCTCCAGGCCTTGGCGGCCCGATTGGGCCTGGCGACCAACCTCGATCTTGCCCAGACCTGCCGGCTGGCCCTGCCGCGTCCGGTTTCGGTCGTTCTGTGGTTCACCGCCGAACTCGCCATCTGCGCCACCGATCTGGCGGAAGTGATCGGCACGGCGATTGGCCTCAACCTGTTGTTCGGGCTGCCCATCCTCGCCGGCTGCCTGATCACGGCCGCCGATGTCCTCCTGGTGCTGGCCATGCAGCGGCTCGGTTTCCGCTGGATCGAAGCCTTCGTGATGACGATGCTGCTCTTGATCGCGGGCTGTTTCGTTGCCCAGATGGTGTTGGCGCATCCCGATTGGCGCCAGGTCGGCGCCGGGCTGCTGCCAACGAGCGACATCCTGAGCCAACCCGGAATGCTCTACATCGCCATCGGCATGGTCGGGGCGACGGTGATGCCGCACAATCTTTACCTTCATTCCGGCATCGTGCAGACCACCCGGCAGATCGGGCCGGGCTGGGAAGCCCGGCGGACCGCGCTGCGGCTGGCCGTCCTTGACGCGGCGATAGCGCTGATGATGGCGGTACTGATCAACCTCGCGCTGATCGTCATGGCCGCGGCAGCGTTTCATGCCAGCGGCCATCTTGACGTAACCGATCTCAGCGACGCTTACAGGCTGATTTCCCCGTTGCTGGGCGCGCCTCTGGCGGCGACCTTGTTTGCGGTGGCTCTGCTGGCCTGCGGTCTCAATTCGACGATCACGGCCACCCTGGCCGGTCAGATGGTGATGGAAGGCTTCCTCCAAATTCGGCTGCCTGCGTGGGCTCGCCGGCTACTGACACGTCTGCTTGCCATCATTCCAGCGGTGGCGGCGGTGCTGATCTTGGGCGAAGCGGCCATTGGCAAACTGCTGATCCTCAGTCAGGTGGTGCTGAGCCTGCAATTGCCGTTCGCCATGATCCCGTTGATCGCCTTCACGGCCCAGGGCGGGCGAATGGGCGTCCTGGTGGCACCAAGATGGTTGACCGCGATCGCCTCGGTGATCGCCGTCCTGATCATCGGCCTCAATTTCTATTTGATCGCGCAGCTGCTTGCCGGCTGATCCTTGCTCGGCAGCCTCCGTCAATTCCGCCGGTCTGGCTGGAATTTGAATTGCCCAGCCGCCTGCCTCCGACTAAAGTTCTTGATATACAACCCGTTAAGTCGCGGATCGTCGGCCGCCCGGAACTCGCGAGGCGGACGGCGAGCTTCGGCCCGGCGGTCGACAATTGCTTTTTCTGCCGCCGGCTTGGCCATTTGGGGGCGAGATGACAGTAAGGCGTATCCGTCTGTCCTCGGGGGTCTTGGGGTTCGTTCTGGTCGCGATTGCGGGTGCCGGGCTTGCCGGATGCAACCGGGCTGTCGATGTGACGGCAAAGCCCCCGGAGGCCGCGGACCGGCTGACGGCCGAAAGCCAACCAGCCGCCATTTACGTTGCCGCGGCCTTGGACCTTCGCAATACCGAAGACGAAATCAGCAGGCAGCTGCCAATCGAGCTGGCTTCCATCAGTCAGCGTGTCCCGCGGGCCTCCTGCGTCGCGGCGAACGGCAAACCGGTCTGCTCTGACGTTCGATTGACAGGTCACATCACCCGCGATGCTCAAATTGAGTTCACGGGCACGCCTCGCGGCCTGGAATTGCGCGTGCCGTTGCACTACGACTTGGTGGCCCAACCCATTGGTCCCGGCCCCGGCATCCCGCTGCGCGGAAAGCTCGCTGTCACAGCCAGTTTCGCGATGGCTTTGGACGAACATTGGCAGCCGGTCATCAAGCTTGATCCGGTCTTTAAGTGGGAGGACGGCACCAAGATCGTCGTGCTCGCCGGCGAAGCCTCGGTGCAAGCTGGCGTCGAGACTGTGTTGACCCAGCGCCTCGGCAAATTGCCGCCGGGGGCGTTGGCAGGCATTCTGCCCGGTGATTTGCGCAAGCAGGTCGAGCTTGCCTGGCGATATTTGCACTACCCGTTCGCGCTCTCAGAGAATGACCAGATCTGGTTGCGAGGCACTCCTCTTGGGCTGCGCTACGCCGGGATTACGACAAAGGACGGCGCCACGGAACTCCGCATGGCGGTCGTCACCCGGATGCAGACATTTGTCGGTGAGCGTCCGGCTCCATTGCCGCCGTCGCCGCTGCCGTCGCCGGGGACTGGACCCGAGGCCGCGGGCGACGGGATTCTCTTACCCGCCGATCTGAAATATCAGCAGCTC
>Ga0209068_10000180_pt1 | contig 38314 bp, 29 predicted proteins | sample ColStrG_CSR_2012_FD_187200 | JGI IMG/M metagenome (GOLD analysis project Ga0209068, IMG submission 187200) | Freshwater sediment microbial communities in response to fracking from Pennsylvania, USA - Cold Stream Run_MetaG_CSR_2012 (SPAdes)... | ecosystem: Environmental > Aquatic > Freshwater >...
CGCGGAATTAAATGCCAGACCACGAAAATAGCGGTCACCCAAACCGCGGAGCAGAAGCCCGTCACCACCGTGAACATCTTCGCGGAAAAGCGCAGTGCGCCGGCGGCCAGATAGAGCGGGAGGCGGCTTCCGGGAATGAAGCGGCTCATCACCAGAGTGGCCGGGCCGCGTTCAGCAAACCATGACTCCGCTTTGTCCAGCTTCGCGGAAGACACGAAACGAGACGTCCAGTTTGAGCGCACCAGCCGGCGCCCAAGGGTCGCGCCAGCAGCGTAAAGTCCGAGGTCTCCGATCCAGATGCCCAGAAACGCGCTGACCAATCCCAGCCGCGCATCGATCCGCCCCGCAGCCGTGAGGGCCGCCGCCAGCAGCGTCGCGCCATCTTCGTAAGCGAAGGAGAAGAGGACAATAGACAGAGCCAGACTGGCTTGCGTCTCCGGAAATGGAAGGAATGGCAGCATGGCGATCAGTGGGCGGCCTGCGCCTCAAGATGCTTCAGAGTTGATGGCGCGATGCCGAATTCGTAAGGCAGCGTCACTGACCTTCCCGCACACAGCAACTTCAGAATGGCGAAATGGTGGATCGCGTGCCCCACGCAGAACATGAGCTCACGCGCCAGATTCGAGGGAACCGCCTGGGCCTCAGTGTCACCGTAGCCAACGCTGTACACAACCGTGCATGCACATAGCCAGATTTCTGCAGGCAATGCGGGGAACTTTTCCAGCAAACACTCCGTCGCCAGCAGGGCAACATCCACAGAATTTTCCAGTTCCGGACTTCGGCGGCGATGGTCGTAGTTGATTTCGCCGCTTCCCATGCCCTCCAGCAGACACAGGAAATGGTCAAGCACATGACGGTAGTGCGCGCCGAGAGAAGCGCCATTGGGCCCGTCTTCCTTCCGCGAGTACGCTTCATCGCTCACAGTTGTGAGCAGTGTGCGTCCCTGCTGGAGCACATCTTCAACCGCGGAAATGAGGGAAGCCGGTTTCATTTTAGAAACCCTTTCCACTGACGGGGATCTGGTTGCGGTGCAGAAACAGCGCGACGCCGCTGGTAACAACGACGGTGACCGCGAGGCCAAACAACAGGCCCTTATCGCCCTGTACTTCGATTCCCAGGAAGGTCAGATGGCTGACAATCGCTCCGGCCGTGGCCGCAATCCCAAGAATCGCGCCCGCCCATACAAATCGCGGCGTGACCAGCAGAATCGCCGCGATCAACTCCATGAGACCGGAACCGAGGCGTCCCCACACTTCAACTCCCCTTACCGATAGGAACGGCACATAGGTGTGCACGAAGGTTCCAACTTTGGTGAAGATGTAAACAGATTCAGGCGCAGCCGTGAACTTGAAGAACAGGGTCTGCAGTAGGATGACCGCTGCCACAAGCCGGCAGGCCCAGTCGATGATCGTTCTTGCTGAAATCGTTGCTTTTCCCCGTTGAACCATCGTTGCGCTCGTCATATTAGGTTCCTTCACTTGCCGTATTTTTCGACCAAGCCGGGCCAGTTGTGATCAGCCTCAAGTTCTACGAGTGAGACTTCGCAGCAGGAGAAAAGTTTCAGCGGGAGGCGACGGCGTGATTCAAGAGTGAGTCCAGCAGGGAATCGAGGGTTCGAAGGCGCCTTCGAACCCGCCGGGGGAGGGCCACACCAATGCTGAAAAGTGAGATTCTGCAAGAGGCAGAAAGTTTCAATCGCGTACACTCAATGAGTCGAACCACGAATGTCACATTACTAAACCCGGGACATCGCATCTTCAGGGCCAGAATCGGTTATGATCACCTTTCAACGAGTGGAGCCCCGGCAGTGAATGCCAACTCACTGGATCGAGGGCTATGTGTGGCACTTCCTTCCTGCGTACAAAGTAGCCAGCTTGACAGCCGGCGAAACCTTAATCTTAGGCAAGGCCCATACTGGGCGCGTTATGCAGTCAGCGAGTCTGACCGTCTGGCCGCCTACCGCCTGCGCTTCGCCGTTTTCAATGTTGAACTGAACGAAGGGCTGGAGTCTGCCTATCACACCGGACACGACTCGGACGAGTTCGACCCGGTGTGTGACCATCTCATCGTCGAACATACCGGTACCCGCCAGGTAGTCGGCACGTACCGCCTGCAGACCGGGCTGATGGCGCAGTCAAACCTTGGATACTACAGCGAGCGCGAGTTCAACCTCGCGCCCTATGAGTTGCTTCGAGAGCGCGTGATCGAATTGGGCCGAGCCTGCGTCCATCGCGAGCACCGGTCAACAGATGTCTTGCATTTGCTGTGGCGCGGGATCGCACACTATGCCCTCGACCACGACGCCCGCTACCTGATCGGGTGCTCCTCATTGAGCTCGCAAGAACCGGCTCACGGCGCCGCGGTCTATCAGACTCTTCGCGAATACCTGTTGGAACCCGCACTACGCTGCGAGCCACAGCGCGAGTTTGAGATGCCCGTGTCCGTACCCACGGGAGCCAGTAACACGCCGCCCAAGTTGCTGCGCGCTTATCTTGCGATCGGCGCCAAGATCTGCGGGCCGCCGGCAATTGACCGCGAATTTAAGACGATTGATTTTCTAACTCTGCTGGATCTGGAGGCGCTGCATCCAAGAGTACGGTCGCGTTTCCTGCCAAAAATCTAGCCGGTGGACGAACCGCTGTGAGTTCGGGTTCGATTTTGGTCGTAGATCTTGGGTGGAGCAGCGCTTCAGCGCTGCATTAAGAGCGCTTTTCGACGGCGGCTTCAGCCGCTGAGGTATGCCAGTTTTCCGCAACCTCTGACGCATTTTCCTACCTGGCTGCCTGAATGGCACTGGCCGCGTGCTGCAATGCCTGCGGATCAATCTTAAGGAACAACATTTTTCCGCGCTGCAACACTTCACCCTCAACCGAAACCGGTTCGGCGATAAACTCGCGTAGGTCATCGTGTCCCAGGGCTTTGCCATTCATGTCCAGCAACAGATACTGTTTGCTGCCCTCCGCCGAAACAAGGATGGGCGGGATGCCGCCGCTTAAGCAACGTGCGGCGCAATCGCGATGTACCTTGCCCTGGCCCGGATTCATTACCCCGAGGTAGCACTTGCTGTCCACGATTTCGCCACTGATCGTCATTGGACCCATGTCCCGCAACGGTTGCTGGTCTGCTGCGGCGCTACCGGAAGCCACCATAGAACCTGGAACAATTTCAACCATGGTCTTGCCGTCGCGATAAATCAGTTGGCCCTGCAGGCGGACCTGGTGGCCATCAAAGCTGCTCGCCAGCTCATCAGCCCCATGCTTACCGGGTGCGACCAGCAAGTATTCAGAACGAGCGTCCGATGGCGCGACCTCTCCCGGCCGGGCAACCAGCAACGTCGGATAGGGCTTGAGTGCAATCGTTCCCTCGAAACTTCGCACTTTCCCGTATTCGAAAGTGGAATTCGCGAACGGCATTTGCCCGGTGACCAGCAGCAGGGCCACGACCGCAGCCAGAAGTCCAAGCGCAGCGACCACTCGTCGCAAAAAGCGAGCCAGGGCAGGCGGCGCTTTCGGCAGGTATCCGACATAGAAATCGCTCATCGCGGTTTCGCCTCCGCCGTTTCTGTCTTCGTCGTTCTTTTCTTCGTCATTTCGATCTCGTCATTTCGATCTCGTCATTTCGGTCTCGTCGCTTCGCTCTTGGCTGGCTCCACTCGGGTCGGCTCAATTCGCGCCGGCTCGACGCGGGTGCCCGGAGCGTTGGGGTGCGGGTGCACTAAAACACTGCCTCCCACAATCTTGACCCGGAATGTGGGAACCTTTTCCTTGAAGGGTGGAGGCGCCGCACCTGTTTCCGGCTGATACTGGTAGCCGTGCCAGGGACAGGTGATGCAACCATCAATAATCCGGCCTTCGCCCAACGGTCCGTTCTGGTGCTGGCAGACGTTGGAGATGGCAGAAACCTTGCCATCGTAGCGGAACACAGCCACGCGCTCTCCGGAGAGAGAAACGATGCTGGCGCACTTTTCCGGAATGCGATCCACTCTGCAGACTTCGATAAAGCCTTCCGCGGCCGCGTCATGCTTCGCGCGGTCAATCCGCTTCTCCTGGAACGCAGCCGCCAGGTGCAACGAAACTACAGTGGCCACACCCAGCGCCAGCGCGGTGGCCAGCACCCGACTGGTCTCTGATTGCAATACTCCCAACGCAACGTGGGCCACCAGCAGCGCATAGGCGACGTACACCAGCATGTGCAGGCGTTTCCAGACCGGCGCGCTCAGGTTGCGCAGCCAGAAATCGTGGCTCGTCGCCGCCATCAGAAAAAGAATGACCAGTGCGAAGAAGCCGAGCGCCTGAAAGGGAAAATCCGCCACGCTGCGGTATCGCGGATTGCTGATAAAAAGGCTGACCAGCGGATTCACATTTCCCAGCGAGTGAAACTGAATCAGGGCAAATGTTCCGTGCGCAAATCCGAGCAGGAAAGTGGTCACGCCCAGATGCCGCCGGTTGTACAGAAGTGGCAGGAAGCGCCGGTCCAGCCGGCTGAGAGGGCCGATGCAGAGCACGACGTGCAGCAACAGAAAGGCCGCAGTTCCGAGTGCGCGGATGAGCAACGTCTCCGCGGTTGCCGTGGGGTTGCGCCACGCTCCCACGCCGACAAATGTTCCCAGGTAGAGCAGTACCAGAGAAACCAGCACAGTGTCGTAGACTTTTTTCTGCCGGTTCCAGCTGATCGCGCCATATTGGACGCTCATGGCAACTTCTCCACTGCAGCGGTGTCGACCACCGACTGGTGTGCCAGGCTGTAAAGAACGAGATGGCCGCCTCGGGCCAAGTCCCGGGGCAACGCGAAGGTCTTGTCCGCGGCAAACGCCCCGAGCAATTTCGCGCCGGCCGGCAGCGAGTCTCCTGACGGCTGGCTTGCCGCCCAGTAGAGCAGCAGATCCGGTTCGCCCAGGTCCTGCGCTGGCTGTAAAGTGACGTAAAGGCTTTCCGGCGTATTCGAGTCGGCGTAGAACGCAGTCTGGATGGCGTGCGTCTGCCACAATCGGTCGGAGCTACTCAGAAGGTGTGCCGATGCCGAGACCTGCTTCGCCGGTGCCACAAGTGGCAAAACCCGGTGCCGCGCGCTCAGTGCAGCCACCAGAATCGCCGGTAGCAGCAAAGCCAGCGTGACGAACACGCCCCGATGCACTGTCCTGAGAGGCTGAATCATCGGTGTGGATTCTTTTCTGCCGGTGGTTCAGTGATGCCGCGCACCCACCGGCGAAGAAACATGGGCCAGAACGCTGCGACGCCAGGCAGGATCAGCAACCGAAATCCAACGCCGGAACCCTGCGCCTCGGAATCAAGTCGCTGCACTCCCGAAAATACAAACGCCAGGGCAAAAACCAGTCCGAAACCGGCGTATGCCATGAAGGCGTAGACGAATTCTTGCACCAGAATTTCAAACCTCATTGGCGTAGACCGGGATCACCGCTCCATTGACGTCTTTGCCGGCGTCGCTTACCAGCCACACAATCAAACTGGCGACTGACGCAGGGCGAACCCATTTGGAGAAGTCCGCGTTGGGCATGAACCTGCGGTTCGTCGGAGTGTCCATCGTGCCGGGCAGGATCACGTTGGCGGTGATGCCCACGTCTTTGTTTTCCAGCGCCACCGTCCTCATCAGCGAAACCATCGCAGCCTTGGAAGCGCTGTATGCGCCCACCCCGGCTCCGGGTTCGAGCGCGGCGCGGCTGCCGATCGCGACGATGCGTCCGTTCCCAGTCTTGCGCATCGCTGGGATCGCTGCGCGCAGAAGATAAAATGTGCTGTTCAGATTCGAATCGAACATGCTTTGAAACGTGGCATCGTCGGTTTCCGCAATCGACTTGCCACCGGCGAAACCGCCAACCGTATGGGCCAGAATGTCCAGCCGGCCGAAACGGGCGATCAAGCTGTCCACCGCGGTCTTCGCCCCCTCTGCGGTCGAAATCCCGGCGGACAATGCGGTGAACAGCGGGCTGTCGAAGTCGGACTGCTGGATCTTTCGCGACACACCTACGACTGTCGCGCCCGCGTCGAGCAGAGCTTGCGTGACATAAGCGCCCAGGCCGCCATTGGCTCCGGTTACGAGTGCAACCTTGCCCTTCATCGAATACTCCTCACATGAAATCAATCACGTTTTTCTTGGACTCTTGACCGCCATTTGATTCTCCTGACGATCAAAAGTGACGAGAAACCCCGGGACAAAAGACACCTTACCTGATTACCGACCAGGAAGTCTTCGACAAGGCTTTGCCGACGCTCGACCAGCGTAGCGCCGGCATCCTGCCGGCGGTCGCGAGGGCGTCTCACCCTCGCTTTTCCTTTCCCCTTTGCAATATCTAATCTTAGTGCCCCTGTCACCTTCTCCGTCCTCCCGAATCCTACGAGAGGGTAAAGATACGGTTGCGCGGTTGGTTTCCTGCTGTGAAAGAGGTAATGTATGGCCCGCCGTTCTATACGAACACTCTGCCTGAACTGAGGATTGATTTCATGGATTCCAATCGGCCCTTGTTCATCCCGGTGATTCTGGGTACGGCCAGGATGGGCCGTATGAGCCTGCACGCGGCCCGACTTGTTACCCGGGAGGTTGGCAAACGGCCCGGGGTCGAGACTGAACTCATCGACATCACCCAGCTTCCCTTGCCCACGGATGACGCCGGCGAAGCCATCAAGGATAGTGGCTATTCGGCCAAAATGGATCGGGCGGACGCATTGATCATCGTGTCCCCGGAATATAACCACGGCTACTCAGGTCTGCTGAAGCATGTGTTGGACAGTTGTCTAAAGGAATATATTCACAAAGCGGTCGGGATCGTCGGAGTTTCTGCCGGGCCATTCGGCGGGACCAGGGTAATCCAGAACCTGCTTCCGGTGATGCGGGAGCTGGGACTGGTTACGATTTTCTGGGACGTGAATTTCTCCAGTGTGCAGAAAGTATTCGATAAAGAGGGCAAGCTGCTCGACGAGTCTTTTATCCGCCGCATGGACAAGTTTCTGAAGGAACTGACTTGGATGGCCAAGACCCTGCGCCACGGACGTGAGCAAATCCCTCTCGATGAAACCACGTGAGACGAAACAGTGTCACGAAAAGGTGTAAACAGTATAAGAGGATAGAATCGCGATGACCCCAACTGCTGCCAAGATGATTTGCCCGAACTGCCACGTGGAGATGAACCATCATTGCGACAAAGTACTGCAGGCCAGCGACACGCAGGCTACCCAAATGGACGACGGAACAGGGGTGCTTGAGGAGTTCCACACCTGCCCAAATTGCGGTCGCGGCGGCTCACGCCACGCCACTGCCTGACGGCGATCCATGTTTCGGGCCGTGTAAGCTACTGAAACTGAAAAACTTCGCTGTTCTGTCACTTTATAGCCGTATCCGAATCACATGAAGTCACGGTAATTTTGTGCGCGGAAGCTGGATTCAGTTCGTGACGGGCCTTCTGTCCTGCGCCACAGCAATCTGGCGGATTGATCTTTTTCTTTCGCAGAGCTTGCAATTGCGCTAGGCTAGTTGTTAGTTCGGAAGTGACGTAGACGGGATCGCGGAGAACGCCACCATGGCATCCGAAATGAAGTGCGAGAACGTGTGGCATGAGATCTCCGGCTACGTGGACGGGGTCATCGATCGCGCGTTGCAGCAGCGGATGGATCGCCATTTCAAAAAGTGCAAGCGCTGCAGGGCTGTTCTGGATGGAACCAGCAACATCGTCAAGCTGGCCTCCGATGAAAAAGCGTTTGAGCTTCCGGCGAGCGTTTCCCGCCGGCTCTATTCCAAGCTGGACCAGCACCTGCAAAATTCAGCCGTCCGTAGACCCGCCGCCGAGGGAATTCCGGTCGGGATTACCGACGACCGGGTGCAACTCGGCTCCCACCTGATCTACTTCTGGCAAAATGATGAAGAGTTCGAGCGCGGCGTTCGCTTCCTGTACCCCGGATTAGGACAGGGCGAGCACTGCATCATCTTTGGGCATGACGAGGCGCTGGAAAAGGTGCTCCAGTTGATCCGCGCGAAGGGCTACGACCCCCAGCAACTGATTCGGAACCTGGAACTCACCGTAATCCATCGCCGGTCCTCGGCGCAGGCTACGCTCTCCGATATCGGCGATGTTGTTCAGGCCGCGATGCGCGCCGGTACAACTGCAGTGCGCTTTCTGGGAAATCTGGGAATGGGCCGCGATCCTCTTCCGGCGGGCGAGGACGACGTCCTCGAACTCGAATCTAAAGTCACCAGTCTCATCAGCCCGCTTCCCGCAGTGGTGGTTTGCATGTACGACGTTCGTACTTTGTCCGGAAGGCTGGTTCTCAAAGGTGGACTGGAGACCCATCACCTGGCAGTCTGCAACCACGGCGTCCGCGAGAATCCGTATTACGTCCCCGACTCGGAAACCTCGCACAGCGTCATTCCAATCCAGTAGTAATCTCGGCGCGCACCCACATTTCATTGACTTGCCCTCGCTTCCGCCATAGCATCCTTGCGCATGATCGACCAGATCGCCTCGCAGTACGGTATGGTCGAGAAGCTCGGCGGTGGCGGCATGGGCGTAGTCTACAAGGCTGAGGACACCACTCTTCATCGTTTTGCCCAGTTCTATTGCGTTTTGCGGATCTCTAGAATTCCGCTGAGCAAGGGATGAGTGACCACGTTGATCAAGCATGGGCGCGGGACAGAGATTGCAACAGAGGAAGGAAAGATCCCTTGATATTGTATCGGACCACTGATGGGATTTTGGTCGAACACGACAGCAAGTCGTACCGGGTTAATGCGCCGTCATTCGATCTCCTGGTTACCCAAGACGATCTGCTCGGATATCTCGTGTCCATTGTCGACGAGGGAAATCCTGCGGAGCAGATCGACCAGAAAAGCCTGCAGGCCCCGATTGGCAATCAAGAGGTCTGGGCCGCTGGCGTCACTTATTACCGCAGCCGTAGTGCGCGGATCGAGGAATCAAGATCAGCTGGCGGTGGCGACTTCTACGACCGCGTCTACTCGGCGGAACGGCCCGAATTGTTTTTCAAGGCTGTTGCGCACAAAGTGGCGGGTCCGAATAATACGGTGAGGATCCGCCGGGATGCGACTTGGTCTGTTCCTGAACCGGAACTGGCGTTGCTTGTCACTCCCCGGGGTCAGATCATCGGCTACACCATCGGCAATGACATGAGTTCCCGCGATATTGAAGGGCTGAACCCGCTCTACCTGCCTCAGGCCAAGGTTTATGACCAGAGCTGCTCGCTCGGACCGGGCATCCTCGTCCAAAATGAGCCGCTGCCTTCCTCCACCCGCATCTCTCTGGATATTCTGCGCGCCGGTCAGGCAGAGTTTTCGGCAACTGTCACTTTGACCGAATTGAAGCGCAGTCCGGCGACGCTGGTCGAATATCTTTTCCGTGACCACAGTTTCCCTTATGGCTGCTTCTTGCTCACCGGCACCGGTATCGTTCCGCCAGATTCCTTCACGCTGCACAGGGGCGACGAGGTCCGCATAAGCATCGACGCTATCGGCACGCTGGTGAATACCGTTGCCTGAACCAAACATTTTGGCGACATAAGCTGAAGCACGCCACTTTCGGCTTTCCGTTGCGCTCACGCATAGTTGCGGAAACCGTCAAGGAAGCTAAGACGGAGTAAACGAAGCTGCAGTAGGGGCACACGCGGGCAATCCCGCGCAGAATTCGACCGCAGAGCAGAGCGCCCATCATCATCGCAGCAGCGACTTGAAAGGTTGCGGCATTTCAAACACAGAGTCCGCCAGGGGCTCGTAGGTTACAGACGTGTATGTAAAAGTCTGCTGGTGATCGCCGGTACGAAAAATCAGTTTCGTCGCCACCAGTGGCCCGCCGAAGCTTTTGTAGTCCTGAAACAGGGCAGTCGCGACCGCCGCGGACGAGTCGTCCGCCTGAAAACGGTAGCCGGCGAGCAGTCCGGTTTGGACATCATAGAACTGGTTATTGTCCTTGCCCCAGTGGGTTGTGCCGTGAAGCCAATAGCAGGAACGGCCTTCAAAATCGGTGACTCCGGCGAAGTCGAGCGTTTTGAAGTAGTCGCGTTGGTGGAGCGCATATTGCAGGTCGGCCTCCCGGCGCACGGCTTCGAGGGGCGTATCTTTGTCGATGCTCGCTCCTTTGGAGTCGACGGACCACGAAACACCGCCGTCAAATCCTGAGACGCTCTCACTGCCGTTGGCGCGCGTTACTTTCATGAGCGTCTTAAAGGGCTTGGCATAGTAAACGAAGGTCGCTTTGCCTGGCATGCCGGTGCCCTCGATTTCTCCGCGAACAGTTTCGGATTGGACGTTTGCTATTGCGTCCACACCGCCCAGTGCATCTTTGTAGCGGTCGAGAACGGCGTTAGCGGTTTTGAGCTGGGCCGCCTGCGGCCAAACCGCCGCCGCGCTCGCTAAAATGACAATGGCCAATTTGACCAGACGCATGTGAGTTAGACGAAGCTTCCGAAGGAGCGTTATCGGCGACTTAGACTCCAAACATCGCCGCGCAGAGTGGCTCAAAAACACTCATCGTTCTGCGCTGTTGTAATTCAGGCGTTTACACTCTCAACCCGGTCAATGAGTGTAATAGGGATCTTGCAACACTAACCTCCGATACGATGGGACTTCCGATAGTAGTGAAGTTTCGCTAAGAAATAGGCAATTGACGCGACCAGGAGGGGGGCCGCTGATGCCGCCAGTTTATCGTGCGGATAAAACGGCAGGAACCCAAGGAGCATTGAAAGGGGGATGGATAGGAACACTCCCAAGTATGCCCACCGACCCCACTCTCCTACCCCGTAGAGCATAGAGAAAGCACCCAATACCACCACCGGAGCAAGCCCAAGAAGCGAGAAGAAATCATTGGAATGGCCTAGAAGCAGCGTCCAGACCACAAATAACAGGCAAAAGCCACCGACTCCAAACACCAGGAATCTGGCTGCAATCCAGAGCTTGGTAGCAAAAGAATTAGGCAGAGTATTCCCCTACGCGAAGAGCTAGATATGGATCGTATGTTGCGTTGAATTGCTCCGCAAGATTCCCGGCGTAACTGCGACCAGGTTGACGTAAGCAGGCGCTTACAACAACGGAGAATTCCTGATGGACCGCGCCTACCAGGATTTATGACAATGTCCGGGAAATCGCATTCTTCGACACTTCGGACCAGAGTCTCTGACCCAATATTTCGCACGGGGTCGCCCTGACAAAAATTGTCATTTCCGCTGATGCATAGCGTCACTAGCCTGCGCCTTTCTTCAGAATGGATCCTCTTGTTTCCCTTAAACCTTTGATTCTGCGAACCAAGCCGAAATTTTCCACATGCCTGGTCAGTGGCCCTTCAAGTGCGGCTATCAGCGGAGCGCGAAACAGATACATCTGCACCCGGGGAGCTTTCACTTGGAAAAAGGCAGCCGTCGACACAAGCGGATCAAAATGGTCTTGCCGGTGCGGATATCGGGCAAGGACTCCGCCAACAATCCCGTCAACGAGCTGGCCCACACTCTGGACATCACTCCCAACGGCGCGCGGCTGGGAGCGATTCGGCATGAATTGAAAACCGGCGACAAAATCACATTGCAATATCGGCAACGAAGAATAAAGTTCCGGGTGGTCTGGGTAAAATCGCTGGCGGGAACCAGCGAGCATCAGGTGGGCCTGGAAGCCATTGGCAATACCGGAGAAAACTGGGGCCTGGAACTTCCCGAGGCCGACACGGTGGATGAATACCAGAACACCGCCAACTCCTAGCGATCCGCAATCCCGACTTTCAATTTCATTCAGGTCAATCCGTTCGCCACGCTCAGGCGGCGGTGCCGTAGAGTTCGCGCGACGACTTGACGTAGGCTGCCGGCTTTTCGTGCAGCAGGAGTTCCGTGGCCTGCACGCGCAGGTCGTTGTGAAACCAGCGTTGCACCACGCCATCGTGCAGGAAGTTCGCCATGGCAAGCAGGCTCATGCCCTGGTGATGGGCCATCCAGCTGCGCACCAGTTCGTGGCGAACCCGCCAGGAACGCCGGCCCGAAGCCGGGGTATAGTCGGCCGCCTCGTAGAACCCGTATCGTCCCAACCACCCCTCGCCTTCCATGCGGCGCAGGTTGCGCAGCGCTTCCGAGGCATCTACGTGAAGCGCCAGAAAGGTGGAATACGGCGAGATCACCAGCGCCTCGGCCTCATCTTTGTGAAGTGCAAGATGAGGAAGGCCGAAAGCGTGGTACTGATAGTTCCCCGCCTCGTCTCTCTTGGCATACGCTGATTCCGAAATTCCCCACGGGATGCCCTTCCCGGCCGCATAAATCTGCTGCAACCGCACCGCAGCAATACGGGAATTATCCAAAAGCGTGTGCGGGTAGGTTCGCATCCATAGCACCGGCATCAGATACTCGAACATGGTCCCAGTCCAGGAAAGCAAGACCGGGAATCCGTGCTCGCGGGTGTGTGATCTGCCGAGCTGGAACCAAACGTCCTGCGGAATATCCTCCTTGGCGATCGCGGCAAATACTGCGATGCGCGCTTCCGAAGCCAGCAGGTCGTAGCAGGCGGGTTCGAGTTTTCCCAGGTCGGCGTTGAACCCGATGGAGAGCAACTTGCGCCGGGGCTCGAGAAGAAAGCGGAAGTCCATCTCGTCGGCAAATTTGCCGGCAGTGCTGGCGATTTGCTTGAGATCCCGGATCAGATCGAGCGCGCGGGAGCGCGCATCCGGCAACATGGCCTGCAGGCGCTGGTAGAGTGCCTTACGGTCTCCGGCACCATTGGCGTGGTCAAGAGCAAACTGCAGGCGGGCGGTGAGCGTGTCCACGACCGCAGGCAATTTCTCGATGATCATGCTGTGTGAGTCGAATTTGAAATCAAGCGCGGCGTCCTTCCAGAGAGGCACAAACTCCGGCAGCATCCACGGCGCATAAATCTGGACTGCTTTCCTCAGATTTCTTAGCCGGGAGAGCGACTCAGCTGCGTACCAGCGAACGTCCGACTCATGCTCAGGTTTCACACCCGCCGACTCGATCTCCAGCAACCCTTCCTCCGAAGGGGCCAGCAGGCGCTGGAGCCAGATTCTTTTCTCGGTCTGAGCTTCAAAGGTCCTGAGGCGTTTCTGTGGAAAGGCATCGCGGTCAACCAGCAGCCTCAGATGGTCGGCCAAGCCTTCAGCCAACTGTCGCTCCAACAGCGGACGATGCAGCAGATCGAGACAACCATGTTGCAGAGTCCAGAGCGACGCCACCAGGTTGCCGCTGTCCACGGAGGAAATAAACCGGGGCGGAAGCGGCTGGAGGGTACGCGTGTCATACCAGTTCAGCAGATGTCCACGCTGCCGCGGAATCCTGGCCATTGTCCCCAGGGTACGCAGCGTCAGTTCGGCAAATTCGGGAACGGTGAGAAATCCGAACTCGCAAGCCACCTGGCGGGCGTTGAGCAGAAGACCCAGGTTCGTGGGTGAAATACGGGCCGCCACGGCGGGAGGTTCTTCCTGAACGTTGTCCGGCACCAGCCAGTTGTGCTCCGCCGTACTGAACTCGGCAAAATATCGCCAGGTGCTGAGCGCGGCACCGCTGAGAAACAACTCGTCCTTGTCGGAACTCTCCGTGCGGTTGGCGCGTGAAGGCAGGTTCAGCCACATTGAAATCCATTTGCTGCAACCCCACAGCAGAAGGATCGGGAGAGCTGCGGAAAAAGCGTGGCGGCGGGTAAAGAACACGAGAACACCCAATCCCAGCGCCAGCGCGGGTATCCAGTCGAGATAGATGTCGACTGGAGTCCGCTTCCGTGTACTGAGCTCGGTCTCTGCGGCAGTTTCCCACTCCAGAAGCCGCCGCCGCGTCACGATCCGCCTCACCAGAGTACGCACGACGGCGTCAAGCGAAAGCAGCATCTGGTGGGGCAGGAATGCCAGCGTAAAAAACACGTTGGCGTTGGCCGTAATCAGCCCGGCTTGAGCGTCTTTGACCACTTCCGCCTTGTGCTCGACGGCCGCTCGCACCAGGTTGAACACGAACTGAAACCACGCCGGCACAAACAGGATGGTAAGAGTTGCCAGCGTCCAGTACAGCGGATTTCCGGGCAGCACCAACCAGCCGAATACCAGCAGCAGGAAGGTTGCAGGTTCCACCAGGCTGCGCCGCAGGTTGTCCAGAATCTTCCACTGCGATACCAGAGAGATCGGATTTGGAACCATCCGCCCCGACTCATCCGGAACGCGCGACAGAAGCCAACCGGTGATCTGCCAGTCGCCCCGCAGCCAGCGATGTTTGCGGCGATTGTAAGCGCTGTAGTGCGAAGGATAATCTTCGATGATCTCGATATCGCTGGCCAGGCCCACGCGCGCGTAAGCGCCTTCGATCAGGTCATGACTGAGCAGCGCATTGCGCGGAAAGCGCCGATCGAGAACCCGGTGTACCGTATCTACTTCGTAAATTCCCTTGCCGGCGAAGATGCCCTCTCCGTACAAGTCCTGGTAGACATCAGAAATAGCGCGAGTATAGATGTCGAAACCAGTTTCTCCCGAATACAGGCCGGCCAGCCTGGAACGGGAGGCGCTTTGCACGCTCACTCCGACCCGCGGCTGCAGGATGCCGTAACCGGCCACGACAATATTCTTCTCCGGATCCGGATCAATGATTGCCTGGTTCAGGGGATGCGCCATCGCCCCGATCATGCGATCGGCCGATCCCCGCGGCAGCTCCGTGTCCGAATCCAGCGTGATCACGAAACGAATTCGCGGCAGTATGGAAAGATCCCCAACTTTCACCGGAAAGCTGTCGTGCTGATCGCGCAGCAGCTGGTTCAAGTCCATCAGCTTGCCGCGCTTTCGCTCCCAGCCCATCCACACCCTTTCGCGCGGGTTGTACACCCGGTGGCGATGAAGCAGGAGGAACGAGCCCGCAGTCTGCCCGGCATATCTTTCGCTGAGTTCGCGTACCAGTTGCGCACAATAATCGACCAGTGGGTCATCTTCCGGCGAAGGTTCGCGGGAATCCGGCAGGTCGGTAAGCAGCGCGAAATGAATGTTGGGATCATGATTGCCCAGAAACCGGACCTCCAGATCCTCCACCAGCCGGCAAACCTGATCCTTATTAAGCAGCAGGCTGGGGATGGCTACCAGCGTCGTGCAGTCTTCGGGAACTGCTTCCGAAAAATCGAGCTTGGGAAGAATGCGCGGTTCCAGCAGGGATGTGGTCAGGTAGTTAACCAGCTGGATCGCACTCTGCGAACTCGGCAAAAGCAGTACCAGCATCGAAAACAGGATGAATACGGGAGAGGTGTAAGTGTTGGTCAACAGCAGCACGATCGCCGACATGATGGCGAGGGTGAGCACTTCGGTGGCGGGCAGATAATATTCGTCCGGATGCCGCCGCAGGAAAGATGCAATCCGCCGGCCCAAAGGAGGCTCGTAGCCCACGGTCGCGTACAGAGCGGTCGTACCCTCCGCGAGCAGATAGTAGCCCACATGTCCACGACGCGCCTTCAGGCGTGGACTATCGTGCTTCTCTTTCTGCGCTGCTTTGGCCAGCGCAACAGTCTTGGTGGCAACCTCAGTCTCTGTCAGATCGGAGTATCCTGCGATTTTTGCCAGCTCCGTCCGGTAGAGATCGCGGCTCTCAAAATCCATTTTCGGGTACGCGCCAGTTGGATCATCGCGCAGAACCCGATCGAAAAAGATCAGCGGCTCGATGACAGTCTTCCAACTCGTCTGCCCGATATCCCGAAGACTGCGCACACAGACCCCGACTCCGTACGAGCCTTCCGGATCGGCTTCTATTTTGGATCCGCGGGCGGCGATCTCTTCCAGCAGGACCAACTTCAACGCCGGAACCAGGGCCCAGAGTTCCACCATCTTCAATACCGTGCCCCGCTGAAAAGCCTGTACATAGTTGCTGAACGAGCCTTCGCTGAACTCGTATCCCGCGGCCGCCAGGAATCCCGCGGCCACGGCAACGGCACGTGGAGCCAGCGCGCCGTCGGGAGTACGTACATGAGGCAACTTGCGAACTAATTTGAAACCTTCCTTGGTGTCCCGCAGATCGGAATGCACTAAACGGAGGTTGTCGCTCAACCAGCGAAAATCATCCCCGACAGGCCGTTTTTGTGATGGTCGCTGGAATACCGCCAGCACCGGTTTGAGCGCCTGGCAAAGGGCCCGGTAGCGCTCGGAGAAGAACCGCGGCGACTGCGACCCCGGAAGCCAGACCAATCTGCGCCCCAGGTCTGCCGCAGCCGAACTCATGGCGTCCAGGTCTGGCGTCTTCTCCTTTGGCGACTCAGGCGGACGCTCAGCTCCCGCGCTCGCGATCTCGAGATGGGTATTCTCCGACATTACGAGAGATTTCTAACGATAACTGGCGGCCTGCATTTCGAACATTTCCTTGTACCGCCCGCCCAGGGTTGCCAGTTGGTCATGGCTTCCCTCTTCCGCAATCTTTCCGTTTTCCAGCACTACAATGCGATCGGCCATGCGCACGGTCGAGAATCGGTGTGAAATAAAGAGTGCCATCTTCCCGGCCGTGAGTTCAGCGAACCGTTGGAAAACTTCGAACTCGCTGCGTGCATCCAGCGCGGCTGTAGGTTCGTCAAGGATCAGTAACTGCGCATCACGCAAGTAGGCGCGGGCCAGGGCGATCTTCTGCCATTCTCCACCAGACAGGTCCAGACCCCCTTCGAAACGCCGCCCCAGCATCTGATCATAACCGTTGGGAAGCTTTCCGATTACCGCGTCTGCCAGGCTCTTGCGGGCGGCTGTTTCGAGCAGTTTCAGATCGTCGATTTCCTCAATCCGGCCTACAGCTATGTTTTCCCTTACCGTCATCTCATAGCGCATGAAGTCTTGAAAGATGACGCCAATCTCACGATACAGGTCTTCCAGACGATACTCTCTAAGGTCCACGCCGTCGAGCAGGACTTCCCCCTCGGTGGGATCGTAAAGCCGCGTAATCAGCTTAACAATCGTGGTCTTGCCTTCACCGTTCTCCCCGATCAGCGCGACCCGCTCTCCGGGATGGAGATGGAAGTTCAGCCCATTCAGCACCAAACGCGAGCTGCCGGGATAGCGAAACGAAACATTACGGAATTCAAATCCACGGGCAATGGGCCGCGGGGCCGGAAGCGCATCCGCTTTGGATTGGATCGTCGGTCGCATGTCAAAGAAGGCCAGCAGGTCGGTCAGGAAAAGGGCCTGGTCCGCGATGCCGGAGAGCGTGGAGAAAATCTGCTGAAGGTTGTTGCTGGCTTGCAAAATCGCATTCGTCAGCAAATACCACAGTCCGATACTGTAGACGCCGTTTACGGTGCGCCAAACCACCACCACATAGGCCGAGTAGTAACCCGCATACGCGATCACAGACAAGAAAGCCCCGGCGGTCAACTTCCGCCGCGACAATGCCACATTTTCTTCGTAGATCCCGTCGGACAAAAGGGTAAAGCGCTCGCTCAGAAATTTGCTCAGGCCGAACAACTTCAGTTCTTTCGCGGCCTCCTTGCTCCCTCCCACCTGGCGCAGATAATCCAGTTGCCGCCGCACCGGGGTCTGCCGGAAGTTTTTGGCATATCCCAGAAACGCAAAGTGGCTCTCACCCAGGAACGCAGGCAGCACGCCCGCGACCAGCAGCAACATCAGCCATGGCGAGTAGACAATAATGGTGACTGACAGGGTGACCGTCGTAATCACCAACTGGATCAGCCGCCCGATCTGCTGAATCATTCCCAGACGATCGGTGGCCTGCACCCGCGCCCGCTCCAGCCGATCATAGAAAACCGGGTCTTCGTAAGCGATCAAGTCCAGTTCAGCCGCGTGCTTCATCACCTGAATGCTCACGTAGCGGGTGTACTTGTCGGCCAGCAGCGAGTCCGAGTAGTCAATCGTCCGGGCCAGAATGCCGCTTAGGACAGCAAAGCCAAATTCCGCTCCAACCAGCCACCATAGCCTGGGCGAAACTGGCTGATGTGCGGCGAGGGCATGCACGATGGCGTCAACGATGAGTTTGGGAATCCACAGCAGAACCAGCGGCAACAATGAGGCAAAGAGTCGCGCCACCAGACCGAAAATTACAACTCCCGGTCCGGATTGCCACACGATCTTGAGAACCGGCGGTGTATTTCGAAGCGCGGAAAGGCGCTCCTGCCAGCTACTCAAGAAGCTCTGGTGCTCCGCCATGCATGAATCCTAAACAACTTCCGGGGTTTGTTGAAGCTATACCGACAGATTTAGGAGATGAATCGACCGTCGAGGCCAATGCGGCCCAATTGCGATTGGCGTGAACGTAGATGCCTCCGAGTCCCGTAAGGTTTGTCGGCTCATATGGTTATACGGCTTTGGGGCGGACACCGCTCTTGACTTGGACTCTTGTAGCGCCGGCGGCCCGCCGGCTGTCTGGAGGGCGTCCCGCCCTCCGCTGGTCGCTGCTGCAAATCCAAGACTGGAAAACCAGGCGGGCGTTGCCCGGCTATCGGGCCGGCAAGATGCCGGCGCTACACAAACCACACCTACTTGACCGTGATCACCGCCAGACCGTTTGCCGGCAGGGTCAGGTCTAGCTCGCCGCCCTTCAGTTCCCGGGTTTCCGGCGAATTCGACAAGGCTGCATCGCGGAGATGCTTCAGCTGCGCCATTGTGGGATACCCGGGTGATCCCATCTTTTCGTAGGCCGGATGCGGGTCACCATGGTCCCGATCAACTCGGGAAATGAACACATGACGCGCGGCGCCGAGATTCTTGAATCGCAGGACTACAGTTTTGGCTGACCCCGGCTGAGATCCCGCCTGATCGGCAGGAATCAGGTTCCACACCGCCACGACCAGCGAACCATCCGCAGCGCGGGTGACGAGAGCGGAATCGGAATCGAGCGCGATGCGTTGGTTCCCCAACTGGTGCAGCACTTTGAAAACGCTGAACGCGGGTTTGGGAATGCTACCGGCGGCAATCAGGCCATACCCGCCGTAAAACGGCTGCTTCACTACGCCCTGCTCTTCAAAGACGTCGGAAAAACTCCAGTACGACATTTCATCCACCAGGCCGTCACATTGCCGAATGGTGTTGGCTAGCCACGGGCCCATATAGATGGAGTCCGTAATCTCAGGCTCGTTCTTGTAACTGGCATTGAACTCGCTCCAGATCAGCGGGAGGCTCGGACGTCCGGAAGCCTTGATCTGGTCATGGACCTTTTTTACCGCACGGCACACCATCCGCTCGCGCGGGATATTCTCGTTGGTGCCGAAGATGTCCTGCGCACTGTCGTTTCCGTAAACGTGGGTGGAAACAAAATCCACCGGCACCTTCTTCTCAACACAGTGCTGGATGAAGGCGTCGGCCCATGCGGCCTGCGCCGTGGCCGGACCGCCGATTCGCAGACGCGGGCTCACGCGCTTCACCGCGGCCGCGCTGTGATCATAGAGTTCCCAGTAGGTCGCTTGTTTCGGCTCCCCGGCCCAGAAGTCAATGTTCGGCTCGTTCCAGACTTCGAAATACCACTTCTGCACTTCATCCAGGCCATAGCGATCCACCAGATGCTTGGTGAACTGGTAGACCAGATCGTCCCATTTGGCCCAATCCTTTGGCGGCGCGACATTTTGCTTGTACCAGAAGGCATGGATGGCATTTCTGGCCGCCAGCTTTTTGGGCATGAAGCTTAGCTCCACGAAAGGACGAACGCCGTTCTGCAAGAGCCCGTCGTAGGCCTGGTCCACATAGGAAAAGTTATAGATCGGACGGCCCTCACTGTCCTCGTCGTAGACGCCCATATCATCCAGGAAAATTGCGTGGAAGCGAATGAACTCCACATCCGTAATCTGTTTCACCTGGCGCAGGTCCTGGCGGTAGCTGTCACGCAGAGTAAGGTTGGCCCGGCCGGATCCAAACATGTGCTCCCAGAAATGAGGGAAAGGATGAGCCGGCGCAGCCGCGTCAATCACCAGAATTTCCGGCTGGCTTGAAGATGTTTGAGCGCCTGCCGCAGGGGCGAACAGCAGCAGCGCGAACAGACTCAACAAAAGCGGGACACGGTCACGCTTCATGATCGAAATCTCCTCACTTTTCCGATGTAGAGGCGGGCGTCCCGCCCGTCAGAGCAAGGCCATGCCGGACGGGCGAGGACGCCCGTCGCTACATCGCAAATCCCCGGCAAAGCAGAAGCGAGTCTCAAGTACTAATTCTAATCTTCCGGAACATTCGGGCCGGCGAGGAACCCGCCATCCAGAACCAGGCTTTGTCCGGTCATGAACCCGGCTGCGCTGGAACACATCCACAACACGGCCTCGGCCACTTCGATGGGTGCGCCAAATCGTCCCATGGGATAAAACCCAAGTACCTTTTTTCTGACCCCGGGCGCCCCAAACAACCGGTCAGCCATGGGCGTCTCAATCGCCGCCGGACAAACCGCATTGACCCTGATCTTGTTTCTCGCTACCTCGAGAGCGGCAGCCTTGGTCAGTCCCAGCACACCATGTTTGCTGGCCGCGTAAGTTGCCGTTCCATAGCTTCCGATGAAACCGGAAATTGAAGCGTTGTTGACGATCACGCCCCCGCGCCCCTGCTTCATCATCTGCCGGATCTCATATTTCAGGCAAAGCCATGTGCCTTTGAGGTTGATATCGATCGTCTGATCCCAGTCAGCCTCGCTCTGCTTCACGATCGGGACCCACTTACCCTCTATGCCGGCGTTGTTAAAGGCATAATCCAATCCGCCGAAAGTTTTGACGGTTTTTTTGACCATGGCGTCGACGTCAGAGGCCCGCGAGACGTCCGCTTTGACGAACAACCCCTCGCCCCCAGCGCGCCGGATCAGATCGACAGTCGCTTCCCCTTCGTCTTCCCGCCGTGCGGCAACCACGACCTTTGCGCCCCGTTTGGCAAAGAGAACGGATGTCTCGCGCCCAATGCCAGAAGTCCCACCCGTCACCAGCGCGACCTTGCCTGCCCATCCGTTCATCGCGAATTCCGATTTCAGATTTCAGGTTCGTTGGCCTGTCAAAAAAAGTCCGGCACGGACAAGGAGTTTCCGGCAGCAAAGAACCTGGAGACTTCCCTGAGAAACCAACCCCGTTGACTATACGCGAACTTTTGAGGTCGGAAGCCGCGTCGCTTTAGAAACTAGATTCATCGTCGTGGCAATTTCGAGCGGGAGTTGTTGCGCAACGTTGTTGCGCAACCAGGACTGGATGCGGATGCAGACTAGTCTTTGGCTTTGCTCGGTTGCGGATTCAGGCTGTCCGCGCGCGTCGCCAACGCCTGGTTCAGTTCTTCGATCAAAAGCATCAACCTTTCGGGGTCCTCTTCGTCCCGAGCCGCCTCTGCGAGATGCCGCCAGTCATGAGAAGCATGTGCAGCCATGCGCTACCTCCTGAGAAAGGTTTGGGCACAGAATTTGATTGCAGTTGTTTTGCCAAAACGAGATCACACGTATTTTGTGAAGGTTAGGAGACGGACGTTCTCCGCAAGCCGGGGAATTATGGCGTTCCCCCGCGCAATTCCTTCCTAGGCGATTCACGGTAGGCAAACCTGAGCCAACTGTGGATTGTATCCACCAGATACACAATTTCGATTGGACGTGGTTTCCCAGCGGCATCTACAGTTCCCTTGGGAAACAGCCCCTGAGCGCCTGTCACGATCTTAACCAAGAACCGCGTTGAACAGCCGCCCTCGGCCGTCCCCACGCATTTCTTGGTGGCGGCTGGGCATTGTGCTGTTTGCGGCCATGTCCCATTCCGACGCGCGGCCCAGAGGCATCGCCCAGTAAGCCCAGTCGTAACCTGCTTACGCCGGAAAAGAGGTTAAACTAAAAGCGGCGCGAGACAAGCGCGCCGTAGGCCAAATTGAACCCCGACGAGAGAATTCAGAACATGAGCCAACCCGCTCCCGCGCAAGATGAGAGTTACGTCCTGACCCTGGAGGAGATCGGCAATCTGGCAGCTGAAGAAGGCAAGCCGGCCGAGACTCTCATGAACGTAGTAGCCCTGATTGCCAAGCGCTTTCACACCGACGTTTGCTCGGTCTACCTGCTGGAGCCCGACCGTGCCAACCTCGTGCTCGCCGCCACCGTTGGACTTCGTCCCAAATGCATCGGCACGCTTCGCATGGCGATTCAGGAAGGTCTGGCCGGACTGGTAGCCGAGCAGGTGCGCCCGGTCGCCGAAGAGCAGGCGCGCAAGCATCCCCGCTTCAAGTATTTCAGCGAGGCCGGCGAAGACGCCTACCAGTCATTCCTCGGGGTTCCACTGATCGACCGCGGCGTACTGCAGGGAGTCCTGGTGGTCCAGACCATCGCCCCCCGGGTGTTTCGCGACGATGAAGTTCGCATGCTGACCGAAGCCGCTGCCCAGGTTGCCCCCGTGGTCAGCGAGGCCCGGACTCTGGATCGCTTCATCGCTCCTGCCCAGGAGCGGCTGTGGGCCCTGGCGCGCAACCTGTGGTGGTGTTGGGACCACGACACCAGCAGCCTGTTTCGTGATCTCGACCCCGTCCGCTGGAGACAGCTCAACCACAACCCGGTGGCCCTGCTCTCGGAGATTCCACTCTCAGTTATGGAACGTCGTGCCCGCGAACTCGTCCTGCACAGCCGGATCAATTACGCCTATCGCCGGCAGCGCGAATATCTCCAGGCAGACCGAACCTGGGGAGCAAGGCATGCCGGCGTACTGCGGCCCCGGCCCGTGGCGTATTTCTCCGCCGAGTTTGGCTTGCATGTTTCCATTCCGGAATATTCTGGCGGACTCGGTGTGCTGGCCGGCGATCACATCAAGAGCGCTTCCGACCTGGGCATTCCCCTCATCGGTATCGGCTTGTTTTATGGCCAGGGATATTTTCGTCAGCGCCTCGACCGCACCGGCTGGCAGCAGGAAGAATACATTCAGACCGACGTCAATCAGTTGCCCATGGAGCCGGCAATCGGGTCCAATGGCGAGCCGGTCACGGTGCAAGTCGAGACCCGGGGTGGCCCCATCCGCGCCAAAGTCTGGCGTATGAAAGTTGGACGCTGCGACCTGCTCCTGCTCGATTCCAACATCGACGGCAACCACCCCGAAGACCGCGAACTGACCTCGCGCTTGTATGGCGGAGATTCGCGCATCCGAATCCGCCAGGAACTGCTGCTTGGCGTCGGAGGCTTCCGCGCTCTCAAAGCTATGGCCATCACGCCAAGTGTTCTCCACCTGAATGAAGGCCATAGTGGGTTCGCCATTCTGGAGGGGATTCGTGACCGGATGCAGAGCGAGGGAATCGCCTTTGATCATGCTGTCCGCCGCGTTTCCCGTGAGGCGGTTTTCACCACTCATACCCCCGTACCTGCTGGCCACGACCGGTTTCACCTCGAACTGATGGAGGAGCATCTTGGTCCCATGCGCGACGCGCTGGGTATCTCTCAGGAAAAGCTCATGGAACTGGGGCGAGAGAATCCCGGCGATCACAACGAGGATTTCTGCATGACCGTGTTGGGCTTGAAACTCACCCGCCGCGCCAACGCGGTGTCTGCTTTGCATGGAGAAGTGTCCCGGCATATGTGGAGCGGCCTTTATCCTGGCAAGCCGGAGGATGAGGTCCCGATCGGACACATCACCAACGGCGTGCATGTCCCTTCCTGGCTGGCGCCGCAAATGTTTCGCCTCTATGACCGCCATTTAGGGACCGGCTGGCAGGAAAACAACGCCGACCCTGCGATTTGGGAAGGAATTGAGAACGTGGACGATGGCGAACTCTGGGAAACCCACCTCCACCTGAAATCCCGGCTGCTGGATTTTGTACGGCACCGGGTGGTCGAACAGGCCGAACGTCGCGGCGAGTCGCCGGAAATGCTGCAAAGGCTGGGCCGGGTACTCAGTCCGGATGCGCTTACCATCGGATTTGCCCGCCGCTTCGCTACCTACAAACGGGCCGACCTGATTCTGGCCGACATCGAAAAACTGACTTCGATGGTGAATGATCCCAAACGCCCGGTGCAGTTCATTTTTGCCGGCAAGGCGCATCCCCGCGACGAACCCGGCAAGAAAATGCTGCAGCAGATTGCGAAACTCATGCGGCACATGGAGTTTGCCGACAAGTTCGTCTTCGTCGAAGACTACGACATCAACGTCGGACGTCACTTCGTCCAGGGCGTGGACGTTTGGCTGAACAATCCCCGGCGGCCGCTGGAGGCTTCAGGCACCAGCGGTCAAAAAGTGGTCTTGAATGGCGGCCTCAATCTTTCTGTTCTCGACGGCTGGTGGGCCGAAGCTTACGACGGGCTGAACGGTTTCGCGATCGGAACCGGCCGAACTCACTCCAATATGAGTGTCCACGACACCCGCGACGGTGAAGATCTGTACCGGGTGCTTCGCGAAGAAGTCATTCCTCTCTACTATGGGCGGGACCGCGATGGCCTGCCTCGGGGCTGGATCAAGCGCATGAAGCGCACCATTCGCACTCTGGGATGGCGCTTCAATGCCAACCGCATGGTGATGGACTACACCCTGAAATGTTATGTGCCCGCTGCCGGGGGCACTTCCAGCGACCTGAAGAAATTGTGACTTGATGCGGAACCACGTGGCGACAGCCGCCCCCGGCTGTCCGCAGAGCAACGCTCCGGAGTTGTGTGCAGTCGACCGTCCGCCCTGAAACCAATGTAAAAGCACCTGTCATCCCGAGCGCCGCTCCGAGCCGCGCTTGCGCGGTGAGGGCAAGCAGAGGGATCTCGGTTTTGCCGGCCGCGTAACTGATGCCGGCAAGAACCTAGGCCCCTCGACAATCGTTAAGGCTGCGTTTTCTTCTTCAGCGCGCCCGCGGCGCCGGCGCTCAATCCGCGGCGGAAACTTCGGCAGTGCCTTGTCGTTGCGCGTGCGGCATAATGGCCAACACCTGCGTGCCGTCGGCGTCCGAATCCATCGCCAGCCTGCCCCCAAGTTCGTGGAGCCTTTCGCGCATGCCGGTCAACCCCACACCGCCATGCGACCGGTTCTGTTGAAAACGGTCAAGAACTTCCGCCGGAATGCCCTTGCCATAATCTCGCACCCGGAGCACAACCTGCTGCGGCGACAGGCGCACCGAGACATCGGCCTTTGGACTCTGGGAATGGCGGTGAACGTTGGTCAAGCTCTCCTGCAGAACACGAAATAGCGCCAGCTCGACCGGCTGCGGCAGGCGGCCAAGATTTTCCGGGATGTCCAAACTGGTCTGAACGCCGCTGCGCTGGGCGAAACCCTCCACATACCATCTCGCGGCCGAGGCAAAGCCAGCCTCGTCGAGCAGTGGCGGATGCAACAAATGAGAAATGGTGCGGGTCTCAGTGATAGCCAGATCCACCAGCTTTGTGGATTCCGTTATCAGCGTATTGGCCGGCGCCGAATTCCCCAGCATGGTCAAATTCATCTTCACACCTACCAGATATTGACCGAGACTGTCGTGAAGTTCACGAGAAAACTTCCGGCGCTCCTGATCTTGCACTTCCAGCAGGCGCACGCTGAGCGTGCGCAACGATGCCTCGGCCTGTTCCCTCGCGCTCAGTTCCGAATTGAGCATCCGGTAATGGAAGATGAACAGTGCGAGCGCCACCAGGAAAGCCGTACACAATATGTAGGCGGTGATGCGAAACCATCGTTCGGACTGCAGCCTTCGCGTGTCCAGAAGCTGCTGTTCATCATTTTGCATCTCCTGCAGCAGCGAATCCGCTTCCGCGGACACAGCGATGATCTGTTGCCGCAGCCGTGCCTGCTCTTGCGCGTCAGGAGAGCCGCCGCGCTTCAACTGCACCGAATTGTTGAGCAGGTTCAGCCGGCGGTTGGTGATGTTTTCCAGCCGCAGCCAACTGTCTTGTTGCTCGAGATTGTCAACCGTGAGCTCCCTGATTTGCTGCAGTTTCGCAGGAATCTCGCTCGCCGCCAGTTGATAGTCCTGAAAAAAAGTTTCCTCTCCCGTATCCACATACCGGGTGCGTGCCCGTCCTGCTCTCGAACCAAGGCTGTTAAGGTCGCCTAAGGCGGACTGAACGTCGCGGGTATGCCCGACCCATCCCTCCGCAGTGCGCAGACGGACGACCGTGGCGTAAGTAGCCAGTCCGCTCAAAACAAGCAGGATTAGGGCGGCGGCAAACGCCACTTGCATCCGTGTCCGTCGTAACCCTTGCTTGTTCACGATCCCTTGTATTTGACGTTAGGATGCGCAATCGCGAGTCGCGACTGCGTCGAACAGATTCTATCTCAGTTCAAGCGGGTTGCAGAGCCAGTTACTTGAACTGAGAATTCTTGAGCGCGTGCTCCATGAATAGTGCCGGGATGATCTGATGTACGTTGTCGTCGAAGACTGGCTCGAACGTCTGGTACGCGCTGGTGTTTGCCGGCTTACCGTCACCGGTCACTCGCGGGTTGAGCGCGGTCCAGAATGGCGCGACAGGTAGGAATACAACGGAGCTGTTAGGGCCCGAGACCTCACCCGATCCTGCCGGGGCAGCAACGGCACGTGCACCTCGATCTACACTCTGGAGCGCACTGAACCATGCATCATCAGTCGTGTAGACACGGAACTTTCGGGGATCGCGGTCTTTTTTGGCGTTGCGATCTCTCCAGGCTGTGAGCGAGGCGGCGAATGTCTTGGGGGCAACACCGCGCAGGTCGAAACCATAGATTTCGCGTAATACGTTCTGGTCAAAGTGAGCATTCTGAAAGCCCATCGCCTGATTTACGAACGTGCCAGACGCGCTGAACCCTGAAACGGCGCACTTACCGACCTTCTGCAAAGGTATTGGAATGCGATCCATGCGCTGCACGAAGAACGCCACCTCCTGTAGCAGGCGCAGGAGACTGTTCTGACCCCCCAAACCACCGTTCCAGTTACGCGAGCTTCCAACCGGAAAAATAAGAATGTTATTGACCCCCGCGGCCGCATGTTGATTCACCATCTCTTTGTGCTTGATTTTGTAATAGAACAAATATCGGCAGGCGAGATCAACGAAGAAGAATGAGAAAGGATAGCTGCCCTTTAGCTTGCCGGGACTGGGATGATAAAAGATGTGGAAATTCAACGGTTTTGTAGCGGGGTCAACGTTATTACGCTGTCGTGAGACGAGGACTCCCGCCGGCACCCAGATGGCGATCAGCGCCGGTGTCTCGACTCGTCGAGCATAGAACATCTTGCCCTTGGGAGTGACCGCCGAGAGCGGCGTCTGCAGTAGCAGGTTCCAGCCCGCGCGCGCGGCGGGGTTGACCACCGTAGGGCCCACAAAGTCGATTACCGGCAGGGTGAACGGATCGAGCGTGAGGATTTTAGGGGGGGTCTTGTCGCCCAGGGTTTTCACAACCTCCACGTCGAATCGCGCGTTTGCGAGCTGGCCCAGGGCGAAGTAGATTTCCAGGTTAAAGCCCCCGCCGGCGCGAGAGTTCCCGCCTACCTTGAGCGTGTTCAATTCCTGGAATCCGTTGCCGGTAAAAATCAGCGACGGATTTTGCGAGCCAGCGCCGGGGCGGACAATCTTCACATGTTGATTGGCAGGCAGGAAGCTGGGCGGTCTCTCCACGGTAACGGAGACGATATCGGCCGCGTCCGGGACCTTAACTTCGAACGTTCCATCCGGGCCTGCCGGCTGCGCCGTCTGATTGCCCATTCCCGGCCCAATGCCGCCAAAATCGACATTGATATTGCATTTCTTTAACGGGTTGTTGTTTACGTCGGTGACCTTAACAACGAGAAAGATGTCCATTTATGAGCTCGGATCGCCGAGAATTGTGTTGTCGTTTGGATCAGGTGCAATGCCGGGCCCGTCCGGTGGCGGATCACCGGCAAACTGATCGGGAGGATTCAGCGGAACCACATTCAGTGGATCGTCCGGATTCATGATACGGAATAGCTCTGTAAGCGGGAAGAGCTGCACCAGGATACTTCCGTCCTGAATCTCGCCTTTGTAGAGCACGCCCGCACGGCAGTGGCGGAAGGTAAACACGAGTAGATCGTCGACCAACTGGCCTTCTGCCATAGTAAAGACACGTTGCTGAGTTCCGTCTGCACTTGCAATCCGCAGCTTGGCTTGGTCGGACCAGGGCAAGTCCTCCTTCTTTTCCAGGGCATAGCGGAAATCGAGGCCTGAAACCTGTTCGCAGGGCGAGCTGTCCGATATGCGCTGATAAAAGCGGCAAGCGAAAGTATCACGCGTCTTTTCGAACGCGCGGTCCGTATCCGGCAGGCGACTGCTTCGCCGCTTCTCGCCATCCGAGAAGAAACGCTTCTTGCAGCCTTCCACTCCTTCGTTCCAGCGAGGACACGGCCAGCGAGCCGGTTCGACCTTGCTGCCTTTGCGAAAGATCAGCACCATGACACGGCGATTCTTGGCGTTTTCCTTGTTGCGCTTGGCCAGAGTAACCGTATCTTTTTCCCGCTCCGCGGTCTCGAACACATCCTGCTCTTCCTGGGAGAAGATGATGAGCGGGTTGAACTCGCTGCAACCCTGGAAATCCGCCTTGCCTCCCTTGTCAGCTCCCTGGCCCAGAAAGTCCGTGCGCTCAAGCTTGAAGCCGCCTGAGATCTTCTCCATATACTGCAGGAACAGTTGTTTTCGAAGGCCTGCGTCCTGCGCCGCACCGTCGATGGGTGCAGAAGGCGGCGACTGGTCTGATGAGGCGCTCGACGTCGTTGATCCGTCGCTGCTGGAGCTGTCGTCATCGATCTTGCTGCGTCCGAACTGCAACTGCGAAGCTTTGGCGGCATCATCTTCGGCAAGACGACTGTTCATGGTCGCAATTGCGTCATCGCCCCAAATGTCGTTGCCGAACTTGTTCGAGAACAGGTTTTCCCAGATTCCAGCGTCTCTCACCAGCAGGCCATAGATGGCCGCGGCGCGCCGTCCGCTCAGCATCTTGTTGTAGTTGTCGTTACCGACCGGGTCGGCGTGCCCGAATATTGAAATTGGACAGCCCTTGAACTCGTCCGAGTTCAGCATTTCCGCCAGGTGCTTGATCTCCGCCTGGATACCGGGCAGCACGAACGAGGAATCGAACTTGAAACGCATGTCATCCGCCCGCCAACAGGCCAGGGGAAGCAACTTGAGCCGGGCAGTATTGAATTCGTTTTTTGTCGATGGCCCCACCCGGATGGCGAAGGCCTCTGCCGAGCGATGAACCCCGATGCTTCCGCCATCGAGCGGCGAGTGCTTTTCGGTATCGCTCATAGCTGCAGCTTTCTCTCCCCCAGAATACGGAAAGACCCGTTAACAGCCATGCACCTGCTTGAGCTTGGCCTGCGTCTTTGGCCCGATTTTCCCGTCCACGGTCAGGCCGTGATCGCACTGGAATTCTTCCGCGGCAGACAGAAACAGAGGATCGTCGGGCTGCTCGGACGATCCTGCAAAATAGCCAAGATTATTGAGCCGCGCCTGCTGGCCGCTGGGTGTGTCGACAGGGTCAAGGTCCCCAACTCGAAGGCTGAACAGCTCGCCATCGTACGGGGTCTCCTTACTCTCAATCACCAATGCCCCGGTTTGCGTCTCGAGAGGAATCTCTAATTCGATCTTTCCCTTGCCGTCGGTGGTCAGTTCCGTATCCTGCGCGCCGATAATGATTTTGCACTTGGCGTTCGCGACTGGGTTCTCGTATTGGTCTTCCAGCACCAGCCGAAGTTTCAACCGTTCACGCTTGACTTCGAAAGTGTGCGCCTGGTCCGTAGGACACTGACAATCCCGCTGATTCTTGTCGGGAATAAAAAGCTGGTCGCCCGGATAGAGGACGCTGGGATTCTCGCGCTTTTTCTTCAGCTCGGCATTATTAGGATGGTTCCAGATGATGGTGTGATCAAAAAAACCGTTCTCGGACGAGATCTTCGAGAGATAGTCCCCCTGCCGAACTGTGTAGTAACCTGCCATCGCCTTCCGCATGCGGGAAGGGCCAGTACGCACACTTCAGCGCTGCCTCCCCAAGCTCGAACGCATTGTACACTTCGGGTGAGCGCCAGGAACATGCCATGCCGCGTAGTCGGCGTCATGCCGAAAACCAGCACATCCAAGGCGGAGTTGCTAAGAATTCTGACCGCCAATTTCTTATCGGCCAGCTGGAAAATATGACCAACTTGATTTGGGAGGAATTGGCGGAAGCGTGTGCGAGTCGAACGCACCAGCGACGGGGGAACCCGCCGCCCGCCGGTTTTGAAGACCACCAGGAGTGTTCTGACTGGTTATGAAAATTTTCTACTTTAACTGATTTCAACTGCTTACCAGAACTGAGTTCTGATGCGCTTTGATCGCCGCTGACCGGTTTTGAACATGGAACTATCGCGTTTTTATCACAGCAGGTCCACAAGTCTCAGCGGATCGTTTCCCGAGCCGTCATCGGACGAGAGCAGCGAGGGCAGGCGGGTGGAGCACCAGATTGTGCGGACGAGTTGAAAGGAAGCGGCAACAGCCCCGCGATAGGGTTCAGACCGTTACGGCCTTAGAGGCTTGGAGGAGCAACTTAGCCTGTCGCGCTGTCTCTCTGAGCAGCGGGTCGGGATGCTCCAAGCAGCTGTCCAGCTCGTGTTCCAGTGACTTCAAGCCGAAGCTGCCAATCGCATAAGCTCCACAAGAGCGGAGCCAAGGATCTTCGCTGCCCACGAGCGCCGCTATTGCCTCTTCCTTGCTTTCCAGCCTGGCGCAAACTAGGCGGTCGCCAATTTGGGCCCGCTCTGCCACACTGACCTTCTCATCGAACAGCGGAACCAGCATCTCGCGCAACCGGCGATTCAGCACATTGTCGAGAAATTCCAGCGCATTATCGTGCACAGAGATGCTCTTCGATTGCAAGCCGACGTAAGCGCTGTCGAAGTCGTGGTTGGGATAGAGCAGACTCAAGAGCCGGAAGATGCGCTCTATCTCCTGATTTATGGAGTCGGCCAAGGCCATGCCAACACCCTCGATACCGCGTGGGGTTGTCCCCAGAGTGTGCAGGATCTGGTAGGAGCGGTAGTGTCCGAGAATTTCCGCCGCCAGTACGATTTCCAACAACTGGGTGTCGAGTTTAAGCTCGGGGTGCATTCGATACAGCCTCTTCAGCGCCGAAATGACACCGTGGCGGAGGACAGTGTCGCTCTCTAGTAAGTGCTCCATCAGTACACGCATCGCTGATTGCGAGCCAATACGCACGAGCACGCCTGGGATCTCGCGGCGAGCCTCTATGGGAGCTGCCGAATCGCTCAAGTGATCGCCCATGGGACCAATAATACTGTCGCCGTATTGAGCCAAAGCCTCAGCGGCATCGCCGGTCAGGCGGCGATCAGCAACGTGGTTCAGCAGTTCCGGAATTAGGCGGCTGTTGTGCAACTTGCCCCCGGAGCGAATTGCTTCCCTTACAACCTCGGAATCGGGATCGGCCAGTAATTTCAAGAGCAGAGAATCGAAGCTGTCGGGCAACATGCCGAGCAGCCGCGCGGCCTCCATTCGCGTACGTTTTCCCTCGGGGCCACTCTCCGCAACCATGCCGGCAAGTAGTTGGCGAGCGACTTCGAGGTTTTGTGTCTTCCCGGGGCGTGCCAGAAAGGCCGCCATCCCGGAACGAATGGAAAAATCCGCGAAGTCTCCCAGCTGCTGGATGCGGTCCAGGGGATCGATTTGTGCATGGTGTGTCAGGTAGAGCAGGGCCTCCGTGCGGACGTCAAGGTCGGGATCCTGGAGCAAGCTTTCGACCTGTGGGAGCACGGTTCGGTCACCAGCAGCCGCCAAGATGCTGAGTGCTTTTTTTCGCACGTCAGCCGCTGGATGTCCAAGCAGATCACGAATCGCAGGGTGCGTTACTGGCTGTCGCTCCGTTTCAAACAGGCTGAGGGCATAGAGTATGTCCTTAGGATCGGAGGTCGAGAGACTAGCGGCTAGCACCTCAGCAGTCGAGCGATCGAACACTGGGGCCATCGCACGTTCCACTTCGACCCGGTGAGCGTGGATACTATCTCTCAACGTGGCCACATACTGATGCCGCGCGACCCACGCCGCCGTGAGCCAACCACCAATCAGCACCATGGCGACCCAACTGATTTGAGGTGCTGTCAGCCGGAGGTAGGTGGCAAACACCAGAATCGTTACCCCAGCAAGACCGTCACCTAGGCGCCAGATCACCGTGTCGATAAACCACTTCACCTGGAACTTTAAACGGGTTGGAAGCGGCAGATAAAGTAGTTCCACACTCGATTTGTCAATTGAGTACCGCAGCACCCAGTCGCTGCCCCTCATCAGGACGGCGGCCAACAGTGTTCCCGCAAGCAGCATATAAGCTGAGCTTGCCAGGAGCGCCAACGGTACCGTGAACAGCATCACGCCGATGCCAAAGCGGCGCAGCGCGCGCGAGGTGAACAGCAGTTGCACGACCAGAGCAAGAATTCCCCCGTAGAAATTGAAGTTGCCGAAGAACACTGCCAGCGCGTCTTTGGTGGGAATGAATTCTTTGGCGATAGCCTTGAATTGCCATCCGACGACCGCGGTCACCAAGGACGAGAGCCAAATGAGGGCAGCGATGGCTAGCAGATAACGGGAGGACACGACCAACCGTATGCTTTCGAACAGGTTCTGCGGCCGCTGCTCGCCTGAGATTTCATCCGATTTCGTGTCTTCGGCGCGCGATTGACGGCGTCTCCAGATCAGGGACACTAGCGGGGCGGAGATGGAGAGAAACAGCGCCATGCCGAGTAACAGACTCTCTGTGCCAAATGCCTTGGCCATGACCTTCGAGAAGAAACCCGCGAAGATTCCGCCGGCAATCGCGCCGCCTCCCACCAATCCAAACAAACGCCGCGCCTCGCGCGTGGTTAGTACATAATTGGCCAAGGTCCAGCCTTGGGTCGGCGCCAGCACCCCGAAAATTCCTACCCAGACGTATATCACCGGGAACAGCCAGCTCAGTTGGTAGTAGCGAGCCAGCACCCAGAACAAGGCGCAATTGGAAGCGAAAAATAGTGAGCTACCCAGCAGCAGGTTGTGCAGGCTAGCATGCCGTCCAATGCGGACGTATCCAGCCACTACGAAGCAGACCAGGATCGCTGTAGCGATGTCGGCGTAAGGAAGCTGCACTGCCTTAAAACGGGCAAGGAACAAGGCATCGCGCACAACCTTGCCGACCACGTAGGTGGTGAGAATCAGGAACAGGTATGCAAACAGCAGGGCGCCACGCCCCAGCTCCCCCGGGCGGAGGTTCAGCACGCGTTCAATCGAGCGGATCATCAGCGAGCTCCTTTGAACAAAAGGAGGGCGAGCCTGTGAAGATCGCGTTGCTCGCAAGTGCCGGACTGTTCTTAAACCTGGGCATTTTCGAAGCGAGTTCGATCACGGGTGCAGTTCTCGACCGAGGCGAATTGAGGTCGAGAAGCACATAGTACGATCAGCTCGTACGCAAAGTTACTCCCCGTGAAACCGATTGTCAGTGATTCGAAGCACAAGACCGTATGTTCCAAGCGGCTACAAGCGTGCTGGTTGCACCGATTTGACCCAAGATGACTCGATTCTGAACATGGAGCTACTACAGTAGTATTACTACAGTCGAACAGTCGGCTGGTATCGTCGATCCCTGCGCTTCCGCGCGGAGGCACTCGGATGTTCGCTTTCCGCAAACCCGACGAGTCGTTCTACCCACGAGCTAGAGGACGGGCGCCTCGCCCGTCCTCTTTTTCTTCGCAACTAGCACTCTCACTCGCGAGTTTGGCTCAGGCAGCCTTAGGTTTCTCCCTTTCTTTGCGCAGTTCGTGTGGTTCCCCTGGCGGGTAAATGGACATGTTGCATGGGTGCCCACATATCCAAGACATGCCCTCCAGCTTCTTATACAGCAACCCTTCCAATTTGTTGAACGCCCCGTTCATCTCCACCTTCTCATTTTCCTCGAGGTCAGCAAACATGGCTTTCATCATCTCGAAGTCTCCCTTGGTGAAGCGGAAGCCATATGCGTCCACTAGATCGACTGGGTCGTCCAGAAGCCTCTTGCGGAAGAAAGGGTCTACGGCGGCGTTGCCAATCAGAGTAATAAGTGTTTCCATGACGTCCTCCTATTTGATTTGGGTTTGCGAAACAGGCTCTGTAGTGAGAGAACCCACGGTTTTCCCTGAGGGGCCAGCTTCGGGGACCAATTCCCGCAACTCGCGTTGGGCATCCCGAAGCAGTGTTAGCTCGTCGGCATGTTGCCACATGCGAAGAGCTTCCTCGTAGTGTTTACGGGCAAGATCAAAATTGTTCATCAGGCGATGCATCCTTGCCAGTTCGATGTGCGCGATTGCGAGATCAGGCGGAAATCCATTTTGAAGAATCTCGCCCTTCTCGCTGAGAACCGTTTCCCACTCTTGCGCAGAAGCATCCCAGCGTCTCTGTGCTTGATAGGCGCGAGCCAGACCAGTGGAAGAAATGAACGGTGTAAATGCTGGTGCGGAGTTTGAAAAGGGAATCTCAGCCTGTTGTGGTTTGGCCTCGGCCAGCAAGATCTCCCCTTCCAGGTCGTGCAAACTCTGCAGGTTTTCGGAACTAGGGATTGCTTTCCGCAGGTCGTCCAGTCGGCGCAAGACAAGCCGCGCTTTCGCGATCCTACCCGCGCGGACATAAAGAGTGCCGGCATTCAAGAGGTCGCCGCTCTGCAAACCATTGCTGCGCACACGCAATATGAGATCTGCCTGGAATTCTGCTTCTCGTGCGTTACCCTGGCTAAGATGGATGCGACCAAGCAGATACCGCCGAAACGCTTGCAACCCTCCACTTTGCGCAGGTGCTGCCTGAATCTGCTTCGCAAGTTCAGTCCGAGCCGAGCTCAATCTACCCTGGTAGAGATCTGCAGCTACCAGACATAGTTCCTGCAGGTCCCGGTCGGTCTCTGTGGCGTCACCAATGCGCTGGAACTCTTGTCGGGCCAGGGACACGTCCCCCCGACCAAGATAGACCAGGCCCAACCCCCAGTGCATTCGCGGCGAGCCAACGCCACGCTGCTCGGCTTCGCGGGCAGCAGCGATTGCGGCATCTGCGCGGTTATCGCGCTCCAGGTAGAGCACCAGGCCGCCATAGGCAGGCGCCGAGAACGGGTTAAGGCTGAGGGCTTCACGCAGTTCGAGGATCGCTTTGTCGAGCTGGCCCAGGTCGTAATAAGCCCCAGCCAGTTCCACGTGACCTTCCTCATCATCGGGGTAAAGGCTGACAAGGACGTGTAGCGACTGCGCTTTGTCGTCATAACGCTCCTGGAGGTCGTAGAACGCAGCTTCGATTCTCCGCTGCTCCCGGTCCGTGACTCCTTGCCGCAACTGGTAGGCGCGTTCCAGTTCTGCTAACGCTCTTTCGTTCCTGCCAATCACTGCCGCGTAATACTGGCCCAGCCGCATATGAGCCATGGCGAAATCCGGGTCCAGTCGGAGAGCAGCTTGTAACAGGGCTGGGGCTTGCCCGTCCTTCCCTTGATCCTTGGCATCCTTAGCTTGAGAATAAAGCTGCAAGGCTTCGAGCGACGTCGTGGTCACCTGGGCGAGCGGGCGGCTGCTTTTCTCGATGCCACCCAAAGATTCACCCAGATCCCTCCGCACCTTGTTCGCCAGAGAGTCGACCTTATCGAAGAACTGGTCCTTGCGCTCGAACCGCTCTTTCTCTGCGAACAGCAGGTTGCCTCGCACCGGGTCCAGGCCTCGCACCGTGATCTGGAACACTTGTCCCATGTGCTCGATGCTGCCTGTGAGCAATACCTGCAGGTTCTCTCGCTGGCAGATTTCGCGTCCCAAGGTTTCGTCGAGCCGGGGCACACGCTCCTTTTTCATGCGCTGCAGGACATCGTGGGCTCGGCTCCTTGGAAAGACATTGATGTAGCGGGATTGCTGCAGGGCGATGGTCAACCCTTCGCGCACACTGCTTTCTGGAATGCTCTCGTCTCCCGAGGTCTCGAAATCCGAAAGTAGCACCCAGCCACGCTCGGCAAGAATCGGCTCCCTCTCGGTCCACCAGCGAATGGCGAAGACGGCAGCTACCACCATCACCACGATGGCAGCCACCAGCCAGCGCCTCATTTTCCGCCCTTCCTGCAGCGATACTGTGGGCGTGAGTTTCTTGGGCATCACCCCCGCTTGCACTGCGCGCAGATCCTCCAGCAGTTCGTGGGCGTTGGCGTGCCGTTGCGTGGGCGATTTCGCCATCGCCTTCATGACGACCGCATCCAAACTAGCAGGCACGTCCGGATTGAAGACGCGAATCGCCGTCGGAGTTTCGTGCAGGATGCGTTCACTGGTGGCGACGAAGCTGTTCGTAAAGAAAGGGTTCTTCAGAGTCAGCATCTCGTATAAGACAATTCCCAGCGAGAAGATGTCGGTGCGCGGATCGGGCAAGTTTTCCAGCAGGACTTCCGGTGCCATGTAGGCGGGCGTACCCCCCACCAGGCTCGAATCCAGCGTGGAACTCTGGTCGGAGCGCGGCAGATGCTTGGCTATGCCGAAATCCAGGAGCTTTACCTGGCCGGCAGGCGTGATCATGATGTTTTCCGGCTTGATGTCGCAATGCACGATGTTGTGTTCGTGTGCCGCCACGAGTGCTTGTGCGCATTGCGTGGCGATCTCGAAGAACTGCTCCAGGGTCATGGGCCGCCGGAGGCGCTGTCGCAAGGTCTCGCCCTCGACGTATTCCATGACCAGGAAGAGTTCGCCGAGATCTTCGACTATGTCGTACACACTCGCGATGTGTTCTGATTTGAGAGCGCAGGCCCGCTGAGCTTCATGCAGGATGTGTTGCCGGGCCTTAGGATCACTGCCCAGCTTGTTGGGGATGCGCTTGAGTGCTACGGGGCGCTTGAGCTGGGGATCTTCGGCGTAGTAAACCTCACCCATGCCCCCGGCGCCCAGCTTGGAGCGGATCACAAACCGCCCCACACTTCTGCCAGTCAGGTCCTCGGGGGCCGGAAATAATATCGGCGCTCTGCGGGGACTGCCCACGGTCCGAACACCCCCATGAGCCCATCAGGCGAAACCGTGATCGGCCGTATGCTGTGAAGTCCAGCGCCTCGCCCGTCCTCAAACGCTGGAGTCACTTTGAGAAGATTCATTCCGACTCAATGATCGCAGCTGGCCCACCGCCATTCTGTGACCAAGGACACTACTCTGTGTGATCTCAACCGGGGCCCAGCCGGGTTAACCTTGAGAAGGTTTGGGATACCTACCAACGGATTGAAAAGCCGGTGCTGGTCCACTGCAGTGCCGGAATCGGCCGCACAGGGAAAGCCGTGTCTTACATCAAGCGAAAGTTGAAAAATGTGACCCCGAGTAGTATCCGCGTTTCAAGAGCGCAGTAGAGGGATTTGGGGTATCAGTCTGGACAGCACACAGACTCTGTGCAGTGCGTTCCGCGAGGGTTGCTAGCAGCGTTTTCGTCTGCTCTGCGAGCGGCGCTTTCTTCCCCACGGGTCTCCGCTTCAGTGTCCGGAAACAGCTTCTTCCGAAGTTGTTTCAGGCGGTCGCTCTTGTCCCGTCGGAGCTTCAGAGCAGCCGGGTCCCGAGGTGACACCCTAATGCGCTGGCGGGCGCTGCTCGGCCCAGGGTCCTCACCGTTCGTATTTCCAAGCCCGCGCATCCCAGGCACGCACATTACCGACTACAAGAAGGCATGGCAGATGGCCGCCAAGAACGCTGGACTAGCGGACAGGCGCACTCACGATCTCAGGGCCACATTCGCAAGCCGCGCAAAAGCGTGTCATGCATCTGGACTGACGGTGGCACATTTGCTTGGCCATGCGAGTTCTCAGATCCTGCCGACCTACGTCAAGCCTATTGATGAAAATACTCGAGCCTTAATCGACGCTCTCGACGCGGATCGGAGTTCACACACTGCACGCCAAGGATTCATTCACTAATACCCAGGCAACGCTCGAAGGAGGGCACCATAAACCGCGATTCTGTTTATCACGTTTTTATCACTGCAGGCCGATTCTGAAAGTCAGCATCTCCACCTTGATCACAGCGGAAATATGCGTAACTCACTGCAAACAAATGGCGGAAGCGTGTGCGAGTCGAACGCACCAGCGACGGGGGAACCCGCCGCCCGCCGGTTTTGAAGACCGGGAGGATCACCGGACCCCATGCGCTTCCGTGCGGACAACCCCAACGACGTATCGCTGCTATGTTAGCTGCCGTCGCGGCAACTGCATAGGGTTGCAGAATTTCATTGCACCAATAATCGGAACTCCGTTCCGAACTTCGGGCCGCGCGGCGTCCGCGCTAGTTCACAATCCCCATACTCTTGCCCACTTTTTTCAGCACCGCCAGCGCCTGCTCCAATTCATCCTTAGTGTGCGTGGCGGTCATGATGGTTCTGATCCGCGCTTTCCCTTCCGGCACCGTGGGGAAGGCGATGCCGGTGCCCAGCACTCCCTCCTGGAAAAGCCCGCGGGAAAAATCCATGGTGAGTTTGCCGTCACCGATAATGATGGGAGTGATTGGAGTTTCGCTGGCAGGGGTAGTCTTTCCGCCTATGTC
>Ga0209068_10000182_pt1 | contig 38187 bp, 32 predicted proteins | sample ColStrG_CSR_2012_FD_187200 | JGI IMG/M metagenome (GOLD analysis project Ga0209068, IMG submission 187200) | Freshwater sediment microbial communities in response to fracking from Pennsylvania, USA - Cold Stream Run_MetaG_CSR_2012 (SPAdes)... | ecosystem: Environmental > Aquatic > Freshwater >...
CCGTGCATGGTCTGTATCGCGGCAAGGAGCCTTGGTAGCGTGACCGCAAGCGCTTGTGATCACCTGTTTCAATTCTCCGAGCGGAACATTCTTAAGTCAAGATATTTTTGGAATATTTGACAACTGATTCAAGCCCTCCCCGGCGAAAAGCAGGTCCCTCCTCTGCGGGGAATCGCCGGAAAACCGGCGATCGCCCTACGGTCGGGATGACAGATTGAAACTATCAGGGTTACATTAGCGCTTTTACCGGGGGGATTTTTTGCGTGCCGGTTTTTTCACGGTGCGCTGCAGCAGTACCACTACATGCGCCATTGCGGCGCTGTCATGGTTCAGGCCTTCTGGGGTTTTTGCCTTGAGGCCAATGCAATCCACAGGAAGTTTCATCAATTCTGCGACTCGTGCGCGAATGGCCGCTGCGTGTGGGCCGATCTTCGGGGCGTTCAGTATCAATGTGGAATCCAGATTTGCCACGGCGTAGCCTGCCTCTCCCACGCGCTTCAGCGCTTCCCGAAGAAAGATGACAGAATCGGCGCCCTTCCACTTTGGATCGGAGGGAGGGAACAGCGTTCCAATATCAGGTCCTGCGATTCCGCCCAGAAGCGCATCGGTGATTGCGTGCAGCAAGATGTCGCCATCCGAATGCCCGCCCAGGCCTTTGTCATAGGGAAGCTGCACACCACCCACCATCAGAGGAATCCCCGGTTTAAACGCGTGGCTATCCCAGCCAAATCCGATCCGGGTTTCAAGTTTCGAGTTAGCGGTTGTTTTCATGGCTTCATTCGAAAGCTATTTTCTTGGGGAAACTCTGATTTAGTTTTTCGCCCGCCAAAAGCAGGTCCCTCCACTTCGCAGAATCGCCGGAAAACCGGCGATTCTGCTCCGGTCGGGATGACAAACTAAACGTGATCAGATTCAACGTAAGATGACAAATCAAACATAATCAGGTGAAACGTAATCAGAGCTTCCTTAAATAGAACTCGGCCAGCTCCATATCTGCTGGCGTTGTGATCTTGATGTTGCGCGGCGAGCCCATGACGACAGCTACCGGATCCCCGGCGTGCTCCACGAGGGATGCTTCGTCGGTTCCGAGAAAGCCGTCTGCTGCCGCCATATCGAAGGCCTTCTTCAACAGCCCGTAGCGAAAACCTTGCGGCGTCTGTGCCAACACAATTCGCTCACGAGGAAGTGTGGCATGAATCATGGCGCCATTCGCAGTCCGTTCGACCTGTTTAATCGTATCCACCGCAGGTAGACCGGCGATCGCTGCGCCGTGTTGTTCAACCCCGGCCAAAACTTCTTCAATGATTTCCCGTGATACCAGCGGTCGAACGGCATCATGCACCAGCACGATATCGTCCGCCTGAGCGGTTACGGCGTTCAGCGCGTTGGCGACCGACTGCTGCCGGTGTTCTCCGCCCTCGACAAGCTCGATGCGCTTCCCTCCAAGTCGACCGTTGTCTAACCCGAACTCTTTTTCCAGCCGCTCCTGGAAACCAGCGATCTCGGCTTGCCGCAATGCGACCCAGATTTCGGTTACTTTAGGCACCTCGGCGAACCGGCGCAGGCTATGAACAAGGATGGGAGTTCCCGCCAGCTCGTTGAACTGCTTGGAAGGCAAGGGTTTCTTGCCTGCAGAGCCTGGAGCCGCCATACGTGTACCCAGCCCGGCGGCCGGCATGATCACAAAAACCTTCATGGGGACAGCTAGTATACGGGCAGAAGGTAATCTAGTCCAAATTTGCGATTTGCTCTACAATCCCGTTTAAATCCATGATTCTAAAAATGTCTTTACGCCCAATCACTTGTGTAGTTGGCCTGGCTGCCCTTTTAGCGGTGAACACCGGTTGCAAGAAAGGCGCCAAGGATGACTTCGTCCACGTGGACGTTTATGGTCAGGCGGGCGCCCGCTATTACCCGATTCTTGAGACCCGCTTTCGCCATTTCAGTCGCGACCACGCGAAGCTACCTTCGGGACGAAAAATTATGGTTTCGTCGGTGATGGAAGAAATCTTCGAAGATCGTCTGCCGGATCCAGCCTATCGCGCGCAGGCCCAGGTCATCGTTCTAAGTTCCGAACAGGAAGCAGCGGCGGACCCGAATCTTGCAGCGGAATTCGCCCATGCCCGCCAGGGCTGCAACGAAAAAGTCCCGTGCTATCTGCTGATTCCCAGTAACGTAACCGGGGAGCAACGTGACGCAGCCGAGCAATTGGTAGACTACATGGCGACACAAGCGACCCCAGTAGTTGCGGGGCAGGCTGCGTCTGCTTCGGGGGATGCGTCGCCTGCAACTTCAACCTTGAATCAGCCGGAAGCGGTAGCTAAACCAGACCCGGCAACGCCCGCGGCGTCGTCCTCAACGTCGGCCCCCAGTTCGGCTCAGTAGCAGCAGCTACTCGGCGGGGTGTTCCAGCGCAACCGGTTGTGGTTTCCGAAGCTCCGTCGCAGATTGCGGTGGACGAGATTCCGGACGGGTTCCCGCCTCTTTTGGCATCATGCGCTCGTCCCATTTGCCAAAGATCATCTTGCCCGCCGTCGTTTGTAGAACCGATGTCACAGAAACATCGATTGTTTTGCCGATCGCTTTCCGCGCATTGTCGACCACTACCATGGTTCCATCGTCGAGATAGGCTACGCCTTGATTGAATTCCTTGCCTTCTTTCAGGATGAACACATGCATGATCTCGCCAGGGAGTACGATCGGCTTCAGCGCATTGGCCAGCTCGTTGATGTTCAGCACTTCCACGCCCTGCAGTTGCGCGACCTTGTTCAGGTTGAAGTCGTTGGTGACGATTTTGCCCTCGTACACCTTGGCCAGCTCGATGAGTTTGAGATCGACTTCGCGCACTGCGGGAAAATCATTCTCCACAATCTGAATATTCAGCGAAGCCACTTTTTGGAGCTTCTGCAAAATATCGAGGCCTCGGCGACCGCGATTGCGCTTCATGGAATCGGCGGAATCCGCCACCATTTGCAATTCGCGCAGGACAAACTGCGGGATCACGATCACGCCATCCAGGAATCCGGTTTCGGCGATGTCGGAAATTCGGCCATCGATAATCACGCTGGTGTCGAGAATCTTGTGGCTCTTGCGGCCTTGCTTTTCGCCGCCGAAAAGGCCTCCCAGCGCCGCCAGGTTGAGCAAGTCGCCCTTATTGGCGCCCACCACCAGGCCCACGTAGGCCATCAGAAGCATGATGAGGATCTGCAGGAAGCTGAGCGTCGGGCCCTGCCGCAAGCTGTTGCGGAGAACCAAGGTAAACAGGTAAGCGCCGAGGATTCCGAGGATGCTGCCGACAGCGGCACCTATCAAACGGGTCAGGCTGGCGAGCCGCAGGCGCCACTCAAAGACGATGATGGCAGTACCGATCAGTAAGCCCAATCCGGCATCGATCTGTGCGGACAGGTTAAAGGGCTGCAGGACAAAACAGGCGATCGCTACAACCAGTACAAAAATGAGACGAACCAGGAATAAGTCCATGGCCAAACCTCCTAGGCCGCGAACTCCGTGAACATTTCGTTACACCAACGGAGCACGCTACCCATTCCAGCGCCCTAGCAAGAAGCAACGCTAGAAGTCATTTATGAAACGCGTATGAATATAAGAACAACGCAACATCAATAAGCATCGACTCGCGCCGACGCTCTTTACAACCAACAGCAAAACTACTGAATTCCGTAGATAGTATATACCTCGCGGGATGGTGCTGGAGCAGCCCAATCGGGCCATCCAAGGAAGCTTCCGGCGAAGGTTCCAGAAACTTGCTAGACTCCCAGCATGAAAGCGATAGTGATCCCGAAGTTCGGCGGCCCAGACGTTCTTCAGGTTGGCGATGTTCCGGCGCCCGAGCCATCGGACCAGGAGGTCCTGGTGCGAGTCCAGGCGGCTGGGGTGAACTTTGCCGACATCATGACGGCTGCAGGGGGCTATCCCGGCGCGCCGACGCCTCCTTTGGTGGCGGGACGCGAATTCTCCGGGGTCGTTGAGCGCGCCCCTGGGGAAGATGCTTCCAGGGCCGACGGTAATCGCGTCATGGGCTATCTGCAGTGGGGAGCCTTTGCTGAGCTGGTAGCTGCCCGACGCAACTATTTCTGGCCCGTCCCGGAGCATTGGAGCGCCCAAGAGGCCGCCGCTTTCCCGGTGAACTATTTCACGGCGTACCTGGCGTATTGGAAGGCGGGACTGGCCGGCAAATCCCTCGAGTATTCAGGGCACGCTTCAAGCGCCAAGCCGCGCGTGCTGATTCATGCCGTTGCGGGCGGCGTCGGAACGGCTGCGGTTCAAATCGGTAAACTCCTGGGCATCGAAATGTACGGAACGTCTTCCTCGCAGGAAAAATTGCTGCGCGTGAAGGAGTTGGGGTTGCACCACGGCATCAACTACAAAGAGCGGGACTACGAAGAGGCCATCAAAGAAATGACGAGCGGCGAAGGCGTGGATGCTGTCTTCGAAATGCTTGGTGGGGAACACACAGCGAAAAGCGTTCGTTGCCTGCGCGAGTTCGGACGAGTGATCGTCTATGGATCGGCTACGGGAAAGCCCTCTGCCTTCGATCCCCGCTCACTCTATGCCAAAGGGACGAGCGTGCACGGTCTCTGGCTGAGTGTGTTGTCTGGCAACAAAAGAGTGATGGATGCCGCGTGGGCCCACTTGTCGGAATGGATTGCAGCAGACCAGCTTCGTCCAATTGCAGGACACGTTCTTGCAATGAATCAGGCTGGGGAAGCGTTCAAGCTGTTGCTGGAGCGCAAGAATTTCGGGAAAGTTGTACTGACGATTCCGTAGGAACAGCAGATTCCTCACGATAGTGCTGTTCGGAATGACAAAGGTCTACATTTCTTCATAGACCGCCGTACACTCACCGCCGCAGAGTGTCTTGTCTTGTGTGAAACCCCTTCCGGTAAATTCTTCCAACGCTAACCGAGATCGTCGCAATCCGTCTGATCTCCATAAGCGATTTGGGCGCCCGATTTTTTCAGGGAACTTTCAGTGAAGTTGGATCGTAGAGTATTGCATATGCTTTCGGGATTGGAACGATCTGACTTATAACGATCCGGAAGGCTTCGCCCTTCGACTTTGAGGTAAAGGCGCGGAAATTAAGGGGTTCAACAGACTGTTTCGCTCGTGCTTGGCGGCCCTGGCGACGCAATCTAGCAAGCAGGCCATGCCTTGCAGCATGGACTGCCCGTTGAACCCCGCGCCAGCTATTGTAGGCCGTGCGCGCAAAAACGCAACTGTTTCGCGCGTGCGGTGCAACCGGGCCGCCCCAACCGATTCCCGCAAAGCGGGAAAAAGAAAAGGGGAATATATGAAGTTGACGAAGATCGCAGTTCTGAGCCTGGCGCTCCTGTTGTCCACCAGCCTGTTCGCAGCCTCCTCCGGTTCGCTGCACCTGTCGCAGTCCGTGCAGTTGAACGGAACCGAAATCAAGCCCGGCGACTACAAAGTAACTTGGGAAGGCACGGGCTCCGACGTGAACGTAAGCATTCTGCAGGGCCGCAATGTGGTGGCCAAGGCTCCGGCGCAAATGAAAGATCTGGGCAGCAAGTTCGGATCCGATGCGGCCGTAGTGGCGAAGCACGATGGCGGAACCTCGACCTTGACCGGCCTGCGCTTTGGCGGCAAATCTGTCGCAATTGAGTTTGCGGATCAAGCGGCGGCAGGGATGAAGAGCGGAAGCAGCTCGAACTAAGATCCTGCTTTCAGGGAGACAAAAAAGCGGCCTGGAGATGAATCTCCAGGCCGCTTATCGTTAGTAGACGGTCCTCTCTCTAGAAGGAGTAGCGCAACCCAAACTCCATTCTGCGTCGGTCCGTCAGAGTCGAGGTAAATTGCCCAAACGAGCTTTGGCTATCAACGGCAATGTTGGTAGTCTGCGAATCAAAGCGGACACTGTTGGTTACGTTGAAAACTTCCCAAGTGAAGCTGACCTGGTGGTTCTCGGTGATCTTGAACGTCTTGTGTAGGCCCGCATCAACTCCGAAGTATCCCGGCCCGCGCAAGCTATTGCGGCTCCCGACTTCGCCGGGGAAGTCTTGCCGATATGCTCCAGCAGCTGCTGCGGGATTTCGAAACAGATATGGTGTGCCAGCCACGTTATAAACACCCGTCTTTGCTTGTGGCCCGATCTGCGTAGCATACCCGCCTAAATCCCAGTTCGTAGCCCAAGCCGCGCCATTGCTCACGGTTAGGGGGAAGCCGCTGGTCCACCGGTAGATACCCGACAGTTGCCATCCACCCAGGAAGGTATCCAGCAAACGCCCGGCGTTACTTCCAAACGCTCTTCCGCGGCCATAGGGAACTTCCACGATCCAGTTCGAATTGAACTGGTGCGTCGTATCGAAAGTAGATATACCGCGTTGTGCTGCCGGACTCCACGCGTTTAGGATCTGGTCGCCGAGGCCGCCACGCGCAGCGATTCGCTCGGCGTCGGAACCCATGTCGATCGATCGAGAGTACGTGTAATTGATGTCAAATTGAACGCCGTGCGACATGGAATGCTTCAGGAGCAACTGACCCGCATGATAAGCGCTGCTTCCAATCGACCGCCAGGCGTACAAGGATGCGAACTGGGAGGAATAGTACTGCGGAGTGGTCGCTGTCACACCGCCCAGCGTTACACAGCCCGGGAAGCAAGCATTTCCGCCGACGCCGTCGAGGAGCTGCTGGAACGTCGTCTCATTGTGCACGAGACCACAATTTGACAACAAATCATACATGTTCTGGGTTGCAGTGGGGTTTGGCGGTAATGGGTCGTTAGGAGAGCGTGTACATCCTTGCTGCGATGAATCGAGTCCCGGGCCTGACGATGTCGCGCCGAAAAGATTTTCCCAATAGGGAATAGGGGCAACCGAAGCCTCCAGGGTCCCTGCGGCAGCCAGGTTATCTAACTGTCGAATTGCCGTAAAATAGTCGGTCTTCGATGCCGGGTCGACGATATTGCGCGGCTGTGCCAAATCTTCCTGTTGCAACAAACGACGGCCCAAACGACCGACGTAGACCGTCTCAAGAACAAAGTTATGCGGCAGTTGCCGCTCGAATGAGAGATCAAATGCGTACGAGTAGGGTGTTTTGAGCTTGTCGTCCAAGCCCCATTGCACGGCAAAATTTGTCGCCGGATAAGTCACCGGGAAACTGGCTCCCGGCGACGGAGTGATGAGCGAAGGCGGAAGCGTGTACAGTCCATTCGTCGTCATGCGAGGTGCCCCGTCAACCGTCTGCACGCCTCCGACATTGCTCAGCGAAGTCGAGAGGCCAAACGAACCCACCCGGTCGAAAGTATTCACGACACCCTCACCAAAATGGTCGTAGTAAATGCCGAAGCCCATGCGGATTGAACTCTTGCCCGCCCCTCCGAACAAGTGACCTAGGAAACCACTGTCAGAATCTGGAGAGTACGCAATAGCAACGCGCGGCGCAAAATTCTTATAGTCGTAGGCCCAATAAGGTTTCCGGTTGTTTGCCTGACCCGCGAGATCAAACTGAATTAACTGGGTGAACGGGCTACCCGTCTGCATGGTTTGTCCACGCTGATTGAACCAGTTGTTCAGGCTAATCGTCGGCGCAACTTGCACCCCGTTCTTCTCGTAAGGAGGCTGAAGTAGCGTCCAGCGGAGTCCGTAGGTCACCGTGAGGTTTGGTTTCACACGCCACGAATCCTGCACGTAGGTTTCAAACTCGTGCGCGACGAAGTGGCGGATATTGGGCGTCCCTTCAGCCAAGGTATTGCCGTGGATGTCGAAGTTATAGCGAGCGTCGACTTCGCTAATAACCCCCGCCAGAGCCATAGCTGGATAGTCGTACGAGTTGTTGAAATTGGGATCCACAGCTGGGAGGTTGAGGCCGGCAAACTGCGCGGCTCCCGGGTCCAGGCTAGTACCCTTATTTGCAATACCCGAAACGTTCAGCCACGAGGCATTGGTCGAGCCTCCCGAAAACGACGTAAGCGTCGAATTCCGAGTGTCCCCGATCATTCTAAAGTTTGCGCCAACCTGGAAAGTGTGGTTGCCCTTTGTCAAACTAACGTCGTCCACAAAATTGTGCACGGGCACGGTAACCTTGGACGAGTTAAAGTCTTCGCCGTGGGGAGTATCCAAGCCCCTCAAAGTGATGTAGGTCTTGTTGCCGGACCCTACACGATCATTCTCCTGGCGGATGAACCCGTATCGGAAGTTGTTGATCAGGCTGGAGGACAAGACCGCCGTGTATCCAGCGGCAAGTCCTTTGCTCGGTATTACCCTGGCCAGTGTCGGGGCCAGTCCCGGAAACTGCGCCGCATCGTCTACTTTGTCACCTTGCATGTTTCCCCGGACGAAGACGCGATGGTTTCCATTCTGAGTAAGGTTGAAATCGAGCTTTGCGATGTAGGTATTAAGGTTGGCCGGGCTCGGAGCTGAAAACGCGAAGCCCTGATAGTTAAAACCATCCGCAGTATTTGTACTGCTTCCAACAACACTGTTGGCATGCGGATAGAGGGAGAAGATCTGCTGAATCGCAGGGTTTGCGCCTGGCCCAAGCGGGCATGTTCCTGCGCCAGAGCACTTTGGATCCAATTGTGCCAATACGGGGGCTTGTATGGTAGCGAGCAGCTGATTCGGCGCGAGAAGCGAGGAGGACGCGATGGTTACGTTGGGATGCGTGCCAGCGACACAGTTTGGATCCGCGCCGGGTCCGCTCGCAACGCAAGCATAACTAATAATGCCATTTCGCAGGTTGTCGCTCGGCACGGTTCGCGTAACCTGGGTATTTTCGCGAGTTCGCTGCGCCTCCCAATTCAAGAAGAAGAAGATCCGGTCCTTCTTGAGGGGTCCCCCTAACGAGGCACCGTAAGTGTTCCGGACCAGATGTGGCGCCTTGTTGGGTAGACCAGATTGGAGCTGGGTAAGCTTATTGAAATAGTCGTTGGCTTCGCCAGCACTGCTGCGGTTGTATTCATAAGCGCTACCGTGCCACTTGTTGGTTCCAGCCTTCGTAATTAGCGTCACCTGAGCGCCGGACGATCGTCCGGAATCGGCGTTCGAGTTTGCGGTAGTCACGCGAAACTCTTCCACGGAGTCCAGGGTCGAACGCAGAGCACCTACGAACGCAAAACCGTTGTTCTGATCATTGTTGTCCACACCGTCCAAAGTAACGTTTGCCTGATCGCTACGCCCGCCGTTTACAGATCCAGCTCGCGTGTCGATGGTCTTGTCAACAATGTTGGAGGTGGGTCCCGTGTAGGTAACACCCGGCTGCAAGCTGAGAATTTCTACCGGATTGCGTCCTTCAAAAGGCAGGTCGGAGATTTGCCGTGAACTGAAGGCATTTCCTAAGCTTGCGTCGGTCGTGTTTACGTGAGCCGTATCAGTGGAGACCTCGATAGAAACGTTCTGGCCCTGCACTTCGACACTGAAATTCAAGGTTGAGGGAATGCTCACCTGCAGTTGAACGCCGTCGTGCTTGATTTCGGCAAAGCCGACCGCCTTTACCGTCACGGTATAGGTGGAAGGCGGAAGCTGCACAAACTGGTATTCGCCTCGGTTATCCGTTGTGGTGGTGCGTGAAAATCCAGTCTGAGGGTCTGAGACAGTTACCGCAGCCCCCTGCACGACCGCTCCTTTAGGGTCGATTACCACACCGCGGACAGAGGACGTGCCGGTTTGGGCTGCCAGTGGCAAGGAAAACGCGAACGACAGTGTCATGAACAATGCAACGAGAACTGCGAAGCGGTTGCGTGTGGTCATTTTGCTTATCCCCCTCAAATCGGAACCAGGAATGTGAAGCGGCAGAAACGCAGGGAGTCCCGCAGAATTCACGGGAACTGCTCTCCGGAGCATGTACACTTCCAGCATGTTTTGTCTTTAGACTGATGACTTTAGGCTATGAACATCCGCGTAAAATACCAAATTTTGTATTTTCCAAAGGCAACCTATGGCGAATGGTAGGCATCCAAGGCCTCCACCTGATCTACTGTCTGTGACTCTCCCCTGAACATGACCTCCGCTACACTGATTCCCATGGATTCGGGATCCTCAACGAAGCCCGTCATTATCGGCACGGCTGGCCATGTCGATCATGGCAAGACGGCTCTGGTGCGGGCGCTTACTGGCATTGACGCAGATCGGCTGGAGGAGGAGAAGCGGCGCGGGATCACCATTGACCTTGGATTCGCGCACCTGGATTTGACGGCGGCCGACGGTACACAACTGCGGTTGGGTTTTGTGGACGTGCCGGGGCATGAGCGCTTCGTTCGCAACATGCTGGCTGGGGTGGGCGGCATCGACCTGGTGCTGTTTGTGATCGCGGCGGATGAATCCATTCAGCCGCAAACGCGGGAGCACTTTGATATTTGCCGGTTGCTCTCGGTGCAACGCGGCATCACCGTGCTCACCAAGTCGGATCTTGTGGATACGGAAACGCTCGGCGTCGTGAAGATGGAGGTCGAGGATTTTCTGCGCGGGTCATTTCTCGATACGGAACGCGCCCTCATGGTTGCGGTGAGTGCGAAAACCGGTGCGGGGCTTACCGAGCTGAAAGACGCTATTCTCTCGCAGGCGAGATCAGCATCTGGGCGCGACTCGGCTGCCTTGCCGAGGCTGCCCATCGACCGCGTCTTTACGATGAAGGGTTTTGGGACGGTGGTTACTGGCACGCTCCTTGCTGGAGCCGTTCGCAAAGAGGATGAACTGGAAGTCTACCCAACCGGCCAGCGCGTGAGAGTACGCGGGGTGCAGGTTCACGGCGCGCCGGCGGAGCGCGCTGTTGCGGGGCAGCGGACTGCGCTGAATCTGGCTGGCATTAACCCTGACGAACTCGCACGGGGCATGACGTTGGGGCCGGTCGCGACGTTGCAGGCGACTGATCGAGTCGATGTCTCGCTCACACTTCTTCTCTCCGCAAAGACGCTGAAAGATCGCGCGCGCGTTCATCTACACTCGCAGACGATGGAAACCGTTGCGGAAGTAGCCCTGCTGGGAGAAAAGCAGATGCCACCGGGCGGGCAGACGTTTGCGAGGCTGCGGTTGGCGGAGAAGGCCCTGCTCCTTCCCGGGGATCGCTTCATCATCCGCCAGTTTTCGCCGGTAGTGACCATCGGTGGCGGTGTTGTGCTGGACGCCGCGCCGATTGCGAAAACTAAAAAACAGGTTCTGGTACCGTTTCTCGAGTCTCTGAGCCGGAGGAAGCCTGACGCGGTTTTGCAGGCGCGAATCGCAAGACGAACTCACCAAGGGCTTTCCGTCACCCAGGTTGTTAAGGAAACAGGATGGCGGCCGGAGTTCGTCGAAACGATCGCCGGCGATCTAATTCGCCATGGGAGCGTGGTCCGGACTGGTAACCGTTTGGTTGCGGTGGACGAGGTCGCGGCACTGAGTGTCTCTCTGGAACGCTCGGTGGCAGCTTTTCAAAAGAAGCATCCGCTTGCAGGTGGCATGAACAAGGAACAACTCCGTGAAAGTCTGCGCGCGAATGCGGAGACATTCGAGTACTTGCTGGAACGGCTTGTGAAGGAAAAGAAGCTCGCCGTATCGGGCGAGCTAGTGCATCCGCCGGGGAAAGGCGTCGTCCTAAAGGACGAAGAAGCGATTTCCAAGCAGGTCATCGAATCTGCTTTCTCCTCTGCGGGCCTCAAGGTCCCGGCATTAGACGAAGTACTAGCAGGACTGAAGATTGACCGTGTTCGCGCGCAGAAGCTGGTAACCCTGCTGTTGCGCGACAAGGTTCTGGTGAAGGTCTCGGAGGAACTGGTGTTTCACCGGGACGCATTGGCAGGCTTGCGCAGCCGGATGGCCGCGCAAAAACTGAAATCGCCTAAGATCGACGTCGCAGTTTTCAAGGAATTGGCTGGCGTCTCGCGAAAATACGCTATTCCCCTATTGGAATATTTTGACCGGGAGCGCGTGACGCGCCGCGAGGGAGACGCACGCGTGATCTTGTAGGGAGCTTGTGAACAAGTGTCTCCCCAGAAAGTAGTGCTAGGCAAACTCTGATCAAGGCCTTCCCTAACGAAAAGCAGGTCCCTCCACTACGCAGAATCGCCGTAAACCCGGCGATTCCGCTCCGGTCGGGATGACAATTTGAACTTAATCAGAGTTCCTAAGAATACGGTCGGCTTTTCGCGGGCGAGGGCGCCCGCGCCACACTCGTTCAGAGCTGCCTTAGCGAATTCCCTCGGGCTTGTGCAATTCGTATAATCAGAGCGTAGCGGGTTCTTCTTTCTCATCGTATGAACTTCCCCATCACAATCATCGGCGCTGGTTTGGCTGGCTCAGAAGCGGCGTGGCAGTGTGCGCGGCGAGGGGTTCCGGTCAACCTGTACGAAATGCGGCCCGTGCGTTCGACACCCGCTCATCAAACGCAGGATTTCGCCGAGCTTGTTTGTTCCAATTCTCTAAAGTCGTCGAGTGAATACACAGCGCCGTGGCTACTCAAGGAAGAAATGCGGCGCGCCGGGTCATTGTTGCTGGAAATCGCCCAGGAGTGTTCGGTGCCCGCTGGTCATGCTCTCGCCGTCGACCGGGTGGCATTTTCGGCAAAAGTCACTCAGGTGCTCGAGCGCGAACCGCTCATCACAATCCGGCGAGAGGAAGTATCAAAAATTGATCCGGAGCAACTTGTAGTTGTTGCAACTGGACCACTGACCTCGGACGCACTGGCGGCGGAGATTGCACGGCTCACCGGCAGCTCACGGCTCTTCTTCTACGACTCGATTAGTCCCATCGTGGAAGCCGACTCCATCGATCGCTCTAAAGTCTATATGGCGGCGCGGTATGAGAAGGGCTCCGCCGACTATATCAACTGTCCGATGACGAAAGAGGAATATGACCGCTTTCTTGATGCGCTGGTCACGGCGGAATCAGTGGAAGACAAGGATTGGGAGAAGCTGAACTATTTTGAAGGCTGCTTGCCGATCGAAGAGATTGCGCGGCGCGGGCGCGATACGCTGCGTTTTGGGCCAATGAAGCCAGTGGGTTTAATCGACCCTCGAAATGGGAAGCGGCCCTATGCGGTCGTGCAGTTGCGGCAGGAGAATCTGCGCGCCGACTCCTACAATTTGGTTGGGTTCCAGAATCATCTGAAGTTCGGCGACCAAACGCGCGTCCTGCGCTTGATCCCAGGATTGGAACAAGCGAAGTTTCTGCGCCACGGGCAGATTCACCGCAACACCTACATCAACGGGCCGGAGTTGCTGCAAGGGACTCTGCAGATGAAGCACAACCCGAATGTGCTCTTCGCCGGGCAGATCTGCGGGGTAGAAGGCTACGTGGAGTCCATTGCTACGGGGCTACTGGCTGGCCTTCAGACGTCGCGCATTGCGACGGGAGCAACGCCTATCGCTCCGCCAAGGCCCTCCGCGTTTGGGTCGCTCATGCACTACGTGACGCGGGCCGATTCCAAGAACTTTCAGCCCGCGAACATCACGTTTGATTTACTCCCCGCCCTGGAACAGAAGATTCGCGACCGCAAGGAGCGCCACCAGAGGCAGTGCGAGATCGCTCTGCGGGACTTTGACGCTTGGCTGGCTGTGGTGGGTGGCACCAAGAGCATAGATGCTGCGGTTGTGGCACACTAACTGAGTTTAGGTTGAGAGTCGGATCTCAAGGTCTCCTCAGGAGCCGCAATGCCACAGCTCTCCGCGATTGAAACCATCTCGATTGCAATGGAACACACCAAGCAGCAGTTGTTTCGCCCCTTCCGGTGGGGACAGTGGTTGCGTTTGGCTTTGCTCGGCTTGTTGACAGGCGAACTCAGCAGCGGCGGCGGGTGTGGTGGCGGCAACTTCCCATCCTCGTTCCCGACTAATCCATCGCAGCAACCAGGCGGGGGCCGCGACCAATTTCTTTCGGCCTCTCCACATTTTGATCCACAGATGGCAGCACATATGGCGTTGTGGATTGGAATAGCTCTCTTGGTATTTTGTGTGATTGCGCTGGTTTGGATGTACGTTGGCAGTGTCTATCGCTTCATCCTGATCGAGTCCATCATCACGAAGAATGTGAGCTTGCGGGCTGGCTGGCACAAATGGCACGCCACGGGGCGACGATATTTCTGGTGGCGCCTTGTGTACCAGCTCGTTGTCGGCTTCTTCTTCGTGATTCTGATTGGAATTCCGGTGGGGATCGCCGCCGCATTCGGCTGGTTCACAGATGCGAAGGCCCACATGGTTCCGCTTGTGCTCGGAGGAATCCTTCTTTTCTTCCTGGTTCTGCTCTTCTTCATAGCGACTGGTGTTATTTGGCTCTTGGGGAAGGACTTTATGGCGCCGATCATGGCGCTGGAGAATCTGGATTTCGCGGACAGCTGGAGTCGTTTATTCGCGATGATGAAGAGGGAGAAGGGCAGCTACGCCGGCTATGTGGGGATGAAGATTGTGTTGGCAATCGCGGCAGGAATTCTATTCGGAATTCTGATTACGATTGCGGTCCTGGTTGTTCTCCTTCCAATAGGCGGCCTCGGCGTGCTCGCTGTCGTTACAGGAAAAACCGCGGGGTTGACTTGGAATCCGCTAACCGTGACGGTGGCCGTCCTGGTGGGAATGTTTGCCTTTGCGCTGATCATGTTCCTGAGTTCCATGCTGAGCGTGCCGGTTACGGTGTACTTTCCGGCGTATTCGATCTATTTCTTTGCCGCACGGTATCCCAAATTGAGCGCGTGGCTCTACCCCGCGCCACCCGCGCCAGTCGTGCCCACCCCGCCTGTTACAGAGCCTCCGCCGGTGCTCCCGCCGTCATTAGGGCCCGAGCCCATCACATAGCAACAACCAAATCGTCACGATCTCGCTTTGCGGCGGTGGAACATACCTACCGGGAGAGGTGTCTATGTATTCGAGCAGATTTGTTCGACGCTCTCGGAGGACTTTATGGCAGCTTCACTCGGTAGCGGAGGCAAGCTGTCTCCGGAAATGAACGTCACACCGCTGATCGATGTCCTTCTGGTGTTGCTCGTGATTTTCATGGTCGTCCTGCCGACCATGCCGCCGAATGGACTCGAAACGCAGATTCCTCAACCGCAACAGACCCAGACGCACACAGATCCAGAGCAGCCGATTGTCGTGCAGGTGCTGTCGCGAGGTGTTGAACAGCCCGCGCTCAAAATCAATCAGGAGAACGTGAGTTGGAAAGACTTGCGTGGCAAGCTGCACGAAATCTTTAAGCTGCGCCTGGAGCACGTTGCGTTCATACGCGCCGACGGAGACCTCGATTTCGAAGTCATCGCCAAGGTGATTGACGTGGCGCATACGGCAGGAGTGGAGCACGTTGGCCTGTTGACCAAGGGGCAAGCTAACTAGAGAAGCTATTCTTTGCCGCGGGTCTTGATCCAGATGGGTGTGCCAACGAAGCCAAAGGCCTTCCGAATCTGGTTTTCGAGGTAGCGCTGGTAGGAGAAATGCAGTTTCACCGCGCGATCACAAAAGAGAATAAACGTTGGCGGAGCGACTGCTGCCTGCGTCATGTAGTAAATACGAACTTGCTGTCGCGCTGGCACCGGAGCGCGGTCAAAGTCCACGTGTTCCAGGAAACGATTCATTTCGCTGGTGGAAATCCGCTTGTTGCGCTCGGCGGAAACCAGCACGACTTCCTCGAAGACCTTATCCACGTTGCGTCCAAGGGCCGCAGAAACAAAAATTACAGGCGCATAGGAGAGAAACTTGAGTTCGCCGCGCAAGCGGGCTTCGTACATCTCACGGTCGGCCGTTTGCTTGGAATTCTGTAGACGTTCGGATTTCGAGAGGCGGCTGGCGGCCTGCATTTTGCCGTGCGACGCGGCCGCAGCAGCTTTCGTAACCAGGTCCCACTTGTTGACCACGATGATCACCGAGCGGCCGCTCTCGTGGGCATATCCAGCAATGTTGGCGTCGAGCGCGGTGACACCCTCAGGGGCGTCCACGACGAGCAGGGCGATGTCCGCATCTTCCAGATGCTTGCGGGCCATGATTACAGAAAGCTTTTCCGCCATCAGCTTCGTTTTGCCTTTGCGGCGAATGCCAGCGGTATCGATGAAGCGGAAGCGCTGGCCATCGCGCTCGACAACTTCGTCGATGGAATCGCGCGTCGTGCCTGCGATTGGAGAAACGATGGACCGGTCGACGCCCGTCAGTTGATTCAACAGCGTAGACTTCCCTACGTTGGGACGCCCTATGATTGCGACTTTGATTTCCGCTAGCGGGGCAATCGTGACCGTGCCTTCCGCCTCATTCGCGATTTCAACGGCATGCGCCGCCGATAGTTCTTCCGCGGCTGCGACTTTCTGGCGGTTCATCGATTCGCGCAGGTTCTTCAGACCGGGAGTTTCGCAGATTGCTTCCAGCAGCTCGCCCACGCCGATTCCGTGTTCGGCGGAAATACCATAAACATTCCGGATGCCGAGAGTGCGAAACCCGTCGGCCATGTGCTCTTGCTTGCCAGAGTCCATCTTATTCACAGCGAGAAATACGGGTTTTCCCGTCCGATGCAACAAGCGAGCGAGTTCTAAATCCGGGCCGGTAAGTTCGCTGCGCCCGTCCACTACCATGATGATGGCGGCGGATTCCGCCAGAGCGACCCGAGCCTGACGAAAAATCTCCGACGGGATGAAGTCCTCGTCGTCGGGAATGATTCCGCCCGTGTCTACCAGCCGGAAGTAGTGTCCATTCCATTCCGCTTCCGAGTAGAGGCGGTCGCGCGTAATGCCGGGCTCATCGCCCACGATCGCACGACGGCGTCCAACGATTCGGTTGAATAAGGTGGACTTTCCAACATTAGGGCGCCCGACGATGCAAATCGTAGGAAGCGCGCTGTCGGAAACAGGCACTTCGGGGGCAGCTACTTCGCTTTTCGATTTAGGTTTCTTTTTCGTCAAAATGAATCAAGGGTGGTTGGTGGCCGGGCTTGCGGTACTCGAAATGTTTTGGCTCCAACTCAGTATTATAGAGACACTGTGGCAGCGCCCGCTCAACCCGCCTCTTTGAAGGACATTACGCTCTACCAGTTCTTTGCGCCCGGCGGTGTGTTGTCTCGCACACATCCTGGCTACGAATTTCGCCGCGGGCAGCTGCTGATGGCGCAAGCCGTAGAGCAAGCTCTGGAAGAAAAGCGCCATCTAATCGTCGAGGCCGGCACCGGAACCGGCAAGACCCTGGCTTATCTCGTGCCTGCCATCCGCTCCGGCAAGCGCGTGATCATTTCCACCGGCACGAAAAACCTGCAGGAACAACTCTTCTTCAAAGATATCCCATTTTTGGAGCGTGCGCTGTTTCCGAACGGAGAGGGCAAGCTTTCCGTGTGTTACATGAAGGGGCGCAATAACTACCTTTGCCGCAAACGCCTCTATGACCTCACCGCCCAACCGGTGCTGAACGGACTGCAGGAAATTGAGCAGTTTCGTGAAATCTCAACCTGGGAATCGACAACAGAGACCGGGGACCGCGCCGAAATTGCAGCCCTCCCGGAATCCAGCCTGCTGTGGCCGAAGCTCGACGCGCGTTCGGAAACTTGTCTGGGGCAAAAGTGCAGTCAGTACGACCGCTGTTTCATTACGGAAATGCATCGCCGGGCAGCGGAGAGCGATATCGTCATCGTGAACCATCATCTGTTCTTTGCCGACCTTGCGATTAAGCAGCAGGCCGAGAATGCGCCCGATGCTGGAATTTTGCCGGACTGCGGCACGGTGGTCTTCGACGAAGCGCACGAGTTGGAAGATATTGCGGGAAATTACTTTGGGATTTCAGTCAGCAATCTGCGGATGGAAGACCTCGCGCGGGACGTGGAGGCATCACTGCAACGCAACCGCGCATATTCAGCCGCACTTTCCCAAGCCGTGAAGAGCCTGCGGGAGAAATCGCAATTCTTCTTTTCTCTACTGCCGCCTGGAGACAGCCGGTTCGCCTTCGATAGCCGCCGCGAGTTTCCTGAGGAGAATGGGGATGAATATATCGGGTTAGACCAGTCCCTGAAGCGTCTCGCGGCCGAGCTTTCGGCCATGCCGGAGAAGCCCGAAGAGATCTTCACCTTTGTTCGCCGCGCGGAAGAACTGCGTGTGCAATTGAGTTTCTTGATGGAATCGGAGGACCCAAACACTGTCTTCTGGATCGAGCGCCGCGGCGGACGCAGCGCGGGACACGGCCGACAGAACGTTTTCCTGCAAGCCACGCCCATCGACGTGGCCCCCATCCTTCGCGAAACCCTGTTCAGCCGCATGGATTGCGCGATTCTTACTTCCGCAACGCTCGCCGTCCGTGGCAATTTCGACTACATCGAGCGCCGGATTGGCCTCGAACACGCCCGCGATTCCGTGCTGCCTTCACATTTCGATTACGAAACGCAATCATTGCTGTATGTTCCGCCGGACCTGCCCGATCCGCGCACGCCGCAGTTTGGCTCTCACGCTGCTTCGTGCATCAGCCGATTGTTACGAATCACGCAGGGCCGGGCCTTCGTTTTGTTCACCAGCTACGCGCAGATGAACGACATCTATGAGCGTTTGCTCGGAGAGATCGATTACCCCGTCCTGCGTCAGGGCGACGCGCCTAAGAATGCGCTGTTAGAGGAGTTTCGTCTGACGCCGAATGCCGTGCTCTTCGGAACCTCTTCGTTCTGGCAAGGCGTGGATGTGCAAGGCGAGCAACTGAGCTGCGTCATCATTGACCGCCTGCCGTTCGCGGTCCCCAGCGACCCCGTGGTAGCAGCGCGGGTCCGCGCCATCGATTCGAGCGGCGGAAACGCCTTCTTCGATTATCAGGTTCCGTCTGCCGTCATTACGCTCAAACAGGGTTTCGGACGCCTGATTCGGTCGCTTCATGACAGGGGACTACTCGTCCTTCTCGACAACCGAATCGTCAGAAAGCAATATGGGCAGATGTTTCTGGATAGCTTGCCAAGTTACAAAAGGACGACGGACATCAAGGATGTCGAAGAGTTCTTTGGAGTGGAATCCTCTTGATTCACTTGCAGCGCGAACGTCGCCTTGCGAAGGATGCCTTCAACTTCTTGTGTTGATGTGCTCCGAAAGACTTTGAAATAGTATTGTCAACCATCCATTCCACTGATTCCAGTCATGATTCCCAAGGCCGCTGTGAAACTCATAGGGAAATTTGCGGTGTGCCAGCAAGGCCGCAAATCTTCGGTTAGCAGGCAACAAGCCTTCTTGTTCACCGCAAGAAAGAAACATGTAAGTCGCGCGCGCGACGTCGGCCGAATTCGCGAGTAGGTAAGGATCATTCTCGTGCTGCGTGTGCCCTTGCCATGCACCAAAAATTGCGCGGTGGCCGCGCCATTGCGAGATGCGTTTGATCGAAAATGGCCGGCTAGGAACATCAAGCGCGGAACTTAACCCGCCTGCAAAAACGAATAGGTCGGGGTATTTGAGGGCCAACTTGATGGCGCCAAAGCCTCCCATGGAAACGCCAACGATTGCGCGACTCGAGCGGCCTATCTTTACTGGAAACTTCGCTTCTACCTCCGAGATTAGATCCTTCACGATGTAGTCTTCGAAGCGATCTTCTGGACGCTTAACAGCATTCGTATAGTACGAGTCGCCGCCCTCTGGCATCACGAGAATGAGCCCGTGCTCTGCCCAATTCGAGACATCCGAGTAATTCGACCAGTCGCGAAAGCCACCACCTCCACCGTGCAGCAAGTAGACCACGGGAAGCTTTTGGCCAGCCGCGATCGATGCCGGCAGGATCACGCGGTATTGCATGTCTCGATTTAACGAAACGCTGTGAAAAGTTACATCGCGCATCGTTGTCTTCGTCGTAAGGCGGGGACGATCCGATGCCTGTTGTTGCTGTGTTTTGTGGCAAGCGCTCAGCAGAAGAAGAAAACAAGCTAGGGTGAGACAAAAGGCGAGCCAGCGTGTGGTTTTCACTTACGCTTTCACTCGCACTCTCACCAGCGTTCCTTCCGGCAGCTCCCCGCTGAGGAGCAGAATCTTCCCGCCCTGCACGATCCCATTGAACTCGCGCGACTCAGGGCGCGCCGCGCTCGACGCCCCTGGTGACTTCAACTGCGGAGACGTCTCTGGGTTATTTCCTCGTCTCATGCCGCGATCCATCGCCTCATTGGCCAGGCGATCCGCATCTTTGTTCTTTTCCCGTAACACGTGTTCCGCGCGGAACCACTCCAGATGGTTAATCCTCTTCCGTGCCTCATCGTAAAGCAATTTCAACTCAGGGCTTTTCACTTTATAGACGCCGTTGATCTGCTTCACCATCAATTCGGAGTCGCTAATCACTTTCAGCGCACGCTCGTCGTGCTTCAGGCAATAGTCCAGGGCGCCGAGCAATCCACTGTATTCGGCGTAGTTATTGGTCCTGTGCCCCAGGTATTCGCTGAGTTCCGCGATTGGCTTTCCAGCGGAGCTGCGGATCGCCACTCCATAGCCTGCGGGACCTGGGTTGCTGCGAGCGCCGCCATCAATGTGCGCGATCAGGTAGTGATCGGGCGTCGGGGTTTGGGTTGGACCGAACAGGCTGGACGCGGCTTTTCTGGGGTACGGCGGTGAGGGCATTCGCTCAGTTTACAACGAGACGCGCAGGATGGAATTGCTAGCGACCCGTGTCGAGTCGAGTGGCCAAGCGGGGAGGGAGTCCACCATCCAAAATCTTCTTCTGCGTGGACTTTACATCATAGGGCACGCGAAAATACTCAATCCGGTCACGATCACTATCCAGAACAGCGAACCCGGCGCGCCAATCTTCATCGCGAGGCTGGCCGACGGAGCCGGGATTAATCAGGTAACGAAGATCGTCGCGAAGCGGATACTCCCACACTTCGATCTGGTCCGGAGATCCATATTCGGGAACGATGATGTCCGTCTGCTGCCCATCCCAACTGAAACCACCTTGGCGGTGGGTATGCCCAAACAACGTGATCCGCGCGGAGGCCGTCATCAACGGTTCCTTCGAGTCGCGCGCACTTACCACGTATTCGTCTTCGTCCAGCGGAGATCCGTGTACGAACTGCACCTGTCCCAATTCAGGCACGCGGATCGGCCCTTGCGGCAGCTCGCGCAGCCAATCAAGATTGTCGGGCGTGAGGCGCTCTCGGGTCCACAGCGCTGCCAATCCCGCCATTGGATTAAAATGTTCCAAATTCATGACGCCTGAAACAGCTTTGTCGTGGTTGCCCCGTACAACCTGTCCGTTTTGGGAACGCACTCGATCAATGACGGCGTTAGGGTCAGCACCATACCCCACTACATCGCCGAGGTTGACGATGTGATCGTGAGCAGGAACGGCGTCCATGCAAGCGTTGAGCGCCTCCAGGTTCGCGTGAATGTCGCTGAGCAGCAAAATGCGCAAGCAGTTTATCCCGAGGGGGGAACTGGTGGATTATAGCCCTGTTTGGGAGGGAAAACACAATTGCAAGGTCCTACGGGCGGAAATATGTGCCGCCTTCAAAGGGATGGCGGCGCCACAACCGGACATCGCGACCAATGCTGTGGCGCAACTTCGACGAGAGGCGGTAGATTTTGGGAACATGCGCTGATCCGAAATTCGCAGCGCGGCTCGAATGCACATCCCGGAGGAAGGGCGTGCAGGGGCGGTACGGTGCCTTCCATGGTAGAGAGCGGTTGGTTTCGATTGGTTCTCAGCGTGGGCACCGCGCGCAAGAGTCCCTGCGTATACGGGTGCGCAGGTACGCGAAAAATATCACTACGCGCAGCAACCTCGACCAAGCTTCCGGCGTACATCACGGCCACTCGATCTGCGATCTTCGAAACGACAGCCAAATCGTGCGAAATAAAAAGCATGGCCAGATTGAACTTGGCGCGCAAGTCCTGCAGCAGTTCCAAAATCTGCGCTTGAATCGTCACGTCCAACGCAGTCGTTGGTTCATCGGCAACCAGCAGTTGTGGACGGTTTACGATCGCCATGGCGATCATAACGCGCTGCCTCATCCCCCCGGAGAGTTGGTGCGGATAGTCCCGCGCGCTGCGCTCCGGTTCGGGCAAGGCTACCTCGCGCAGTGCCTGGATCGCGCGCTGCCCCGCTTCCCGTTTCGAGAGGTCAGCGTTATGAGCGAGCACCGCCTCCGCCACCTGGTCGCCGACTCGCATCACGGGATTCAGCGCAGTCATGGGTTCTTGAAAAATCATCGCCATCCCGAGGCCCCGCAGGGAGCGCAATTCCTCTCTGGAGACGGTCAGCAGATCAATGGAAGGACGGCCAGAAAGCGTTAGCACGATCGATCCGCTGGTCCGGGCTTGGGGTGGAAGAAGTCCCATCAGAGCGAGCGACGTTACCGACTTGCCGGATCCCGATTCGCCCACCAACCCAAGGGCTTCGCCGGGCGCGATGGAGAGACTTAGATCGCGCACCGCGATCATGCTGGCTTCGGCAAATTGCACCGTCAAATGGCGAACGTCTAGGAGCGGAGCTGGCACGCAGCTATGGTAGCAGCCCGTCGCAGCGCGTTCCGTATCGCAGGCAACACGCACAAAGGTGGACGTGCAAAACTCTTCACATTGACACTCAGCGTAGCGCAGGTTACCTTTCCTTAACGTTGTCGAAGTTTCGCGACCTGGACTTCCATCCCCGGACTGTCCGTCGGCACCCCTCTAAAAAGCGACATTCGTCAAATTTCATCAAGAAGGACGACTCTTATGACCCAAGCACCCAGCATTCGCCGCAAGTACAGGCTACGTTCATTTGCCCTACCTCTTCTGCTCTGCGTAACGGGGATTGCCGCAGCGCAGACCACAACCTCGGTTCCCGCCGCCGCGATTGTCCGGATCAGCACGGATACTTTCACCAACCCTAGCAGCCAGCACGCCAGCGAAGTCGAGCCCGATACATATTCGTTTGGCACGACCATCGTCAGCGCGTTTCAGGTGGGTCGTGTGTTTAGCGGCGGCGGCGCGGATATCGGCTACGCCACCTCGACCGACAGCGGCAAAACCTGGACGAGCGGATTCCTGCCTGGAATTACCGTGAACCGTGGCGGACACTTCTCCGCAGTCAGCGACGCGTCCGTAGCCTATGACGCGAAGCACGGGATTTGGATGATCAACTCGTTACCGATCGGCAACAACAACCAGGTTTCCGTCAGCCGTTCCACAGACGGAAAGACTTGGGCCAATCCCGTAACTGTGAGCTCGATCGGTTCTCCGGACAAGAACTGGATTGTGTGCGACAACACTCCGACCAGCAAGTTCTACGGCAATTGCTACGTCGAGTGGGATGACACCAGCTTGGGCGACCAGGAACAAATGAATGTTTCGACCGACGGAGGCTTGACCTGGAAACCCGCGCAACCGACAGCCGATCGTGTCAGCGGCATTGGTGGACAGCCGCTTGTGCTCAAGAACGGCACGGTGGTTGTGCCTTTTGCAGCCTTCGACGGCAACATGCGCGTCTTCAGTTCGACGAATGGCGGCGCGAGTTGGGGAGCCAGCACGGTCGTTGCGAGCGCGATTGATCATGGCGTCAACGGCGGTCTACGAACGTCGTCGCTTCCTTCCGGGGAGATCGACGGTGCAGGCAAGATCTATCTGGTCTGGCAGGATTGCCGCTTCCGCTCCGGGTGCTCGGCCAACGACATCGTCTTGACGACTTCCGTTGATGGCAAGAAGTGGACTCCGGTTTCTCGCATCCCGATTGACGCCACGAACAGCGGCATCGACCACTTCATTCCCGGCATCGGAGTGGATCATGCAACGTCGGGCGCTACCGCACACCTCGGACTGGCGTACTACTACTACACGAATACGAACTGCTCGCAGTCGACATGCAAACTCAATGTGGGGTTTGTTTCGTCCCACAATGGCGGGACGACCTGGAGCGCGCCGCAGCAATTGGCGGGCCCCATGAGCCTGAACAACCTGCCGAATACGTTTTCCGGGTTGATGGTGGCGGACTATATTTCAGTCTCTTACGCCAACGGCAAGGCTTATCCCGTATTTGCGGTCGCCAATGCCAAGAAGGCCGGCAAACTCGACCAGGCGATGTATACGAGTTCAGTTGGTCTGCTGGCGGTTGCCGGACCCGAGTTCAATTCGGCCAACGATCGTCCCGTACCCGACGCCAAGTCCGACCATCCGCAATGGGAATGGCTTGATCTAGATCATGAACACAAACGTCCTCCGCAGAAACGCGCCGCAAAATAGTTCCGCGGAATTCGATTTCCCTGGTTGAGCCAAGTCTCAGCCAGGGATTTTTTTGTGCGCGTCACAAGAATGTTCGTGACGAAACTTTACAAGGTTTTACCTCTAATTGACGAAACGCCTACAACTCCACCCCAAGGCAGCTGCATCTCTCCAGACTCCAGAAGTCAAATTCCTTTCCTGCAGGGGTTTCCATGTTTCGGTTGCTCAGTTCCCGGATGCGTGCTGTTTCGGCTGTAGCTTTTCTTCTTACCCTGATGGCGTTTGCCGTGGGCTGCTCAAATTCGAGCAGTAAGACTACAGTGCGCTTTGTGAATGCGTCACCCAATGTAGCTAGCCTCAACGCGGTCGTGGATGGCGCGAGTCTGGCGTCGGGAATTGCGAATGGTGGAGGTTCGACGGCCTATCTGGCAATCACGACGGGGTCGCGCCACATTCAGATCGAGGATGCCACAACCTCGGCTGTCTACATTGACGACACTCCAACTTTCACCGCTGGGACGACGACCACTTACATGGCGACGAACTTCGGGCCGCCCAACAACTCCGTTCTTACGAAGCTCGTCTTGACGGACGACAATTCGGGACCAGCGTCTGGGTCCTTCAAGCTGCGAGTAGTGAATGCGACACCCACGCTGGGGAGCCTCGATGTTTTCGTCCTTCCCGCGGGAACCCTGCCCACAGCGGGCAGCGCCACTTTTCCCGGAGTGAGCTTTCCGAGCGCATCAGCGACTTACGCGTCGAATACGGCGGGCACGTATCAGATATTTTTCACAATTCCCGGAACCGCGAGCGTGGTATTCCAAAGTGCTGATCTAACTTTTGCCGCAGGTCAGGTTCGCACGCTGGTGGGTATTGAGGATTCAACTGGCATTAACTTCTCGACTGTGGTGCTCAACGACAACTAGCCATTTCTGACATCGGTGACGGGTGGTTGCATTAAGTAGAAGATGACAACCACCCGTACGATGATGGGGAGTCCCGCGAGCAACAGGGGTAGCGGCTTAAATTCCGTTGCGGCGGCCGAAGCAGATGGGACGGCGGTGAAGATGCCCCACGCGACAATAGCGATGGAGGTGCGGCGCGCCCAGTTGCGCCGGGTCCAGAGTCCGTAGGCCGTGAAAGCGTACAACGCTGCTCCTAGAAGGAAAGCGTAAGGTCCTGCCGTTTCGAACCCGCCGAGAAAAACAGCTCCGATCCGGAATGAGAACATGTCCGGACTCAGCAGCATCGCGCTTCCAATAAAGAGCAGAAATGCTGCAGCCAGTGCGAAGATGATGCTGAGCGTGCTCATGAACGTGAGTCTTGGCAGGGGCATCTCTAGTTTTCTACAGTTTGCTGCAAGTTTAAACCAGAGCCGCGACCCGAGCCTGTCGGCCCAGCGCCGGCCCGTCGCGGGCTAAGATATTCGCGGACAAGAGTTTCCGCACCACGCGACCTATCTTTTCTTGGCGGACTTCTTGGAGTCGGAGCGGGCTACGGAGGCCGGTTCTGGCTTGGACGCTTTTGTCTCCGACTTCGATTCGGATTTTGACTCGGACTTTGACTCGGACTTCGATTCGCCCTTGGACTCGGATTTGGTTTCGGACTTCGATGCAGCTTTGCTTTCGGCCCTATCGCTGCTCCCGCCGTCGCTGGCGGGGCGCGACGAGCCGCTCTTGGCGTAATCGGTGACGTACCATCCGCTGCCCTTGAACTGGATGGCTGGGGCGGAAACCATCTGCTCAACCTTACCTTTGCATTTGGGGCACTTGGTAATGGGGGCGTCGGAAAACTTCACGATTCGCTCGAACCGGTGGCCGCACTTCGTGCATTCGTATTCGTAAAGAGGCATCGGTCCAATTGTATAGCGTGCGCGGGTTCCGTCAATTGGGGTGCTTCGGCTCGAATGATGCCTAGGTGCTGCTTAGAGCTTGACCGGCGACGCGACTCTCGCCATGTGTTCTCTGCTAGACTCCGGCCATGCATGGGCCAGCAACAGCTCCGGGGACGTTGTATGTTGTCGCGACTCCGATCGGAAATTTGCAGGACATTACTCTGCGCGCGCTGGCGGTGCTGAAAGAAGTTGACGCTATCGCCTGCGAGGACACGCGCCAGACGCGGAAGCTGCTCGACCATCACGGAATCACGACCCGGATGGTCAGCTACCACGAGCACAACGAACAGGAACGGGCCGTCGAGCTTATTGCGGAGCTAAAGCAGGGAAGAAGAGTGGCAGTGGTCACAGACGCAGGGATGCCAGGGATTTCCGATCCGGGGTATCGCGTGATCACCCTGGCTGTAGAGCAAGGAATCCCAGTCGTCCCGATTCCCGGTGCGTCGGCATTCCTGTCGGCGCTGGTGGCGAGCGGTTTGCCGACCGATGCGTTTCGTTTTGCGGGATTTTTGCCGTCGAGGCGGGGAGAACGGCGCAGCGTGCTTGCCGCGCTAACGGCCTCCACCGAAACGCAGGTTTTCTATGAAGCACCGCACCGGCTGCTTGAGACATTGGAAGATGTCGTGGAAACGCTCGGTGCTTCGCGCCACGTAGTTGTGGCGCGCGAAGTGACGAAGCTGCACGAAGAATTTCTGCGAGGTCCCGCAGAAAAGGTGCTGACCGAACTGGCGTCTCGGGATGAGGTTCGCGGAGAAATCACGTTGCTGATCGCAAAAGCAGATGCAGCAGTGGAACCTGTTTCCAGGAAGAAGGGAATTCACGAGCGGCTCGAAGAGGTCATGCGCGAAGAATCGGTGGATGAAAAGGCAGCGCTCAAGAAAGTGGCGAAAGAGTTTGGGCTCTCCAAGAGTGAAGCCTATCGACGGTTGCAGAGGGAAAAGTAAAGGTTAGAGATCGTCGGGTTTCAAACCCGTATGCTTTGCGATGCGTGACAACATCTTCGGACCAATCTCCTCGCCGTCGTGAAATGCCCACATGTACTCAGGGGACCTGCCGCTGATGTGGCGGAGCTTTATGTGCGAACCCTTTTGAGACACGGGTGTCCAACCAATCGAGAGAAGTGCTTTATAGACGATGCGGGCCCTGGAACTGGGCCACGCGCTCACGCGATGACACGAGTGACGCTAATCGAAGTTGGAGGTTCTTGCTGGGAACGCTCTACGTTGTCCGCGACTGAACGGAGGGCGATGGCATAGGATTTGACGATCGCCTCGTGTTCTGTTGCGCCGTAGGCGAGAGCGCCGGGGACTTCGGGGATTTCGGCGATCCAGCGGCCGTCGGTTTCGCGTTCGGTTTCAATGCTGAAGCGCAAGTCCTGGGTTCGTGGCGGCTTACGTGCGGACCTCATAGTCAATAGGATGGCATCACAGAAATCAACGGTCAATCGAATCCTACAGGTATCAGTTACTCGTCGAGTTCTTCGGGCGAAGTCTCCCCGTCGGACTATTTGCCCAGTTCTTTCTTCACAATCTCGCTCACCAGCTTCCCATCCACTCGCAACCCTGCGGCATTGAAGCGCGCCATTGCATTCTTCATCACGTTGCCCATGTCCTTCATGGTCGGAGTACCCATTTCCGCAATGGCGGCGCGCACTCCGGCGGCCACGTCTTCCTCCGAGGCGGCTTTGGGCAGATAGGCCTCGATCAAAACAATTTCGGCCGCCTCTTTGTCAGCCATTTCCTGGCGTCCGCCTTTGGAGAACTGCTCGACGGAGTCTTTCCTCTGCTTGATCAGCGTCTGCAGAATCTGTTGCGCCTCTTTGTCGTCGAGCGGTGCCATCTTGTCTATCTCTTTGTTTTTCAACGCGGTTTTGACCATGCGCAGGGTGGAAAGGCGGGCTTCCGCGCGCGCCTTCATCGCTTCGACTATATCCTTCTGAATTTGCTCGGCTAGGCTCATTGTTTTCACATTATAAGGTTGAATGCGCCGAATCCGAAAAACGGGTCCAATCCGGCGGTTCCCGCGTGTGTTTTGGACTAAACTGGAGGGTTAGAACTTATCCTTCGTGAGGACTTATCATGCTGCGCAAGACACGCTTGTTTACCCCCGGACCGACCCCTCTTCTTCCCGCCGCTCAGCAGGCCATGGCTTTCTATGACATGCACCACCGGACAGCGGATTTCAAGACGCTGTTATCAAAAACTCTGGCTGACCTGAAAGAGTTCATCGGCACCAAGAACGATGTCCTGATTCTGGCCTCTTCCGGCACCGGGGCGATGGAAGCCTCGGTCTCCAACCTGACTTCCCCCGGCGATAAAGTTCTCGTTCTCACCGCCGGAAAGTTCGGCGAACGTTGGACTGGTCTCGCCAAGGCCTACGGATGTGCGGTTGAAGTTCTCAGCGCACCCTACGGCGAAACGTTTTCGCTCGACGAAGTGAAGGCAAAAATCGCTGGCGCGAAAGTTGTCTACATGCAGGGCACCGAGACCTCAACCGGGGCGCGACATGATGTACAGGGCGTCGCCAAACTCGTGCGAGCGGAGGCAGATTGCCTGCTGGTTGTCGACGCGATTACTGGCCTCGGCACCACGCACTTTGATGTCGATGGTTGGGGCATTGACTTCATTATTGGGGGATCGCAGAAGGCGCTAATGATTCCTCCCGGACTAGCCTATTGCGCCGTCAGCGAGAAGGCGTGGCAGCGCATGGAGACTTCGAAGAATCCCCGCTTTTACTTCGATCTCAGAAAAGAGCGGAAATCGCAGGTAAAAGGCGAAACAGCTTACACACCGGCTACGACTCTGATTGCTGGTATGGGTGCTGCGCTTACCCACATCCGCCAGATGGGCAACGGAGACCTGGTGGAAGGCCGCAAGGCGCTTATCGACAGCGCGGAAATGTGCGCGGAACTGACGCGGGTAGCCGCTCTGGCGCTCGGCTTGAAACTGTTCGCCGCGAAGTGTCCCGCTGCGGCCGTCACGGCGATTGCCGTGCCGGAAAACATCGACTCCAGCGTGCTGGTGAAAGACTTTCGCGAATCGTTCGGCGCGGTCGCAGCCAACGGACAGGGCGAGATGAAGGGCAAGCTGATCCGTGTGGCGCACTTGGGCTACTACGACTATCTCGATACCGTGGCTTTTGCCGCGGCGTTGGAGCAAGTCCTAAGCCGAGCAGGGGCCGCCATAGTCTTCGGAACCGCGGTCAAGGCGGTGCAAGAAGCCTACTCCCAGAAGACGGCGGGAAAGCCAGAGTTAGCGGGAGTTAAGAGCTAGAGAGTAAGATTTCAGGCGACGCGGATTTGTAGTGCGGAGCTTCCGCCGTCTCAAGGCCCCCCGGCTGTTCCGTACAAATCTCGCGGACACGTAGGTTCGCGCCACAGGGTTTTCGCCATAGGGAGAAGCACTATGAGATTCAAGAGATCTTTCGTTGTACTGCTGTCGTTGGTTCTCTGCGGCAGCGTGTTCAGTCATGCCGATTTCCAATACACGGAAAGCAGCAAAATGACCGGCGGCATGATGATGGGAACGATGAAGTTTCTGGGTGCTTTCAGCAAGGATATGCGGCAAGCGAACGCTCCCCAGGTCAGTACTCGGGCGGTGAAAGGCAATCGGTTCAGGGAAGAACGTCCCGACGGCACGATTCAAATCATCGATCTCGACGGGCGGCGGTTCATCAGCATCGATTCCAAAGCCCGGACGTACAGCACCATGACGTTTGAGGAAATGAAGCAGAGGATGCTCGCGGCCCAGGAGCGCATGAAGGAAGAGCAAGCCAAGCAGGCGGCCCAACATCCCGGCGCGAACCCGAATGCGAATCTGAAACTCACTCCGAAGGTCGAAAGCACAGAGACAGGGGCTACGCGAAATATTCTTGGTCTGGATACCAAAGAAGCCAAAATCAAGATCGAGATGCTGATGGAAAGCACCGACCCCAAGGCACAGGGGCAGCAGGTTTCCATGGTGACCAATACGGATTCCTGGATCGCGCCGTCGGTCCCGGGCTACGACGAAATCCGCCAGTTTTACGTGAAGATGGCGAAGGAGATGGACTGGGTGCCGGGAGCCATGATGAGCGGCATGGCCAACAGCAATGTGCAGATCAGCATGGCAGAGCTGAAGAAAAACAACGTCAAACTCGGCGGGATCCCGTTGTTGCAGACTGTAAGCATGACATTGGGCGGCAATGGAATGCCTGCCGCGGCAGCGAACGGACAGGCGGCACCGCAATCGACCCCTCCGCCACCCCCGCCGGCGCAAACGCAGGAACCTACGAGCGCGAAAGATGCCATCACGCAAGGTATCGCGGGCCACTTTGGATTGGGTGGTTTCGGGAAGAAGAAGAAGACAGACCAGCCAGCGGCAAGTCAGCCGACAGCTACCGATAGTTCGCAGCAGGCGAGCGCTCCGGCGACTGCAGCTGCTCCTGCAGGGACGCCTGGATCCTTGATGGAAATGACAATTGAGGTGACTTCGTTTTCCAACAGCGCGCTCGATAGGAGTTTGTTTGACGTGCCCGCGGGCTACACACAAGTCCAACCCGATCTGGATGGGAAGACAGGAAAACACTAGGGCCTTGAGCACCGAGTAACAACAAAGTCAAAGCAGTATTTACTTTCAGGCGGCGCTTCCGAAGCGGAGGCGCCTGCGGGATACGTGTAACCTCTCGAGCCAAATTCTTACATCATAAGGAAACAGGGAAATCTAAATGAAGATCATAGTTGCCGAAAAAATCGCGTCTAGTGCCGTGGACCTGCTCCGGGAACCGGGCTGGGAGATTCTTACGCATGACCAACTGGATGGAAAACTTGCGCAGCATCTGGAAACTGCGGATGCGCTGATCGTACGTTCGGCTGTGCAGGCCGATGCAGCGCTGCTCGAGCACGCCAAGCAACTGCGCGTAATCGGGCGCGCGGGGGTTGGCGTAGACAACATCGAGCTTGATGCCGCCACGCGCAAGGGCATCGCAGTCATGAATACCCCGGGCGCAAATGCCGTGGCTGTGGCGGAGCACACGCTGGCGCTGATGTTGTCCATGGCGCGTCACCTGTGCCGCGCGAATGAAACGATGCATGCCGGTAAGTGGGATAAGAAATCGCTGCAGGGGACAGAACTGCGGGCCAAAACGCTGGGCATTGTCGGCTTGGGCAAAATCGGCCTCGAAGTAGCCCGACGCGCTCGAGGTTTTGGAATGGAAATCGTGGCGCATGATCCTTACGTTTCCGCCGGACTGGCGCAAGCAGAGAAAATCCGCCTCGGCACGCTGGAAGAGGTCTACGCGGCCTCGGACTATCTCAGCCTGCACGTAGGGCTGACCAAACAAACAGCGGGCATGATCAACGCAGAATCGATCCAGAAAATGAAGAAAGGCGTGCGCTTGGTGAACTGCGCCCGTGGAGAACTGATCATCGAGGCCGATCTGGCGAAGGCTGTACAGTCCGGGCAAGTCGCAGGAGCGGCGCTCGATGTGTTTGAGCAGGAGCCGCCGAAAGGCTCTCCGCTGCTCGGTTTGGCCAATGTGATTCTCACACCGCACGTGGCCGGATCGACGAACGAAGCGCAAGAAGCAGTCGGAGTCCAAATCGCGCAGCAGGTGAAGGAATATTTGAAACACGGCGTGATCCAGAACGCCGTCAATGTGCCTTCGGTTTCTTACGAGGAATACGAGGAGATGGAGCCTTACATTGGACTGGCTGAGCGCATGGGGTCTTTCCTGGCCCAGGCTACGGACGGCAACGTTGAAGGCATTGCTCTGCAATACAAGGGCGAGTTGGCGGACTGGAAAACGGATTTGATACGAAATGCCGTAGTCATGGGCATACTCAATCAGACTTTGGAGGAAAAGGCTAACGTGGTGAACGCGGCGTCGGTTGCATCCAGCCGCGGGATCGCAGTGCATGAGTCGCGAGAAACGAAAGGCAAAGGCGGCGCGGGCAATGTGTTGTCGGTGACTTTGAAAACGAAATCCTCGGAACGCAGCGTGAAGGGTGCTGTGCTGCGCGGAAAATCGCTGCGTTTGCTCAGCGTCGATACGATCGATATCGAAGCTCCGTTGGGCGACAACCTGCTCTATCTGCGCAACAAAGACGTACCCGGCGTCATTGGTCAAGTGGGCACGATTCTGGGCAAGCATCAGATCAACATTGGAGATTTCTCATTGGGCCGGAATGAGACGCCCGTCGGTCAGGTGCGAGAAGCGATCGCCGTAGTTCACGTCGATTCGCCTGTGCCAGAGCCGGTTCTGGCGGAATTACGCAAACTGGATGCAGTCAAGGAAGCTCGCGCCATTCGGCTATCCTAAGTTTTCGTAAGCCAGCGGTTGTAACTTTACGGCTGGGCCGGCGTCTGAACCTTAGCGGGAAGCCGGCCCGCACACTCCCGCAACACTTTCCGGTTCGGGCCACCAAGGCCGTATCATAAGGACCGGAGCTACTGAATGCACAATCTGCCTCTACCGCTGGCGGCTTTCGTCGCGGGCCTCATTTCTTTCTTATCCCCTTGTGTTTTGCCGCTCGTTCCAGGTTATGTCTCCCTGATTTCCGGCGCTACTGTGGAGGAACTGAAGACCCAGGACAGCCGCCTGCTTCGCCGCGTAATGCTGCAATCGGTAATGTTTATTCTCGGTTTCAGCGTGGTTTTCATCATGCTGGGAGCGCTTTCCACGAGTGTGGGCCAGTTGCTGGCGCACTATCGAACCTTCATCGCCAAGGTCGCTGGTGTAGTAATTATTATCTTTGGACTGCATCTCACGGGTATTTTTCGCATCAATGCACTGTATGCAGATAAGCGTCTGCATGGCGTAAAGGGCGGGTCGTCGCCCTGGGGCTCGTTCGTAATCGGGTTCGCCTTCGCATTTGGCTGGACGCCTTGCGTGGGGCCGATTTTGTCGGTGATCCTTACGTTTGCCGCCGAGCAGGACACTGTTTTGAAAGGTGTTTTCCTGCTGGCCGTTTACTCGCTGGGTCTGGCTGTGCCGTTTTTGCTGACGGCGGTACTGATTGAGAAGTTCCTGTCTTTCTACCGACGCTTCCAGAAGCACATGCACGTGCTGGAGGTGGCTAGCGGCGGACTGATGATCGCATTGGGAATATTGCTGGTGTTGGGACGGTTGAATATCCTTTCCAGCTATTTTTCATTCTTGAACAAATTTGTACTATAGAGGCACCGTTGTAAGGAGTGAAAGCCGTGAAGCGTACATTCTTGGTTTTGATTGGAATCCTGCTGGCGGTGGGCCTCATGATCCTTACCGCGCGCCGCGTACAGTCGAGTTCGAAAAACAGCAGCCTTGGCGCGCTGCGAGGAGCGCCCGCTCCCGATTTCACGCTAAAGTCGTTGGATGGAAAGAGCTTGAAGCTCTCCGATCTACGCGGGAAAGCCGTGTTGCTCAACTTCTGGGCGACCTGGTGCGCTCCGTGCAAGATTGAAACGCCCTGGATTGTCGATCTACAGAATCAGTATGCTGCACAGGGCCTTCAGGTGGTCGGGGTTTCCATGGACGATGAAAGCGAGACGGAAGGCATTAAGAAATTCGTCCAGGAAATGCACATGAACTACCCCATCCTGCGCGGGAATGAAGATGTGGGCAACGCCTACGGCGGGTTGGAGTTCTTGCCCACGACTTACTTTGTGGGACGGGACGGCAATGTGACGGGTCGCATACTCGGCCTCAAAAGCAGGAGCGACCTGGAAGACAACGTGAAGAAGGCATTGGCTTCGGTTCCAGTGAGCCAAACGGCGCAACGCTAAGGTCAAGGGAAGTCGAAGAAGGAATAGGAAGCGTATGAAGGATTGGATGCAATCTCGGATTCTCCCTCTCGCGACAGCTGCTCTGCTGCTGGGGTCCCTGCTCCTCGCATCCTTGACGTCGGCGCAGAACGCTAGCCCGGGTGACCTTCCCATCGACCAGGTTTCACCCGGGAAGCACGGACCCTTGGTGAGTTTGGTTTCCGCACCGATTCCGACCGTAATCCGCGGCAAATCTGGCACGTTGGATTTGAGGTTTCACGTGGTGACTGGATATCACGTGAACTCAAACAAGCCGTCGGAAGAATTCATGATTCCCACGGCGCTTCACCTCGACGCAGCGAACGATATCCTTCTAGGAAAGGTTGACTATCCCGAAGGACACGACATGTCCTTTGAGTTTGCTCCAGATCAGAAGCTGAACGTCTATACCGGCAACTTCACGGTTGGCGTGCTGGTTCGCGTGCTGCACACGGCGACGCCGGGGAAATACGCCATGCGCGGATCTCTGAAGTACCAGGCGTGCGATGACCGTGCCTGCTATCCGCCGAAGAACCTACCGGTGCAGTTCGAAGTGAAGGTTGCCAAAGCCCCGGTGGAACATAGCGGACGCCGGCCAGCGCAGAGTCCGCACGCGCATAACTAAGCCGCCGCATGCCGCAGCCGCCCACCCCGCCGCGCAATGTGGTCCTTGTACACGGCATCTGGGACACGGCGAAAATTTTCAATCCCCTTGGGCAGGTTTTGAAACGCAGTGGCTTCCAGCCGCTCGCAATCGACCTAAAACCCAGCAACGGTGATCTCGGACTGGATCGACTCGCTCAACAGCTCGCTACTTTTGTCGAAGAACACGTTCCGCCTGGAGAACAGTTCGATCTGATTGGCTTCAGTATGGGTGGCTTAGTGGGTCGCTACTATGCGCAACGTCTTGGGGGTCTCGAACGAATTGGTCGCCTGATCACCATCTCGTCGCCGCATCGCGGAACTCTGTGGGCGCTTACGGGCAGCAACCCGGGCAGTCGGCAGATGCGCCCCGGCAGCGCCTTTCTAAAAGCCTTGAACCATGACGCAGCAACCCTGGAGCGCGTAAAGTTCGTTTCTATTTGGACCCAAATGGACTTGACGATCATCCCGGCAAGTAGCTCGCGTCTGGGCGTCGGCGAGGAATTCCAGATTCCGGTTGCCCTGCATCCCTGGATGCCGAAAAGCCGGCGCTGCATGGAACTGGTGAGCAGGCTTTTGCTGGAGAGCCACCCGAACCCGCAGCCTCCAGAGACCCGCTAGCTGGTCCTGGCGGTTCCCGCGCCACGGAGCCGCGCTACAACCCGCTCCTTGCCGATGGCTACCATCACCGCGAACAAGCTCGGGGCCACGGCCTGCCCAGTCAAAGCCACGCGGGCGCCATTAATAAGTCCCCCCGCCTTGACGCTTTTTTCGTCGGCCAACCCTCGCAGGGTCTTCTCGGCGTTTGGTTCTGAAAACTCGTCTGCGGACGCGGCGTAGCGGTTTCCCAGCTCTACCAGCATCTCTCGCACGGACGGATCGCCCAGAAACTTCGTAACGGCCGCTGGGTCAACCTCAAACTCATCGCTGAAGAAGCTTCGGAACGCTCCGGCAAAATCCTTCAGACTTCTCGCGCGTGGTTTCAGTAAATCGATCGTCCTGGCCAGCCATCCTGGCTCCCGTTGTAGCGGGGTGACCCCTGCCTTCTTCCATTCTTCCTCGATCAGCGGGATCAGCCTCTCTGCTGGGTACGCGCGGATGTACTCGGTGTTGAACCAATCGAGTTTCGGCCGATCGAACACGGCATTCGAGTGCGAAATGCCCTCCAGGCCAAATTGCTCGATAAGCTCGAGGTCGCTGAGGACCTCTTTCGTCGAGTCCTTCGGTGTCCACCCTAGCAGTGCCAGAAAATTGCGAAATGCCTCGGGGACAATGCCCTCATCGCGGTACGCCATGACGCTGGTCGCACCATGGCGCTTGCTGAGACGTGTCTTGTCGGCTCCCAAGATCAGCGGGACGTGAGCGAACACAGGCAGGGGAGCTCCCAGCGCTTCATAGAGCAATACCTGCTTCGGCGTGTTCGAAATGTGATCGGCACCCCGCAGGATATGCGTCATTTTCATTTCGATGTCGTCGGTTACCACGCTCAGATGGTAGGTGGGTACACCATCCGACCGCAGCAGCACAAAGTCTTCCAGCTCGGCATTCGCAAACTCGACGCGGCCAAAAACTGCATCATTGAAAGCAGTCACTCCATCTTCCGGCACCGCGAATCGAATGGCGTGGGCCATGCCCTCCGCTTTGCGCCTCGCAAGTTCATCCCGGGAAAGTCGGCGGCAGGTCCCGTCATACTTCGGTGTCCGACCTTCGGCCTGCGCGGTAGCGCGCCGCTGCTCCAGCTCTTCCTTCGTGCAAAAGCAGGGGTATCCGTGTCCCGAGGCCAGCAAGCGCCCGGCTGCGGCCTTGTACAAATCCATGCGTTGCGACTGAAAAAACGGCCCCTCATCCCAATCGATCCCGAGCCAGGTAAGGCCTTGCAAAATGCCGTCCACCATTTCGCTGGTGGAACGTTCGAAATCTGTGTCTTCAATCCGTAAAACCAGAGTCCCGCCAAAATGGCGGGCATAAAGCCAGTTGAATAGCGCCGTCCGGGCTCCTCCAACGTGCAAAAAGCCAGTGGGGGAAGGAGCAAAGCGGAGGCGGGGTTTACCAGTGTTTTCGGGGGTACTGCCAGTAACTTCCGTCATGAGGGGTAACCGAGTCTCGATGTTACGTGCCTCGCAAAATCAGCGTCAAGCAGGCTGGGCGCCCTTTTTCGCGCAAGATGCCAGAGAGTTGTTGTATTGGGTACGAATGGTGTGAAAACATGGTGCCAAATCTGCATCTAATTCTGTAAACACACAACACGCTCCTCCGGCCCCTATGGAAAACGAACTCGCGGCGATGACCACCATCCCAGGCGCGATCGCGCTGCTGCTGTTTTTCGTTTTCACCTATCTCTATTCGCAGAGCCGGGTAGCGTATTTTCGCGCGTGGCAACTGGGATGGGCCGCGTATTCGCTCCACTACATGCTCGACACCTGGCTGATGTTGCGCCCAGCGTCAGCGCCCATCTTCCTGCTGTCTCAGCTGGCCCTGGCGGCGATGGCGGTTTGCATTTTCGTTTCGACGCGCCTGACGCGCAAAGACTTTCGCTGGACTTGGCAGGACGGGTTCATTGCCGCGGCGGGCGTGCTGCTTTCCATCGTGACCTTGCTGCAGCATACGCGGGGCGGCGTGCTTGATGTGCATTCGCCACTTCGTTCTCCCATCGAACTGGGATTGGCTGCCGTGTTTCTCTTTGCATCGCTGCGGTTCTACCGGCAGGCGCATGGGCGGCAATTGATTGGCCTGGGTTTGCTTGGAATCACTCTCGCGTTTTGGGCGGTGCTTCTCGGGTACAGCCAACTCGGGACAGTTTCTGGCCCAGTCGCTGCAACTTTGGGCCAGTTGCTCGGCCCCTTCCCGCAGATGCTCCTGGGCATCTCGATGGTCATTGTTCTGTTTGAGAACGAGCGCCGCGCTGTCCAGGAAAATACGCTCGCGTTCTCCTCACTCGGCGTCGATACAGGCCGGCTGCTGGATGCGCACCACCTCGTTCCGAGCCTCGAGTCTGTACTGGACCGCTTACTGGCATCGCTGCCCGCCAAGCGTGCTTTGCTCTGCGCCGGAGAGCCCTGGCGCGATATCTTGCCCTCCGTCCAGCGCGGGTTCGATCCCGAACTCCTGCAGGAACTGGAAGCGGGTAGTGGCGGGAATTACCTTTCGCAGCTGGCGTTTCGCCGCGGCGGGTTCGTAGAGCTGAAGAATCTAGCGGAGTTGAGCGAGCCTGTCCCCGCAGTAGCGGGTGAAGGTTTTGAACACCTTCGTTACGTCTTGCTTCGCCACGGCATTAAGAACATCACGGCGCTGAGCCTGCAGACTCGTGAGCATAATTTCGGTGTCCTCATGTTCCCCGATTCCATGCGCCGCCTATTTGCGGTTTCGCAGGTGCGGATGGCGGTGGGGCTTGCGCTTCAGATCGCGATGACGCTGGAGAATTACATCGTCACCCACGCGGCCCACCGGCGCACGCAAGAGTACGAACTGCTGACGGAGATTGGCCAAGCCGTCAGCTCACGTTTGAATCAGGAAGAGATCCTGCGCGTAATCCACAAAGAGTTAGGGCGACTCTTCGACACGAGTTGCTTTTATGTCGCCTTCCGGGAGGGCGACGAAGTTCGTTTTGAGTTGGAAGTCGAAAACGGCAAGATTCTGCCCAAACGCATACGCAACACAACCAACGCGCTTACGGAATATATCTTGCGAACGCGGCAAGCCCTGCTGATTCGTTCGGATCTCGAAAAGGCGCGCCAGCGGTTGGGCGTGACGTTCGTTCCGGCGCACCCTGCGCGCAGTTTTTGCGGCGCCCCGATCTTTGTCGGCGGACAGGCTGCCGGGGTGATGGTCGCCATGAGCTTGGCCGAAGGC
>Ga0209068_10000183_pt1 | contig 37987 bp, 33 predicted proteins | sample ColStrG_CSR_2012_FD_187200 | JGI IMG/M metagenome (GOLD analysis project Ga0209068, IMG submission 187200) | Freshwater sediment microbial communities in response to fracking from Pennsylvania, USA - Cold Stream Run_MetaG_CSR_2012 (SPAdes)... | ecosystem: Environmental > Aquatic > Freshwater >...
GCCAGGATAATGCGTGTAGAAAACGTAGAATTGCTTCCCGAGAATGTTCGGGTCCGGTCCCATACCTACCGGCGCGACATACACCGACGGATGCTCCGGGTCGTTACGGAAATCATAGAACAGCGACAGCGCCGACCAGTGCATGCCATCGGGAGAGTCGGCGTAGTAAACGACAACGCCCGCGTTCATGAATAACTGATAGACCTTCAAGTCCGAGTTGTAGGCAACCTGGAGTTCGCCACCATAACCTGCCTGGGGATTCAGATCCTTGGAATAGCCGCCCAGACCCTGATCGAAGTGCCACCCGTTGTAGTATTTTTGGAACGCGACTGCATGCGGATTGCTGCCAAAAGCAGCTGACAGTACTTCGGCCAGCGGAGCGCGCGCTACTGAGGCCGAAGTGACGGTATTCCCCCAATGGGTGGTTCCATTCGCAAGCCAATCCGGAAAATACAGAGAGAAATATTTCTGATCGGGAGACACGATGAGATTCGCATCGCCAATATCAAAGCCGTCCATATCGGTGCGGTAGCCCTGATTGACCCGAATGATTTCTCCCAGATCCGTCCAGTTCATGCCTTCGTCCGTGGACGCCGCCAAACCATAAGCGGAGTAAAAACTTTGCGTTGAGATCGTAGGAATCTCCGCGTGGTAGACCAACAACAAATTGCCGGCACCCTGCATTCCGGCGGGAACCTGGTACACCGGGCCGCCGCCGATGTAGTCGTAGCTTTGGTAGTAAGGATTGATGGCCGGATCGGGATTCTGGCGGATCGTTACGTCGACAGGAGGCGCTGTACCGAGAGGATCATCGAGCGTGCCCAGCGTCCGTGTGATCGATCCATACTTGTTATTCCCGTACCAGTTGCCGTGCCATTGTTGCCGGGAATGCATGGCCCCATCACTGCCGAAAAACGCGTAGCCAGTGCTGGTCTTAACCACGCCGAGTGGGGTGTCTGGCCAGGCAAAGCCGTTGGCGTGGTCGGTAAGGGGAGGCTGCGCAATAGCTCCTGCGGCTTGCCGTTGGGCGGCGGTGGCTAGAACTTGATTCGCAATGATCTTGGGCGAGCAGACTGCCGTTACGTTTTCCGCCTCGGATGCAACCGCGGCACGAGCGCAGGCAATGGTGACGACGAGGGCGATAGGAAGGCATTGAGCGAACCGCATGCGGACTACTCCTTGAAACTGCGTACTGCCAAACATGAACACACGCCTCATCAAAGAGTTGCGAGAAAAAGTTGCGAGGTTGAGCTGCGCGGGCGAAAGTCTTCTGTGGGAAGCGGGTAAATACCCCGACACGGGTGTCGCAAAGAGCGGCGGGAGCACGCCGCTCTCGGGTGATTTCTGACTATGCTGCAGTCTGTAACTTCTTCAGGCGCTCTTCCATTTCTTGCGGCGAAACATCTTCCACATGCGTCGCGACGCTCCAGTAATGCCCGAACGGATCCTGAAGGAATCCGGTGCGGTCGCCATAGAACTGATCCTGGACTGGCTTCAGAATTTTTGCCCCCGCGGTAACCGCCCGCTCAACGACGTGGTCAACATCCGGAATGTACAAGTGGATGCTCACCGGACTCCCGCCCATAGTGGTTGCGCTGGAGTGTCCCTGGCCCATGTCGGGATTTTCGTCGGCCAGCATGATTTGGGAATCGCCGATGCGCAGCTCGGCGTGGCCGATTCTGCCGTCGGGTCCATTCATCCGAAACTTCTCTTCCGCCCCGAAAACCTCTTTGTAATACTCAATGGCTTTGGCGGCGCCCTTGATGACCAGGTAAGGTGTTACGTTGTTGTAGCCCTCGGGAATGTACGGGACCTTGCTCATGAGTTTCTCCTTCGGAACAGCTGGTAGAGGTTTGAGACACGGCATGCGGGTGGCCCCGCAGCCCGGCAATCGCTACCATCAGAACACAAGTTAGCCAGGGGAGCAAGGTGGCTCAAGGCCATTCGCTGCCGGATGATTCATTGTCAAGTGCCCAGCTCTTCAGGTACTGATCAAATTCGGTGTTGCTGGCCATCAATCTACCCGGTCTTCACGGAGAAACCGCCAGATCTTGATCGCCAACCCGATAGGGTCGGGAATCAACCAAAGTGCTACGAGAGCGAGTACCCCTAGTGCCTCTAGTATTCCCATGCCTGCAAATCTCTCATGGTCCAGATGGTGCTGGTGATGCCAGCAGCCATGCAGGGCCGTCATTCTCACCGCACGGTTCACTCTTTATGAAGTTGTACCATGCGACCAACAGCGCGAAGCAAGCTTTATGATTCTCGAGCTTGCGGCTGTGTGCATTCGTCCGGCGTGAATCGCGGCGATGTGCATCCTCACGCTTAGTTTCAGATGAGTACCAACTTTTTAGCAACCTTTCCCGTTTACCTCGTGTTCTTTAACAGGTACTCTGTGGTTGTTTGTTGGAAGAACTATTGTGCCGCGTAGGAGTGAAAAACATGTATAGATACACCCTCGGCTCTGCGCTTTTATTTGTACTGTTAAGTTCGTCCGCTTGGCCTCAGAAAGAGACGCTGGATGCCGAAGGCCATCCCTGGTGGAAGCACGCCGTCTTCTACGAAATCTATCCGCGCAGTTTTGCCGACAGTAACAATGACGGCATCGGTGATCTTCCCGGCATCAACTCCAAGCTCGACTATCTCCACTGGCTGGGAGCCGACGCGATTTGGATCGCGCCCATGTTTCCGTCTCCCCAAGTCGATTGGGGCTACGACGTCTCCGATTTCTACAACGTGAACCCAGACTATGGCACGTTGAAGGACATGGACGAACTCCTCGCTCAGGGAAAGAAAAAGGATATTCGAGTGCTGCTCGATTTCGTCATGACGTACACCTCCGACCAAAATAAATGGTTTCAGGAGGCAAAGTCTTCGAAGACAAATCCCAAGCGGGATTGGTTCATCTGGCACGACGGCAAGGGCGCGGGGCAGCCGCCGAATAACTGGACTTCCAACTTTGGCGGGTCCGCATGGAAGTACAGCCCTGAAACCAGCCAATGGTATTACCACTATTTTTATCCGCCGCAACCGAACCTCAACTGGCGCAATCCCGAAGTGGAAAAGAATATGTTCGACGTGACCCGCTGGTGGTACAAGCGCGGCGTCGCCGGATTTCGTCTAGATGCCGTCGATGTGATGTATGTCGATTCCCAGCTGAAAGACAATCCCGTGGTCGGTATCGAGAAGAATGCCTTCGGCGATCCTGTCGAGAACGAAATCAACGATAAGAATCAACCGGAGTTACACGGAGTTCTGCAGCGCCTCCGCAAAGTCGCCGACGAATACAACGCTGTCCTGATTGGAGAAACCTGGACCAGCGACATCGACCAGCTCAAGGCATACTACGGAGCCCATAACGACGAAGTGAACATGCCGATGAATTTCATGTTCGCGAACGTGAACAAGCTCTCGCCGCCGGACTTTCGCAAACAGATTCAGTGGGTGGAAGGCTCGGGGGGATGGCCAGTCTATGTGCTCAGCAATCACGACATTCGTCGGGTCTATGATCGCTACGGAGACGGCCAGCACAACGACCAAATAGCGAAGCTCATGGCTTCCTTATATCTGACTCTGCGCGGAACCGCCGTCATGTACTACGGCGAGGAGATTGGGATGGAGAACAACGATCCTAAGCGCCCGGAAGACGTAAAAGATTCCATGGGGAAGGCAGGCTGGCCCACACAGAAAGGCCGGGATGGCGAGCGGACTCCGATGCAATGGACGGCGGGAACGAACGCGGGCTTCAGTTCTGTCACGCCGTGGCTGCCTGTGGACGAGCGATACAAAACCTACAATGTCGAGAGCGAGAAGAAGGACCCGAATTCGATTCTCAACTACTATCAGCGTCTGCTTTCGCTGCGACATACGAACCCGGCGCTGCTCGACGGCAATTACACAGCGCTGAACGAGAGCGACCCGAATGTGCTGTCGTACTCGCGCAGTTACAAAGGGAAGAGCATACTTGTCGTGTTGAACATGAGCGGCGCGGCGCAGAAAGTCAGTCTGAATCTTGCGGAGTCGGGTGTGTTTTCCAAGAAGGCAAAAACCTTGCTTTCGTCGTTCGCCGCGCCAGACCAGGTCGATACCAGTGTAATTTCGTTGGAGCCCTTCGGCGCGTGGGTTGGAGAAACCGAATAGCCGCCGCATCGTTTTCGGCGAGAGAGACTATGACACCGAACCAGCAAATTGAAACATTCCTCGCGAAGTTCACGCCCGAGTTGGCCGCGCAGGCCAAGCGCATCTTGACCAAGCTGCGAAAGCGTCTTCCCAACGCGACCGAAATCGTGTACGACAACTACAACGCGCTGGCGTTCGGCTTTGGCCCGTCGGAGCGCGCCTCGGAAGCCATTCTGTCCATCGCTCTGTTCCCAAAGTGGGTGAATTTGTTTTTCCTCCAAGGCGTCGGCCTGCCCGATCCCGGCAAGCGATTGAAGGGAAGTGGCAAGCTTGTTCGACACGTTCGGCTCAGCGGCTCTGAGACTCTGGATGAACCAGCGGTCGCCGCTTTGATCGACGAAGCATTGCGCCGAGCCAAAGTGCCGCTCGATCCCAAAGCGCGCCGCAAACTTGTCATCAAGTCTGTTTCGGCCAAGCAGCGGCCTCGCCGACCGGCTTTGAAGCGCAAGTAACTCAGAGTTGGCAGCACCCCCTCCAACTCTGTACCATGTTCTCGGATAACGTCCCCCGAATGACTCGCGCTATTACCGATTCCCGTCACGAAATCCTTCGCGCTGCCGCCCAACTCTTTCGAGAGCGCGGCTACGACGCTGCTTCCATGAACGATCTTGCCGCCACGCTGAATCTGAGCAAGGGCGCGCTCTATCATCATTTCCAGAGCAAAGACGAAATCTTGTTCCACATCATGGAACATGCGATGGAAATCACGGAGGAGCAGGTGAAAAAGCCTGTTCTGGCGCTCACCGATCCGGAAGAGCGTCTCCGTACCTGCATTCGCCTGCACATTCATGTGGTGTTGCAGACGCGCGACCGGGAAATTACGGTCATGCTGCATGAAAACCATCCGCTGCCCGAAGAGTTCCGCAAGCGCATCAACGCCCGCAAGAAAGAATATGTTCGTTTTGTGGAAAGCCTGATCGCCGACGCCCAGGGCGCGCGTGCCGCGAAAAGCCGCGTGGCTCCCAAGGTGGCGGCCTTTGCGCTCTTAGGAATGATCAACTGGATTTACCAGTGGCATCGGCCGGATGGCGCTATCACGGAAGCGGAACTTGTCGATCAGTTTACTGAGATCGTGTACTCCGGAATTTTCGGATGAAGCACTTCTTCAAGCTCTCCGAATTGCGCGAGGAACATGCGGCGGCCGGGAAGCGCTATCTGGAATTTTTGCGAGTTCCGTCTCTGAGCTCCGGAATTTACGTTCTTCCTGCTGGCGGCGAAGACCCCCAGACGCCACACCATCAGGACGAGATTTACTACGTGATCGGCGGCCGCGCGCGGATGAAGATCACCCGCAATGAATCGACCGCTGCGGGAATGACTTCAGAAGACCGGCTTGTAACCACAGGGTCCGTGATCTTTGTGGAAGCTAGCACGGAGCACAATTTCCACTCGATTGAAGAGGAACTCGTGGTGCTGGTGGTCTTTGGCCCAGCGGAAGACTAAGAAGCGTTCGGTCGCTGGAAAAAATAGGGGGCCAATTTTCGGCCCCCTTTATAGTCCAGCGATTTGCTTTCAGCTCGTCACTGGTGAACGGCTTCTCCAGCCAAGTAGTTATTCGGGTTGATCGCGGCCACGTCGACCACGTTGAAGGTCGAGCGGTCCGGCGACGCCTGAATGTTGAACGTCCAGCCGCAGCCTGTCCCGCAGGTCAGGCCCGCCGTGCCGCTGCCATCCGCGTTGAGGGACGTAATCGTGAAGGTGTTGCCAGTGGTGGTGTTATCGCCACAGCCTGCAGAGTGGCCGGTCGTGGTCGCATTCGAGGAGACCCCGAGCGCGCTCAGTGTGAATGTCACCGACAGCGAGGTGTTGCCGCAACCGGTAACCCCATCCAATGCAAGTTGCCACGGTCCAGCCAGGTTCGTTGTGACGATGTTTCCAGCGCTCGAATTCCGCATCGCCACGCCAGCAAGGAAGTTGTTCGGGTTAGTCGAAGACACATCGACCAGGTTGAAGCTGGAGCGATCTGGCGCCACCTGAATGTTGAAAGCGAACCCGCAGCCCACGCCGCAGCTCAAGCCTGCCGTTCCGCTCCCATCCGAGTTCAGAGAGTTGATGCTGAATGTGTTCCCAGTCGTGGTGCCGTCGCCGCAGCCGGCACTGTGGCCGGTGTTGGTCGCGTTGTTTGTAACACCGGACGAGTTCAGTGTGAAAGTAACCAGGTTGGAGGCGATACCGCATCCTCCAAAGCTGTAAAGGGTCACTTGCCAACCGCCGGTCAGGTCCGATGTCACTATGTCGCCTGCGGTCGAGGCGAGAACGCCGGTCCCCTCGAGGAAGTTGTTGGGGTTCGTCGGGGCAACATCGGCCAGACTGAACTTCGATCGATCCGGCGATACCTGCAGTTTAAAGGCCCAGCCGCAACCCACGCCGCAGCTCAAACCTGCCGTCCCCTTCCCGTTCGTCGCGAGAGTGTTCACGGTAAAGGTCTGTCCGGAGAGGGTGGAGTCTCCGCAAGCGCCGTGCGTTTGCAGGGTTCCGGTGCCCGAGCCTGTCGTTCCCATGTTGATAGTGGCGAGCATGGCGGAAAACCCGCAGCCCGTATTTCCACGCAAAGCGATCCGCCAGGTCCCCTTCAGATCCGACTTGACGATGTTGCCGGTAGCTGAGCTGAGTGGGCTGAGAGCAATGACAGCGCACAGCGAGAGCACAACGAGCAATCCCGTTCGTGCCGGTTGACGATGGTTTTTCATGATGTTCCTCCTGCAAGGTTTTTGAATTTGAGGCGGGCTGCCGACACTCTACGGGTGGGCTACTCGCAACCTGCTTCTGGTAGGTAGTGCGTAACTGCGGGGAGAATTGGCTCAGGAAGAAAAGAAAATTCTTTCGTCCATCTGCCAGTCTGGATGAAATTGGTAAGGGGCCATCGACCGCCTTCGAGCCTTGGCAGAACTACTTAGGTTCGTTCGGGGAGAGTCTCGCAGCCTTGCACGTTCCGGAACCGCGGGCCGTTTTTTCATCAGCCGTTCATTTGACTGTGGATCGTTCCAAGAGCATACTCAGCGGCAACCCCAGTTTTCGGATGCCCTTTCCCCCCTGCGCGTCCAGAGCCTGGAACTGCAGCTTCGTCCGCACCTCGACTTGAATCTGGCCAGCCCCACTCCCAGTGGGCTTTGTTCTTTCAAGGAGAACTCTATGAGACACCTTTCAGGAGTCGTAGCTTTTACACTCGTATTTGTCCTTTGTGGATTCTCCCAAAATGGAAGCGCGAAATCTGCCCATAGGCAGTTTGCCATTGATACGTCCGCGCAAGGGACGGATGCATCGGCACCCTCGGTCTCGCAGACTCCAACCTATACCGTCTTGCACACTTTTTCGGGTTCCGACGGAGCCTTTCCAAACCCCGATTTGGTTCGCGACGCCTCCGGCAATCTCTTCGGAACGACAAACTCTGGCGGGGACTTGAAGTGCGGTGGCGGCTACGGGTGCGGGGTCGCCTTCAAGTTGGATCCGTCGGGCAAGGAATCCTTGTTGCACGTCTTTACGACTGGTCCAGGAGGGTTGACTCCGACTTCCGGTCTCATTCAGGACTCACTCGGCAACCTGTATGGAACCACTTTCAACGGATCGAATGGTTTCGCTGCCGGCGTTGCCTACCGGATTGCAACGAACGGTGGCTTTAAGGAACTTCTGAACTTCGGGAGCGTTCCAGGAGGCGGGTACTATCCTTTCGCGGGACTGTCCCGGGATGCGGCCGGGAACTTATATGGCATTACCCAAGCCGGTGGTCCCTTTGGTAATTCCGGCGCGATTTACAAGCTGGACGCCAAGGGTAACGAGACCGTCCTGCACGGATTTTATGACGTAGCGCACGGTCTTCCCGGCTACGCGGGATTGGTCTCCGACGCCGCCGGCAATCTGTTCGGAACCGCTGACGGCGGAAATCCGTCCCTCCCACTCGGCGTTGTTTATGAACTCGACAATAAGGGCAATTTCAAGGTGCTGCACACTTTCAGCCCAAACGATGGCTCCGCTCCGGAGAACACAATCATTCGCGACTCCGCGGGAAGTCTCTATGGAACGACACTTACCGCGGGCCACTTCGGCTGGGGCACCATCTTCAAGGCAAATGCAAAAGGCAGTTTCAGGGTCCTTCATCATTTCAATTGCGCAACTGACGGGGGAGGTCCGGGCCCGGTGGTGTTGGATGCGGCGGGCAATCTGTACGGCACTACCTATCAATGCGGCGCTCCCAATTTGGGCACTATTTTCAAGCTGGCTCCGAATGGGAGGTTTACTGTTCTCTACACATTTGCGGGCGGAGCTGAAGGCCAAAACCCGGTTTCGGTCACGCTCGGGTCGGATGGAAACCTGTACGGAGCGGCAAGAATTGGCAGCAATAGGGACGGCGTTTTATTCATGTTAAAGCTCCACTAGGTGCCGCGTAACGGCGGCCCTGGAGGGCCGCTCACTCTCTGTTCGACGGACCAATCCGGAATTAAAAGGGCCAGCGCCACGTTGGCGCTGGCCCTTTCCCTCTACCCGAACAGGTTTTTGGGCATTCGATTCAATCGAAAAGCGGGCCGCCCAAATACCGGCACTTTTGCTGGTCGTGACAACCTACGTCGTAGGCCCCGCCTTCGGCGGGATCCAATACACTTCCTCCCGCATGCTTTCTTTCGGAAAGCCGCGGCGCTTCAGAATGCCCTTGCCGTGCTCGATCATGTCGGGATGGCCGCAGAGATAGGCAGTCGTGTTGTCACCCGTCATGCCCCACATGTCGGCGTATTTGCGGATGAGTTCGTCGACGCGTCCAACTTCGCCCTTCCACGTCGGATCGTCCCACGGACGGCTCACGGTCGGTATGAATTTCAGCCACGGCACTTCGGCGGCAAATTTGGCCAGCTCCTGCTCATAGCCAAACTCAAACGACTTGCTGGCGCCGAATAGAATGAACAATTTGTGATCGCCGGTCGGTTTGCCTTCCTTCCAGTCCTTGTACATCGAGCGCACATAGCTGACGTAGGGAGCTCCGCCCGTCACAGTTGCCACCAGCAGGTGGTTCTTATGGCCGCTAGCGATGTCGAGCGTGAATCGGCCTTTGGAGACTTTGCGCATCGCGCAACTATCGCCGACCTGCAATTTATAGAGTTTGGGGGTGAGCGCGCCCTCCGGGACCAGCTCAAAGAAAAATTCCAACTCAGATTCGTAGGGGGCCGACACAATAGAATAGGCGCGTTCCACCAGCTTCCCGTCTCCTCGATCACAACCTAGAGTGGCGTATTGCCCGGAAGTGAATTTGAATTCCCCTCCTGGATCCATTCGCACCGACCAGAGGTCGGGGGCAAAGTCGGTGCGCTTCGTAACCCGTGCGGTATAAAACTTGTCATCGGACATGAGGCTGCCTTCCTTTTGAATGCGAAATGTAAGTAATGCAGAACCCGTAAGTGTAGTCCAAATCGGCAGGGGACGGGAATATGCCAGTTCGATTAGCCAGCCAGCGCAAGCCGTAGGCGGCGCAAAAGCAAAGGCCACGACTTCATGGGAGCCGTGGCCTTCTAACCTCGAAACCAGAACTACTTCCTGCGTGCGGATTCTTCCTGATGAATGCGCTGCTCGATCGCTTTGCGCTCGGTGGCCTTCTCGCGCACCTGACGCATCAGTTCCTCGCGTTCCTTTTCCAACTGTTGAATCTGGTGATTCAGCTGTTCGCTCTGTGCGCTTTCGTGCCGGATTTCCCCGTTGAGCGCGCCGCGGCTGGCTCTGTTCTTGTTTCCCTTTTCCTGCTGCTCCTGCGAAGCTTCTTCGTTGTGCAGAGCCTTCTTCTGCTGAATCAGAGCCTTGGCCTGCTCGTTCTTCTGATTGGCTTGGCGTTCGAGTTCTTTTTCTTCCTCCGCCAACTGCTTGGACCGCTGCTCGTCGGGGCGGATTTCGGAATTCGAGTTCCTGTTGTTGCTCCCTGCATTCTTGTGCTCGGCCTGCGCTTTCACGGGCTTCAGCTTTGGGGCTTGAGGTTTCTTCTCGGCGGCAGCGAAGGTGCTTAACGCCAGGGTTGCGGAGAGTGCGGTCACAGCTAGGTTCGTCAGCTTCATAGGGGAGTCCTTTTACAAGGGAATTTGCGCTGTCTCAGCTTCGCGTTTCTTTTCCGACTCGAGTGAGTCTTGATTCGGGCCAATGCCATATTATCCCTCAAAACCAGGTGCGCACGGCAGTCACGGAAGAACAGGTTTGCCCTCGATCAACTCACAACTAGCGATGGAAATCTTTCGGGGAATTGACCTTCCTGGATGTTCCCCTTGCCTTCACAGGGGAAGTGTGAGAATCTTCCCTTGAAACGCTAGGGGAACAGATGGATACCACTAAGCTCGAATTTCTTCGCGGCACGTTGGATGTGCTTATTCTTAAGGCCCTGGTCTGGGGTCCGCTTCATGGTTATGCCATCACTAACCTCATCCGCCGGCATAGCGATGACGCTTTGCTGGTCGAGGAGGGGACGCTCTACCCCGCGCTCTGGCGGCTCGAAAACAAAGGACTGCTCGACTCCGAGTGGGGACTCTCCGAGAACAATCGCAAAGCCAAGTTCTATGGCCTCACCCAAGCAGGCCAACGCCAACTGCGCCTCGAAGTGAAGACCTGGGAGGCATACGCGACGGCCGTGGCAAAAGTGCTCGATGCGACGCGGCCTCCAATGTCCGAGACGATCGCATGAAATCAACTCCACTCTGGCGTCGTTACTCCCGTCTATTGGGCCCGGACCCGGCAGCCGACGTAAAGGATGAGCTGCGCTTCCACCTCGAAACCAAAATCGATGACCTCGTTGCTCAGGGCTGGCATTCGGAAGCCGCCCGCCAGGAAGCCGAACGCCAATTTGGTGACCTGCGCGCCCTACAACAGATTGGCACGACCCTAGGACATGAGATGGAACGTCGCAAACAGCTCAACGACTACTGGAACGACTCACTGCAAGACATTCGCTACACCTTTCGCACCCTCGCACGCGACCGGGGTTTTGCTGCCGTGTCCATCCTCATCCTGGCTCTTGCCATCGGAGCCAACGTTGCGGTGTTCAGCGTTGTCAATACGCTGCTGCTGCGGCCGCTGCCGTTTGCGGACTCCCACGAACTGGTGTGGATCGCTCCGCCGGCGACTAACTGCGGCCTTTCTTGCGCCACCTACTCCGCTGATGCGTATCAAGAATTCCGCATGCAGAGCCGCGTCTATCAGGACGTGACTGGATATTTCACATTCAGTACGGTTGACAATCTGCGCCTTACCGGTCGCGGTGAGCCCCAGTCGGCGACGGGCATCTTCGTTGTCGGTAACTTCTTCCAGGTTCTAGGCGTGCATCCAGCCATGGGCCGCTTGTTCACGCCGGAAGAGGCTCGGCACGGCTCGCACCCGGTGGCTTTGTTGGCCAATAGCTATTGGCGGCGCCAGTTCAACGCTGATCCAGACATCGTGGGCAAGGCTGTCGACTTGAACGGAACACTAGTGACCGTGATAGGCGTCCTGGCAGCCAGCTTCGACTTTGGCGCGGTGTTTTCCCCCGGTGAAAGGGTCGACCTGTTCACACCATATATTCTCGACGACTGGCGCGACGATGGGAACGATCTCACGATGATCGGCCGCCTCAAGCCTGGCGTGACGGTGGCCCAAGCTCTCGACGATGCCAACCGTGTCGCGCCCGATATGTACTTCAGCGTGAAATATCCCGAAACGCTGGGGCGTTACAGAGGGAATCTCGTTCCAGGGCCGCTGAAGGACTACGTTACGGGCAAACTGCGCCACTCGCTTATCGCATTATGGTGCGCAGTGGGCGTGATTCTACTCATCGCGGGCGTGAACCTCTCCAACCTGCTCCTGGCTCGCGCCGCGGCGCGCAGCAAAGAGTTTGCTGTCCGTGGCGCGCTGGGGGCCAGCCGCGGACGCATCGTTCGCCAGTTGCTGATGGAAAGCCTGGTGCTCTCCGGTGCAGGCGCTGCCTTCGGACTCGGACTAGCTATGAGCTTGATTAGCTGGCTCGCACACCAGGGATCAGTGGCTTTGCCGCTCCTCAGTTCGTTGCGCATTGACGGCGAAGCGCTGGGTTGGACCGTATTCATCGCCGTCTCCACCGCCATGCTCTTTGGACTTCTTCCGGGCCTAAAGATGGCCAGCGGCAATCTGCAAAATGCGCTCAAGGACTCCGGTGCAGGCGCAGGATTGGGACGCAAGCACGAACGAGTCCGCGCCATACTGGTTGTCTCTGAAGTCGCACTCGCCTGCGTGCTGCTGGTAAGCGCAGGCTTGCTGCTGCGCAGCTTTGTCAAGGTTCTCGATGTTGACCTCGGCTTTCAGCCCGACCGCGCAGCATCCGTTAAAATTGAATACGACGATAGCGCCTCCTCCGGCGAAGCCAGCCGGGCCAAACGCGGCGCAATCTTCGAGCAGATCATCACCCGCGTCAGCGCGCTACCAGGCGTCGAGGCTGCCGGGATGTCCGACAACCTTCCTTTAGGACCGAACCGCGAATGGGATACACCAGTACCCAAAGGAAAAACCTTTGCCCCGGGAGAACTGCCGGACCCGCTGGTTTATGTGATCACGCCAGGGTTTATCCGGGCCATGGGGATCCGGCACCGCGGACGAGACTTCACCTGGGCCGACGGCCCGCATAGCGAGAGAGTTGTTCTCATTAACGAATCGGCTGCCCGCGTGTACTGGCCCGGTGAGGACCCGGTCGATAAGATCCTCATGCGCGGTTCTGAAGAGGATCGCGTGATCGGCGTGGTCGATGATGTACACGAGGAAAACGTGGAGAGCGGAACTGGATCACAAATCTATTACCCGGCAACGCAACAGAGACCGAGCGGCGCGCAATTGGTCATCCGCACGAGCCTCCCACCCGCGACCCTCGCCGCAAGCGTTCTTCGCGCTCTGCGCGAACTGAATCCGAAGCAGCCGGTCGCGGAGTTCCGGCCCATCCGGACCATCGTCGATCGAGCAGTCTCCCCACGCCGCTTCTTCATGCTGCTGGTTGCGGCATTCGCTGGCCTTGGGCTGCTGCTGGCTGCCCTCGGCATCTATGGAGTCATCTCTTATTCGGTCGCACAAAAAACGCAGGAAATCGGAGTCCGCATGGCCCTCGGAGCCAGTACCGCCCGGGTCCAGCGTGATGTCGTACTCAATACACTGCGTCTCGCTCTGGCTGGCATCGGCTTGGGAATAACCGCGTCTTTCGCTTCGGCCCGTCTCATATCGTCGCTTCTCTTCGCGACCTCGCCATGGGACCCGACGGCCTATGCGGGCATGATGCTGGCGCTCTTGGCCGTGACCTTGATCTCCGGCTATATCCCGGCGCGAAGAGCCTCTCGTATCAATCCAATGACCGCTTTGCGGAGCCAATAGCGGATTTGGAGGGATCTTCTCTCCTGCACCTCAGTGAATTGCCCCCGGGCGGGGCGGCGTATCGCGCCACGCCCGGGGGCGTCGCTTCCTACCCAGTGTCAGATGAACGTCTATTTTCCCGGCGCTTGCGTCTAAAAAGTTGGTAGCATCCACAAGTGACCATGGCTGGGTCGCCACAAGTCGAGGAATCTGCGAACAGGCTGGCATCAGCGCTGGAGCCTGTTCTCGACGGCATTTGGGCGCGTAGCCGCGCCGTGGAATGGAGTATTCAGCGCGATGGCTTCGCGACAATTCTTCTGTCCGTTGCTGCCAAGTACCTGCCCTTGGGAACTCAAGCTAGCGAGGCGGTCAGTTTTTTTGAAGGACTCCGCCTGGAAGAGTTGGCGTTGGCCCGAGGCTGCGCTGCGGGTCACGAGCGCGCCTGGGAGGTCTTTCTAACCCGCTACCGGGAAAAGCTTTTCGAGATGGCGCTGGGAATCGCCCGCGAAGCTGCCACCGCCCGCGAGCTTGCGGATTCGCTCTACGCAGACCTCTACGGCGTAAACCTGCGCGGTGGCGAACGTGTCTCGAAGCTTGCCTCCTATACCGGGCGCGGCTCTTTGGAGGGTTGGCTGCGGACCGTGATGGCGCAGGAGTTTGTCAACCGCTACCGCAAGACGCGCCGGACTACGAGCCTAGACGAGGAAGTGGAGCAGGGAAGGCAATTCGCCGTCGATGCCCCGGATCCTATTGAAAATGCAGCAGTATCGAACGATCCCCGTGTTGATCAGGCCACCAACACCGCGCTGACCTCCCTGACGTCGGAAGACCGGTATGTCCTCGCGTCCTATTACCTTGATGGGCGAACGCTTGCAGAGATCGCGAGAACGCTGGGAGTACACGAATCCACCATCAGCCGCAGGGTGGATAAGCTCGCGAAAAGCCTTAAGAAACAGATACTTAGCGGCCTGGGGAGGAGTGGCATGAGCCGCCGCCAAGCGGAAGAGGCTCTGGAAGCCGACGTGCGAGATTTGCGCGTGGACGTGCGAACAAGCCTTGCGCAAGATTCTGCACGAGCCGCGTTCTCTCCAGTAGAGTCGCCGGTCAGCGGACCGGCGCGAAAAGCGAAGACGGAAACGTAAGAGCGAGAGCTTGGTAAGTAGTTTTGTCGACATTGGTTTGAAAGCATGAACGAACTGCCAAAAATCGTAGCCGCGCAATTGGCCAAAGGGGTGGGGAACCTGCCGCCCAAGGCCGCGCCGCATCCCGATCCCGACCTCCTGACCGCCTTCCTGGAGCGTTCGCTGCCGGAGCACGAGCGCGTCGATGTGGTGAGTCATCTTGCGAACTGCGCGGCTTGCCGCGACATCATCGTTCTCGCGCAGCCGGAATTGGAGGCAACCCTGCCGGTTTTCGTTGGAAAGCCTGCGGCGCGTGGTCTTCTGATCCGCTGGGGACTGTTCGCAGCATGCGCGACTTTGGCTCTGACGGTGGTCTTGCGACACCCGAGAGAGGAGCGGCCAGCTACGGTCGCTTTGAAGCGTGCTCCAGCGCCCGAGCCTTCGGTGCCTCCGCCGCCCAGCGTTGAAGCGGATCACACGGAATCGTATGTGAATTCGGGGTCGGCTCCAGCTGGCAAATTTGCCCAATCGCCGAAGCCCCAGCCGGAGCCACTGAGGGACGAGGGGGCAAAGATCGAAGGAAACTCGCAATCGAGTGCCGTCGTATTCGGAGCCCTGGCAGCGCCCAGTGCAACCTTAAGGAGCGATACAAAAAAGAGCGATACAAAGTCCGATCAGTTGCATATTGCAGGCAGCGGTCGAGCTTCTACACCGGGCGCGCCGGTTGTGGCCGCTCCCGAACTGGATAAGAAAACGGCGACGTTAAACGCGCCTTCTGGAAACGCTGTCGAGGCCAATCAGAGGCCGGACCGATATGCGTACACGACTGCTGAGACGTCCGAAACCGCTGCCGTAGTAGGGGGGATCGTCGCGGGGAATGCGGGCCAGGACACTGCCCAGGTCGAAGTCGCGGCCAAGGCCAGAGCGAAGGGCATAGATAAAGAAGATAAAGACGCCAAAGAGGAGCTTCATGCCAGCTCTGCGCCCATCGCAGGCCGTGCGCTTTCCTTGCGTAAGTCTGTCCGTCAGGCCGCGCTTTGGCAGCTTACCGCGGAGGGCGCACTGCAGCGCTCGTTCGACTCCGGCAAAGGGTGGGAGAGCGTGAGCATGGGCCAGCCCGCTCGCTTGCGGGTGTTCGCGCTGTACGGCCTGCACGTTTGGGCCGGTGGTAATGCCGGGACGCTGTTCCATTCGTGGGATGGAGGCGATAGCTTTGCGCCTGTGGTTGTGAAGGATGAGCGCACGGCCTTATCCGGGGACATCGTGGTCCTGGAGTTTGTCGATGCCGCGCACGGACGCCTGGAGACGGCCGGCCACGAGGTTTGGGCCACCTCGGACAGCGGACAAACCTGGCAGAAACAGTAGGGTTACCGCTCTTTTCTGGGCAACCTGTAGCTAAGTGGCTAAATTGGAATTTGCTGAAGGGTAACCACGGTATGGTTACCTTCACGACGGTTGCGCGATTACTGAAGTGATCTTTGCCGCGCGGCGCACTCGCCCTACACTGTGCTTGTAAGTTTGGCAGTTCTGGGGGAGGGCTGCTGAGCCGAGGCGTCCTGATTCGTCAGGACGCTTTTTCTTTTGTCCACACTCGCTTCCGCCGACATCGTGTCAGGGCGTAGTTTCTGGATGGCGAAGTATTGGGCAGGATTGAGCTTGCCGCGGACCGCGTGAGCCCCTTCGGGTTGCGCTCTGCAACTTCCGATCATCCTCTGCATCTATACAAAGTGTTAGGATTATGACCGTCCGGCGATGTAAGAGCCGCTGAGGCCGCTCGACATCGCGAACCGAATTTGGAGGAATCATGGCAAGCACCGCAATTATGCAAGTGACCGACGCGAATTTCGATGAGGAAGTCCTGAAGTCCGAGCAGCCCGTACTCATCGATTTTTGGGCTGTCTGGTGTGGGCCCTGCCGCGCGTTGGCGCCCGTTGTCGACGAAGTTGCAGAGAGCTATAGCGGGAAAGTGAAAGTCGCGAAAATGAACGTGGACGAAAATCCGGGCACCCCGGGACGCTACGGCATTCGCGGAATTCCCACTCTGCTGATTTTTAAGGGTGGCCAAGTGAAAGAGCAGATCGTGGGCTATGTGCCGAAAGAGACGATCCAGAAGGCCATCGACAAGCACATGGGGTAAAGAGAATTCGTTGAAAAGTGCGAAACGCCCGGCTTGAAGCCGGGCGTTTTTGCTTGTTCCTTCAGTCTTTGCTCCGAACCTTAGGCGTACTTCCGCATCACTCCGATAACCCGACCTTGCAGTTGCACATCGACGGCAGGGACGATGATGGGTTTCATCGTGACGTTGGATGGCTGCAGCCTGATCTTGTCGCCTTCCTTGTAAAAGCGCTTCAGTGTGCTGTCGGAGCCGTCGACCAGAGCGGCGACAATTTCGCCGTTGTGCGCTGTCTTCGTTTTCTCGATCAGCACGTAGTCGCCGTCGACGATGTGTTCGTCCTGCATGGAATCGCCGCGAACCTGCAGCACGAAGACTTCCTTGGAGCGTACGAAGTCCGCGAGAGAGATGGTCTCCGGCGTTTCCACCGCCTCGATGGGCATACCGGCCGCAATGCGTCCCAATAGCGGGAGTCGCAGTTCGGTGCTGACGCCCATTTCCTGCTTCAACTTGCCTTTGATCGGTAGCAGGTCGATGGACCGGCTGCGATTGTAGTCCCGCTTGAGCAGACCCTTTGTTTCAAGATTAGAAACATGCTTGTGTACGGTAGCCAGCGAGTTCAGATCCATTCCGTCGCCGATCTCCTCAAAAGAAGGTGAGTAGCCCTTCTCCTGGACGAAGTGCGCGATGAAGTCGTAGACCTGCCGTTGCCGTTTTGTAATAGCCATGCTGTGATTGTTGGCGAACGAAAGGCGAATGTCAAGAGGGTGGTTGCTGGGAGCGTTAACACGCTCTCAGGGTGCTTGCCTGTCGGGTCTATAATCAGATTATGGTGCAGCCACATCTGAACGGACATCAACCCGCGAGCATCGTTGGAACCTGGCGGCGTTTTGGTCCCGTTGGCCCCGTCTATCAGGTGATCGGCGAAGGCGATGCCTTGCCCAACGGGGATCGCGTGATGCGCGTACGGGTCGTCGAAACGGGTGAAGAAGTCGACTACTCGCTGACCAAAGTCCTGGATGACCCACGGGAAATTTAATTCTCGGAACGCCAAAAGCGGAAGCGCTCATTCATGTTTGCCATCGCGTTTGATTTGGTCGTTGCCGACGCTGAGCTGCATCATCCGAAAGGCGTTTCGCAAGCCTACGCCGACATCAAGAGCACACTCGCGGAATATGGTTTTAGCTGGGTACGGGGAAGTCTATATGTCAGCACCAACGAAGACTTAGCCAAGCTGTTTGCCGCGATCATCGCACTGAAAGCGCTGCCATGGCTGCCCGCATCGGTTCGTGACATCCGTGCGTTCCGCGTGGAGCAGTGGTCGGATTTCACGCAGCTGGTCAAAGGCTAAGTCCACCGCATGTTGGCTTCGCAAAGAATTCTTCTCCGCTTTGCCATCGACCTGAGGCCGTCTCGGATCGAAAACTGTTGGGCGGTTTACCCTTGCAAGACGTAGTTCATATCGACTCCGAGAAAAGCAGTGGAAACGACCAGCGGGCAGTATAAGTGATCCAAATCACATCGGGCCTGAAAAGAATTCCTGTATTATTGCTAGTTCTTAACCGTCGAAGTATGCTTCGCGTTCAATCGCAGTCGCAGAAAGGACAGCCGCTTGATCATCGGTGTTCCGAAAGAGATTTATCCCGGCGAACGGCGGGTTGCGCTGGTTCCTCTGGTTGTTCCCAATTTCACAAAAGCTGGTTTTGAAGTTGTCCTCGAAACGAGTGCTGGCGTAGAAGCTGGCTATCCTGACGCCTTCTATGCGGAGAAAGGCGCGAAGATCCTCCCCACGCGCGCCGATGTTTTTAAAACTGCTGACATCATCACGCAGGTGCTTTGCTACGGGGCCAACGACCTTACAGGTAAAGCGGACATTCCGCTTCTCAGAAAAGACCAAATCCTGATCGGCTTTCTGCGGCCGCTCGGATCGCAGGAAGTAGTGCAGCAAATTGCTGCCACGGGAGCGACAGCATTCTGCGTTGAATTGATGCCGCGCAGTACACGCGCGCAGGCGATGGATGCGCTCTCGACCATGGCGTCGATTAACGGATACAAAGCGGTGCTGATTGCCGCGGATACCCTGCCGCGTATTCTTCCCATGATGACGACAGCCGCGGGGACGGTAACCCCGGCTCGCGTCTTGATTCTCGGTGTTGGCGTCGCCGGATTGCAGTCCATTGCTACGGCAAGACGGCTGGGTGCGGTTGTGTCTGCGTACGACGTTCGTCCCGCGGTCAAGGAGCAGGTACAAAGCCTGGGCGGACGCTTCGTGGAACTTCCGCTCGAAGCCAAAGACGCGCAAGATGCTCGAGGTTACGCGACGGCGCAGGGTGAAGAGTTCTACAAGCGTCAGCGTGAACTGCTGGGGAAGGTTGTCGCCGAAAATGACGTTGTGATTACGACGGCTGTAATCCCCGGCAAGAAAGCGCCCGTGCTGGTGACCGCGGATATGGTTAAGGCGATGGTTCCGGGTTCCGTGATTGTTGATCTCGCAGCGGAACGCGGCGGGAACTGCGAACTGACGAGGCCCGGCGAGACCTCGATACAGCATGGTGTGACCGTCATCGGGAGTTTCAATCTTGCGAGCACGGCTCCGTACCACGCGAGCCAGCTTTACGCGCGCAACCTCACGAATTTCCTGCTGCACATTGTGAAGGAACAGAAGCTGGCTCTCAATTTGGACGACGAAATCATGCGGGACACTCTGCTCACGCGGGGCGGCGAAATTGCCAACGCTCGCGTGCGTGAATTCTTTTCGCTGCCGGCGCTAACTGCGCCGGGAAAGGCTTAGGCATGCCGACAAATCTTGTCGATAGTCTCTTCATCTTTATGCTGGCGGGCTTCATCGGGTTTGAAGTCATCAAGCGAGTTTCGCCGCTGCTGCATACGCCATTGATGTCGTTGACCAACGCGCTGGATGCGATTGCCGTGGTCGGGGCGATTGTTCTTGCGGGGGAACACAAGAGTACGTTCGCTACGGTTCTGGGAACGATTGCAGTGGTTGCCGCTACGGTGAACATCGTGGGCGGCTTCATCATTACGGATCGCATGTTGAAGATGTTCAAGAGCAGTCGGCCAGCGAAATGAACGGGCCTAGCCAATCATGACTGAGCAAATTCTTACTGAGCACATCATTGAAGTTGTTTATCTGATAGCCAGCGCACTGTTCATCCTGTCGCTGCGCTGGATGAGTTCCCCCACAACGGCGAGGCAGGGCGTCCTGGCCGGCGAAATCGGCATGCTGCTCGCGATTTGCGGCACGCTGTTGCATCACGACATCGTTGACTACAAATGGATCGCTGTCGCGCTGGTACTCGGCAGCATTATTGGCGTTCCGCTCGGCAAGGTGGCGATGACGGCGGTTCCGCAGCGGACGGCTCTCAGCCACGCATTCGGAGCGCTCTGCGTCACGTTAGTCGGTACAGCGGAGTTTTACCTACAGTCGCCGAATATTCCGAAGTTTACGATGAGTGTTCTCTCTATGGAAATCATCCTGGGAGGGTTGACGTTCACGGGAAGCCTGATGGCGGCGGGCAAGTTGCAGGAAATTCTGCCGCAACGGCCCATCACCTATAAAGGGCAAAATATCGTTACTTTGTCCGTGCTGGCCATTGCGATTGGGATCGCCGGGTATCTGGTGATGCATCCGGGTGCGACCTATCTCTTCCCGTTCCTGATTTTCATTCCGCTGATTTTTGGCGTGATGCTGGTGGTGCCGATTGGCGGCGCGGATATGCCGACCGTGATTTCTCTGTTAAATGCCTATGCGGGACTGTCCGCCGCAGCGATGGGATTTGTTCTCAACAACAAGCTGTTGATTATTGCCGGCGCGCTGGACGGGTCATCTGGATTGATCCTGTCGGTCATCATGTCCAAGGCGATGAACCGGTCGTTCACCAACGTCGTATTTGGAGCCTTCGGCCAGGTGCAGGCTGCCGCGGCCGGGGCAGAAGAACAAAGGACCGTGCGAAGCGCGACTCCGGAAGAAGCTGCCAGCATTCTTGCTGCTGCGAACAAAGTTGTGATCGTCCCTGGTTATGGCATGGCCGTCGCGCAGGCACAGCATAAAGTCCGCGAAATGTACGATGCGCTCACCAAGAAGGGTGTCGAGGTAAAGTTCGCCATTCACCCCGTAGCAGGCCGCATGCCTGGGCACATGAACGTTCTATTAGCGGAAGCCGACATTCCGTATGACCGGCTCATCGAGATGGATGACATCAACGGGGATTTCCCGCAAACCGATGTTGCGCTCATCATCGGCGCGAACGACGTGACAAATCCAGCGGCGCGTACCGATACCTCCAGTCCTATTTACGGCATGCCCATTCTTGATGTCGATAAATCCCACACGGTGATGGTCATCAAGCGCAGCATGAACCCTGGTTTTGCGGGCATCGACAATCCTCTTTATTACGACGACAAGACGCTGATGCTCTTCGGCGACGCGAAGGCGTTTGTCGGAAGCATAGTCCGCGAGCTTACCGGTGGCGGGGGGCATTAACCACAGAGAGCCCTAACCACGGAGAGCTCTCACCACAGAGGGCGCAGAGTTTCACAGAGTAACTGCTGAAAACTTCACCCGCTTGTCATTCCGAACAGCCCTATCGTGAGGAATCTGCTGTTTCTCGCGTTAATTCTGCGTGTCACTCGTTTCTCATTCCACTCCAAGAAAATTACAAATAGCGCTCCTAATTACCTCCGTACCCTTGCCGCATGTGACGGAAGGACGTACCTTCGAGACTCTGGATGCATGAGTTGTTTCTGCTCCGGTACATTTCCGCCTCGTTGCGCCCGCTCGCGGACGCCGAATTCCCAAGGAGAACTCTTGAAAAAGCAATCGTTGACCCTGCTCGTCCTGCTGACTCTCGCCATCGCGATCACCGTTGGCTGCGGAGACAGTAATTTAGTCCCCAAATTTACGAAGGTAGCGTTCCTGTCAAACCGCACGGCAAATCCTGCTACTTCGATGTTCACCTCAAACCTGGACGGTACGAACGTAACCCCAATTCCTTTCAGCACGACGAATGTGCAGTTCCTGTCGATTTCAGCAGATGGAAAGACGGCTGTATTCAGCTCAGGTGGCAATGTGTGGGTGGAGAATACGGACGGTTCCGGACAAAAGCAGTTGACGACGAGCAACCAGGCGTACGATCCGACGATTTCGCCGAACGGAAAGAAGATCGTTTACGGCGAGTACGATGCTGTGGCCACCACATATGTTGAGTGGATCGTGAACCCGGACGGCAGCGGCAAGGTCAATCTCACGCCGACATTCCCGACTGGGATGACTGAATGCTATGAAGGGAGTTTCTCCGCAGACAGTTCGCAGGTTGTGTTGCTCTGCTACGGGAATGGCATCCACGGTATTTACACGGTCAAAACCGATGGAAGCGGCCAGAAGACAGTGTTGACCGCGACGAACCTGAACTTCCCCTCTTTTACGCCAGATAACAAGAAGGTTGTATTTTTGGGAAACTTGCCTGTTGCTGGTTCAAAGTCCAGCTTTGGCGTAGTCAGTGCGAACATTGATGGGAGCGGAGTGACAGGTCTGGTCCCGAATGCGAATGTCGCCGTGGTTCTAAACTCGAGTCTGTACTATTCAATCGGCGATGGTTGTTCCCCGAACGGCGAGCAAATCTATAAGGCAAATCTCGACGGAACGAATCCAGTGCTCGTAAGCGATGGAACAAGCAGTGACAGCCTATTGTTCATACCTTGCAACTAGTTCGTGAGAGAACAAAAAGCCCGGCGCTTTGCGCCGGGCTTCTCTTTTGCGCCCTACTTCAATCCATTGACCACATAGGCCTGCGAAATGGTCCGCACGTACACATAGGCGTAGGCCGTTCCATCCTTTGAAATCAGTGGGGCGGCGACTGAGGTTACGCCTGCGCCGGCGTCCGCTCCGAAGGTGTTCCAAAGATCCATCTTCCCGGTGGTGATATTCACGCGATAGACCTTGGCCAAGGTCTGGCCGCTGCGGCTGGAAACGACGAACACGGCTCCGCCATCCGGAGACCAGCCCAGCAAACGGTAAGCGGAGTCGAGGTCCGGGATGAGTCGAATTCCGCCGCCACCTTCCAAGGGCCAAACGCCGTATTTCCCGTCGGGCTGGCGGACGGCCGCGTTTCGGCCATCCGGCGAAAGCTGTACGCCAGCAATGCCTTCGGGAGTAACGGCTTTCGCGTCGCCGGTGGCAATATCGATCAGGTAGTCGCGTGTACCGTGCCCGGCCTCAATGCCCACCGCCAGGAGCCGCTTGCCGTCCGGGAGGAAGCGAACCGCCGTGTAGCTAATGGCGTCGTGGGTAATCTGCCTTGCTTCACCCGCTCCAGTTGGGACCAGCGTCAAACCGCCGCCTTGTGCCGATTGCGTGACCACCGACTTTGTGTCCGGAGAAATTGCCTCCGCCAGGCCATCGCCTATGCGCACCGGAGGCGATCCGTCGGTGCCTCGCACAAACACGATGTAGTTGGGCCCGCCGCCGTCCCCCTCTTCGTCGAACAGGATCTTGCGGCCATCTGGACTAATGTCCGCCAGGCTGGACCATCCAAACCACCCCAGTTCGCGTTCCACTTTTTCTCCGGGAGAGACACCGCGAATGCCGAGGCGCTCCTGGTTGGTCACGGTCAAAGCCACCCCATCCCGCAAGTCTTCCAGCCACAAGCCGCCGGGGACATTGGTAATCGTGCGTACTTTGCCGGAGAGAGTTACGGCGTGGGGATTCGCAGCGGAGCCGGTGTTGGTGGAGGAAAACCAGACCTCATCGCCCGCCGGCGACCAGAGAATCCCTTGCAGAGAACTCCAGCCCGCGGAAAGCTTTTTTTCCTTCCCCGCCCCGTCGGTGCTGATTACGGCGACAGAACCCTGATCGTCGCCGCCGGGAACTTCGTGGTCAGCGAAAGCTATCCAGCGTCCGTCCGGCGAAATTTTGGGATGGCTGATCCAGTTGATACTGTCGAACAGCACCTTGCCCGCGGGGTATTCCAGTCGCCAGTGCTGATTTTCAGAAACGAAACGTATGATGGCCATGGCTTGGCCGTCTGCGGACCAATCCGCCTCCTGCACGTCGTCCAGTACTTCGCGTGGCATGCCTCCGCTCAAAGGAACCCGTGCGAGTGTTCCAGTCTTGGCATAGCCTCCGCGCCCCGAGGTATGGAGCCGGATCGCTAGCTCTCCGCTCTTGGAAATCGCAAGCAACTCCGCATCCTTCAAGCCGAGTTCGCGCGCTCCGGGATCGTCCGTGCGCGTCAGGTAAAGCTGGTTTTCGCCGCCGTCCCACGATGCGCTATAGACCACCCCGCCGTCTGGCGTAAAGCGCGCGTTCCCGATGGAACCAGTACGGAAGGTGATCTGGCGATACTCAGCCATGGTTGCGGGGTTGTGATTCTTGCCCAGCCACCAGCCGAGGCCCAACAAGAGGCAGCCGATTCCGATAGCGGCTGCCAATCCGAACAGGAGTTTGCGTCGAGGTGATACACCTGCCGCCGCGACGCGGGCGGTTGCACCGGAACTTCCCGAAATGTGTTCGAGATCAAACGCAATATCGCTGGCCGAGTGAAAGCGAGCCTCGGGGCTCTTCTCCAGGCAGTGATGCACGATGCGTTCCAGCGCCGGCGATACGTTGCGATTGGTTTCCGCTAAATCGGGAGGCTCCTCCTTCAGGATGGAACTCATGGTGTCCGCCACCGTGTCTCCATGGAATGCCCGCTTGCCAGAAAGCATCTCGTAAAGGATGGCGCCAAAACTGAAAATGTCGGAGCGAGCGTCCACGGCAATGCCGCGAACCTGCTCGGGCGACATGTATCCCGCTGTTCCCACCACCATCCCCACGTCGGTGGCGCGGGTGACGGTTTGCATCGAGCTGTTGTTTCCGGGTTCGGGCTCCGTGAGCTTGGCTAAGCCAAAATCGAGGATTTTGAGGCGGCCATCTTTCGTGAGAAAGAGATTGTCGGGTTTGAGGTCACGGTGAACGATGCCTTTTTCGTGCGCTGCCGCGAGTCCATGCGCAATCTGCGAGGCATAGTCCAGCGCCTTTCGCACAGGTAGGGACCCGCTACGCAGGCGCTCACGCAGAGTCTCGCCCTCCAGCAGTTCGGAGACGACATAAGGCGCTTTCTCATTGCTGCCAATGTCGAAGACCGACAGAATATTGGGATGATTCAGTGCGGCGGTTGCGAGGGCTTCTTGCTCGAAACGGCGCAGCCGGTCGCCGTCGAGCGAGAGAGCTTGCGGCAAGACCTTGATCGCTACATCGCGTTTGAGACGGGAATCACGAGCGCGATACACCTCACCCATCCCGCCTGCACCCAACAGGCCGACGATCTCATACGGGCCAAGTTTGGTGCCGGGAGAGAGGTTCATGAATAGCGGATTATAAACCAGCGTGTTGTGTCGCGATGGATCAGTAACGTTGCTATCAGGCTCGGGCTTGCGCCGGGTTTGCGGCTTTAGACTGAAACTTCTGTGCTGCCCACTTCGCTACGCGATATCCCAGTAGCAAAGTGAGCACGCCGCCGTAAAAAAGAGGCTTGCTTTTGTCCGCTTTTACCAGCCACAAATAGTGAATCACGCCAGCAATGGCGCTCACGTAAATCAAGCGATGCAACTGGGTCCAGCGTCTGCCGAGTCGTCGGATCATGCCTTTGGTCGATGTGGCGGCGAGCGGAATCATCAGCACAAAGGCCAGGAATCCCACCGTGATGAACTTGCGCTTCAACACATCCGCCCAGATTTCCTGCCAGACGAAAAACTTGTCGAACCACAGGTAGGTCATGAAGTGCAGTGTGCCGTAGAAGAACGCGAAAAGCCCAAACATGCGGCGAAACTGAATCAGCCAATACTGTTTGGCGAGCTGCCGCAGGGGAGTGATCCCAAGTGTGATCAGCAGAAAGCGAATCGTCCAATCGCCGGTGGTGTGAGTAATCACTTCCAACGGGTTGGCCCCTAAGTTCCCCCGATAGGCGGACAGACCTAAAAGTGCCACGGGGACGAGGCACACCAGGAACGCGATGATTTTGCTCCAACGGATCTTCATGGTCGATTGGAAATGCGGCTAGAAATTCTTCTTCAGATCCATCCCGTTGTACAGGCTTGCGACCTGGTCGCCGTATCCGTTGAACATCAGAGTAGGACGTTTGAAGAACTCGCCCAAGCGGCGCTCTGTCTTCTGGCTCCAGCGTGGGTGGTCAACATTTGGATTTACGTTGGAGTAGAAACCGTACTCGTTCGGAGCGCTGCTATTCCACGCCGTGGAAGGCTGTCTCTCGCTGAAAGTAATTTTCGTAATTGCCTTTCCACTCTTGAATCCGTACTTCCACGGTACTGTGATACGCAGAGGTGCGCCGTTCTGATTGGGTAATACCTCGCCGTAGAGTCCGAACGTGAAAATCGCCAAAGGATGCATGGCTTCATCCATGCGCAAGCCCTCGGTGTAAGGCCAGTCCAGTACCGGACGCCGCGCGCCCGGCATCTGCTGCGTGTCAAGCAAAGTCGTGAACTTTACGAAACCCGCCTTTGGCAGGACGTCGACCTGTTTGATGAGCGCGCTGATCGGGAATCCGATCCACGGCATCACCATCGACCAGCCCTCAACGCACCGGTGCCGGTACACACGTTCTTCCGGTGCCGCCATCTTCAAGATTGCATCGATGTCGTAGATCTTCGGCTTCTTGACCAGACCGTCGATGCTGACCGTCCACGGACGAGTTTTGAAATTCTTGGCCAGGTCGGCCGGCTCGTACTTATCCGTCGAAAACTCGTAGTAGTTGTTGTAATTCGAGATGTCCTTTAGGGAATTCAGTTTTTCGCCGGTTGTGCTGAGCGGACTCTTTTGCACGCCCTCAATCTTTCCTGAGGGATTCCCGGCCGCCTGCGCCCGATCCGGAAACGCGAGTTCGCCCAACGCTCCGGCCCCGAAAGAAGCCGCTCCCGCAAATCCGGCATTTCTAAGGAATTCGCGTCTGTTTAGATAAGTGCTTTTTGGCGTGATCTCGGACGACGGTATGAAAGTCGAGTTCTTGCTCTTAATCAACATGTGTGCGCTCCGTGATTCCTTCTGTAATTACGATGCCGCCACGGTCTTTGGATGGAAACAACATCTGGCGAGGTGTTTGGTGAGACGGGCAAGGCGCCCAGAAGTTACAAAACGAATGGGGGACGGCCTCGTCCCCGCGGAACATGTCTCCATCCCAATCCGCAAAGTTTTGCACATCATACCGCACCGTTGCGTCCGCAGACCCCAAAATTCCGAGTCTCCTCTGCAAGTTGCAGATAGCAAAGCCAATACCTGGGTGGACCCCTAAATGCACCTTTTGTCCGCAAGTCCAGTCTTTTGTTCATGCTGGAGGTAGCCCTAGTAACTTTGCGTTTAACCGGCAATTCATTGCTACGGGCGTGGATATGAGCGAAAATACGGTGAGTGATGCTTGTTTTTCTCACGGAGGGGGCGGTTCCGCCACTTCTACCCCGGGCTGTGCGTGCAAACCGGACCACTAGAAAGAGAACCAGTCGAGGAAGATGACAGACGCGAGTCAAAATGGAGCCACCAGCGCCGCCAAGCCGGTCTTGGTGAGTGTTGTGATTCCCGCCTACAGGTGCGCGAATTACATCGTCGCGACACTTGAGTCCATTTTGGCCCAGAACTTTACAAATTTCGAAATCATTGTAGTAAACGACGGCTCACCGGACACCGAGGCTCTGGAGCGGGAACTGGCCCCTTATCTCGCTTCTATCCGCTACATTCGGCAGGAGAACGGGGGCCCGAGTTCGGCGCGCAACCATGGCGTGCAGGAGGCTCGCGGAACCTACGTAGCCTTCCTCGATAGCGACGACCTTTGGCTGCCGAACCATCTCGCGAACCAGATGCGCCTCGTGCAAGACAACCCTGATTTGGTCCTGACCTATTCGGACAGCCTGCTGCTACGTGAGGATCTACCGATTGGTACGGCATTTGAGAAGAATCAGCAGATGCCACCGGTTACTTTTGAGAGCCTGGTTGTAGAGGCTTGCACGATTGGAACGTCTACGACGGTGGTTTCCCGTCAGGCGGTGCTGGATGCCGGCGGCTTTGAGATCGGACGTCACCGTTCGGAAGACTTCGATCTTTGGCTGCGCATCGCGCATCGCGGCGGCGCCATGGGGTACAGCTCGGGGGTCCAAGTCTGCCATCGGGTTGCCAATGGCCTCTCCGGTGATCATACGGCGATGAACCAGGCGCAAATCAAGGTATACGAAAAGCTTCTCGGCGCTCTTCAGTTGACTCCCGTGCAGTCCAAGTTGCTGCGCGACAAGATTGCCGAAATGGAGACGCGGCTGCAAATTGGGATCGCAAAGGATTCCTTACTCAACGATCAGTATCCCGAGGCTCTCGCCGCTGTTCAGCAGGCGAATAGTATTTTGAAGAACCGCAAGTTAGCCGTAGCAACCGTTGGTCTCAAGCTGTTCCCGCGTTTTTTTGGAAAGTCCTACAAGGCCTACTTGCAGTATCTGGAACAACGCGAAAACGCGCGGCTGGCTGATTTCTACAAGAAACCGAATGGAGTATCGAGTTCGGGCCCGAAGGTGGGGTACAGGGCGTTTGCGGAAATCGCGAACGAAGCGCCTTCCTGGGCCAAAGTTGGAAAATGAATTGGCAGGTCACTCATGCGGGCCTCGAGTGTGATTTTGAGCCTGTACTGATTTTGAGTCTGTACTTATAGGGAGCGTCGGGACCGATGATTTCGCAACTCGCTTACGTTGTGAGATATGTAACGGGGAAAGATATTGCGGGACGGAACTTCCATGTCCACCCCGACGATACTTTCCTTGTTTCCTACCCGAAATCCGGGAGCACGTGGGCGCGTTTTTTGCTGGCTTCTCTCGTGAGCCCCAATGAAACGGTGGATTTCAGGAACATCGACCGTCTGCTGCCTTCCGTCGCGGCGCAGTCGAGACGGCAGCTTCGAAACATGGTGCGGCCTCGGCTGATCAAGAGTCATGAATATTTTGATGCGCGCTATCAAAACGTCATCTATGTGGTGCGCGATCCCCGTGACGTCGTGCGGTCGCAATACCGCTTTTTCCTGAAGCGCGGAAAAATCGACGAAGGCTATTCGATGGATCTTTACGTGGACCGTTTCCTTAAAGGCGACCTCAATACTTACGGTTCCTGGGGAGAAAACGTGGGTTCGTGGCTGGCCGCGCAGCATGGCGGTCGCAAACGCTTTCTACTCCTCCGGTACGAGGACATGCTCAGCAAAACAGCAGACGAACTGGCCAAAGTGGCTGACTTTCTTGGGTTGAAGGTCTCGCCGGAACATTTGAGCCGATGCGTGGAACAGGGATCGGCAGACCGTATGCGTGAATTGGAAAAGAAAGATGGTGGAACTTCCGTAGTGGCTGCGGGCCGCCGCGATGTTCCATTTGTTGGCGCAGCCAAGGCAGGCGGCTGGAAGTCGGGATTGTCCCCTGAGCACGTCGCCAAGATCGAGGCGGCCTGGGGGCCTTTGATGAAGCATCTCGGATACGAGTTGGCTTCCAATCCGGCCGAAACGGGACCGACTGTCGTGGACGCGATCATGGAGCAGCCTGTTCGGTAGGGGATTGTGTCTGGATGAATTTGTTTAATGAATGGAATTTGATTCATATTGGAGTGTTGTTTTTATGGCTGGTAAATTTGGCAATGCAATTCGATATCTGCTTGGCAACGATCCCGCTGAGCGGAACCTAACCACGTATCCCGACGATACGTTTATAGTGTCGTACCCAAAATCCGGCAACACCTGGACGCGTTTTCTCGTGGCCAGTCTGATTCACTCGGACGAGCCCCTGACGTTCCTTAAAGCGGATCAAGTAATTCCGTCCGTGGATTCCATGTCGCGGAAGTTCTTTAAGAACATGCCGCGGCCGCGGGTGATCAAGAGCCATTTTCCTTTCGATCAGACGTACAAACGCGTGATTTACATCGTTCGCGACCCAAAAGACGTGGCGGTTTCGCAGTACCACTACCAGATCAAGCGGAAGGTTTTGCAGGATGGCCATCCCATGGAGGAATTTGTCCCCCGTTTCGTCGCTGGTGAAACCTGTCCGTATGGTTCGTGGGGCGAGAATGTGGGCAGTTGGGTCGCCGCGCGCCGGACAAACCCGGATTTCCTGTTGCTCCGGTACGAAGATATGATCCGCCAGACGGATGTCGAATTGACCAAGATCGCGCGCTTCCTTCACATCGATCCCGAGCCAGGCAGAATTCGCCGGGCGGTCGAGCAGAGCACGGCCGACAACATGCGGAAAATGGAACAGAAAGAAGCGGGCAAGTGGGAGTCCACCAAGGACACGCGCAAAGACAAGTTTTTCGTTCGCAGCGCAAAAGCCGGAGAAGGGAAGACGGCGCTCCCTTCCGCCTGTATTGCCCAAATTGAAGGGGCATGGGGCGGCCTCATGCAGTATCTGGGGTACGACTTGATTTCCGGGCAAACTCCCACCGATGCAAGAGTGGTGGAATCCATCCTGGAGCCTGCCTCCCGATGATGTACGGGCTCAAATATATCGCCAAGAGACTTCTGGGCACCGACATCGTCGGGCGTGATTTTGCGGTCTATCCCGATGACACGTTCCTTGTTTCCTATCCCCGTTCGGGAAATACCTGGACGCGCTTTTTGATTGCGAATCTCGTTTACCCGGACAAGGATGTTTCATTCCTCAACATCGAACGCTTGATTCCAGACACGTCGTCGCAATCGAATCGCGCGATGCGGAGTACTCCTCGCCCGCGTCTGATCAAGATCCATGAATATTTCGATCATCGCTGCCGCAAGATCATCTACATTGTTCGCGACCCTCGGGATGTTGTGCTTTCTTACTACGACTTCCAACGAAAATATCGCCACTTTGAAGACGGCTACCCGCTGGAACGCTACGTGGATGACTGCATTCAAGGCCGTCTGAATTCGGCAGGTTGGGGCACGTGGGGAGAAAACGTCGCGAGCTGGCTTTATACCCGCGGCAAGACGAAAGACTTCTTGCTCATGCGCTACGAAGACATGATGGAAAACCCTGCTCGCGAACTCACTCGAGTCGCGGCTTTCCTTGGCATCGACTCCGATCCGACTCGTATTCAGAACGCCGTGGCCAAGAGTTCCGCGGACAAAATGCGAGAAATGGAGAAGCGGGAGTCCAGTCAGTGGGTGGCCACCAAGAATCATCGCCAGGACATTCCGTTTGTGCGGGTCGCGAAAGCGGGCGGATGGAGGGAAAAACTCCCGGCATCCTGCGTTGCAAAGATCGAGGCCGCATGGGGCGACATCATGATCGATCTCGGTTACGAATTGAGCACAGCCAGCGAACCCAAGACGCTCGTGCTGCGAGAACAGGTGGAGGTTCGGTAGTGCCGCGAATTACGCAAGACTCTGCACCAAAGTTGATCGTTCTGAATCCGTCCACCCTTATCCCTGAAGAGGCTGTCCGCGTTTGGTTGACCCGTGGCTCATTCGCCATGGGCGTGCGCGGGGCTCGGTTCCGTCGGGAAAGGCAAACGGACCATGCTTAAGCGCGACATTCTCAAGAACGTCGGCTCGAGCTGGTTCAGCCTTGGAATCAACGTCGTTCTTGGCTTCTTTATTTACCCGTTCATCCTGCACAGCCTGGGAGATGCTGCGTCCGGCATCTGGGTCCTGATTTTTTCCGTCACGGGCTATTACGGAATTTTCGATCTTGGTATTCGTTCGTCGGTCATCCGCTACATTGCCAAGTACACGGCCGTGCAGGATAAAGAAGGATTAGCCAAGTTCTTTAATACGATCCTGGCTGCTTATACCTGCATTGCCCTGGCCACTGTGGTCGTCACGCTGGCGCTGAGTTTTTTTGTAGGCTCAATTTTCCATATCCAACCGAATTTTCTGCACACCGCCAAGCTGCTTTTTCTGATGGTGGGGCTATCGGTCGCACTGGGGTTCCCACTGGGCATTTTTGCCGGGATACTGGAGGGATTGCAACGTTTTTACCTGCTCAATTTCACTAACGTAGGCGGGCTGCTGGTGCGTGCGGCACTAACTGTTCTTGCTTTGCGCCACGGCTATGGATTGCTTACGGTTGGGTTGATCACGGTTTTGCTGCCGTTGTTGGTTTCGATGCTGCGCGCGATCCTCGTCATACGTATTCTCCCGATTCCGGTGTCCCCCAAGTATCTGGATCGCTCCGTTTTCAAGGAGATGTCGAACTATAGCGGAACAACGTTCGTCATTCAGATGGCCTATCAACTCCGCTTTAAGACGGATGCCATGGTCATTGGTTCGTTTCTCAATTCGTCCGCGATCACCACATTCTCGATCGGCGGCAGGCTGGTGGACTACGCCGGTCAGGTGGTCGGCAGTATGGCGCAAATCTTTGTGCCGATGGCGAGCCAGTCCGACGCTAAGGGCGACATGGGGAAATTGCGCAAGCTCTTTGTAGCCGGCAACCGCGCATGTGGGCTGATCATTTTTCCAGTGTCCTTAATTTTGGCCATCCTGGGCAAGACCGTCATTGAAGCTTGGGTGGGCGCCAAGTACGTTGCCGCCAGTTATCCGATCATGCTGATCCTGTTGATTCCCACTACGCTTGTGCTCGCGCAAGGCGCCAGTCCTCGCATTTTGTTCGGCATGGCCCGCCACCGTACGCTGGCTTGGATCACGTCCATGGAAGGTATCGCCAACTTGATTCTCAGCATCGCTCTGGTACAGCGATTGGGCGTGATTGGGGATGCGATTGGGACGGCGATCCCCCTGAGCTTTACGGCGATCTACTTCACTCCGCGTTTTCTGGCCAGGGAATTGGAGATGAAGCAGGCCACGTTCTTGCGAGAGGCTTATACACTTCCAATCCTGCTATGTTTGCCGATGACCGCCGCCCTGCTGGCCTTGCGGGAGTGGCTCCCGGTTCACCATCTGCTGCCTTTGTTGGGGGAAATCCTGCTTTCCATGTCCGTTTATGGAGCGGGATTATTCTGGGCTGTGCGAACTGGCCATGTCTACAAGGTGGGTGAATTGGTGGTGAATCCAGAACTCGAGGCCGAAAACACCGATTTGGCGGAAACCCTCCACGAGGCGTAGGGCTCTGCAAATGAGCGTGAAATGCTGCTTGCACCTTAAGCGGCCGTCGCAGCGGGAAGTCGCAGAGCCAGTCGCGAGGTATTAGGGCTAGAAGCTGACGGATCGAGCGATCTATAAAACTGATCGAGTGATCATAAAACAGTCGGCGCCGGACGGTTCCGCACCACAGCCCAATTCAGAGCCGCGACCACAATAGTAGCCAGTAAGATCATGGATCCAGTGTGATCGATCTGCGTCAATAGGACACAACAGATGATGACGCCGAGCACTGCCAGCCAAGGCCCGCCCGGCATGTAGAAGACACGGCGATCGGGCATTTTCTTTCTCAAAACGGGCAGAGCCGCGCATCCCGTTCCATAAACTAAAAGACGCGCGACCGCAGAAAGTGCAACGTTCCATGTAAAGCTCCCACCGAGCGCCAAGGCCCAGTTGAGAAGCGCGAACGCCAGAATGGAAATGTAGGGCGTGCGAAAACGCGGATGAATCGCGGCGAACAATTTTGGGAAGTCGCCTTGCTCGCCTAGTGCAAAAGTGATCCGTGGCACGATGAGAGCATTTCCGCTCACATTGCCAAAAGTGGAGATGAGCGCCCCAATCGCGATGATCGTCGCCCCAATCGGCCCCAGCACGGTGCGGCCGACGTCAGCTAAGGGCCGCTGGTGGTGCGCGAGATCCGCCACCGTTCCGACGGCCACCCACTGTAAAAGCGTATAGAGCACGATGCAGACGCCAAGCGCGGTGAAGAGCGCAAACGCAGAATCTCGCCTTGGGTCCCGGACTTCGCCGGTTGGCGCCAGGGCAGATTCAAAACCCCCATAGGAAAAAGCGAGCAGCAGGCCTGCCTTCAACCAATTGCCCAGATTCGGTGGCGACCCGTGGGGCAATGCCGCGCTACTGTGCGGGTGGGCGATCAGGAAGAGGACTCCGCCAACGCAGATCCCAAAAAGCGGCAACAGTTTGGCGATTGTAAGCACGCTGCTGACGCTCGCTCCTCCGTGCACACCGCAAAAGTTGATCGCCGCCAGTCCCCAGACCAAAGTAGTAAGGATTAGGAAACGGGGCAACGGATTCTGGGACTGAGGCCAAAACACGCCCAGGTAGAGGGCAAACAGATTGGCATTTGCTGCCGAAGCGGCGAGTCGAAAAAGCCAGAACATCCATCCCATCTGGATGCCGGTAAATCGTCCAAACGCGACCCTCGCATATAAGTAAGGGCCACCCGCCGCTGTGAAGTACGACGCCACCTCGGACAGGCATGCCACAATCACTAACATGGCTGCGCCAACCCCCAGCACAGCGAAAGGGCTAAACGCGCCGAGCAATCCCGCCAAGGGCGAGGGCAGACCGAAAATGCCGCTGCCAATGACGGTATTGAGAGCCAGCGCGGTCAGGCTCCACTTGCCGATGGCACGAACCAAGGTTCTTGGCTGGGATTGAGGTTCTACTTCGGGCATCGCAAGTTTGTATCACACAGAAGCGGCTGGGAGGAAATGCTTGGACGGGAGATTCCAGCGATCCGCGACCAAGGTAACCCACCCGTGGAGCAGCATGCGAAACCTCGCAGAAAATGGGCATTCTGCAGGTCGGATATCTCAACGGCACCAATGGTAACCTCGAATTACGAAAGCGCATGCACGCGGGACATCTACTCTCCCGGGCACGGCGGTGAGATCGTAAGATTCAGGCGACACGAGCCCCGCGCGCCTGAGGCATGCATGAGGAACGACGAGTACATGGACGAGATCAACTGCCGGATCCTACGCGTGACGGAAGATCTTCGCGCGATCCAGCAAGAGTTGAACTGTGCGGCGATGCAGGCCCCCGGCGATCCCGAACTGATGGAAACTCTGAGCGGCATTTCAGAAACAGAATCTCTGCAGGTCCTCCGGTCGGCAGTGGACCAAATGCGCCATTTCCTCTGGTTCTACGCGCAAGTGCTGACCGAAGATTCCACCGCTGGAGAACATCTGCGGGAGAGTCTCCGTCAGGGGCAGCCTCTGCAGCCCTCGTCGGAATCCCGCGTTTCAGGGAAGACGGCCTGGCCCTCGGACACCACGCTCATCCGCATGCTCGCGGAAGGTCGCAATAGCAAGCCGAACTGAGCCCGTGGGCTTCAGCTTTTTTATCTCCGGCTTTCAAAAGGGCGATATCGATTGGAAGCAGCATTTAGCAAGCGAAAACATTGTTGCAAACCGGTGAATTCCGCACCAAAGTAATGCCTACCTTTTGATGGCTCCGATAGATTGTTTCTATTAGCCATTTGGGCTCGCCCGTCATCTAATAGACATATGAGCGACAAACCAATGAAACGCTATTTATTCGCAAGTGATTTCGATCAAACGTTGACTTTTAATGATACCGGCTACGTGTTGAGCGAACTGGTAGGGATTCCAACAGAGGAATTCGAGCGCAAAGCCAAGGGCATGACCAAACTCAACTTGGTGCAGCAAGGCGCTGAGCTAAGCTACTTGCTCCTGCACGACCCCGAGTTTCGGTCGAAGGTGCGACGCGAACATTTGATCGAGGTCGGCAGGCGAATCCGGCTTAAAGAAAATATTGACCAGCTTTATACCATGTTGGAGAAGGGCATCGAAGGCTACAACTTCGATTTCTACGTACTCTCCGCCGCTCCAGTTGAGGTGATTCAGTCGGCGCTGAAGGGGATCGTTCCGGCCAGCCACATTCTTGGTACTGAGTTTCAGTACACTCCGGATGGCGAGATCGAAAGCATTACCCGTGCCACCGCAGGTTACGGCAAGGTTGCCGCGCTCGACCATCTTCTGGGCACACTGCAAATTGGTTCGGGAAATGTGGTCTACGTCGGCGACGGTAGTTCCGACATTCACGTCATGCTCCACGTGAACGGCAGCGACGGCTACACCATCGCCGTTTCGGAAGCGAAAAGCGTCACGCAGATCGCCAAGCGCACTGTAATCAGTACCAATGCGCTGGCCATTCTGGCACCGCTGCTGGAAGAGATCGTCGGTTGGCAGCGCCCGAGAATTCGAACCTTCTTCGAGTCACAAGGCCTTCTGATTCAGGAATGGGATCGCGTGCGCACGGACTGGCTGAAACTGAAGCCAGTCGGCGGGCGACGCGCAGCCGCTGCAAGCGCGGATCGCGCGATCCAATAGCTGCAGTAACGTGTATCTTGGGGCGGGCACTCGTGCCCGCCCTTCTTCTTCTTCTTCTTTAAGCCATCTGACCACGCACGATAGTCTGTTGCACTTCGCCGGCAGCCGTCAGGACTACGATGTCTGCAAAAGCTCCGGGGCTGAACTGGCCGATTTGCTGATCCATTCCAACCACCCTCGCGGGGTTGAGCGTCGCTAGGCGAACCGCGTCCGCCAGACTCCATTCGGCGAACGCCATTACATTACGAACAGCCCGATCCATGGTGAGAACACTTCCCGCCAGCGAATCGCCAATCATGCAGCGTCCGTCCTTGACTTCCAATTCGAAAGGGCCCAACTTATAGCGGCCGTTTGGCATCCCGGTCGCTGACGTGGCATCCGTAATGAGTACGGATCGTTCCAGACCTTTCATCTTGAGAAACAACCGGACGATAGCAGGGTCCAAGTGAATTCCATCGGCGATGATGTCTGCCGTCACCCGTTCGTCCGTCAGTACTGCCCCGAGAATCCCCGGGTCTCGGTGCCCCAGCGCTCGCATCGCATTAAAGGTATGGGTAGCGTGCCGCGCGCCCGCCTCGACGCCGCGTTCAGCGGCCGCAAAATCCGCGTCAGAGTGGCCGAGACTCACGCAAACGCCAAGCCGGGACGCCTCTGCAATCACTTCTTCGGCTTCAGCCAATTCCGGCGCAATCGTCATAACCTTAATATGGCCGCGTGACGCCTCCCAGAAGCGTGCAAACAGAGCCATCGACGCCGTCTGTAAATCCGCCGGAGGATGGACCCCGCGCCGCGCGTGACTGAGAAACGGTCCTTCCAAATGAATTCCGCAAGGTCGCGCGCGAAGCCCGCCCGAAGCGCTGGCGATCGACTCAATTTGATCGATGGCGGAAGCCAGTCGATCCAACGCTCGCAGCGTATCGTCCACGGGCGCCGTTACGGTTGTGGGGAAATAGCTCGTGACACCGTGCTGTGCCAGAAATGCTTCGATCACAGAAAGCCCATCGGCGGAGTCTTCCATCACGTCATGACCGCGCCCGCCATGAATGTGAATATCGACAAACCCCGGTGCCAGGACAGTTCCTGGCAGGTCCACATGACGAACTCCAGCTGGAACAGAGCGGCTCGCGGAAGAGGCTATCTCAACGATCCGTCCATCTTCAATCAGAACGAGCGGGTTCAGGATTTCCTGCCCAGGCGCGATTACGCGGTCTGCGGTCAATGCAAGCATGAATGTGTCGAGGGCCCCAAGCCTCAATCTATCTTAACGGGAAGCCGGTCAAAGGGAGATTGCGTTGCGGATGCTATAATTGAAAGTCTCAAGCGGCAGTTTTTCCCGCATAAGAACCGCTTGCAGCCTCAGTCGGGGAGTGGCTCAGCCTGGTAGAGCACCTGGTTCGGGACCAGGGGGTCGGAGGTTCAAATCCTCTCTCCCCGACCATTGTTTTCCATAACTTACGTTGTCGTCCCTTTCGCCTGAAAGCCCCATTGTGTCGTTGTTTGTGTCGTAACCGCCCGGTTTGCCCGTCGAATCGTCCTTGCGAGCCGAGAGTCCATCCAATGCCTTTCGCTTGAGATCGAGCCGAACATGGGAGTAGTGTTCGAGCATCTCCCGGGAGACATGACCAGAGATGGCCATAATAGTTGCTTCACTGGCCTGAGATTCAGCCAATTCGGTAATTGCGTGATGCCGAAGGTCGTGGAAGCGGAGTGTGCCGATCCGAGCCGCCTTTCGCAGACTTCTCCATGCCGATCGCCAACTCTTCTGAGGAGTTGTAGGGTCGAAACGGGCATTCTCACACGCAGGGAGGGTCATCACGAATTCACGTATTCGCTGTATCCCCACGCGGGCACTTGGCGTGACGCCCAGACGGTGCGTCGTGGAAATGAATTGAACTACGCGCTGTTGACCATGCAGACGGCGAATCATCAAGGGGCGCTGGCGGCGGAACATTCTTTTCTGCAGGTGGAAGGTGACGATGTTGTCGTTACCGCTGTGAAACGGGCAGAGGACGGCGGGGCGCTGATTGTGCGTTTTTATGAGTGGGGGGGCAAAGAATCCAACGTCAGGCTACTGTT